>Ga0209806_1001631_pt1 | contig 14678 bp, 12 predicted proteins | sample GraSoiAngelo_152_FD_186166 | JGI IMG/M metagenome (GOLD analysis project Ga0209806, IMG submission 186166) | Grasslands soil microbial communities from the Angelo Coastal Reserve, California, USA - 14_1009_12_30cm (SPAdes) (version 2) | ecosystem: Environmental > Terrestrial > Soil > Grasslands ... | reverse complement strand
GCTGCAGAATCTTGCGCGCCAGGCCGGTGAGCGGAAGGGATGCGAGCCGCGACCGGGACATCCAGCGGCCGCTTCCTTTCTGGGGAGTCGCGATTTCCATAACGTTCACCTGATAGTCAGTGACCGTGATCGAATGCCGCAGTGATAGCAGTCGCTTTGCGCGTGCGCGGGAAGGTAACTGTGGCAGTTCCCACATTCCCGGCATCAGCGATTCGGTTTTGCCGCGCTGGACCAGGAGAACGTGTCCGTTCCGCCGCGCCAGTCCGAAGAAGATTTTGCGCTTTCGTTGCCGAGGTCTCGCTGCCTCGGCTTGCAATTCTCCACGTGCGGCGCAAAATCCTGAAACCGGACAGAGCAAGCACTGAGGTTGCCGGGGCAGGCAGATGGTCGCTCCCAGTTCCATCATTGCCTGGTTGAAGTCGCCGGAGCGGGGCGAATCCAGAAGGTTGTTTGCCGTGTTCCAAGTCTGCTCTCCAGTCAACCGTTTCCCGCTCATTCGCTCGAGGACTCGCTCCACATTCCCGTCGACCACAGCCACGGGCTCGTCGTACGCGATGCTGGCGATCGCCGCGGCAGTGTAGCGCCCGATGCCGGGTAGGTGGCGCAATCCTTCGCTGTCGCGCGGAAACTTTCCCTGATATTCCTTCACGACGAGCTTTGCTGCCGCGTGCAGCATACGAGCGCGCCGGTAATACCCGAGGCCGCTCCAGGCCGCCAGCACGGATGATTCCCGTGCGGCAGCCAGCTTGCTCACCGTCGGAAATTTGTTCAGGAAACGGCGATAGTGCTCCAGAACCGCAGCGACGCGCGTTTGCTGCAGCATGATTTCCGAAACCCATACCCGGTAGGGATCGCGGTCCTCGCGCCAGGGAAGCTTGCGCGCGTGTTGGTCGTACCAGGCGAGCAGGGAACTGGCGAAGCCGCTGGCTTTCGCGGTGTTTGCAATTTGCGACAAAGCTAGCCCCGAAATTTCGCGCCCTCAGCGGCTAAAGCCGCGTTGAATTTGTGGCTGTTGCGGCTGGGCTGAAGCCCAGCCCTTTCAAACCGCAGCTATCGCGGGAGTTTTTCAGCAAACTGTGAAGCCCAGCCCTTTCAAACCGCAGCTACCGCGGGAGTTTTTCAGCAAACTGTGAAGCCTGGCCCTTTCAAAGCCGCTGACCTTCAGAGTTGGTATCGAGTGTTGGTGTTGGGAAATCCCCATCCTAACCTCGCACAGAGCGCGAGGTGAGGATGGGGCACCAACGTCTTGATAAAGCACAGGCACCTTCCGAGTCTTTCAGCGCCACCAACCTATACGCGAACTCGCGGGACACCACACTAGTTCCGCGCTCACTTACTTTCGGTCCCCAACACCGAGTGCGCGATGACCACCCAGCCGCGCTTCTGCTCCTGCCAGACTGTCATTCTTCGCTCGGGCTGTGAGTTCAGCGTTTGGCCCCGCGCAGTTCCGCGTAACGTAATTGTGTAGGTCACGACAAAGGTATCGCGGTTCATCTCTGTCGTCAGATCTCCGATCGAGAACTCCTGCAACTGAAGTTGCTGCAGTCGTTGCAGCGCATCGGAGCGCTCGTAGCGGCCCGTGGGCGTGACGTAGACGAAATTCGATGCGATGTGCGAGTTCAGGTCGTTCCAGTTCTGCTTCTGGACATCCTGCCAGAAGGTGCGCTCCATACCCTCGCCACCGGTGGCGTCGCTGAGCGCTTTTGCCGGGCGCTCTTTGTAGAACGTACATCCCAAGACGCTCATCGAGACGGCAAGGACTGCGGCAAAGATGACATGCCGGAACATGTTGCCGATTCTAACCCAAGCGGTGCGGGTTCCAATCGGAACCATCAGCGGTCCTGGCGGTGACGTCGGAGGTGCGCTTGCAGTTGACCCTCACCAGAAAGCCACGAATAATAAGAAAGCTTACCTTCGTCCTTTCAGCACGGCCGGTTCGCGCCGCAATTTTGAGGAGTTTTATGAGCGACTTCAATCGCCGCGTGGAGGAGACCTCGGCTCGCGTCAACAGAAAGGTTTCGAACGCCGCCGAGCGTCTAGAGAAAGAAAGCGCCGACTTGATCTCTTATCTCAACCGGGAAGTAGTTCCGGCCGTTCGCGACCAGTCGTCCAAGGCGCTCCGCATCGCCGCCGAAAAGCTGCGGAGCTTCGCGGATTTCATGGATGAGCACAAAAATACCGACGAGACGAAGAAACCGTAACGTGCGTTTCCGGATACTTGCAAGCATCGGGCTCCTCTCGCTGGCCTTGCTGAGTGGTTGCGCCAGCCATAAGCAGGCGCGCGTCCAGGTTCCGCCGCCTCCGCCGGCGGAGTCAACCACCCCACCCGTGGCAGGTGATCGCGAGCAGCCGGCGGCGACAGCATCCAGTCATCCTTCGAAAGAAACGGCCAAGGACAAGGTCGAAGAGATTCTCACGATTCCGGCGGATGCCGTGCCACTTTCGACGGAGACAGGCTTAGCGAGCTGGTATGGGGCGCCCTACCACAATCGGCGCGGCTCGAATGGCGAAGTCTACAACATGAATGCGATGACCGCCGCCCATCGCATCTTACCGTTGGGTTCGATTGTGCGCGTGACCAACGTCAAGACCGGGCACGCGGCTCTGGTGAGAATCACCGACCGGGGTCCATTTGTCGAAGGCCGCATTTTGGATGTTTCTTACGCGGCCGCAAAGCAATTGGATATCTGGCAGCCCGGTGTGGCCCGCGTCAAGCTGGAGGTCATGCAGACGCCCACCTCGCCTGCGACGGGTGGCCGCTGGGCCGTACAGATCGGTTCGTTCGGAAAACAGAAAGATGCGTCCGAAATGGCTGAGCACCTGGCGCGGCGCTACCGCACAGCCAAGGTCGCCCAAATCGCCAGCCCCGTGGGCACGTGGTGGGTACGGGTGCGCGTACTGAATGATGACCGCCAGCGCGCCGAAGCTCTGATGCATGAGACCGAGACGAAGGAAGGCTCGGTATATTTGGTGAGGCTGGACTGATGCCCGATAGCCGATAGCTGAGAACTGAGACGTGAGAACTGATCTACCATGACTGACTGCCTCTTTTGCCGAATTGTGAAGGGCGAGATTCCTGCCAAGAAAGTATATGAAGACGAGCATAGTCTTGCCTTCGAGGACATCGATCCGCAGGCGCCAACTCACGTGCTCGTCGTCTCTAAGAAACATGTCCGCGGCCTGAAAGAAGCACAGAAAGAAGATGCGGAGCTTATCGGGCGCCTTCATCTGGTCGCAGCCGAAATCGGCCGGCAGCGCGGGATTGAGGACGGCTACCGGACCGTGCTCAACGTTGGGCCGAAGTCCGGTCAGTCCGTCTTTCACATCCACGTTCACCTGATCGGCGGACGTCCGATGAAATGGCCTCCAGGGTAGTAGTTCCGTAGGGCAGACGCCCCGTTTGCCCAGCCGAGCGAAGCTCGGCCTTCAGGAATTATCGCCAACCAGCGGTGTCGCATGGAAAACCGATAGAAGTTATGACTGGTTGGTAATTTGGCAGCCGGCTGCTCGAAGCAAAGTGCAGCCGGGCTGGCGCCCGGCCGCCCAGACGAGGGCGTCTGGGCCTACGTGTGCATCGTCTGGGCCTACGTGTGCATCGCATGGGGCGACGGACGCGTTCGGAATCGACTGAGTCTACTGGACTCCCGCTTCTTCCTCTGCTGCTCCATGCCGTCGCAGCAGCTGGGGCAGGTTCTGCGAGAAGGCTGAGCGGGGCAGCACCATGTCGCATCCCACCTCGTGCGCCTTTTGTTTGAGGTCGCCCTGCACGTGCGAAAGGAAACCGATGATCGAGGTTCCTTTTTTCAGGCGGCTCTTGAGCTTGGGAATCAGCGTCAACGGCTTTGCATTAGCATTGTTCAGGTCGAAGATGATCAGCGACGGTTTTTCTTCGCCGTTCTGCTTCATGCGCTCGAGCAGATCTTTGTCGGTCTTCACGAACTCGACCTTGACATTCATCTTGCGTGCTGTCTCCTGGATCTTGGCCAGGAAGAACAAATCGTCGACGAAAGCAAAGATGCGCGAGGTTGCGTCCTCGCGGGTGGGAAGCGGTTCGGGATCGGGCGGCTGATAAGCCGGGGCAAAGCCTGGCCGCATGCCGCGACCACCTTTATGTCCGTTGTCACCGCCCAGTACCGCACGGTAGCTATGATCCATGGGCGCGCTGTAGATGCCGCCGCCTGTGTTGTGACGATCGCGACCTTGTCCGCCGCCACCGCCGCGATGATTAGGCGGACGCCGACCGCGCCGCCGTCTGCCTCTCCCTCCAGCTCCGGAGGGATTTCCGGGTCCTGCATTCATAAGTTTTCTCTTAGCGGTTCCCAACTTCTTCGAAAGGGTTTCGTTCCCGGCTGCCCTAGGTCACCTTTGAGGTAGCATCCCACTGCCGCACAATTCATACGATGCGCGTAGACCCCGATGCGACTGGAAAAACAATTCCTGATGAACTTTTCCGTTTAAGCGCCTGAAGTTAATGGGCGCGGAGGGCCAGCACGAGAAGCGTGGCCGCTGGGAACAGTTCAATGCTACGCTGCGCCGCATAATTCGTGCAAGTCCAAAGTAGTGGCTATTTTGCACAGAGGTGCCGAGCGCGACCCCTCACTTCCGCGCGGGCGCGGTTTGGCAAGTACTGACCGGCTCATTATTTTGAGGAACCCTCGTCGGCGGTGCTGCTCACCTGGCGCGCCCACTGCATGGCCTGCCACCACATCTCGCCCGCTTCGCTTTCACTGATGCGCAACTGGGCGGCCGATTCTTTCGCGGCCTGCCATTTGCCGGCTTCCTGGGCCAACATGAGATCGTAGACCGGCTTCAGCTTTCCGCCGCCTCCGGAGAGTACGGCTTTGGTTTCCTTATCGAGCGCGATCTTCTGGAGAATCTCATCCATGGAGATCTCGAGAATTGCGTCCATCATCGAGACCATGCCCACCAGGAAAAGGTCGGATTGGGTGCGTGGAATTCTCATCGAAACCAGCTCGCAAAAACGCGCGCGCACCAGCGCCGAAAGTACCAGGTCCGAGGTTTTGTGCAGGCCGGCAGAAACCAGGGTCACCAGCCGGATCCAGCGCCGGATCTCCCGCTCGCCGAGCAGGGCCAGGGCATGACGGATGGAATGAATCTCGTTGCGCATGCCGAACAGGGGCGAGTTCAGATAGCGCAGCAGGCGATACAGGACCGACGCTTCCACCTTGATGATCTGCTCCAGCTCCCGCAGATCCATCTCATCCTTGGAGACGGCCGCCAGCATGCGCAGGTAATTGGCACGGTTGGTGGGAATCTCCCGGGCGCGCAGCACCTCTGGACGGCGGAAAAAGTAGCCCTGGAAATACACGAAGCCCATTTCCTGCGCGACCGCGAACTGCTCTTGGGTCTCTACCTTTTCCGCCAGCATGCGGCGGCCCATGGGCGCGAAACGTTTGACCAAAGCCTGCTGGTCGGCGCGCGTGGTGCGTTCAAAGTCTACCTTTACAATATCGGCCAGCGCGGTCAGGGGCTCACGCGGATCATTGGCGACGTAGTCGTCCAACGCGATGGTGTAGCCGGCCACCTTCAGGCGCTGGCAGGCGGCCAGCACCAGGTCGTCCGGTTCCACGTTTTCCAGGATCTCGACAACGGTTTGCTCGGAGGGCAGCAGACTAATACCGTCTTTCAGCAGCAGGTCGCGGGTGCAGTTAATGAAAGCGCGCTGGCCGTCGCATAAAACGTCAAATCCCATTATGAGCGTGCTGTCGAGGGTGCTGCGCGCGGCCGCTTCCGCATCGCTGGCCCGGAAGACGTTCTCGATTCCATCCCGAAACAGGAGTTCGTAGCCGAACACCTGTTGTGCGGCGTTCAGGATGGGTTGCCGGGCAACGAAGCGGAATATCTGCTGCGAAGAACTGTCGATCTTTTGAACACCGGTTGAGGTTGCCACCACTTTCTTATCGGCGGACGGGGAAAGTTCTTGAGCCTTACTAATCCGACGAGCGGGGACGCCCGTCGCTCCATGGGCTGGACCGGGCAAAGCCTCCATCCGTTGTTAGTTTGGAGTCATCTAAGGTAAAGAAATACGAAGGATCAAAACACCGGAGGACTAGAACTGATGCCCGCTCTTGCCGTCGGCAAAACCGCACCTGACTTCAAGCTGAGCACACTGGAAGGCAAAACCTTTTCGTTGAAGGATGCTCTCTCGCAGGCCCCGGTCGTGCTGGCATTCTTCAAGGTCTCTTGCCCGACCTGCCATTATGCCTTCCCCTTTTTCGAGCGGTTGTTTCGAGCCTACAAGAACAAGCACGTCACGCTGGTCGGTGTCTCGCAGAATAATGCCGAGGAGACAGCGGCCTTTGCGAAGGAATTCGGCATCAGCTTTCCTCTGCTGCTGGAGGAGACGCGCACCTATCCGGTTTCCAACGCTTACGGGCTTACCAATGTGCCGACGCTGTTCTGGATTGGCACGGACGGTAACATCGAAATCAGCAGCGTGGGCTGGGCGAAGCCGGACTTCGAGCTGATCAATCGCCGGATGGCGGAAGCGAGCGCGATCGCGACTGCCCCTATGTTTCGAGCCAGCGATGATGTCCGCGACTACCGCGCCGGTTGAAGCTCCAAGAATTGATCCCGCGGTCCGCGGGACAACACAGCTTTAGGGCACCCGGCGAGCTCTGGATAGCCGGCAAGATGCCGGCGCTACAAGGCGCGCAGCTGGCGAGATGCCGGCGCTACAAGGCGCGCGGCCGGCAAGATGCCGGCGCTACAACTTAGGCAAGATGACCTCAGGACAGCCACCGGGTCGCCGGTGCTACGACGAAACTGAGACGCTGGTAACCTGACCCGCTCGGTTTCGAGTACGACCTTTCCCGTACAATGGGAATATTCCCGAATTTATTAATGATTCATTCAGGAGCCCTCGCCCAACCATGCGCAAGACCTTTCTGCTGTTCTTTTTGGGTCTAGCTGTGTTTGCCGCCTCACAAGCTGCCCCCAAAGGTATTCCTTTGGCAGTGCCTCGCCCTTCGCCGGCCGCCTTTCAGACATTGGAAACCATTAATCCTGAGCGTATTCGCGCGCACGTGCGTTTTTTATCTCACGATCTGCTCGAGGGACGTGGCACCGGGCAACGTGGGGGAGATATCGCTGCGGAATACATCGCAACCCAGTTTGCGCTTTACGGTCTGAAGCCTGTGGGTGACAACGGCACCTATTTGCAGAAGGTCCCGATGGTGGGTATTACGCCCTCACCGGAAACTACGTTTTCGCTGGTGCCGGCGAGCGGTTCTCGTATGACTTTGAAAGTTCTCGACGACTACGTCTCTTATGACCAGACGCAGCAGCCTCAGTCCGACGTCGACGCGCCCATCGTTTACGTCGGCTACGGCATTCATGCCCCGGAGTACAGCTGGGACGACTACAAAGACACGGACGTGCGCGGGAAAGTGCTGCTCATGCTGGTGAACGAGCCTGCCTCGGACGATCCGAAGTTCTTCAAAGGCAAGGCGCTGACCTACTACGGACGCTGGACGTACAAATACGAAGAAGCGGCGCGCCGGGGCGCGGTGGGCGTACTCCTCATCCACCAGAACGAGATGGCGAGCTATCCGTGGGAGGTCGTGCGCAACTCGAACTCGGGCGAGAAGTCCTACCTCAAGCTGGACGGCACGCCGAAACTCAGAGCCGCCGCCTGGATCCAGTTAGGGGTGGCGCGCAAGCTGGTGAACGGTGCTGGGCTGAATCTCGAAAAACTCATGTCCGACGCGCAGACGCGCGAGTTCAAGGCCGTGGCCCTTCCGGCCAAGTTGCAAGCACGCATCTTCAGCAAGATTCGTCCCTTCGAATCCAACAACGTGATTGCCGAGCTTCCCGGCTCAGATCCGAAGCTCAAGAATGAGGCCGTTCTGTATACGGCGCACTACGACCACCTGGGGATTCGTCCCGAGATGCCGGGAGACAACATCTACAACGGGGCCAACGACAATGCGACCGGGTGCGGCGTGTTGCTCGAACTGGCGCGGGCCTTTGGCCAGGGTGCGCAAAAGCCGCGCCGCTCGATCCTGTTTGCCTCGGTGACAGGCGAAGAGCAGGGCTTGCTGGGGTCGGAGTACCTCGGCAAGCATCCGCCCTTTCCTGCCGGACGAATCACGCTCGATTTGAATTACGATGACCTGCCGCCGCTGGGATCGCCCGAAGAAGTCGAGGTCTCGGGCGCGGAGCGCACCAGTTTCTATCGGATCGTCGAAGCGACTGCCAAGGACTTCCGGCTCACCATTCGTCCCGATGCGCATCCCGAAGCCGGTCATTTCTACCGTTCCGATCATTTCAGCCTCGCGCGGGTTGGCATTCCTTCCTTTTCGATCAATGAGGGCGTGAAGTACAAGGGACACGACGAGGCCTGGGGCCTGCAGCAGGACCAGGAATACAACGAGAAGCACTATCATCAGCCCAGCGACGAGTACCGTCCGGATATGGATTTCACCGGCGACGCGACCATGGCCCGGTTCGGATTCATCCTGGGATGGCAGGCCGCTTCGTTGCCCAAGGTCGTGAGTTGGGAAAAGAGCGACGAGTTTGAGGCGGCACGGCTGAAGAGCGCCGAATAAACCTCTTCTCATTTCGCTAAACCGCGCGTGAGGACACAATACCCGGGGGCACCGGTTCAGCGGTGGAAATGCATATCTACTTCTCGTGAGATCCAAACAGCAGCGGGGTCTTTCGACTCCGTTCGGCTGCCGCCTCACTCCGCTCAAGATGACAGACAATTAAAGCTTGTGAAGATAGCGGACAATTAAAGCTTGTCACGATGACAGACGTTTAAACCTTGTCAAGACGACAGCGATTAAACCTTGCGAGAGCGGACTGCCGATAATCGTGATAATTGCAAGAGCCTTTGGTCAGTAACTTGGGTAACGTTTCCGGCTCCTCGACCCCATGCTAGGCTCGTCACTATAAGTCGTGAAATCAGTGATTTCCGAGGTGGAGCCTTGCGCTGGACTGCCCTGCTGCTGATGTTCTGCGCCGCGGCTTTTGCGACGAACCCCAAGCCGCATCATTCGAGACCCGCCGTCAAGACTTCCACTCTGCCGGTCACGACGAATTCGCCGGCCGCGCGTAAAGAATTCGAACATGCGATGGCCGATCTGGAGGCGCTGCGTCGGGCCGATGCCGTGAATGATCTGCGAGCCACGGTGAAACGAGACCCAAAGTTTGCGCAGGCCTACATCCTGCTCTCGCACCTGACCCATGATCCCGACGAGCAGGTTTCCACTCGTATCCGAGCCGGGCAACTGGCCTCCCAGGTGACGCCGGGCGAACATCTGCTGATTCGCTGGCTGAGTGGCGTGCAGGAAAATAATTACGTGCCCGCCATCGCCGCCATGAACGACCTGCTCGCGATGTACCCGCGGGACCATCGCACGGCGTTTCTGGCTGGACGCTGGCTGGTGCATCAGCGGCGCTATGCGCAGGGCGTGTTTGTGCTCGAGCATGCTATTGCGCTCTTTCCCGATTATCCGGCCGCGCTGAACGAGCTGGCTTACGCTTATGCCTTCAGCGGAAACTTTGAAAAGGCCTCCGCGCTGATGGAGCGCTACGTCCAGCTCCAGCCGGATCAGCCCAATCCGTACGACTCGTACGGGGAGATTTTGCGGGCTGCCGGGCAGTACGACGCGGCGCTGGACAAATACCGGATGGCAATCCGCATCGATCCCACATTCGGCTCCGAATTTGGCGTGGCCGACACCTACGCTGTGATGGGCCGGGAAGCGGACGCGCGCGAGGAGTATGCCAGGGCGCTTATGTTCGTTAGCAGCGAGAGCGACCGGGTCGAGTACGAGCTGCAGAGCGCGCTGACCTGGATTCGAGAGAACAATCACAAGCAAGTCGATAAATTTCTGCATGAGGTTGCCAAGCATGCGCATTCGGTGGGTCTCGCCAAGCTCGAGGCGGAGGCCAACCGCATCATGGCGATGAGTGCTCCGGACTACAAGGATGCTCTTCATCATTTGAAGGCGGCGGAGCATGCTCTGGACGAGGGGCATCCGATCTCGAAATCAGATCGCGAAGAAGAACGCTCCATGGTTCTGAAAGTCGCGGCCTTGCGGGCCGCGCAGAACGACTCGATGGAGGCAGCTTCGAAGGCAGTCGCACAACTGGAATCGATGGCCTCGCAGAGTCGCAGCCAGGTAATTCAGCTGGCTTACCATTCCGCGGCCGGCGCGGTGCTGGTCGAAGAAGGGAAGTACGCAGAGGCGATCGCCCATCTTCAGGAAGACACGGAAAACCCCGAATCCATGCAGCTGTTGTGGAAGGCATACAAGCAAACCGGAGCGCAAGAAGACGCCAAGGTGCTCGCGGCGAGGCTGGCGGGCATCAACGAGCCCACGGTCGAGCAGGCGTTGGTGGTACCGCAATTTCGCGTGATGCTCGCCGACCAGCAACAGCAGGCGGCGAAATAAAGACAGGATTTCGAGTTCATGCCCCGAATCCCGATTTTCAAGCTCGGCAGCTCCTCGGATGACAACCTTCCGCCGGCGCTGGCGAGTTACACGCCCACGCTTTCGCTCGAGGGGCTATCGGTGGGCGTGGACAATCTCCGGCATGATGTTCATCTCAGCCCGAAGTTTACCGATGCGGCGCGCGCGCATATTGCCCGCTTGATCGCGCGCCACGGCGACGTGGAAGGCTTGCTGGCCGCCGAAGCCACTCCATCGGCGCCCCGGACGGCGTTTCTCAATAAGCTCACGACGGTGATGAAGCCCGGGGCAAAGAGCGAGGCCTCGGACTTCAAATCGGCGCTGACGGAATTGCACGTGGCCTCGCTGAACCGCGCCAAGGCCGAGAACAATGTCACCATCGACCTGCTGGCGCGGCTGGCAGTGATCAAGTTCCTGCGCCTGGAATTGAACTCGCAATTCGCGCAGGTGCTGGAACGCGGCCGGATGATGCTGAAGAGTTATGAGGGCGTGCGCCAGCAGAAGGCGCTCGAATATCGCGAGCGGGTGGCGTCGTTCCAGGTGCGCAAGAAGATCATCCAGCGCAAAACCGGGCAGGATTTGTTCCTGCTGTTGCGCGATATCGAAAAAGAAACATTGGCGCGCATGCGCCGCTCGCGTTTTGGTGAGAACGATAGCGAAGGGCACAAGCTCCTGATCAACCGGTTGGTCCTCTCCGAAGACGGCCGCGACGACTACCTGTGCGCCGAACAGTACGTGATGCTGGGCAACTGGGAGCGCGATCCGGACCGTTTCATACGCATGCGCGAAATCTCATGCGAATTCCTGCGTTCGCTCGAGATCGACCTTCCTGATGACGACGCGGAACTCGATCCCTGGCTGAATGCGCCTGAGAATGCGCATGCGCTGGTCGGCGGCGGGACCGCGTCTGAGTCAACGCCCGAGGGCCGTTCCCAAAAAGCGCGCTTGTCGGCCTGGGTTCGCTTGCTCGAAGACCAGTCGGTCATGGAATACGTGATTGCTTCCTATGAGGCGGTGCCGCTGCTCGCGGAGTACGCTTCGCGGATCAATCCGCAGCAGTTGAAGAATGCGCTGGTCGATCGCGCCGAGTGTTCGAGGGTCGAGCGGCTCATCCTGGAAGGGGGGAGGCTTTCGGCGAATAACCTCTATGCCGCAGTGGGACGGGTGGCCAGTTGCCGCGGAGCCGATCGGGCCAAGGTGGCGGGCCGCTTCCTGCGCGACTTCCTCCGCTATCACCGCGATGTGCGCCGGCTGGAGGCGTTAAATTCCGCACTCGACAGCATCAACCTGATCGGCAACGCGAAGCTGCGCGAACTCTCCAAGGTCAATGGCACGCTTTACGAGTTCCTGCTGCCGGAGGAGCAGAAACCGGCCGAAGAGCGGGCGCTGGGCCACGTCATCATCAAGGCCGACATCCGTGATTCGTCGCGGCTCACCCGCTCGTTGATGGACTCCGGCCTGAACCCGGCGTCCTACTTCAGTCTGAATTTTTATGATCCGGTAAACAAACTGCTGCCGAAGTACGGTGCCAGCAAGGTATTCATCGAAGGCGATGCCGTCATCCTCGCGCTGCACGAGAAAGAAGGTGAGCCAGGGTTGGCCGTGAGCCGGGCTTGCGTGCTCGCGCGCGAGATGGTCGAAATCGTTCGCGGCTATAACGAGCTGGTCACCAAAGCTGGCTTGCCGCCGCTCGAGCTGGGAGTTGGGATCGCTTACCAGGAAGCGGCTCCCCTGTATTTGATGGATGGCGAGAAGCGCATCATGATTTCCGAAGCGTTGAACGAAAGCGATCGCCTTTCCTCCTGCAACAAGCGCGCTCGCAAGGCCATGGAGCCGCTGGGCAGCCCCTTTCACGTATACGCGTTTCAAACCGTGAGCGATGCGGATGCGGGCGAAGCTGCCGAAGATTTCGTAATGGCCTTCAATTTGGGTGGCATCCGCCTTAGCCCGGCCGCGTTCCAGAAGCTCCGTAAGGAAATCTCGCTGGAGCCGATTTCTCTCCAATTGCCCGAGTTGTGGGGCAGTGAGAGTTTTCAGTTGTTCCGCGGACTGGTTACGGTCGACAACGACATCTTTCGGAAAATCGTGTTGCGCGAGAGCCGGGTGGCACAGGTCGACCCTCGTAACTTTAGGCTGCAGAAGTGGACCGACAAGTCCTACTACGAGGTCTGCAGTGATCCGGCCATCTACGAGCAATTGGAGACTGAGAAAGCAGTGGCGGCCGCGCGTAGCTGATCTCTTGCAGGCTTAGGAAAGACTCGTGTCGATATCTGCGATTTTCCTTCAATGCGAAACAGTCTGCTGAAATTCTTTGCTTGTATCGGGGCAAGCCTTCAGGCGTGCAGTACCGTTGCTTCATTGTTGCGCCTTTAGGGGCGGCGCACGACACGTCTAGTCGCAAAGACCGCCGCTAAAGCGGTTCCTTAATAGATTGCTCTAACGGCACGCCTGAAGGCGTGCCCTGATACGACCAAAGCTCCCGATGTTCAGAGCTTGTCGAGTATTGCTCTTGGGAAGATCCCCACCCTAACCTCGCAAAGAACGCGAGGTGAGGGTGGGGCACCTTCCGCGCACCCTCCCCGGTTTTTCAATGCGTCAGGGATGTAATTGGAAGCGTACGATCTTTCCTTTGGGGCCTACGCCGATCGCCTCTCCGGGGCCAATGTAGACCGCGGCATTCAGATTCAGGTCCCACGAAATCTTCCAGCTCCGATTACTCACATCATCGGTGTAGGCGGCGTGCGTGCTTCCAATGGCCAGCAATTGACGTCCGTTCTTTGGATCGAGAGCGACCGCTGAGAAATAGGACTGTGGTTGAATGCCGGAAGCGCTCCACGTGATCCCACCGTCTTCCGTATAGGCGAGGGTCGTGCCTTGCCGCTCAGGGTGCTGGTAGTCACCGCCTCCGATCACTCCGTGTCGTGGGCCGTTGAAGGAAATCGAGAAAATACCGGAAGAGGCGCTGTCGTGAATTATGGGGGCGTCGGTTGCTGACCAGGTATTGCCGCGATCGGTGGAGCGAAATACGCGCGCCGCGTTTCCTCCTGTGACAAACCAGACGTTGCGGTCGCCCTCGACCGCCAGGCAGGTGCCGCTGGCGGCGAAAGCTCCTTCCGTGGCGAGGGAACGGGGCGCGTAGGCGGATGACAGCGGGGTCCAGTTTGCCCCTCCGTCATTGGTAATAATCACTTCAAACTGTCCATCGACCGGATCGCCCAGGGCGATCCCATGATCGTGGTCCCAGAACGCCATGCAATCGAAGAAGCCCCTGGGCTCGTGATTCGTGAACTGAAGCGCCCAGGTCTTGCCGCCGTCGTTCGTCTTGTAGATGCGCGACTGCTCGCCCGGTCCCGCCGAAAGCAGGTAAGCTTCGTTTTCGCTGAATGCCTGCACGGCACGGAAATCCAGCGTTTCCGCCCCGGGCACGTTTGCCGCTACCCAAGTCGTTCCGCTGTCGAGCGTGCGCAGGTAGGTACCGTTTGTGCCGCTCGCCCAGACTATGCGGGACGAAGCCGCGCTGAGGCCACGCAGGTCGGCGGTGGTATTGCTGTTCTGAACGGTGAACGACTGCGCCAGGGAGAGCGTGGAAAGCGCGATGGGTAGGAGGCAGCGCGGGCGCATTGTCGAGATTGTCTTACAACGAATGCGCCCGCGGCCAATCGGCACAATGGTTGGGATGGCTAGCGCGTGAGCGGAGTGTCATCCTTACCCTGGTGCATCGGGGTGACTGCAGTCTTGAACTCGAGTTTCCAGGACGGCAGACAACGCGTGGCACGAACCATCCGGGTAGCGTCGGAATCCTTGTCTTCCCGGGCCATCACATAGGTCCGCATGGTGTAGCACACGCCGTCGCGCTCGAACTCGGAACCGAAGCGGGCACGCCGAGCCAGGTCCGCGAGGGTTCCGTCCATTGACTGCAACACTCGAGACTGTTCAGAAGAGGCTGAGGCGACGTTCGCGGTCGCCGTCTGCGCAAAGCTGGCAGCGGGAGCCGCGAAGAAAACGATGAGAATAAACAACAGCAGGGCTAGGAGGCCTGTGAGTCGCATGGGACACCTCCAACAAAGGAATTATAGCGCCAAACGCGACCTGTGCTGCTCGGCATAACATAGGCGGTTGATTTACTGCAGTGCATGACACAGGACATTTGTACCAGGGCTAAGCCCGCATATGGTTGTCGGTCGTGGGAAAACCCACCCTAACCTCGCAAAGAACGCGAGGTGAGGGTGGGGCACC
>Ga0209806_1001630_pt1 | contig 14680 bp, 16 predicted proteins | sample GraSoiAngelo_152_FD_186166 | JGI IMG/M metagenome (GOLD analysis project Ga0209806, IMG submission 186166) | Grasslands soil microbial communities from the Angelo Coastal Reserve, California, USA - 14_1009_12_30cm (SPAdes) (version 2) | ecosystem: Environmental > Terrestrial > Soil > Grasslands ... | reverse complement strand
ATCAGAATAGTCGGGCTAGCAGAGGAAGAGGCAAGGAATCCGAAAACCGAGTCGGTAAATGCGATAATTACCGCTTTGGAAGATCTTGGCTCTGTCTTAGGGGTCTTAGAGACTGAGACCGTCGCGCAGGACCGGACTTCGGAGCTGGTGAACTTTGTCCTGGAACTGAGGAACGAGCTGCGGAGCAAGCGAGACTACGAGTCGGCTGATCGCATCCGTGATCGGATGGCTAAACTTGGCTTTGTGGTAGAGGACTCGGCTGAGCAGACGCACTGGATGACCTAGTCTTGCTTGGACGAGTTCTTCGTCTGGGTTTTGGCTTGGGTCTTTAGGATCTTCTTTACCTCGTCTAATTGCTTGAATGATCCAATGTCATGGTGTGGTTCTGGGGTGAGGTAGCCGTAGACTCGTTCGCCTTTGGCGACGAGTGTGGGTATGACATTTGCCGCGATGTCGGATCCGCTTGAGCAATATTTGAGGACAACGGGTTCACAGAGGCAGACGCCTATCGAGACAGGATATTCTTTGATGACGGGTTTTTCCTCGAAGTATTCAATTCTTCCGTCTTTGTCCACTCGTCCGACGCCGTAGTCGATTCGGACGCCAGTGCTTAGGGCGACGGTGCAGGTCGCTTTCTTTTCTCTATGGAACCGGATCATGTCTGTAAGGTCGAGGGTTGTGAGGACGTCACCATAGTAGACGAGGAAGGTCGAGTCGATGAGACTGCTCGCATCTTTCAGCGCGTTTGCCGTGCCGGTTCGCGGGCTAATGCTGTAGCCGATGTTGACACCGTACTTTGATCCATCGTCCAAGTGGTTGCGGTATACTTCGCTGTCCTCATCCGATAACAGCATGATTATGTTTCTTATTCCATGGCCTGCGAGATAAGTGATGACGTAGTCGATGAACGGTTTGCCGGCAATCGGTATCATTCCTTTGGGAACATAGCTCGTTAGAGGCGAGAGCCTCGTGCCAGCGCCGCCGGCAAGAACAAACGCTTTCATTTCGTATCTTGTCGTTTCGCCGCGAGTCTGCCAGTATAAGGACTTCAACTATTCTACAAACGAGAATCCTGGGAAAAGCTGCCTTCACGTGAGGCAGTTACCTTCACAAGAGACCGGAGGAACCACTCATGCGACGCGAGGATCAGTCGCTAAGACCCCCTATTTTCCAAAATGGTTTTCTGTCCGACACTGATAATGGGTGAGACAGGCGATTCAGGGCTCAGTCCGGGCTTAAGGGCGATGGCGAAACATTGGGAGCTATCGGGCTCCTACGAACCTGGGAATTACGGTTTCCTACTCTAATTAGTAAAGAAGTTGGATTGGCCGATGTCAGTCCTTCACTGCTAGGCTTGTATGGGGCTCCGGCTCATGGAATCTTCCAAGTCCGCGTGTTCCTCATGAAGCCCATGAATGTACCACACTTGCAGATCAAGTCCATCAATGGCCGTTGTCTTTGTCGAGAGCACTCTTGCGCCGGGTCTCATGACCCAGTGAGACAATCCTTCTTCCAAGTCCTGGCGAGGAACTTCCGGGAAGCCAGTTTGAAAATCTGCGAAGCTCAATTCAGCTTCCGGATTCAGATAGGGATCGTGGAATCGATGACGGAAGAAATCGATGATCTTGCCTAATGGCAGGACCTTTTCGATCCTCGTAGGCTTGTTCTTTCTCGCTTTGCTAGTCATGAATCATCACGTGTACGTTGATCTTTGGAAAATGGCAACGGAAAATATGGCTGTTACAGTACCTGGACCCGACTGTCGAAGGTAGCCATTTCCCCTATCCTCACCCATGCATGGACAATAGGGTCCTAGTTAATACTGACCTTTGACGGCAGGACCTGCTCGACCACTTTGATCGATAACGTAAGATCGTTCCTCTCCGCGATCAAAGGCCGAAGACTCGGCTCGATAGAACCTTGTGCCAGTTTCAGAGAATCCTCGTCAAGCTCCCCGCTCTTGTGATCCAGCTTCGCATTGACGAGATATCTTGTCAGGCTCGTGATTTGTCCAGTGATTTCGGCTAGTCTAGATCGCATTGAGCCGACTAGGGCGCTTGCCAGTTTCACTTTGTCCAAGTACCCTGCCTTTTGCGACTCCAGGAGCTCCGAGTAGATTTCCCCGTCAATCTCCCTTGAATCCTTCAATGACTCAAGAGCGCCGACCCGCTTTCTCAACAGGGTAAGCTCAGAAATGATGTCCTCGGACTCAAGCTTCCACTCCGGGGATATCGTGATCGTCTTCGGGGTCAGGGCCATTTGCCTGGCTTTCGCTGTTAGAATAATTCCGCCTGTTGCTTCTACCTGGACGCCTTCCATCTCGCCGAAGGGATTCCGTTCGATACCGATCACGCGTCCAAGCAATCTGCCGTAGATATCGCTGACACTTCGCCCCAAGAGAGCTTTCGTCTCCAACTCTGGAGATAGCAACAATAGTCTACCTCACTCGATGAGCTGGATTCACGATCTGAGGAATCTCTGGGAATTTCTCCTTCATCTTCTGCTCAGCCATGAGATCCGCCTCCTTCAAGATGTGAGCAGACTCATCATTGACGGGGATTGACATTCCATCGACGTCAACGGCTTCCCCGATTTCCATCGTGAGATTTTCTAACGAGTCTTCAACATCTCCGATGCCCGTCGAAATCTCGGGAAGTTTGCCCTCCAGTTCTCCTCTCACAGTGCCGAGGAGTCCCCTGACAGAGCCCATGTTGTGAACCATGTCGCCGAACTGTTCCACCGTTTCGAGGCGGAGTAGTGCTTGTTCGAGGCAGATCTGGCTTCGGAGGGATGTTTTGATGAGTTTTCGAATTTGCACGCATTCGTTCGCGAAAACCGTTGCGGTCTGCGTATCTCGTGCTTCCAATGCTTTCGTGCATTTGTCCCGCAGAGTTTGGTCTCGCGATTCCATCTGGGTGATGCTTCGCTCCAATCTTGTGGTCTGTAGACGAAGCTTGTGGGACGCGAACTGGATCCGCCGTTTCATCGGTGTCGGCTTGATCGCTTCCCGAATCCTATCTGTCAATGAAGGGTTATCGCGGAACATCGTCAGTCTCCTATCATCCTGTTTTCCGCCGTGAGATACAAGGGCGGTCTGAGGTGCACCTGGTGCTTGGCTTGTGACGCTTGGCGCGGCAGTGCGGTGGTCATGAAAATCGTCGTTCCTTGGTTCCGGTTCAGTCCTCTCAGAAGAGGAATCAGCAGGTTTGTAGCTGATCCATCCAAGTCACCTGTAGGCTCGTCGATAACTAGTAGCTCAGGTTTGACGGCCAAAGCTCTTGCGAGATCGATTCGTCTTCGTTGTCCGGCGCTCAGCCCATCAGGGTATGAACGCTCGATCTTGTCTAATCCGAAGAAGGCGAGAGCTTCTTTGATCCTTTCATCTCGCTCTTTTCTGGGAACACCTGCAAGCGATAAGGCGAGATGCAGATTTTGGGAAACCGTCATCTGGGGAAGGGCTGTGGGCCGCTGAAACACGGCGGCTGTCTTAACCAGAGCGCATCGTTTTACGAATGATTCCCGTGTGACGTCGTGTTCGCGGAAGCTGACTGATCCATGAATCGGCTTCTCTAAGCCCAAAACCACGTTGACCAGTGTTGATTTCCCCCAGCCAGACCCGCCGAGGACGGCTAGGAAGTCTCCTTGATCCACTTTCAGAGAAACGCCTTGGTCGTAGAGCCGCAGGACTCCTTTGACGGAAGGGTATTCGACTACCACTGACCTTGTTTCGATCACGGCTGACATGTTTTGGCTAGCTCTTGTAGTTCTCGACGAACGATGAGGATCGTATTCTGCGAAGGCTCGGCAGTGAATAGAACAAGCCTCCCGCAGACAATAGAACGGCCACCGTTATTATTGGTTCGAGGATCGAAGTGGTTGTTAGTAACCCTTGGAGTATTACTGGAGAGAATGCGACCAGAGCGATTATCGCTCCTCTGATGAAGTAGCGTAAGAGAATCTGCCAGCTAGAGCCTCCATAGGCGAAGAGAGCCAATTCCTCTCTCGTCCGTCGCGTCGTTGTGGAGACAGATGCTAGGGCGCATGTCGGAGGAACAACTAGGAGAGAGAGCCAGAGCCTTGAACCGAAGAGCGTGGGACCTAACGCGGCAAGAGAGGCTTCCACGGCCACTATTCCCATCACTAGGATTGCGAGCAGGTCCGTGGCCTCTCGTGGAACAGCGCCGGATAAGACAATCGGGGTCCATGATGGCTTTTCCAACTAGAATCGACCTTTCTATTCTGGACCTGCCATGGACCGGAGGAACATTCCCAAGCGTCCCTCGTCGTAAGTCCTGATAACTGAGGAGGCGAAATCGATGTCAAGATTCATTGAACGGAGCTTTGACAGAACCGCGTTCACGTCTTCTTTGTTGCGGGCGACTATGAAGACGAGCCCTTCTGGGGTCCCGAGGGAGCTGATTACGTTAAGAGTCTCTGGAATCTCGCATATTTGTTTCAGAATGTCCTCTCGGGAGGGGCTGCTGGGAAAGTTTGCCGCCACGATGACTTGTTCTGACAGCCCGAGCTTTCCGAAATCGATGAGGGTTGTGTACTCGCGAATAATGTGGGCGTCTTCTAACCGGTTGACTCTGTAGGCGATCACGTTGGGATGGAGGGCGAGTTTGCGGCCAATCTCAACGTAAGACTGTTTGGAGTTCTCCACGAGCTCCGCGAGGATTCGCAGGTCAGTTCCGTCAAGGTTCACGTCTTTCATCCTCTACGATGCCTTGAACGATTCATCCCAGTCATAGTAGCGCTTGATGATGTTCTGCGAGACGCTTGGCCTCCGGCCCACGATGATAGTCTCGAAGTCTTCCATGGTAATCGGGTCTGGAATCGCGTTGAGATCGTTAGCGGCACCACGCTGGAAGAAGTCGCGGACGACCTTAATCTGCGTCGACTGGAATAGATCGCGAATGTCTCCCCCGGAATAGCCTTCGGTCCTTCTTGCCAGCTCGGCGAAGTCGACGTTGTTCTGGAATTTCAGGTTCTGGGCGTAAATCTGGAACATGTCCATGCGAGCTTTGACGTCTGGCAGTGGGACGTAGATTCTCTTCTGGAACCGTCGGATGAACGGTTCGTCGAGGACCCACGGCTTGTTCGTTGCGCCGATAAGATAGACATGGAGTTTCCTGTTCTTGTCTAAGATTCCATCCATCTCTTTCAGGAATTGGTTTCGGACCCTAACCTCCCCGCCGACCTCTTCTCCGCGGACGCCCATTAGCGAGTCGATTTCGTCGATGAAAACAATTGCTGGCTGTCCGTTCTCAGACACTTCCCTTGCCTTTGTGAATAGTTGGGAGACGTTCCGTTCCGACTCTCCAAGCCACTTTGACATCAGGGACGCAGCGTCGGCGCAGAAGAACATCCCCTTGATCTCGCTCGCAATGGCTGCCGCGAGCAGAGTTTTTCCACAACCCGGGGGTCCGAAGAATAGTATTCCTCGAGGCCAGCCAAGAGGAAAGAGATCTGGTCTTCGAACGGGGAAGATTATCGACTCTTCGATTGCCCTTTTCGGCTTTTCCAGATCCGCGATGTCGCTCCAGCTGATGTCCGGTTTCTCTGTCAAGACCCACTGGTCGAGTTTGACGGTTTTAGAGTCGCGGGTCTCAGTGGAGTCCATAGAATGAGCGATTGGCTCGTCGGACTGGAGTTCTTGGATTCGTTTTTTGTAAGCTTCCACGTGTTCCGTGTAGACTTTGTTCTGAACCGCCGCTGGGTAGAGGGAGCATAGTTTGAGGAGGACTTCGATGGCGCGCTGGTATTTTGTGGCGGCTAGGCGTTTGGAGCCTTTTCTCTCTAGCTCGATTGCTTCTTTTGCGTATTTTACTGCGAGAGATTCCAGTTCTTCTGATGCTGAGATTACTTGTCCCCTCTTGTGACAGTGAAGGGCTTGAACGGGAGCACTTGTCTCCCGTCTAGTCCATGACTATCTTTCCGTCATCCTTGAGCCGTTGTAGAGAGCGCCTGATGTCGTCGCTTGGGACCAGAAGCTCTGCGGAACAATTGTTGAGGCTGAGCTCACCGTTGTGCGTTTTGATGTAGTCTAGGAGCCTGTCTTCTAGTGGGGCTTCCTCCGATCCATTTGTGGTGATGGCTATGGGGATCCTTTGTTCGGGCGCGCGCGTTGCAGCTTCTGGGACGGGTTGGCGAGCCTCCGGTAGAGGTAGTTCTGGGAATCGTTCCTTCATTTGTTGGGATGCTATGGCGCTCGATTCTTCGAGGACTTTGCGCGCTTCGGTGCTTGAGGCAGCCATGTCGAAACTTTGGTCTTGTCCCACCTCGCCGGTTTCAATACTCATATCGCTGAGCATATTGTTGACTTCGCCGAGCTCGTTGGCTACCTCGGGAATAACCCCGGCGATTCTACCACGGGTCTCGCGGACTACGCCTATGACTGGAGCCATCTGAGCCATGATGTCGCCAAATTCTTCGACCGTCTGCATTCGTAGTATGACCCTTTCGAGGGCTAGTTCGCTGCTAAGTGTGAGATGTGCCATTTTTCGGATTTCGGCGCACTCGTTGGCGTAAAGGGCTGCGTGAGCTGTATCTTTGGAGAGTTGCGCTCCGATGCAGCGTTGGAACATTTCCTTATCGCGTTGCTGGAGCCTTGAAGACATGTGCTCCAGTTTTTCCTTCTGGGAGCCAAGCCTGAACAGAGCCTGGGACATGCGCTCTTTCAGAGGGACAGGGTGTACTCTGTCTTCGAACTTTCGGAACAGCCCTTGAATCCTCCTAAGTCTCCCTCACGTGAAGTACTAGAACGGGATCTCTCGTTGAGGAGGTTGTAGTCGAGGTCGGCTGGGGTATCGAAGCTATTGGCTGAGGTTGCTGTGCGGGGGGTGGGGCTTGGGCGCCGTCGAGTTTTTGCAGGTAACCGAAGATCGACTCGACGTCTTTCTTCTCGGCCATTGCTCGGACGAGGCCGCTGTCAATGGCGTCGCTGGCTGCCTTGTAGTTCATGTCGTCGAATTCACCGGATGCATGAAGCATCTTGTTGCCAGCGAGATGGGTCTGGAGCTGGCGGAGTTGGGTGTTGAGGGTGCTGGTTCGTTGGCTCAGAGTGTCGATTATCTCCTTCCGTTTGCCCTTCAGCTCGTTTATGGCGTCCTCGTGCTGTTTTCTCAGATCCTCGTAAACGTCCTTCTGGATGTCTCCAACGCTGAACAGTTCGTCGAGGGCTCTTAGGCGTCTGGTTACGATGTCGAATTCTTTGCGGAATTCCTCTGCTTCGACCTTCCATGCCGGTGCGAGGACGAGGGTGTCGCCTGTTATGGTGACCCGGTCGCCAGGGCATTGGAGGAATTCTCCGTTGCCTTCCTCAATTCCTACTCCGGTTACCTCGTCTCTGAGGTTGGCGGAGATGCCTACGACTTTGCCGAAGGCTCTGCCGTAGGGGTCTTGGAGGGTTCTGCCTAGGAATCTTCGGACTTGTTCAAGTGTTATTGGCATGATTTTGCACCAAAAAATGTTGTCGGAGTTACTCCTACCTTGGAATCACTGTCTCGTGTTCTGCGGTAGCGGTTGGAGAGGGTAACTCCGGGAACTTCTCGCGCATCCGTGTCTCTGCTATTGTGTTGGCTTCAGAGATGATCTTCGAGGCTTCTGGGCCTGATGCTTCCAGATCATAGCCTTGTCCTGTTGCTTCGCCGACTTCCATGACTACGCTGTTTAGCGTGTCGGAGATCTCGCCTAGTTCGTAGCCGACTTGTGGGATGACTCCTGCGATCTGGTTCTTGATCTGGTGTACTACTCCTGCTACTGGGCCCATCATGGCGGCCACGTCGCCGAATTCTTGGATTGTTTCGAGTCGGAGTACGACTTGTTCGAGTGCTAGTTCGCTTCTGAGTGTGACTTTGGCGATTTTTCGGATCTCAGCGATCTCGTTGGCGTACATTGCGCTTCGCATTGTGTCTTTGGACATTTGGGCTTGGACGCACTTGTCGAAGAGTGACTTGTCGTGTTGCTGTGTCTTGAGGTTGGCTCCTTCGAGCCTGTTCTGTTGTACTTTGAGTTTGTAGACGACCTGTGAGATCTTTTCTTTGAGCGGTTCTTGGTGGTGGATGCGATCGGTGACCTTGGAGAGTAAAGGTTCCCTTTGCTCTCGGTCCCAATTCTTCATGGACTTGTATGACATTTCTATCTTGAAAGCTGGCTTACTTGGGACAGCTTCCAAGTGGGTTCTTGACATGGAAAGGTGTGAATTCGTACTCTGCAGGCTAGACAAATTCTAGCTCAGGCAATAGGTTGCCTGTTGTCAACAGATATTCGGCGGGTATGTTGTGCGGGCCACAGGACGATTTTGGTTTATATGCGGTGTCAGAAAAATGGTAGGAAGTTGTGTTTTCCCCAATCCCAGTTTAGCATTGCTAGTTAAAAACAGGATAACTCGACGCTCATCATTGACAGTGTTGTTTCTACCAAATTGCTGATTCTGGGTTTACAACCCCTGTTTTCCAGGGTTTTCGCGCTTGAACGCTTTTACCATTTTACCTCATAGAAGTCGCTTCCCTAGGATGAAAAAAATGGTACTAAACGATCTAACTCTAGAGAAGTTGATCAGCGAGATCAACGGCTACAAAGACAAAATGCGCACCATCTACGAAGAATACGGACGAGCCTCACAAGACCTCCAAGACAGGATCAACGTGCTGGGATACACGTTGAACGAGCACCTCAAAGAGACCAAAGACCAGATCGGCAGCACACCACAAAGACTGTTGAACCTTGAGACAAAATACGTGACAGGCGAAGTCAGCGAGCAAGAATACCGCGGACAACGAGAGGAGTTCAAGGGCCTCCTACAGCGAAACCTCCACAGCATCGAAGAGATCAAAGACATGATCGAAGTTCTAACCCACATCGAAACTAGACCCCTATCACCAGCAGACTTCAAACAAGCAAACCCACCGGCTCCACGAACCCTCATCGAGGAATGGGCCAGAAACGCCATTCCAACACAGGAACCAGCCCCAGCACAACAAGCACCTGCCCCAACACCAACTTCGCCAAGCGTCAAATTCGCGGCGAGCTCCATTGCCTCTGAGAGACCATGGGCTCCCCCGACAACGCCAGTCGCACCTCAACCATCGAGTAACGGCTCAACCTGGACGAATCCCCAGACCAACAATACACCAATCAGCTCCCCAGTAGCAGCGCCGACCCCGGTGTTCACCCCACCGGTCCAGGAGCAAGCTCAACCAGTTTCAGCAATCTCAGCGGACACCATCACAGCGCCCACTACTCCATTGACCGAATCAAGCACACCCGCTGTCGAGGATTCTTTCACTGCAGCACCGGCTCAGGAGTACGTTGAGGACATTGCTGACGCGCTTGTCGTCAAAGTCGTCGATGACATTCCGACTCTCGAAGCGTCCTCCGCCGTCGCTACAACAGAGAGCGAGATTTCCCCAGCGATCCCCGGGACCGAAACTGTTCCAGGCATCCCCTCAGGACCAGACATGGCCCAGCCCAGCCTCCAATTGCCTAGCCAGTTCTACAAGGTCGTCTGTCCAAAGTGCGGTGCTGACGTTCCCAAGGCCGCAAAGGTCTGGGAGCTCAAAGGCGGCAAGTCCAAGAAGAACGTGCTGATCGGCCTCTTCCAATGCCAAGACTGCAGGGTAAAGTTCCGAGAAGCCCTCACCCGAGACATCATCTAACAACCCCTCAGGGAACCAATCCCCCTCCAAATTCCCAATTTCTTTTTCTCTTCTTTTTCGCAACCGCGGTTAGCAAAGGCTTAAGTCGCAAAGAGCCTTGCCCGCTTCGTCACTGTAAGGATTCAAAGAGGCTAGTGTTTGCAAATGGAAAGAGCCGAACCTAAACGGCCAGGACCTACGGAACGAACAGAAAGACCTCCAGAAACCCGTGAACCCCGTCCCATGAACCGGGCTCCCCCGGATACCGTATTCATCGGAAAGAAGCCATTGATGGCCTATGCGACGGCTGTCATGATGCACTTCAACATGGGATCCAAGCAATTGACGGTCAAGGCGAGGGGCCAATCGATCAGCCACGCCGTGGATGTTGTCGAGGTCGTCAGAAACCGTTTCTTCCAAGGCAAGCTGGTAATCAAAGAGGTCAGAATTGGGACAGAGTTGCTCGGCGAAGGAGAAGACCAGCGGAACGTGTCCACGATAGAGATCGTGCTTTCGAGAACAGAGTAAAGATCCTACTTCATCATTCTAAGAGTGCTTAGACCCCAAGTCCTCTCCACGCTGTATAGTTTCACTTCCGAGATGACCAACGGCTTTTTCATACCGGACATGTTCTGAGGTGTTAGCTCCATGAAGAGGGGCCTTTCAGGACTGTTCGTGTAGAGCGCACGGTCTACCAAGAAGAGCTTGTTCATGTCGTTGAGCGAGTTGTAAATTATCGCCTTAATCCGGAGATATTCTTCGCTTACACAATCTAGTAAGACTTGGTCTGTGTATCCCGAATCTAGGACCGTTAGTTCTCCGGAAGGACCTTGGTCAAGCTTCATTTGCTAAGCCAACAAACAAGCTCGTAGCTTTTCTGTTCGTTATATGACTACTAGTGGAATCGGCTTATAATTCATGTCGGTACCCACGGATCCATAGTATGGACAATGGTAACCACCATGGTTACGATTATCCAAGAATAGATCTTTCTAGACGGTTTTCATGAAGAGCGGGGCGCGCGAAAAATCGACCACCCCGGGGGGGTCGAGAAAAGCATGCTTATTTTTGGAAAATGCTTTGAAAACCCCCTTCCACGCTCGCTTCGGACTAAGCGTTTGTCAGCTTAGAAAGTTGTAGGCAGGCAGCGTCATGAATTCGGGAAAACTATCACTAGTCACAAGTAGGTCAAGCAGATCTCCCGCGATTTTGAAATTGGTTTTTGCATCGGCTTGCGATTTGACTCCTCCACTTATTCTCGCCGTTTCCTCTTTCAAAATTCTCCGGAACATGTCACGTGTAATCGTCTGGCCGTCAAGAAGCTTGGCGGAGTGATGAATCCACTGCCAGATCTGAGCCCTACAAATTTCCACTGTAGCGGTGTCCTCCATCAGATTGTTGATCGCCACACAGCCTAGACCCCCCAGCCAAGATTCTAGATACTTTAGGCTGACAGCGACATTCGCTATTAGAGACTGTTCGCTGATCTTTGGCTCGGGCATTCTGAGGAGATCATCGCGGGTCACCTCCACAAACGCGTTACTGTGCTTCGATTCCGCGGAATGGTCGTCGAAGACCCTCATGACGATAGGTACCAGACCTGGATGGGCAACCCAAGCGCCCTCGTATCCCTCAGCGGCTTCTCGCTTCTTATCGGCGACTACTTTGTCGATCGCTTCCTGAGAGCGGGGGTCGCTCCTAATCGGAACTTGTGCAGCCATTCCTCCGATTGCGTAGGCGCCTCGTCGGTGGCAGGATTGGGACAGTAGAACTGAGGCGGACTTGAGGAAGGGTGCTGTCATGGGGAGGAGTGGTCTTTCGGGAACTAGGAATCTCGGGTCGTGGCCTAGGAACTTGATCAGGCTGAAGATGTAGTCCCAGCGGCCCAGGTTGAGAGCGGTTATCCTCTCGCGCAACTCGTAGAGGATCTCGTCCATCTGGAATCCAGCCAGGATTGTCTCGATCAGGACACTGCACTTTATGCTGGCGTGCGGAACCTTGAGAGCTTTCTCGGAATAGTCAAAGATCTCGTTCCAGAGCCGGGCTTCCAAGTAGCTCTCTAACTTGGGGATGTAGAAATAGGGCCCTGTCCCTCTGCTGATCAGTTTCTTGGCGTTGTGGTAGAGAAAGAGGCCGTAGTCGAAGAGGAAAGCGGGAACGGGGCGGGATTCGATTAGAACGTGCTTCTCGATTAGGTGTAGGCCTCGGGGCCGCACCATGAGAGTTGCAAGTCTGTCCCCTAGCTTGTATTCTCGGCCATCGGGACCTGTGTATCGGATGTCCCGGTTGACCGCGTCTCGAAGATTGGCCTGGCCCTGAACGGTTCCCTCCCAGGTCGGCGAGTGGGAGTCTTCGAAATCGGCCATGTAGACATCTGCGCCGGAGTTGAGCGCGTTTATCACCATCTTGCGGTCAACCGGGCCCGTAATCTCCACCCGTCTTTGTCGAAGATCACCCGGGATAGGTCCAACCTTCCATTCCGATGCCCGAATTTCACGTGTCTCTTCCAGAAAATCGGGAACTGCTCCTTTTCTGAGATTCTCGTGAACAAGGAGTCTCTTCTCCAGTAGCGAGTCGAGACGTGGAGAAAATTCTAGAACGAGATCTCCGACAAATGCCAATGCGTCAGGTGTCAGTATCTCCTCTAAACCCTGAATGTAAGGACCGGTGACTTTGAGGCTTCGCGGTTCCAGTGTTATCTCGGATCGGCTGTTGGCCTCATCGGATAAATGCAAACCTACTGGTTCCGGTCTCGCTCAGGTTTTGTGCTTGAGACCGGAGGAAATGCTAGAACGGATCGTTCTTTGAACTGTGCTGCTTCAGTAGATTCGCTCATCGCTGTGGTCGAAGACATCCCGCTTGAGATTACATTTGCGACTTCGTCGAAGTATTCTGTTCCCACGAACGCTTGGTGTTTCACGGCTGCATAGCCCGCCGGTTCGGCCTCGAACTCTTTCCTCTGGAGACGAACATAGGCGACCATTCCTTCATCAGCGTACTGTTTCGCTAGCTCGAACATGGATACGGAAAGACTGTGGAAACCGGCCAATGTAACGAACTGGAACTTGTAACCCATCATGCCCAGTTCTCTCTGGAAACGTCGAATGCTCTCTGGATCTAGATGTTTCTCCCAATTGAAGGATGGCGAGCAATTGTACGCTAGCAGCTTGCCGGGGAACACTCTGTGGACGGCGTCCGCGAACTTTCTAGCCTCATCAAGGTCCGGCGTGGGAGTCTCACACCATAGAATGTCTGCGTAGGGCGCGTAGCTCATGCCTCGAGCAACAGCTGCTTCTATGCCCGATTTGATTCTATAGAAACCCTCCGCGGTTCTCTCACCGGTAGTATAGGGCAAGTCCCTCGGATCCGCGTCGCTCGACAAGAGTTTGGCTCCCATTGCATCGGTTCGCGCGATGAGATACGTTGGCACCCCCATTACGTCGGATGCAAGCCGGGCCGCGATCAGAGTCTTAATGAACTGATGAGTGGGAACTAGGACCTTTCCGCCTAGGTGGCCGCATTTCTTCTCTGAAGCGAGCTGGTCTTCGAAGTGCACCCCTGCCGCTCCAGCCTCTATCATCATTTTCATCATTTCGAAGGCGTTGAGGGGGCCTCCGAACCCTGCCTCTGCGTCGGCAATTATCGGTGCCAGCCAGTCGATTTTACCTTGGCCGTTCATGAATTGTACCTGATCTGCTCTTTGGAACGCCTGATTGATTCTCTTCACTAGATTCGGGACACTGTTGGCCGGGTACAGACTTTGGTCGGGGTAAGTTTGGCCTGAAAGGTTAGCGTCTGCGGCTACCTGCCAGCCGCTCATGTAGATCGCCTTGAGCCCAGCCTGGACCATCTGGAGAGCTTGTACCCCGGTCAGAGCGCCGAGAGTGGGAATGTACGCCTCGTCCCTCAAGAGGCGCTCAAACTTCTCCGCGCCAAGTCGAGCCAAGGTGTACTCTGGATGGATGGTTCCCTGGAGCTTGCAGACGTCCTCTGCCGAGTAGGGTCGACGGATTCCATTCCAGCGGTCTGATAGCCAAGACTGAGAGAGTCGCTCAGCATCAGCTCTGAGCCGCATATCTACATTTGTCAAAGCGTCTTATCGTTGATACTCCCCGCCGCGTATAATAAGGGTTGATGAATCATCAATCCGACTTCTATCTTTTGATACATATTTACATGGATAGCGATTTTCTTTGCCGCGACCGCGACGAGGAATCATGAACCTCCCCAAACGGTTTGTTGAGAGGTGCACGCCTATTTTCGGAAGAATGTCCGAAAGCGGACCCATGAGTCGCGCTCACCAACATGTGAGAGTTCTGCTTCTAGAAATGTTGTAACCATGACAGAATTCCTCAAGAACGCTTGAGACGGGCAAAGGCACGTCTCACGGCCTGCGGGCGTCCTATCCAGCACGATGATAGGGTTCTCGTAGTTGGCGCCGCCGACAGGGTTCGAACCTGTGACCAACGGGTTGCTACAGTGGACCTTCCACTTTAACAGCTTCAGCCTCAGCCCGCGAGCCGAGTCCGCTGCTCTACCACTGAGCTCGCGCCCCCAAACATCTGAGGGAACGGCGGCCCGCGTTTACAGCCGGCGGCAACCGACAACCCGACAAGACCCGTTTATTAAAAGATAGGCAGCAACATCTACAAGACGAAAAACCCGTCCAGCATGATTATCGCTCCTAGAGAGAACTGGAATAAACCACACTGCCGTTTGACTATAGTCTGAATCTCTTCGGCTCTTCATCAGGCCGGTAGAACGGGCAACAAGCCCGAACAAAATCAGACACGTCCCAAGAATTCCCGCTACGTCATAACTGACTTGCACTGTAGAACCGCTATGAATCGCGGCGATTAAAGTCTGCACCGATTGGTTTTGCTCTAAACCATTAAGAATTAGGTGTGTGCGAGCGGTTTTCTTGGAGGGCCCGTAGCTCAGCTAGGTTTTCTTCAGGTTGAAGAACTGAAAGAGCGGCAGGCTCATAGCCCCAAGTTCGGGAAACCTGACGGTCCCCGGTTCGAATCCGGGCGGGCCCACCA
>Ga0209806_1001629_pt1 | contig 14684 bp, 11 predicted proteins | sample GraSoiAngelo_152_FD_186166 | JGI IMG/M metagenome (GOLD analysis project Ga0209806, IMG submission 186166) | Grasslands soil microbial communities from the Angelo Coastal Reserve, California, USA - 14_1009_12_30cm (SPAdes) (version 2) | ecosystem: Environmental > Terrestrial > Soil > Grasslands ... | reverse complement strand
GGGGGAAGGCACAGGGCGACGTTCTGACCTCGATGATTTCGACTCCTACTACTGGCACCTGCTGTTGTGGAACAAATCGAAACAGGAGTTGGCCGGCGCGTATCGCGCGGCCAACACCGCCGAGGTCGTCGCCGAACGCGGCATCGAGGGTCTCTACACCAGTACGCTCTTTCGCTATGACGCCCGCCTCCTGAGGAAGATGGGCCCAGCGCTGGAGTTGGGCCGTTCCTTCGTCCGCCCGGAATATCAGCGCCAGTACGCGCCCCTGTTGTTGCTGTGGAAAGGCATCGCCCGCTTAGTGAGCAGGAGGCCGGAAACGCCGGTGCTGTTTGGCGCTGTCAGCGTCAGCAACACGTACAGCCGCGCCTCCCGCGAACTCATCTTTTCCTTCTTCGAAGAGCGGAAGCGACAGGACGAACTCGCCGGATTGGCCGGACTGGTAACGCCGCGACGCCCATTTCGTCCCGGAAGGCTCCGCAACTGGGACTGCCGGGCAGCCTGCAAAGCCCTGCGTGATCTCGACGAACTCTCCCAGCCGATTGCCGATGTCGAGCTCGACGGCAAGGGACTTCCCATTCTCCTGAGGCAGTACGCTAAAGTGGGCGGCAAATTCCTGGGCTTCAATGTCGACCGCAAATTCTCTGACGTATTGGACGGACTGGTGCTGGTAGACTTGCGCGAAACCGAGCCGACCGTGCTGGAGCGCTACATGGGCCGCGAAGCCGTCGCGGAGTTTCGCCGCCATCACGGGCTTACGTAGTCGCGTTTGCCACGAGTTCGTGCGATGAGTTGGTGACGCTTTGAAAGGCGCCGCGTCAGCTTCGAGCGTTTGCAACGGGTGCCCCATCCTAACCTCGCGTTCTGTGCGAGGTTAGGGTGGGGACTTTTCCGGCACCTGTCCCGGGTCAGGGTGGGGACTCTTCCGGCACGCCACGCGCCTCAATCTCCTGCTCTGGCGTTCTTGTCATTCCGACGCCGAACGCGGCGGAGGAATCTGCGATGCTACGGCCGTCAAAAATTGGAGTCACATCACCGCACCGTCCTTCTGCACTGGAGTTGGCGCGTGGCTCTTCGTTATGTGAAAACACTAATCCCGAAAAGGGCAAGAACAAAATCCTGCCTGGATGGATTAGCGTAAGCGGCGGTGATCGGAAGATTCCGCATTCGGCGCCGGAATGATAAGGTCGGGGCAGCCGTTTCCAGCCACAGACAACACTAGAGATTTTTCAATATCGATTCGGTTGGCGTGATGCAAGTCTCGGGCCCAGCTCCCAAAGCGTGATCAATCTGCTCGCCGACCTCTGCGAGCATCGGCGGAGTCATGCGTCTCTGGAGTTCTTCAAAGAGCTGCCGTTCTTCCTTGCGGATATGGCCGGAAAGCGTCTCGGCGAACCGTCGCACTCCCGCTTCATCGAGCGCTCCTGCAGCCGATTGCGCAAAGTATTCGCGCAATTGCTTGTGCTCCGCCACCAACTCGTCGGCTAATGAGACAAGGTCTGGATATTGCCGGGCGGCAGGGAAGAGATGCTTCTCTTCCGCGGCGAAATGAAACCGGATTTCCTGTTCGAAATGCTGCTGAATTTCCGACTGCCATGCCTTCACTTCCCCCGGCGTAGCCAGTGCAGCCCGGTTGATTCGTACGCACAAAGCCAAAGCATGCTGGTGCTGGCGGGAAAGTGGGACGAGATTCGGATCGCGAAGCATGCCTTCCATTATCTGCCAAGCGGCAATCTTTCACGTGGCCGGCCCATTAAGCCAAAGTCTAGGAAGGAATTCTTTCGGGCCACACAGCCGCCAGCACGAGCGCCACCGCGATTCCCAATGACACTTCCACACAGCGATGGATCGCGACGATCCACGGCGAAGTCGCTCGTGGTACCAGCATAATGATGGTCAGCGTGATTCCGGCGAACCGGTAGGCGCTGCGATCCACCTTCAAAAGTAGACAAACCAGCCCGGTGCCGGCCATGGCCGCCCCGAAGGCAATCAGGTTTCCTCCAACATAGGACGACAGGAATCCTCCCACGGCACCGCCGAGCACGGTTCCCGCCAGCCGCTTCCACGATACCGTCCATGCTGCACCCAGCGAAGATTGCATGACCACAATGGTAGTCACCGTCGCCCAGTAAGGCTCCGGCATATGCAGACTCTGCGCGATTAGCTGCGAGGCCAGCGCCGCAATCGTCGTGCGCGCAATGTGCGAAAGCGAGTTTCGTTCCTCGGCGACAACCGTGACCGCACTCCCCATAGCGCTCTCCTGAGGTTCGACATTCTACGTGGGAATTGGTATTGGACGCTGCCCTCCGGTGCTTTACTAATTTCCCTGCAACATTGAGAATGGAAAGTTCGCTTGCGTCTGATGCTGCGGCCCGTGGCGCTCACTCCGCCACCTCCGCAATGCCCTGAGTCGCGAGCGCAGGAGCCCTCATATGCCAGCAAGTGGTGAACTCATCCGCATGATGAACTACATCGACGACATCAGCACAACGCTGCGCCGCATCAGCGCCAATCTCAACACCATCACGGAAGATGAGCGCAAGCGCCTCTCCGAGTACATGGGAACGGCCGCCAACGGCTTCGGGGAGGTCCTGTCGCAACTGCAAAAGGGCGGGAACAAGTAGTGGCCGAGGTGCACACCATTGCGGTGATCGGGGCCGGCACGATGGGCCGCGGAATCGCCCACGCCGCCGCGCTCGGCGGTTACCGCACCATCCTCGAAGACATTCTTCCCAACGCGCTGCGCCGAGCCGAGTCAGAAATCCGCACCAATCTGGACAAGGCGGTCGAACTCGGCAAAGTCACCGCGAGCGGCGCGAAGGCCGCGTTCTCCCGTCTGGAATTCGCTGGTTCGGTGGATGAAGCGGCGCGCCAGGCCGATGTGGTCATCGAGGCGGTTCCGGAAGAACTCGAGTCCAAGATCGAGATTTTCACCCTGCTCGATAAAATCTGCCGCCCCACGACCGTGCTCGCCTCCAACACCAGTTCACTCAGCCTTACCGAAATCGCCAGCGTCACCTACCGGCCCCGGAAAATCGTCGGCATGCACTTCTTCAATCCCGTGCACAAAATGAAGCTGCTCGAAATCGTGCGCGCGCTCGAAACCGACGACGACACGCTGGCCACGGCCGTGAACGTGGGCGAGCGCATGGGAAAAGAAGTGGTCGTCATCAAAGAATCCCCGGGCTTTGTCACCAGCCGCATCAACGCCATGATCGGCAACGAAGCTTTTTACATGCTGCAGGAAGGGATCGCGAGCGCCGAGGACATCGACAAAGCGCTCAGGCTCGGCCTCAATCATCCCATGGGTCCATTTGAGCTAGTCGATCTGGTCGGACTCGACACACGCCTGCACATCCTCGAATACCTGCACAAAACGCTGGGTGAGAAATTCCGCCCCGCGCCCTTGCTGGTGCAGTACGTGAAAGCCGGAAGGCTGGGCCGCAAGTCCGGACGCGGAGTATTTGAGTATCCGGAGAAGAAGACCGAGCCAGCGCCGGTCGCCGCAAGATAGTTAGACCTTTCATCGGGATCATCCCCGAGAAGCGGCGAAGCAGTCCATAGCGAATCTCATTCGTTTGGATGTTGACTGCCCTGTCGTTCTGCTGCAACCTAAGTCTCCCCATCTTCCCCGATCCCCCAAATACCAACCTGAGGCCCTCCCAACTTGGAAGGGAGGGGTCACTATCCACGAAGACAACCGGAAGCCGAGCCCGCGCCAGCAGCATGTAATTCAGTTGGTAGCCAAGGGACTAAAGAATCGGGAAATAGCGAGCAAGTTGGGAATAGGTGAGCATGTCGTTCGAAACTATCTCAGCATCATCTACGACAAGGTGGGTGTGAGCAATCGCGTTGAACTTGCGCTCTGGTATGAGGCAAGATTGCACGAGCGCAGATTTCGAAGGAAGCGCTAGCTGGCATGCCATCTCTGACTTCAGGAGAAGCACAAGCAGACGCAATAGGTATCACGTTAAACCGTGAGCCGCATCACTGCGTCTGAATTGACCGCCTCCTACACTTGCAAGCGGTGATGTATTGCGCTCCCGGGCGGTCTTGCTGGTCACCATTGGGTGAAAGGCCGCTGGGGGCGCTCTAACTATTCCCACGGCCTGTCTTGTCGTTGGACGCCACTCGTCAACGCGAACATCCCATCCGGAAATATAGCCGCGAGCCCAACCGTATCTTTACGGTTGACCAGATCCCCCTTGAACCCGCTTCTGAGATCCGGCGATAGATGATCCCAGCCAGCGTCCCCGCCGCGCCGACGAGCATGCCTTTCGATTCACAAACAAGATTTCGGCGGCCCCCGTTGCAGAGGCCGCCGCTGATGTCCCTGAACTTCGCGCCTACTTGTTGATGTCGTCCTTGGCTTCCAGCCGCTTGATGGCCCCCTCGATGAACACTTTGTTCTGTTCCGGAGCCCCCGCTTCGGCGACTTTCATTTCTTTCACGGCATTGTCGAAGTCCCCCTGCGAGGAATAGACCCGGGCCATGCCGGAGTGCGTGAACCACAGATCGGGATGGGCTTTTGCATTCTTGCGCCATACCTCATAAGCTTCCGCGTCCTTCTTTTGTCCCTTCAACGCGAAGGCGTATTGGTGAAGTTGTGCCGGCGTAGCGATTTCGAGCGCCTTGTCATGCGCGACCTTGGCCTCGTCTTTCTTGCCCATCGCGTCCAGGATTTGCGACTTGGTCATGTAATTGTCGTAGCGGGGCTCGGTTCCGATGGAGCGGGTTTCATATTCCAGCGCTTCGTCGAGGTCGACCTTGTGCGCCAGCAGGTAATTGGCGGCATCGTCCCAACCATCCCAGGTGTATTGCGAGAGCCCCTGCAGTTGCTGGTGCAGACTGGCGATGACGATGTTGTTCACGTCCGCCGAGACTTTGAAGGGCACGGCGACTTTCTCCCAGCGCATGGTCACCACGGCCGAGTCGTCGGTGGGTTGGTCCACTTCATAGAGCAGCGCTTCCTGCATTGCCACCGTCTGCGGTTTCACGTCGATGCGCAACGCATCTGACGATTCTTTGTAGGTGAAGCTTCCCCACGCGGTATTGACCTTGGAAAAAATCACGGTCCACTGATCCTGGTTCGGAATCATGTGGAGGCCGTATGTGCCTTTGTCGAGAGGCTTGCCTTCGATGCTGACCGGATCGGTGAAAGTAATGGTTGTGTTCTCATTGGCGCCGGCCCGCCAGACCTGTCCGTAGGGCACGACCTTGCCCCAAATGGTGCGGCCTTTGACGAGTGGACGGTGATACTTCACGGTGATGTCGGTGATCCCAATGCGCTGCGTGACCGAGGCGCGCTGGCTGTCGCGAGGCAGGTTGAGTTGTGTCGATTGCGCAAATGCGGTGCTGGCGACGAGCAGCAGCACGAGTCCAAACACGACGGGAGCATGTCGCTTGTACACGGGAATCCTCCTCAATTTGTTCTTCGATGGAGTGACGGGTAGCCCCTGTGCAAACAGAGTGAGACGAAGAGACTGCCCGTCATCTGCGAGATAATTTTGTTTTACTGAACGGACCTGGAGTGACACGGAGTCTTTAGACGAAACCCGAGGGAACAAGGTGAGCAAGGCGACAAGAACTGGTAGCGCCGCCGTCTCGGCGGCTGTCGGGCGGGCAGCCTGGGTCTCGCCCGCCTGGCGAGGGCGGAACGCCCTCGGGATAGCCGGCAGGATACCGGCGCTACACTCGAAGACACCACATAACATCGCCGCATATGTTATCCGCAGCTAACTTTTCTCCGTGAAGGAGAGTCTAACTGCGTGAGGAATCCTCCACATGCGTGGAACTTTCCTTACAGCGGCCGCGTACCTCTACCAGATGCACAGGGGCGGGACGTGAGACCCCCCGCTCAACCTTAAACCCGGGACCCCCAGGCGCTGCCCGGTGTCTGGGGGCATACCTATGAGACTGCTCGGCGACATCCTCCGGCAATCGCTCGCCACTTTGTGGGCGCATAAGCTGCGCTCGTTTCTCACCATGTTTGGAATCGCTTGGGGAGTGGGCTCGTTGTTGCTGTTGGTTGGTCTGGGCGAGGGCTTTCGCAGCGGGCAGGCCAAACAGTTGGCGACCCTGGGACAAGACATCATGTTCGTGTTTCCAGGACGAATTCCTGCCGTGGAAGGAAGCCTGCAGTCAGGCCAGACTTATCACTTCACCTATGACGACTACGTGGCGCTGCGCCGTGATGCCCACACCCTGTATGCTACTTCTAAAAAATTGTCATCTTGAGCGGAGTGAGGCGCCAGCCGAACGCAGTCGAAAGACCCCAATGCTGCCTGGATCTTTCAAGAAGCCGATATGCATTTCCATTGCGGGCCAGCAGCGCCGCGCCGTGACGCTCTGTCCGCATAGCGGGCCATCGCTCGCAAAAACTTTAATCGATTGTCATCCAGATCCTGACACCTAGTCCCTCAGCAGTTGTCGCGCAATGACCAGTCGCTGAATCTCGCTCGTCCCCTCGCCAATTGTGCACAGCTTCACATCGCGATAGAACTTCTCCGCAGGATAATCCTTGATGAACCCGTACCCGCCGTGAATCTGCACGCCTTCATTGGCGCAGCGCACGGCCACTTCGCTGGCGTACAGCTTGGCCATCGACGACTCGAGCGTGGTCTTCATGCCTGCATCTTTCATCGCCGCCGAGCGCAGAGTGAGCAACTTGGCAGCTTCGATTTCAGTAGCCATGTCGGCCAGCTTCCACTGGATCGCCTGGAATTCGCTGATAGCTTTGCCGAACTGCTTGCGTTCTTTCGAGTAGCGCAGTGCCGCTTCGTACGCCCCCTCCGCCATGCCGAGCGACAGCGCCGCGATGGAAATCCGCCCTCCGTCGAGCACGCGCATCGCGTCGATGAAGCCGTCGCCTTCGTGCCCCAGCAAGTTTTCTGCCGGAAGAAAGCAGTCCTCGAAAATCAGCTCCGCCGTATCGCTGGCCCGCAGCCCCAGCTTGTTCTCTTTCTTCCCAGGACGAAAGCCCTTGGAATCTTTTTCAACGATGAACGCCGACAGTCCGTGCGTGTGCGCAGCCCGGTCGGTCACCGCGATGACCACGAGCACGTCGGCGTAGTGGCCATTCGTGCAGAACGTCTTGCTGCCGTTGAGCACCCATCCGCCTTTTGCCCTGGACGCGGTCATGCGCGCGCTGCCCGCATCTGATCCCGACGACGGCTCTGTCAATCCCCATGCGCCGATAAACTCTCCGGTGGCAAGCTTCGAGACGTACTTCTTTTTCTGCGCTTCATTGCCCGCCAGAAAAATATGATTCGAGCACAGCGAGGTATGCGCCGCCACGATGATCCCGACCGAGCCATCGACGCGCGACAACTCCTCGATCGCGGTCACGTACTCCACATAGCCCATGCCGGCCCCGCCATACTCCGGCGGAAAGACCATTCCCAGCATGCCGAGCTTGCCCAGTTCCTTGATGGTGCCCATCGGGAACTCACCCGCCTCGTCCCATCTCATGACGTTGGGCAGAATTTCGCGTTCCGCAAACTCGCGCACGCTCTTTTTAAGTTGCAGTTGTTCCTCGTTGAGCTGGAAATCCAAAATGCCTCCGGAGAGTGGCGAAACGCTGCCGCGCGAGCCAGAACTGCGCGTTACAAGCGCCACAACTTGAACGTTCGATTAGAGCATGATGTACGCAGCGAGAAAAGTTACCTGAAGAGCGAAAGATCAGAATCGCGCAAAGTAGCATGGATAGAGGGTTCGAAGGCACCTCATGAACGCGCTCCGACCGACCGAACGGTTAGAATGTTTCGCCAATTCACGCGCGCTCACGTAGGGACAGACGCCCTTGCCCGGATTCACGTAGGGACAGACGCCCTCGTCTGTCCGGTCGAGCGAAGCTCGACTGCCTTTTCCGGGAAGGCACAGCCGAGGCGATTGTCCATTAGGAACGACGAAGCTAGGAACGACGAAGCGGCAGGTATCCTGCCGTTCGGACACCAACCATGCGGGTCTGTAAAAAGAATATTTGTATCAGGCCACGCGAGATTTGTAGCGCCGGCATCCTGCCGGCTGTCCAGAGGGCGTCCCGCCCTCGCACTTGGCCGGCGAGACCCCGGCGCTACTGTCTAACGCACAACCGCGTCCGCTCCGCTGGTCAGGAACCGCTCGAATACCTCATTCGAAACCAATCGCCCGCGCGACGTGAGGCGCACCCAATCGCCTTCCCAATCAATTAGCCCGAAGCTCGCGAGGTCCACCAGCACTGCCCCAAGCGCTGTCACCACGCCCGTCCCAAACTCACTGCGTACTTGCTCCAGATCGACCCCGCGGGTCAGCCGCAATCCCAGGAAAAATGTCTCCTCGAGAGCCGCCTGCCGCGAAACCTCTGTCCGCTGCACCGATGCGCCCGCGACGTACGCCTCCAGCGCATCCGCCGTCGCAAAGCGCACTGCCGCAAACTCCTCGCTCGCGGATTTCAACATCGAATGCGCATCCACCCCAAATCCCACATAAGGCTTCCGGGTCCAGTACTTCAGATTGTGCCGCGACTCGGAACCCCCGCGCGCAAAATTAGAAATCTCGTACTGCGTGATCCCGGCGCCGTTCAATTGCTCGCATGCCCTTTCGTACAACTCGGCCGTCAACTCCTCGTCCGGAACGAAATGTGCATGGTACTTCGTGCCCCCGGCAATCAGTTCGCGTCCCAGGCGCGAGTCTTCATCTACCTCGAGCATATAGACGCTCACGTGCGGAACGCCCAGCGCGATCACCGACTCGAGCGACTCCTTCCAGCTTTCCGCGGTCTGGTGCGGAAGCCCGGCAATCAGATCGACGTTGATGTTAGAAATCCCGGCCCCGCGCAGGCGCACGATGTCGTCCAGCACGGTTTCCCTTTTGTGCAGGCGCCCAACCGAGGCCGCCTCCCGGTCCACAAACGATTGCACCCCCAGGCTGACGCGGTTCACTCCACATCTCAGCAGAGTCTCCACGACCGCCGGAGTCAGCGTTCCGGGAGCACATTCCACCGTAATTTCCGTCTCGGGCACCAGACGAAAATTTTGCCGCACCGTGACAAACAATCGCTCCAGTTGATGAGAATCTAGAATAGTGGGCGTTCCCCCGCCCAGGTAAACGGAATCTGCGTCGCGTTCCAGGCGAGCGCCCATCTGCCCGGCGCTCTCTGGAGTAGTATGGATGTCCGCGCACACGCGATCCAGGTAGCGTTCGAACACCGCGCGCGAAAACACGTCAGACGCGAAGTTGCAATACGTGCACTTCGTGCGGCAGAAGGGAACGGAAAGATACAGGCCGAGTGGCATCCCCATTGATTATCCCACTTCCAGCACGTGTCCCTGCTGCGTGTGCAAACTATCGGCCCTTTGTTACATCAGACTAGCCCTCGCATGCTGCCTCGCGTCGTCATTACAGGAATGGGTGTGGTCAGCCCCAACGGGATCGGGAACGACGCATTTGCTCGTGCCGTTCTGGCCGGGAAGTCGGGCGTCAAGCGCATCTCGCGCTTCGATCCCTGCTGCCTGCCCGTGCACATTGCGGGGGAGATTCCCGACTTCAACGAACTCGCTTGGGTCGATGCGCGCGAACGCAAGCACGTATCGCGCGTCGTTCCGCTGGCGATGGCCGCGTCGGCGGAAGCCCTCGAAGATGCCGCGCTCGATCATGTCTCCATGTCGCTCGAGGAACAGCGCGAGATCGGCATCGTCCTCGGCTCCGGCGGCGGCGCGCAGGAATTTTCCGAGGAGCAATACCGCCTCTGGCACTCGGGCCACGTCAAGCAGGTGAGCCTGTTCTGCATTCCCAGCGGCACCATGGGCACGATCTCCAGCGAAGTCTCCATGCGCTTTGGTTTTCGCGGCTACAGCCATGTCGTTACGGCCGGATGTACCTCTTCGAGCGACGCCATTGGCTTCGCGTACCAGCACATTCAAGCCGGAGTGCAGCCCATGTTCCTCGCCGGCGGCGTCGATGCTCCCATTACGCCCGGAATCATCAAAGGCTACTCCCTGCTTCGCGCCTTGACGCAATCGTGGAACGATCACCCTGAGCGCGCTTCGCGCCCCTTCTCCGCCGATCGCGACGGCTTCGTGCTTGCCGAAGGCTCCTGGATGTTTCTGCTGGAAAATTACGAGCATGCACGCGCCCGTGGCGCCCGCATTCACGCCGAGATCGCCGGATACGCTGCCACCTGTGAAGCCTTCCATCGCGTGCGTATGAGTGATAACCCCGAAGAACCCGCGCGCGCCATCACCCTCGCGCTCGAAGAGGCCCAGGTTGCGCCAGAAGATATTCAGTACGTGAACCTGCACGGCACCTCGACCGAAATGAACGATCGCGTGGAGACGCAAGCTCTCAAGCTGGCACTGGGAGAAAAGCAGGCGCGCAAGATCCCGATGTCCGCTCTGAAATCGCAGATCGGGCACGCCCAGGGTGCGTGCGGCTCCGCTGGACTTGCGGCCACACTGATTGCCATGCAGTCCGGCCAGCTCCCGCCTACCATCAATCTCGACCAGCCCGATCCGCATTGTGACTTGGACTATGTCCCCGACGTGGGTCGCAAAACTCAGATCGAGCACGCCATCTGCAACTGCGTGGGCTTCGGATCGAAGAACTCCGCCCTCGTGTTACGTCGGTTACCCGAAGGAGGCTAGAAGCCTGTAGCCTCGCGCCCACCGCCTCGCTAAAATTCGCCATCGTGGGCACTCGCTTTCCGGCGTTCATTGCGATTCTCGCCCTGGGGATCGTGCCCCGGGCTCACAGCCAGAACAGCGCTTCCGCCCCACCCAGCTACCTCATGCGTCTGGTGCACGCGCGCAGTTACGAAAACATATGCGTCCTGGTCCGCGCCGACGGCCAGTATCACTGGGAGCGCGAGACCGCACAAAAAACGGAGATCTTCGAAGGAACTCTGGCATCCACCGACCTGCAACGCATTCAGCATTGGCTGGCAGCCGATGAACTCTTCGATCTCACCGACGACAAAATCGTGAGGCCCGCGGCCGCGGAGCACGATGTGCAGCTCATTCTGAGCGTGCATCGCCCCGGCTACTGGCAAAACCTGACCTTTCCGGTGCTCTCCTCCTGGGAGCCGTATCACGAAAGCATCGTGCCACTCGTCGACTGGCTCGAGGAGCTGCGCAAAGTGAAGAACAGAGTGAAGCTGAGGGAGGAAGCTGCCAGAAATAACTGTCTGCCACCACCGAAACTGGAACTCAAAACCCGACCGCATTGAGTGAAGCTGCGAGCTTCGAGCCACGAGCTACGAGCCAAGGCGCATCGAACTGTTGATTCCAACAAAGAGCTGATTTCTGAAAGACGCGGCGGGTGCCCATCCTAACCTCGCGTTCTGTGCGAGGTTAGGGTGGGGATTTCCCAAGCTCTTCGCGTAGGGGCAGACGCCCCCGTCTGCCCAGCCGAGCGCAGCTCGGCCTCAGGAAATCATCGCCCAGCAACGGTCTCGGAATTAGACGGAAAACAGACCTGACTAGTTGCAAATTGGAGGCAGCTCTCTCGAAGCCAGCTGCCGCCGGGCTGGCGCCCGGCCGCCCAGACGAGGGCGTCTGGGCCTACGTGTGCATCGCCAAGTTGCGGACGCCGAAAAAGAGTTTTTCCGCAGCCTTTTCAGGCGTACGAGCAAACGCGCACCCAGATCTCGATTCTTCGTCAAAGGTGCAGCTTGTAAAAGCCGGTGACCCCGTCCGCCGCAGCCCGTAGCTCGAAGCTCGCAGCTCGCGCCTTTTTCCATCTTTGCCCTCCGCCGCCCCATCTATTACCCTTGAAGCAGCGTTCATGGCAAATCAGGAAGAGGAAGTACTAGGAAAAGCGTATGATGCCCGCCTTATGCGGCGGCTCCTCACCTACCTGCGCCCCTACACATGGCAGGTGACGGTAGCTCTCATAGCCATCATTCTGAAGGCCATTCTCGACGTCCTCGGCCCCTTCCTCACCAAAACCGCCATCGATAAGTACCTGGCCCACGCCCCCGGCTCGCACTCGATTCTGGATTCCTGGTTGAGTTCTCAGCCCATGAAGGGCATCGCGCAGATCGCCCTGCTCTACGTAGGGACGCTGGTCCTGACGTTCTTCTGCGAATTTCTTCAAACCTACTACATGCAGTGGACCGGCCAGATGGTGATGTTTGACCTGCGCAGCCAGATCTTCCGCCATCTCCAGCGCATGCACATCGGCTTCTACGACAAGAATCCCGTCGGCCGCCTGGTCACACGCGTCACCACCGACGTCGACGCCCTGAACGATATGTTTACCGCCGGCGTGGTCTCGATTTTCGAGGACGTCTTCGTGCTGGCCGGCATTCTCGCCATCATGCTGTGCATGGACTGGAAGCTGGCCCTGATCACTTTCGCGGTGCTGCCGCTGATTTTCTGGGCGACGATGGTCTTCCGCGTGAAAGTGCGCGACTCTTACCGGCGCATTCGCGTCGCCATCGCGCGCATCAATTCCTATCTTCAGGAAGCCGTCTCCGGCATGCTGGTGCTGCAGTTATTCAATCGCGAGAAGCGTGCCCTCCGGCAATTCTCAAAGATCAACGCATCGCACATGGAGGCGTTCAAGGACGCCATCATGGCGTACGCCGTGTATTACCCGGTGGTCGAAATTCTTTCCGCCATCGCGGTCGCCGCCATCATCTGGTTCGGCGGCGGCCACGTAATCCAAAACATCCACACGCACACGGTAACGATCCAGCGTACCGCTCACTTTGTCACCCTGCGCGTGGTGCCCACCGTGACCACCATCGGCATTCTGGTGGCCTTCATGCAGTACGCCCAGCGCTTCTTCCGGCCCATCCAGGATTTAAGCGACAAGTACAACATCCTGCAGTCCGCGATGGCTTCGAGCGAGCGCATCTTCAAGCTGCTCGATACGCCGGTGGACATCGAGTCGCCGGCCATCACGAAGAAGCCCGAAGGGCCTGGCCGGATTGAATTCGACCAGGTCTGGTTCAACTACGGTGTACGCGGGACCGCGTCCGACAGCCTGGCGAAACTGGATGCGCGCGCACCGACAGATTCCTCGGGCGACGGCGCCGCACTCGATTGGGTCTTGCGCGACGTCTCGTTCACGATCGAGCCGGGCGAGACAATTGCAGTCGTAGGCCACACGGGCGCTGGCAAGACCACGCTGATCTCATTGCTCCTGCGCTTCTATGACGTGCAGAAAGGCGCCATCCGCATCGATGGCGTCGACGTTAAAGAGATGGACCTCAACGACCTGCGCCGCCGCTTCGGCGTCGTGCTGCAGGATCCCTTTCTCTTTTCCGGGACAGTGGCCGGCAATATCCGCCTGGGTTCTGATTGGATTGCCGACAAGGACGTGGAGCGCGCCGCCGAAGAAGTCAACCTGGCGGATTTTATTCGGACCCTTCCCGGCGGCTTCGGCGAAGAAGTTCGCGAGCGCGGTTCGACGCTCTCCACCGGACAGAAGCAGCTGATTTCTTTCGCCCGGGCGCTCGCCCACAACCCCCAGATCCTGATTCTTGACGAAGCGACCTCGAGCGTCGACACCGAAACCGAATTTCGCGTGCGAGAGGCGCTCAGCCGCATGGTCCAGGGCCGCACCTCCCTGGTCATCGCGCATCGCCTCTCGACGGTGCAGCGCGCCGACAAAATTATCGTCATGCACAAAGGCCGCGTGCGCGAGATGGGGACGCACCAGCAACTGCTCGCCCAGCGCGGCATTTACTACAAGCTCTACCAACTGCAGTACAAAGACCAGGAAATCCCGGTGGCCTCGCCCACCCAGTCCCAGCCCACTGTCAGCGCCGACGACTAGCTCGATGGAGCGATGGGCATCCCCGCCCGTCCTGGCGGACGGCATAAGAACCTGAAATCTAGAAATCTGCAATCTGAAATCTGCAATCTGACTTCGGCAACCGAAATTTCAGATTTCAGATTTTAGATTTCAGATTGCAGTTCCATATGGAGGGACGCCCGCCTCTCCACAGTACAATGTTCCCCGTGCGAGTCCTGATCTCCGCCGGGGAGGCTTCCGGTGAAATGTACGGCGCGCAGCTCATCGAGGCCTTGCGGCGACGCGATCCCGCGCTGGAGTTCTTCGGCGTGGGCGGCGAGCGCATGCGTGAAGCTGGCTGCGATACCATCATCGACGCCAGCGATCTTTCCGTGGTCGGAATTACCGAAATTCTCGGCCATCTCCCCAAAATCTGGAGACTCTTTCACAAACTGATCGACGAAGCTGACCTTCGGCAGCCCGACCTCGCCATCGTGATCGATTCGCCCGCATTCAACTGGCGCGTCGCGCGCCAGATGAAGAAGCGCGACATCCCCGTCATCTACTACGTCGCACCGCAATTCTGGGCGTGGCGTCAGGGGCGTGTACGACTGCTGCGCAAGTACATCACCAAGGCCTTGGTCATTTTTCCTTTCGAAGAGAAGTTCTATCGCGATCGCAGAGTGGATACCACGTTTGTGGGGCATCCGCTGGCCGAGCTGCCTCCGCCGTCCATCACCCACGAAGATTATGCCGCACAATTCAACCTTGACCTCGCGAAACAATGGGTCACGATCATGCCCGGCAGCCGTGTGAAGGAAGTTCGCATGAATCTTCCCACCATGCTGGATGCGACCGCGCTGCTGGGCGGCGGTTTCGAATTCCTGCTGCCCGTGGCCGCCACCATCGATCGCCAACTGCTGGCAGAAAGCACCAAAGGCCGCGGCATCACCCTGGTTTCCGGAGCG
>Ga0209806_1001628_pt1 | contig 14685 bp, 12 predicted proteins | sample GraSoiAngelo_152_FD_186166 | JGI IMG/M metagenome (GOLD analysis project Ga0209806, IMG submission 186166) | Grasslands soil microbial communities from the Angelo Coastal Reserve, California, USA - 14_1009_12_30cm (SPAdes) (version 2) | ecosystem: Environmental > Terrestrial > Soil > Grasslands ... | reverse complement strand
GAGGTACTGTCCCAATGGAAAAGCTATTGGTTGTGGACGATGATGAGGCGCTGCGGCGTCTCATGCGCCTGGAGCTGAGCGACACCTATGAAGTCATCGACTCGGGCGAGCCGGAGCAGGGTCTGGCTCTCGCCCTCGAACATCGGCCCGACGCCATTTTGCTCGATCTGCGAATGCCCAAATATTCCGGCTATGAACTGCTTCAAACATTCACTTCCTTCAGCCGCACGCAGATGATCCCGGTGATTATCGTGAGCGGGGAAGCCGGCGGACAAACCAAGGAACATTGCAAACAGCTCGGTGCCGCGGACTATTTCGAGAAGCCGATTGACTTCGATGCACTACGGGCGTGCCTCCGCCAAAATGCTAAGACGAGTCGTACTCCTGCTCGAACTGAGGTGCGCGTACGGTTGCGTGTTCCCCTAAGGCTGGGGGGCACGGACAGTCACGGAAAGAAATTCAGCGAGGTCGCAACCACCGAGAATGTGAGTATGAGCGGCTTTCTGTGTGGCTGCACCGTCGATCTGCACGCTGATTCCATTGTGGACGTCTATTTAACAAGCGGCGGTGAAGACTGCGTCGTGGGCCAGGCCAAAATTGTCCACGTGGACTCGAAAGGTGCGCCGCTGCGGCGCTATGGATGCCGCTTCATCAAGAGGACCGGGCCTTGGGTGTTGCAGTAAGATCTTGGCCACTGCGCTTCACTTCGGCATCCCTGTGACACCATGAATGGCGAGTTGGGCCTCGTGCCCGGTAAACTGGACATTTCGAATGGCCAATCCAGACCAGGAGCTACCTCCCGAGAGCGAAAGCATCGTCGACCGAATTGCGTCAAGTGGGCACGCTCTCACCCGCGTGCTCGCGGTTGACGACGAACTCGCTGCCTCCAAGCTTCTCTCCATCATCCTGGGACCGCCTGATTACTATTGCGCAACGGCCAGCAATGGCGAAGAGGCCCTCCTAGCCTTACAGCGCGAGCGATTCGATGCCGTCATCTCGGATTTGCGCATGCCCGGTATCAGCGGCATGCAGCTTCTCGCCCAGGTTCGCCGCCGACACCCGCACGTGGCTTTCTTGGTCACCACTGGCGTGAATGATGTGGACGTGGGCGTACAGGCGATGCGATCAGGCGCAGATGACTATCTCGTCAAACCTCTTCTGGAAAGCGTAGTTCTTCTGAGCCTTGAGCGAGCCCTGCATAAGCGGCAACTCGAACAGCAAGTCGAAGACTATCGCCAGCATCTTGAAGAGATGGTTGTGGAGCGCACCGCACAGCTTCAAGCGGCTCTCCAGCAGATCGAGGGGAGCTATGAGGATACCTTGGAGGCGCTGGGCGCGGCGATCGATCTCCGTGATAGCGAAACCGCGGGCCACTCGCAGCGGGTCTGTCGCTACTCGCTCGTGATTGCCCGAGCCATGAGCTGGTCGGACAAACAGCTCGGAAGTCTCGCCAGGGGAGCCTATCTGCACGATATCGGAAAGCTCGGGATCCCCGACGGCATTCTTCTCAAGCCCGGGCCTTTGACTGCAGATGAGCGGGCCCTCATGCAGCAGCACGTTCGGATCGGATTTGAACTCGTCAAGGGCATCCCGTTTCTGGCAGATGCCGCCGAGATCATTCTCACACATCACGAGCGGCACGATGGCAGTGGCTATCCGCGCGGCCTCAAGGCCGAGGAGATTCTCTTGGGGGCGCGGATCTTCGCCGTGGCTGACAGTTTCGATGCCATCACCTCCGACCGGCCCTATCGTCGTGGTTCCCCATTGGACGCAGGGCGCGAGACCATCCGGCGCGAGGCGGGGCGGCTGTTTGACCTGCAAGTTGTGAATGTGTTCTTGAGCATTCCCGCAGAAACTTGGTCGACCATTGCAGGAGATCAACGCACAACGGCGGTGCTCCCATCCCTGCTGCGCCAGGACAACGCCATTCGTCGACGCGACGCGGGCGTCATCCTTTGAGAGATCATGGCCGAGCCGAGTTTTTCGATCAGTTTCAGTACCAAAGGTATGCGATGCAACGCTGGACTGTGCCTCTCTCCGCCGCTGGCGTCAGTTTCGACTCGCCACTGTGGAACACTCTACTTCGCCATGGCCCTCGATGGTTGCGGGAGCGATGGGCTGCGCTTCCGGACGTAGGAAAGGTGGTCACGTCGCGACCGCCCTCCGGAAGTAACGGAGGTTCGAACCGTCGACACGCTGAAAAAGATGCCGGCGACATTCGTTGAGTTTCGCTGAATTTTATATTCAGTTCTTACAATTTGACACCCCGGCGAACGGTTTGTAATCTGTGGCATTCATGACCCCCACGGGACTGTTGCATCGCACGTCGAGGTATCTTGCCAACCTAATACAGGGCCACCGCCCGCGGCACTCGGGCCGCGCGCACGGCGGAATAATTAAAGGTAAGCGCAGCAACACTGGGTGCAAGGCATGAGAACTGCGTTTCTCAAATCAACAGGGCAGATTCCCATCTCCCGCGACGGCAATCCTCTCACCGAAGCGCAGATTTTTTCGACGGTGAAGGACGTACTCGCGACCACGCAGGTCATCGACATTCACACGCACTTGTTTGCTCCCGCATTCGGCAAGCTCGGGTTGTGGGGCATCGACGAACTACTGACCTATCATTATCTTGAGGCTGAATTCTTCCGATGTTCCGATACCAGGCCCGAGCAGTACTGGTCGCTTTCCAAGCGCGACCAAGCCGATGCCATATGGCGGGCTCTCTTCGTCGATAATATGCCCGTCTCGGAAGCCACGCGCGGAATAATCGCTGTGCTCAAGGCTTTCCACCTGCCCACGGATCGTCCAGACCTAGCGGAGGCAAGATCATTCTTCAAAGCACAGACCCTCGAAGCGCACATTCACAAAGTGTTTCAGATGGCCGGCGTGAGTACGGTGGTGATGACGAATGATCCACTCGATCCGGAGGAAGCCGCCGTGTGGTTGAACGGGGTCGCGAGCGATAAGCAATTTTGCGCGGTGTTGCGGCTGGATCGAATTCTTTGCAACTGGACTACCCATTGGCAGGTGTTGGCCGGTCAAGGCTACCGGGTTGACGAGCAGGCATCCGGGAAGTCGGGGACGGAAGTGCGGCGGTTCTTGGTGGACTGGTACGAGCGCATGCAACCCGTGTACATGGCGGTCTCGCTGCCGGACACCTTCGAATATCCGAGCGACACTATCGGCAATCGATTGCTGAAGGAGGCAGTGCTGCCTGCTTGCCGCGATTTGGAGGTACCGCTCTCGCTCATGATTGGAGTGCGCAAGCAGGTCAATCCATCGCTGCGTTTGGCGGGCGACGCCCTGGGCCGGGCGGATTTGCGGGCACTCGAAAATCTATGCCGCGAGTTTCCCGCCAATCGTTTTCTAGTGAGTGTGCTTAGCCGGGAGAACCAGCACGAACTTTGCGTTTACGCGCGGAAGTTCAGCAACTTGATGCCGTTCGGTTGCTGGTGGTTCATGAACAATCCTTCGATAGTGGAGGAGATCACTCGCGAACGCATCGAGATGTTAGGGACAAGTTTCATTCCGCAGCATTCCGATGCCCGCGTGCTCGAGCAAGTCATCTACAAGTGGAACAACACGCGCAGGACGCTGGCGCGCATCCTCTCTGACACCTACCGTCTTTTGTCGGAGGACGGTCGGGGCGTCACGCGCGGTGACATTCAGCGAGACGTTACTCGCCTCTTTCGTTCGAACGCCGAAGCTTGGACGGGCCCGCGGGCACACCTTTCCGATGCCTCCACGCAAACTTCGTAGGCGCAGCTTCCTTGGAAGAGATCACTCCTGGTGGTGAGGGCATTTCTGATGAAGAAGATCGGCTCCCCGCTGCTGCCACTCGCCCGCAATACAGGAACGGATGTTGTGTGAGACCCTCGCCTGGAAGAGCGATCGGCACAGCCGATGGTACCGGACGATGCGTCTCTGTCCCTTGAGCCGCGGCAATGCCGGCAGTCGCCACCGTGCAATCATTGCCACCAACACATCATAAAGCGCGTCTAGCAGATCCACACTGAGGAAGTTTAGTCATACGCGCAAAGAAGAGTCACACGGCTCTGACGTCAGTGGTTCAAGACCTTGGCCCTCTAGCCCGAGGTCTAGCTGCACGCTAGTTGAACGCTGCGCGCAGAGTAGGCCCGCGGATGCCGGTGGCCGCAATTCCTGATGACGCAGCTATCTTGAGCATCACCACGCCGTGGGCCGGCACCGTTACGGAGTATTCCGCCCCGTCCAGCTTGAGGTCGCCGTGGGCCCAGAGATCTCGTGCACTGGCGGGTGCAGTTTTCATCCCTAGGTCCGTCCATTTGACGGTGATCTTTGCGGGCGCGCCGCCGCGGTTAAATAATCCGATGGCCTGCCCGCCATCGAAAAGCGCCTTAGCCCATACTTCCTGGTCGCCCGATTTCGCGATGCGCCGGCCCTGTTTGCCAGCCTTGTCTTGATTGACGGCGATGACTTCGCGATTGGTGAGAATCTCCAAGATGGCGGGGGTCATGTTGCGCAAATCGTTTCCAGCGAGCAGCGGTGCGGCAAGAATCGACCACAAGCTCATATGCGTTCTATATTCGTCGTCGTTCATACCCCCGTTGCCGACTTCGAGCATGTCCGGATCGTTCCAGTGACCGGGCGCCGCCCACGGAGCCAGCTGGTCTTGCGAGAAACCAATATTGGTCATGGAGTCCCAAGTGTCGCGGATGTCTCCGGTTGTGCGCCAGGCATTGCCACCTACCTCGGCGCCCCATTTCCACACCTCGGCGCGACCATACTGGCAGAGGCTGTACAGGATGGGACGCCCCGCTTTCACAAGCGCATCGCCCATGATTTGATATAGCGCGCGCATCTCTTGGTCGGTGTACAGGTTGCGCGCACCACACCAGTCGTACTTAAGATAGTCAATGCCCCACGCGGCATACGTTTCGGCATCCTGCTCCTCGTGCCCGTAACTACCTTCGTATCCCGCACAGGTGTTGGGACCTGGTGAAGAGTAGATACCGATCTTGAGGCCTTTGCCATGCACATAATCGGCGAGCGCTTTCATGTCTGGAAACTTCTTATTGGTCGTGATATGCCCTTGTGCGTCGCGACCTGCTTCCCAGGTGTCGTCAATATTGATGTATTGATAGCCGGCCTCTTTCATCCCATTACTGGCCATGGCATCGGCCATTCCGCGGACCGCGGCGTCATCCACGCGCCCTGCAAACTTGTTCCAACTGTTCCACCCCATCGGAGGCGTTTTGGCAAGGCCGTTGTCGGCCACCTTATGAATCGCCGGCAGGGGGAGGCGGGCGGGATACGCGCCTTCGCCGAGCGGCGCGCGGTGAGCGACCATGTGGATGAGCTCGGCGTCGGGGCGGCGCCGCGTCGCCAGGTGCAGCTCGTCATCCATCAGCTGGCCTTCGTATTTCACGCGGCGCTCATTGGTTCCGTCCGTCATGCTGGCGGTGAGCGTGAAGCCATCAGGCCCGTCCGTGCTCTCGATAATCTTGAAATAAAACTGAGTGACCCGGATGGAGCCGGTGATGCGAGAGCCTTCCTGGTGAAGATCTAGATACGTAGTCCGGAAAGTGCCGTCCGGCAGGGTATCGCGGACCACCCAGTTTCCGGTCAAGTCCGCGGCAAAACACGGAACCGCCACGAGCAGGAGCAATACAGTACCAAGAGGTTTCATTCCAGCCGGAGACTACAACAAACCAACATCGGCTCAAACTATTTTGTGAGCGGCGTCCTTTCAAATTTTCTTAACAACGTGTTTAAGGCGACTAGAAGGCTATTCGATGCGAATCTTGGTGTACGCTATCCGCGCAAAGTGCCCACGTCGGGAGACGATTGACCAGGCTGTCGACGGACGGCGTATGTAAACGATCGGTGATGAGCCTTGGTGTTGCGGCGCTCTTCCATGCCGGAGAAACGATGAGACTAGAAGAACTACGGAGCAGACTTCGTGCGCGTGATCGCGTTTCCCGCCGCGCCCGTTAACAGCAGCCTTGGCCAAGAAAGGAATTGATGGCTTGCGGCACCCAGCGGCCCGGCGCGGTAGGGAAAAGCCCCATGAGAATACCCTATAGTGAGTTGTTTGCTGGTCTGTTGCGAGTGTTGCTCAAGCTGGGTTTCGAGCAGCAACGCGCCCGTCTTTGCGCGCAGCTCTTCGCGGATGCCAGCCGGGACGGTGTCTATTCGCATGGCTTGAACCGCTTTCCGCAGTTCGTACGGATGATTCAAACTGGAGTCATTGCAGTTGATGCCGAGCCGGAGTTGGTAGCCAGCTGGGGTTCGCTGGAAAGGTGGAACGGAAGAAGCGGTCCCGGTAATTTGAACGCCTACCGGTCGATGGACAGAGCGATCGCTCTCTCTCGTGAGCGAGGGATTGGCTGCGTGGCGCTGGCCAATACCAATCACTGGATGCGCGGCGGCAGCTACGGCTGGCAGGCCGCCGATGCCGGTGTCATCGGAATTTGCTGGACCAATACAATGGCAAATCTGCCGCCGTGGGGAGCCAGCAATCCGCGTGTCGGCAACAATCCTTTGATTATTGCGGTGCCACGGGCGAAAGGCCATGTGGTCCTCGATATGGCCATGTCGCAATTCTCCTACGGCGCTCTGGCCTCGTATCGAATGCGCGGTGAGCAATTGCCGGTGGCGGGCGGCTTTGACTCTCAAGGGCGGCTCACGCGAGATCCTGCGGCCATCGAAGCATCGCAACGCGCGTTGCCCATCGGTTACTGGAAGGGTTCAGGTTTGGCGTTGATGTTGGATATGGTTGCCGCGTTACTGTCCGGCGGCCGCGCCACCCATCAGATATCGGCAGACACGGAACGAGAGACCAAGCTCTCGCAGGTGTTCATAGCCTTGCAACCACCTTCGGTCGATCAATTCGGTTCTGCGGTGCCCCTCGCCGACCAGATCGTGGAGCATCTGCAATCACCCCCACTTCAGGCCGGAGAAGAAGTGCGATACCCCGGGAAGCGCGTGTTAGAGACTCGCAAGGAAAACCTGGCGAACGGCATACCTGTCGAGCCGTCAATCTGGCGCGCCGTTCAAGCGCTACAGCCAAGGCCGGTGGGCTCTGGCAGTTAGTATCCCAGCTTCTTGTCGACGACATTGAGCAACGGCTCATCCTTCCGGAATCGTTCAAATTGCGCGATGAAAAACTCCATGGCTTGGTCGAGCCAGTCTGGCGTGTGGTCGGCGCAATGCGGAGAAAGCAAGACGTTGTCGAGCTTGTAAAAGTGATGATCCCGTGGCAATGGCTCTTGATCAAAAACATCCAGCGCGGCGCCCTTGATTCGGCCACTAGAAAGCGCCCTGACCAGCGCCTCCTCTTTAATCACCGGGCCCCGGCCGACATTGATCACCACCGCCGTGGGCTTCATCGCTCGGAACTCCGGTTCGCCGATCATTCCGCGTGTTTCCGAAGTTAACGGCGCAGCGACAACCACGTAGTCGCAGCGCGAAAGCATCTGCAGGCGACGATCCGGACTATAGGTCTGCTCGACCATTGGGTCCGTGCCGCCCAACGGCGAAGTATGGCGCTTGACGGCTAGGACGGTCATCCCCAGCGGCCGCACCCTGGCGGCCACAGCGCGGCCGATATCGCCATATCCGATGATTCCCACGGTATGGCCCGAAACGGGCATCACCTCAAAGTCCTCCCACACTCCTGCCTGCTGATTGCGAATCAGGCGGCGAAAGTCTTTGGCGAAATACAAGATGGCCGCAAGCACAAACTCGCCCAAGGAGGCGCTAAATACCCCGGTCCCATTGGTGAGCGGCACGGGACTTTCCAGCAGCTCCGGGAACAGCGTTCTTTCCAGGCCCACCGAGCGAGAATGCACCCAACGCAGGTTTGGGCAATTTCCAAATATTTTTCTAAACAGGACCAGAGAGCCCGACCAGTTGAAGAGCACGGTGGCGTGCGCCGCCGCTGGTGCGAGTACTTCGGCTGAATTCCCAGCGATAATGTTCACGCCCGCGAGCGACTTCTCTAGCTGCCGAAGCTGCGGCTCGGCCGGATCGGCCAGGATCAGAATGGTGTCGTTTCTCACGGGGGCAATAATATACTTGGCTCAGTGGATCATTTTTTCTGAGTAACGATCGCCCGACCGGGTCAGTTCCACCACAAACTCACCCTTTGCAGTGTTGTACGCGGACCGGTCTTCCCGGAACCGCTCGGCGAGTGCGATCTTCAGGTGGCCGTAGATTTTGGCGTCCTTTGGATGAGCGCGGAGGTAATCTCTGAACGCCATGTGCCTTTGAAACTCGGCACTGCAGGGTGGGCAAACATATAGGTGATGCGGAGGATCGTTGGCGGGTGCAAGGAAAGCCTCGCGCTCGGGGATGCCCAGGTTTCCCCGATGGATATAGCCCAAGCTCGCGAGGCGCTCGATGGCCGCAGGAAGCATCGTTTCGCATGCCAAGAGCACATCGATGTCGATGATAGGCTTTGCTGCCAGGTCGGGAACGGCAGTGCTGCCAACGTGCTCAATGGCCGTCGCCATGTCACCGAGTGCACCGGCGACTCGTTTGCGAAGGGACTGAAAGAGTCCGGGCCAGTGGGGGTCGTAGTCCAAAACGATAACGGGATTCGCCATGGCTGGATCAAGTATATTGATGCCCTCACGTGGATTGCAGCGGCGCCGAAAGCCATTACAGCACAAATCAGAGCGGACCATGGCCAACAAGAGCAGTTTGGAAAATCCAAGGCTTAGAGCTTAGCATTTGACACCGAAAATTAGGGTCTCCTAAAATACCTCGCTTTCAGAAAGATGGCCAGGAGTTGACCCGACGATTTCAGTTTGCCAAATTCAGTCCCATGGCTTCGGAAGGAACGCTATGTCGCCGAGAGATTTTAAGTCATTGAGAAGTTATCGCTGGTATGGCCCGGATGATCTGCGTTCCTTCGGGCACCGTTCGCGGGCCGCCTCCATGGGTTGCACGCAAGCCGATTACGCGGGGAAACCCGTTATCGCCATCATCAACACCTGGGGCGACATCAATCCCTGCCACAGTCATCTTCGGGCGCGCGCGGAAGATGTCAAGCGGGGCGTGTGGCAGGCCGGGGGATTTCCTGTAGAGATGCCGGCGTTTACCCTAGGCGAAACGTTTCAGAAGCCAACCACCATGATGTATCGCAACCTGCTGGCGATGGAGACCGAGGAAATGTTGCGCTCCTACCCAGCGGATGGCTGCGTGCTCATGGGGGGCTGCGACAAGACGACACCGGCGCTTTTGATGGGCGCCATCAGCATGAATCTGCCGGCCATCTATGTTCCCGCAGGACCGATGCTGCGGGGCAATTGGCACGGCGAAATCCTGGGCAGCGGATCCGATGTCTCGAAGTACTGGGCAGAACGCCGCGCGGGGAACATCGATCTCCAAGACTGGACGCAGATCGAAGATGGCATCGCGCGCTCGGCAGGAACTTGCATGACCATGGGCACGGCCTCCACCATGACCAGCGTTGCCGAAGTGCTGGGTTTCTCTCTCCCTGGCGCGAGCGCGATACCCGCGGTGGATTCCAACCATGCCAAGATGGCCAACCGTTCGGGCCGGCGCATCGTCGAGATGGTGTGGGAAGATTTGAAGCCGCGGGATATGTTGCGCGAAGCTTCCTTCAATAACGCCATTGCGGCCGTGTTTGCCCTGGGGGGATCTACGAACGCAGTGATCCACATGCTGGCTTTGGCAGGGAGGGCAGGAATCAAGATCGCGCTCGACCGTTTTGATCAATTTTCCAAGAACACACCAATGTTGGCCAATTTGCGTCCGAGCGGCAAGTACTTGATGGAAGATTTCTATTACGCCGGTGGATTGCCCGCGTTGCTGCGAGTGCTAGCCCCCCAGTTGGAGCTAACCTGCTTGACCATCACCGGGAAAACGCTTGGAGAAAATATTGCCGGCGCCGAGATTTACAATGCGGATGTTATCCGCGCCTTGGATAACCCCGTTCTCGAGTCCGGAGGGTTGGCGATTCTCTATGGAAACCTCGCTCCCAACGGCGCGGTGATCAAAGCTTCCGCCGCCGAAACGAGGCTCCTAAAGCACACGGGTGGTGCTATCGTCTTCGACAGCTACGACGAAATGAACGCCCGGATCGATGATCCGGCCCTCCAGGCGGATCGAAACAGCGTGTTGGTGCTGCGTAACGCCGGCCCGAAGGGTGCTCCGGGGATGCCCGAGTGGGGAAACCTGCCCATTCCGCAAAAACTGCTGAAGGCCGGGATACGCGACATGGTCCGTATTTCCGATGCAAGAATGAGCGGCACGAGTTACGGCGCTTGTGTCCTGCACGTCTCGCCCGAATCCTTTGTCGGAGGGCCACTAGCGTTGCTGAAGGAAGGGGACATTATCGACCTCGACGTGGCCGCGCGCCAACTGAATATGCGCGTGAATGAAGAGGAGCTTCGGCGGCGGCGCGCAGCCTGGCGGCCGAAAGAGGGAATTTATCCGCGTGGATACGGCAAATTATTCATGCAGCACATCCAGCAGGCCGACCAAGGATGCGACTTCGACTTTTTGGAAGGTACCGCTCCCATCCCTGAGCCGGAGATTCATTAACATGGGCGGCAGAGAAGAGGCTTTGGGTGATCGGCGTTTGGCTCGGAGTAATAGCCCAGGTGATTACCCCAAAACAACGCGGCGACGCCCCCCTCCAATGGCCAGCATCAGCAGGCCTGAGAGACAAAGACTCCCCACCAAGTAGGACAGACCTGCGTTAAAGGAATGGGTACGCGTGACCAGGTAGCCCATGATTAGCGGTCCGACAAAGCCCCCGAGATTTCCCACTGAGTTGATCAAACCAATGGATGCGGCAGCTGCCGATTCGCCCAGAAAAGCGCTTGGAACTGTCCAGAATGCGGGATGAAACGCAAAATAGCAGGCGCCCACGACAGTGAATAGCATGACCGAGAGGACGATATTCGATCCCCATACGACAGCCAAGGAGAGCGTCACTCCACTCAGCAAGAGAGGCAGGGCGGCGTGCCATCGGCGCTCTCCGGTTCGATCGGAATGCCAGCCGTTGAACTGCTGTACGAGAAATCCTGCAAGATAAGGCAAAGCCGCAAGCAGGGTCACTCGCAAGTTGCTCTGACTGGAAAGGCGCTTCAAAATGGTGGGGAGCCAGAAAGCAATGCCGTAATTTCCCGTCAGCGCGAAAAAGTAGGCAAACGTCAACAGCAGAACGTCGCGGTGCCCTAAGGCCTGCCAGACGGTGTAGGACCGAAGCTGCTGCTTGGCTTGTTTTTCCCGGCTCAACTGCTCGGTGATCCAGTCGCGCTCCTCGCTCCGCAGCCAGCTCGCCTCGCGCGGCCAGTCCGTGAGATAGAAGGCGGTGATCGCTCCAAACACGACCGCCGGAATCCCCTCCAGTATGAATAACCATCGCCAGCCTCGCAGGCTCAGCCAGGAGATTCCGAGCAAGTAACCGGCAAGCGGAGAGCCGATGACAAAGGAGAGAGGATTAGCAGCGTAAAACCTTGCCACGGCTTTGGCGCGGTCCTGGTTCGGAAACCAGTGAGACAGGTAAACGATGACGATCGGAAAAAACCCCGCTTCGGCAGTGCCCACGAGAAAGCGAACCAAATAGAACTGCCAGGCCGTGCGGATGAAGGCCATCAGTACGGTCAGGATTCCCCAGGAAATCATGATGCGCGCGATCCATCGGCTGGCGCTCCATTGCTCTGCAACCAAAGCTCCCGGGATGCCCAGCAAGAAATAACCAAGGAAAAAAATGCCCGCGCCGAGACCAACTACGCGGTCGCTGAAGCCCAGGTCACCGGGCATCTGAAGTGCCGCGGCGCTGATGTTCATGCGGTCCAGGAAGGCGATGACGTAAAGCAGAAACAGAAAGGGAAGGAGCCGCCATGCAATGCGGCTTCTTGCGCGCTCGGCGACCACTATGTCGGGTGTGACGGGCATGTGGACCTCAATTTCTGGGGACGCAGCGATGGCCTGCAGATTCACCGCGCTGACCAGCAAATCCTTGCCAACGAGGGAGGCGGAGTCCCCAGAAAGTCGTCGGCTTATCGTCCCGATCCTACGGCCCGAAAGCAACTCCAGAAAATCGCGTGAAGCGGCCGAAGTCGTGCCCATAGATTCGTCCAGAAAGAATTGCGAAAATCGACAGTTTGGGCCGCCGCAGCTGAAATCCCCGAGCACCGGGAAAAGACCGTGGCGGCCAAGATGATGGGGATAGATCCACAGGGATTCTTGGCGATTTTCCCTCCCGTAGCGTCTTCTAATTTTTCATCCGCTTCGCGGGATTGGCGCGTTCCGAATCATGGGACGATTAGCGTGGAGCATTGTAGCGAAATGATTCCGGTTGGGATTCCCATGAAAAGCTCTTCTGGTTGTTCCCGAAGCGTAGGATGTGCGTTAGAGTATGGACCGTTCTAGCGACTCCGTCTCTATGGGTGCCAGGCGCGCATGAAAGTTCTTCTGCTTTCCGAATACCAGCATCTTGAGATTGCCGATCTTCCTGAACCGACGCCGGGTCCCGGTGAAGTCCTGGTGCGCGTGGCTGCCTGCGGCATCTGCGGTAGCGACGTCCACGGCTATGATGGCTCGTCGGGGCGCCGTATCCCGCCCATTGTCATGGGGCATGAAGCCGCAGGAAGAATCGCTGCGATCGGCGCCGAAGTGAAGGGATTCGCAGTGGGCGACCGAGTCACGTTCGATTCGACGATCTATTGCGGCGCTTGTGGTCCCTGCCGCCGCGGAGAGATGAATCTGTGCGATAGCCGGCAGGTTCTGGGAGTCTCCTGTTCGGACTACCGCCGCGCCGGAGCTTTTGCCGAATATGTTGCTGTTCCTTCCCGCATCGTATATCGCTTGCCGGACAATCTTTCGTTTGCCGAAGCGGCCATGCTGGAGGCGGTGGCCGTCGCGGTTCACGCCGTTTCCTTGGCGCAAGTTTCTTCTAGCAGCACTGCTTTGGTACTCGGTGCCGGGATGATCGGACTGCTCGTTGTGCAGGCGCTGCGCGTCGCGGGTTGCTCACGCGTGCTGGTAGCGGATATAGACAGCTCGCGGCTCAAACTTGCTCAAGATGTCGGTGCCACCGCCGTGTTGTCTGCTGGTGCTGGTCTGATTGCGCAGGTGTTGCCGCTTTCAGGTGGGGCCGGAGTAGACCTGGCGGTTGAAGCGGTGGGAAGAAACGAGACTGTTGGTGCGGCAATTGAAAGTGTTCGCAAGGGCGGAACCGTCGTACTCGTCGGAAACATTTCACCTGAAGTCACCCTGCCGCTGCAAAAAGTAGTCACGCGGCAGATCCGGCTGCAAGGATCGTGTGCTTCCGCAGGAGAATACCCGCAAGCCATGGAACTTCTGTCCACGGGAGCTATACAGGTAAAGCCGCTGATCACCGCCGTGGCGCCGCTGGACGACGGTCCACAGTGGTTCGCACGGTTGCACGCGTGTGAACCCAACTTGATGAAGGTGGTCCTTACGCCCGGGGTGTTTTCGTGAGCGACGGGCTCTTCGATCTCAGTGCCCGGGTGGCCATCGTTACCGGGACGAGCCGGGGGCTCGGCCAGTATCTTGCGCGCGCCCTCGCCAAGGCCGGGGCGGATCTCGTGCTCACCAGCCGCGAGCGCGCTCGTTTGTTGCCGTTTGAGGCGGAGATGCGCGGGCTTGGCCGCCGCACCATTTCACTGGAACTTGATGTCCGCAACCTCGATAGCATTGAAAGAATGGCGGCGGCCGCCGAAAAGGAATTTGGTCATCTGGACATCCTTGTCAACAATGCGGGTTGCAACGTTCGCAAACCGGCGCTCGACGTTTCCTGGGAAGACTGGAACCTGATCCTTGACACCAATCTGCGCGGGAGTTTTTTCGTCGCGCAAGCGGTGGCGCGCCGCATGATCCCGCGCCGGTATGGGCGCATTGTCAATATTGGGTCGGTGACCAGCGTGTCTGGTTACGCAGGTCTGGCACCCTATGGGGCCAGCCGGGGCGGCATCCGGCAGTTGACGATGAGCCTGGCCGATGATTGGGGCAAGCATGGCGTCACCGTGAATTGTCTGGCACCGGGATGGTTTCGCACGGAACAGAACAAGGTTCTGTACGAGAACAAAGAGTGGGTTGATTATCTTTGCGATCGCATTCCGCTCAAGCGCCCGGGGGAGCCTCAAGATTTGGATGCGGCAGTGGTATTCCTCGCGGCGGAGTCCAGCCGATATATTACCGGGCAGACCTTGCTTGTGGACGGCGGAATCTCCACCGGTGCGACGCGCGCCCTGGTAGAGTCTCGCCCGGCGATGCGGGACCGTCCCGGAGAATCACACTAGGAGTTCAAGATATGCGGAGGAATTTGTTGTCAACTGTTGGACGGCAGGGTTTCGTGTGGTCATCCCTCTGTGGCAGTGCACTCTGGGGATTTCTAGGTCTATTTCTGCCGCCCGTGGCGCCTGCTGTGCCGGCGCCCGAGAGTCGTAAGACGCTGGAAGTCTATTTTGTGGATGTGGAAGGCGGCCAGGCCACACTTTTCGTCACGCCAGAAGGTAATTCGCTGCTCATTGATACGGGCTGGCCCGGCAACGATGGCCGCGATGCCGATCGCATCGTCGCTGCTGCCAAACGGGCCGGGATCGGCAAGATTGATTACGTGCTGATCACCCATTTTCACAACGACCATGTGGGCGGTGTGCCGCAACTCGTGGCGCGCATCCCGGTGGGAACATTCAT
>Ga0209806_1001627_pt1 | contig 14685 bp, 14 predicted proteins | sample GraSoiAngelo_152_FD_186166 | JGI IMG/M metagenome (GOLD analysis project Ga0209806, IMG submission 186166) | Grasslands soil microbial communities from the Angelo Coastal Reserve, California, USA - 14_1009_12_30cm (SPAdes) (version 2) | ecosystem: Environmental > Terrestrial > Soil > Grasslands ... | reverse complement strand
GCGTCGGCGGCGCTCGAAAGCCTGCGTGGCATCTTCCTCGAACAGGCGAATGCGAAAACGCTGGTCCTTCTCAAAGAGAAGGAAGAGTTCCCGGGGATGGCCATCGTCGTCAAGCCCGACCCGGCCGCGATCGGTAAGGCGTATCGTGTGCTGCAGCCCAAAATTGTGAAGCTCCTCGAAACCCGATCACCGGACGAGATCAAGAGAGCGCTCGATAAGGGACATCTCCAGGTCGGGGTCGAAGGGCAAATCGTCACGATCGAACCGTCCATGGTTCGCTTCGAGAAGGCGATGCCAGCGGAGGTGGTCCGAGTTTCGACCGCTCACGGCGAGCTCTACCTCGACCTGCGCGTGACCCCGGAGTTGCAGGCGGAGGCTTACGCGCGCGAAGTCATCCGACGGACACAGCAGATGCGCAAGGAGATCGACCTCGAGGTCGACGACTTCATCGAGACGGTCGTGAAGACGAGCAAGGACTTCGCGACGATGCTGGAGAGCCAGAAGGAATTCATGGCGCGAGAGACCCGATCGCGGAAATTCACGTTCGCCGAAGGATCGGTTGATTCGGAATACGTCGTCGAATGGAACGACGTGGACGGCCATTCCGTGACGATTGGTGTCACACCGCTCCACATGTCGGAGGCCCTTCGCGACTTCACGCGGATTCCCGGCATCACCGTGCCGAAGGCCATGGCACTCGTCGACGCCGGATACAAGAGCCTCGGGGCTCTTCGGGCCGCGACAAAGCAGGAACTCGCCCAGATCGAGGGCTTGCAGAGCGTAGACGCAGTCCGCATCTTGGATGCGCTGGCAGCGAAAACGGAGGTCGCCGTGTCGTGTCCCACCTGTGGCGCTTCGGTTTCCGGGAACGTGCGCCGTTGCCCCCGCTGCGGCGAACCGATTGCCGCGAAGGCGACGCCCTGTCCCCGATGCAAGGCGGCGATCCCGCCCGGGGCGGACAAGTGCCCGGTGTGCGGTTTCGTCCTGTCGACGGCTCCCATCGGTGCCCCGTCCCGGATCGCGTGCATCGCCTGCGGGGAGCTCATTCCCGCAGGTTCCATCGAGTGTCCGTCATGCGGGGCTCCACAGGCGCGCGGGGCCTCGACGCCCGTCCGGACGACATCGGAGGACGAGCCACCGCCGCTCTTGAAGGATTCTTCGTCCTACTTGGTGGAGGAGGCCGCGCCGGACGAAGCGTATCGGCTCTTCCAGATCGCCCAGAAGGCGGGGAAACACGGAATGGCCATCACCCGGATCTTCCCGCAGAAGGTCCGGGAGCGCCTTGGCGGCTCCGAGCTGCCGATTCTCTGGTTAAGCAACGTCGGCAAAGAGGACTCGGTCCGACCGAAGGACCTCGAGAAGCTCTCTCTTGCCGTGGAACAGTTCCTCACCCGTGAGAAGGGTGTGATCCTCCTTGATGCGATCGAGTATCTGGTCACGAATAACAACTTCATCACGGTGCTTCGGTTGGTCCAGTCGATCCGCGACCAGGTCGCGATCAACAACGGCGTGTTCCTCGTGTCCGTGAACCCGGCGGCCCTGGACCCGCATCAGCTGACCCTCCTCGAGAGAGAGGTCGACCGCGTGATCGTGGGATCCGCGAGCGCCGTCTCGGGCGAGAACCCATGAAATCGGCGATCAACGAAGGACCGTCGCGACGACGTCGTTCAAACGCGGGACTGTCTTGAAACGATCGAGTTCCTCCGGGCGAACCCATCGGTACTCGTCGTTTTCCCAGTCGAGGCGCACGCGGCGGCTCGCCACATCGAAAAGAAAGGGATGCACCACGTACATCGTCGAGTCGTTGCGCGCGTGAACGGAACTCCCGGCGGCTCGGAAGGCGAGGCCGCGCAAACCAGTTTCCTCCCGGACCTCCTGGATCGCGCGGGACTTGGGATCCTCGCGCCCCTCCAAGTGTCCGGAGATCGCCGACCAATGACCGCGGAAGCTTCCGACCGCCTGGCTTCTGCGCACGATCAAGATGCGACCTCGATTCCGAAGGATCACACTGACGACGGGCCTCGCCCGCACGCCGGGGATTTCCACGGTCCCGCGATCGCCGTCAAGGATAAGCGGGTCGCCCGTCCGCACACCACCCGTGTCGATCCGATCCACCATCGGGATTCCCGCCAGAATTGCCCCCACCGCAACGATGCCGTCGGCCGAGGCGTTCACGATGCCCGCGGGTCCCACTCCTCGCTTCGCTAGTCCATAGATCACGTACGATCCGACCGTGCTCCCCTTTCCGTGCGGGAACACGAAGACGCGTCCCGCAAGTCGTTCGTCCGCCGCCCCCGTGGTAGGATCGAGGATCGTGCCGGTGACCGGGTCGGCTCCGCCCACGAAGGAGAAGGGGACCGCGCTCGCGAGCGCACGACCCTCGGCGCGGCCGGCCACAATTCGCCGTGCGCGGATTTTCACGCGTATCGCTCCAGAAGCCGGTCGATGTCGTCCAAGATGACCTTCTGTTTGCACAGACTGGGCAGATAGTACGCTCCCTTGCCAGACGGCGTCGCGACGGTGCCAAAGCGGTGCTCGAGTAGCGTGACCTCCAGGCACGTGTCTGCCAGGACACGTCCCCCATGTCGCTCGATGATCGCGACGGCCTCCGAGTTCGCATCCCTGACGATCCGGCTCGTGAAGACCCACACGGGGATCCTCGGGGGCGTGCGATCCACACGTTGCGCGATCACACGCACCTCGTCCCCTGACAGCTGCGGCGACCCGAGGGCAATCACGTCCGCCTCGCTCCCGTCCGTGAACGATCGCTTCGCTGCGACGAGGTCGTGTCGGTTGATCGTGATCGATCGAAGTCCCTTCGTCCGAGTCCGACGTGCTTCTGGCGTCACCCGGTCCAGATGAAACATGCCGCAACCCCCGCTGGAGGCGAGGGCCGCCCCGAGCCATTTGAGGTCCTCCTCGGAAGCTTGGAATCCGTCGAAGAAAGGCAGTCCCGCACCGACCCGCTCTCCGGCGACGAGACCAATCAGAGAAAAGTCGATGCCGCGCGGGCTCGTCCTCACGTGAACGATGGTCGTAGGCTCTCGACCCTCGTCGGTGTGCAGTCCATATTCTGGCGTCGCTCCGACGATCGCCGCTGCGAGCGCCGACGGCCCGCCCTCGCGGTTCGTCCGGGCTCCGAGAACCGAATTTGCGAAGCAAACCGCGTTCGACTCCGCCCAGGCGACGTGCTCTCCGAAGGACGGTCGGACGCCGATCAAATATGGGGTGCAGGAGAAGCTCGGTCGAACGCCCATCGTCTCGTAGGCATGGGCGATGCGGCCCTGTTTCTCCGCGAATTCGGGTGGGATGCCCAGCTCCTCCCACTGCGTCAGGTCCGTGCCGAGCGGATTCACCGTCGTCGGGACCACGACCCGCGCATCTCGGGCGAAGTCCTCGAGGAACTCGAGGCCGGGATCGCCAATCATCTTGTACGAGGCACCAGACACGTGCGCGGACGTGATCGGCACGAGACGCTCCGCCTCGGAGAGCTCCCCGAGCGCGAGGAGGATTCGCATCGCCGTCCGCTGAGATTCCGTTCCATGGTCACGCAATTGTCGCTGTTCGCGGGTGAGTCGCACTCAGACCGCCCCTTCGAGGATCGATCGGGCCACGCGGCGGGCGACCTCGGGTTTGGCCGGATACGCGACCATCTTCAGCCGCACATCGATCGTATCGGTATCCTTCGCGAGCGCCAACCGCTCCTGGAAGGCTGCTTGCTTGTCGAGCCGAAAGTGGAGGACGCCGTCCTCGTCGACCCGAGCATCCACGTCGGAGTCGAGCGCCTGCGTCAGGCCCGCCGCCGACCATCGCTCCCAGACCGCGCGGATCGACTTTCCGTCATCGATGCGCCGCGTCAGCCGGACGAGCACATTTCCGAAATGGCCCTCGAGGACCTCGCGGGCGGATTCCACTCCCGGCGCGGCGAAGGCCAGCGCGGTCTCGACCCGCGCTTCGTCTTCGGTCGCATGACGGTAGGTGCGGGCCTCAATCCAGTGGATCGGTAGCCTAGCCATGGAGCCGCCCCAGGGCCGCTCGCGCCTGGCGTCGGAACTCCTCGAGGGTTCCTTCGTTGACGAGCATGACGTCTGCCGTCGCGATCACGTCGCCGAGCCCCCAGCTCAGTTCCCGAAGGTCGCGGGCGTGGAACGCCTCCAAGGTCCCCGCATCGTCCGTTCGGCGACGCCGCAGCATCCGGTCGTACCGCGTCTTTGGAGAGGCGTGGACGGCGACGACGGATAGGTCGGTGCCGAACGCCCCGCGGAAGATTTCCAACTCGGCGCGTCCTCGGAGTCCGTCGACGAGGACCCGTTCCCCCTGGACCCGCGGGAGGGTCCGCTCCGCCCAGATCCCCATTCCGTGCCCCTGACGCTCGGCATGGGCCATCCCACCGACCGTCGCATCCGTAATCGGCAAGCCGCGACGAAGAGCCTCTTCCCGAACGATGTCCCCCATCCGGACCACCGAGAAGCCCAGCGTTTGTGCGACGACAAGGGCCTCTTCTTTCCCGCAACCAGGCATTCCCGTGAGGCAGACGACACGCACGGGTTGCGAGGAAACGGAGGGTTCACTTAAGCGTTTCCGGCGCTTCAGATGGACTCCGCGCCGCGGGCAGAAGGCCCGGCTAACTCGCACCCTCGACGAGACTGATGACCCAGAGGCCGCCAGAGAAACCTGCCGAAGCCAGCAGGACCGAGGCGACGAAGACCCACTGTCTCCAGCCATGGCCACGGAACGTGACGGGAATCAACAGAAGTCCGACAAGACCGAAGGCCATCGCCCCTTCAGCGAAGTAACGGACCGTGCCGTAGACGAATTGGAGTTCGAACAACGGGTGCCTGGGAAATGTCTCGAGGACAGCGACCGACCCCGCAGCGAACGCGATGGTCGCGGTCGCGAGTTGGATGAACGTGATATTGCGAGATGCGATGTTGCTGAGCTGCACCCAAACGTGTATCATCCCACTCCAACAAAGTCCTGCCGCAGGAACTCGGTTGGCGAGGGAACTCGCCACGCAAAATAGAAATACCCACCGGCTCGTAGGTCGCAACCGAGGCGGACTATGCCCCTCGACCTGGACCTCAGCAAACTCCGATTCGGGACCGAACTGCTCAAGCGCGGCTTCGCGAAGATGCAGAAGGGCGGCGTCGTGATGGACGTCACCAACGCGGAGCAGGCGGCGATCGCCGAAGAGGCCGGGGCCGTCGCCGTAATGGCTCTCGAGCGCGTCCCCGCAGACATCCGCGCCGCGGGCGGGGTCGCCCGGATGGCGGATCCGGTCAAGATCCAGGAGATCATGGACGCCGTCACGGTTCCCGTGATGGCGAAATGCCGAATCGGTCACGACGCGGAGGCCCGGGCCCTCGAATCCCTGGGCGCCGACATGATCGACGAGTCCGAGGTCCTCACCCCCGCGGATCCGTTCTTCCACGTGAACAAGAGGGCGTTCGAGGTGCCCTTCGTGTGCGGAGCGCGAAGTCTCGGGGAGGCCGTCCGTCGGATTTGGGAGGGTGCCGCGATGATTCGGACGAAAGGCGAGGCAGGGACCGGCGACGTCGTGGAGGCCGTGCGCCATATCCGGCTCGTGACGACCGCGATTGCAGACCTGAAGGCCCTCGACAACGACCGCCTGTACGCCGTCGCTCCGAAGTTCTCGGACAGCTACACGAAATTGCTGAAGGAGGTCCGAACAGCCCACGGGCAAGATCCCCTCGTCCTCGAGGCCGACCTCGTCTTCGCGGGAGCCACCCTGGACGACATCACGGAAGGGATCTACCAGATCCTCATCGAGATCAAGAAGATCCAACGGCTGCCCGTCGTGAACTTCGCCGCGGGCGGCGTTGCGACGCCCGCCGATGCAGCCCTCATGATGCTCATGGGGTGCGATGGCGTCTTCGTCGGTTCTGGCATCTTCAAAGCGGAGAACCCGGAGACGCGGGGCCGCGCGATCGTGGACGCCGTCGCTCATTTCGACGATCCTGCGACGGTCGCGGAAGTGTCGAAAGGAATCGGCCTCGCGATGAAAGGACAGGACGCTAAGGCTCTGCCGATCGAGGCGCGTCTCCAGGACCGCGGCTGGTGACCTTCGACAGGAGCGCGTCGAGCGCCTCGTTCACCCCGTCACCGGTCAGGGCCGAGACCGCGCGGGCCTCCATCGCCGTCGCTCCGAGGTCCGCCTTGTTCGCGACGACGAGAATCGGGACCTTCGGGAACAGTCGCTCGACCTCCCCGAGAAGTCGTCGTTGATCGACGAGCGGATAGCCGCATATCTCGGTCGGGTCGAGGAGGAACAGCACGCCGTCCGCCACATGGGCCAGCGCCGAGATCGCCTGCCGTTCCATCACGTTCCGTTTCTCCATCGGACGATCGAGCAGGCCTGGTGTGTCAAGGATCTGATAGCGGTCCACGCCCCGGTCGACGTGGCCGAGCGACACACGTTTCGTCGTGAAGGGATAGTCTGCGATCTTGGGCCGACCGGTGGAGACGGCGCGGACGAACGAGCTCTTCCCTACATTCGGATAACCCGCGACCACGATTGTCGGGACGTCCGGGTCGATCTGGGGGATCTTTCGCAGCGCACGCCGAGCCTGGATGAGTGCGTCAAGATCCGGGGCGACCTGCTTCACGACCGATGACAGTCGACCGTACGCCTCTTGGCGCAATTCGCCGATCGACTTTCCCTCCGCGCGTCCGATCCGTCGACGATAGTCCCGGGCGATCGTCGCGGAGCGGTCGGCCGCCCAATCCGCGGCGCCCAGGTGCTTCTTGAGCTGGCCTTCGTCCACCAAGAGATCGACCAGTTCGCGGTAAAACGGGGGGAGTCGACCCAGACTCGGGAATCCCTTCACCACGCCGCGCAGCGTGGACTCAATGGCCAGTCCCGCCACCTTGACTCGCGCCGCCGCGAGGTTCCGGGCCCGCGCCACCCGATCCGGACCGGTCGCCGTCGCCTTCGCGGCCCGCCCGAACGCCTTGTCCAGGAGGGCCGGGCCATCGAGGACCGAGGGCAGCTCGAACACGGGCGCGCGAATCGACCCGGTGTCATAAGGATGTGGGGTATTAGATTGGAAAGAATTCCTTCGCGAGGAACCAGATCGCGCCGAGGATGGCGACCCGATTGAGTGCGGCGAGAAAATTCGCGAGGAGGAACATGTTTCGTTCGAGGGCCTTCCCCTCCGCGTTGAAGACCGAATACACGTAAATCGGGATCGTGTCGCTCATGAGCGGGATGCTCAGCAACAGATACAATCCCGCGTATCCCGTCTTTTGGACGAACTTCTCCGCCTTCGTGACGATCCAGGCGGCGACGCGCCAGCGCACCGACCACTTCTTGATCGATCCTTCGATGTTGAGGCCGAAGATGAAGATGAGCCATGCGCCCACGGTCTTGCCCGCCGCGATCGCGAGTCCGGTCCCGAGCAGGAAGCCGAAGTTCTGGTCAAACAGGGGCTTGACGAGCGCGATCTCGATCGGGATGGGAAGGACGATGGCGACGAGGATTGCGTATCCGAACGCCAGGAGCATGTAGATCCAAGGCGTGTTGTAGGAGTCGAGCAGGATCTGTACGAGGTCAACCACGGCCTTCGGCGTCGTATCCGGTGGAGGTTATAAAAACCGCCGCTGTGAGTTCGGTCAGCGGGAAAGAGGATGGAGTTCTCCGTCGGCGGTCAGCAGCACGACCCGGCTGTCCTCCCGCTCCGCCGCGATCTCGTAGCCGATCCGATTCGCGAGATGTTCGGCGAAGGCGTGGATCGAACTATGGCTCGGAACATTCCCCGCCTCGAGCCGCAGACGACTCTCGCCCACAAAACTGTAGCCCTTGCATTCGATGAACATGGGCTTCCCGATGCGGTCGAGCTCCGCGTATTCGTCCTCCCAGCCGAGGTTCCAACCTTCCACCAGGGTGTGGCGGATCACCGTACGCGTCGGCAGGCTCGGCAGGAGGGCGAGGGTCTCCTTTAGTTTCCTCCATTCGTTTCCCGACTTCGGGACCATGAGCCTCCGATAGATTTCCTCGTTCGGCGCGGCCACCGTCACGTACAGCTGGGTCGGGAGGCGGCCCTCGGAGTGCATCCGCCGGAGGGCGGCCGGCGTCGTGCCATTTGTCACGAGGAACGTCGACATGTTCCGCCGCTTGAATTCGTCGATCATCTCTCCGAGTCGGCGGTACAACGTCGGCTCGCCCGTCAGGCTGATGGCGACGTTCGTGGGATGCCAGGCCTCGAGGAACTTCTCGCGTGGGACGTTCGGATTCCCTTTGAAGCCGCTCAGGAGTTCCCGCTGCGCGCGGATCGATTCCTCGACGATCAAACCGGGGTCGTCGGCGAGCGGAAGCGAATCGGAACCCCATTCCTGGGTCCTCCAGCAAAACTGGCACGCGAGGTTGCAGGCGTCGACCGTCGGGGTCATCTGGAGGCAGCGGTGGCTCTCGATGCCGTAGAAGGTCTGTTTGTAGCACCCGATTCCCTTCGTCAGACTGGCCTTCGTCCAGTGACACAGCTTCACGCCGCTGTGCTCCCCGACGATCCGGTAGCCCTGGCGCTCTAGGACTTCCTGCTTCTGGACGTCCACTTGCCGCCGCATGTCGCGCGGACCTTAAAGGGCTTTCGCGGGCCGCAAAGTCGGGTGATTGTTGGGCCCAACGTGAGAGCTCCGACGGAGTTCGAGTAGGTCGATTTCGCCAGCTTGGAACTCGTTTACCCGGAAGAACTCGTCCTTCGCGATCACGGCTTCGAGGCGATCCATTCCGTCCGCAAAACGGAGATCGTGGATCTTGAGGCTCTTTCCTTCGTGATGGAAGGAACGAGCAATGTTCGTGCCGAAGATCGCCTGAATCCATGTCCGATCCACACCCGAGACCCCGCGGAAGGCCCACCAAGGATCGTAGTGGACCAGTGATCTGAAGTCCTCGGTCGGAACCGACTCGATCGGTCGGAGAGCCGCGCGGGGCTCGGGAGTCCGGAGTCGTGTGCCATCCAGGTGAAGCGGTCCCGCTAAGATCCGCGGCGGACCCCCGAGCAGGTCGAGAACGATGAACGGCACCTTCCATGATGCGTCCACGAACGGGAGCGTGTACTTCGTCACGAGTTCCGAATCGGCGAAGGTGATTCGTCGGCCAACGATCGCTCTCTGTTGAATTCCCGTTTCATGCGGCATCCTTTTCGTCCTCATCGAAGGCGTGCAGGCGCCCCTCACCCGGGTCACGGGCGCGAGGCCCCGCGACTTCGGCAGCCTTTTCCAGCAAGTGCTTCACGGCATGGCTCGACTCGGGCTCGTTGAGGAGGAGGGCGGCCTCTCGCTCGTCCAGGCCGAGGCGCGCCGTCATGTGAATGCGGAGCTCCTCGTCTCCCGTGAAGAGCAACCGAATGGTCGGAAGCAGCTCGTCGAGGAACAGCATCTGGGATATGTGGAGGTAAGTCGCGAACTTTTTTGCCAGGGAACTCCGGGTCGCGCGCTGCCCCCGGGAACGGGCCATCTGGATTAGGTAATACGGGAACTCAAGTTGGCCGCCGCGACCGCGTCCCTTGCGAGCGACCGCTACGCCGCTGGACATGAGTTCGCTCGCGTACGACCAGAGACCGTAGTTCTGACGTCGCCGAGCGCGTCCCAGGAAGATGTCGGCTCGGCTCAGGGCCTCGTACCCGCGGACGAGGTCGTCCGTCCGGGAGAACTCATGGCCGAGGTTTTGGTCCACCCACAGGATGAGATCTTCCGGAGATTCGTCGAGTCCTCGGGCTGCATCGCGGGCGCGTCGGGCATCCCCGGACCGCAGGATCTCCTCGATCGCCGGAAAGATCGTGTGCTCCCGGTCGCGGTAGCCGAGGGCACCCGTCGCGGCACTCCGAACCGCCTTCTTCCCGATCGCAAGCGATTCGAGGTCGTTGATCGCTGAGCGCAGGTCTCCGGCGGACCGCTCGACGATGACATCAAGAACCTCGGAGGCCACCTCAACGCCCTCCTTGGAACCGATGGTCCGAAGTATGTTTTTCATCGCGTCATCGTGAATGGCTTGAAATTTGATGGTCTTGCATAAACGCTTTAGAGAGGAGGACCGGCGTGTGAGTCCGTAATAGTCGTTGGCGATGAGGATGATGGGTTGGCCGCTCGCCTGGATCGTGTCCACGATCGCCCCGATCCCACCGCGGTCCTCCCGCCCGAACACGTTGTCGGCTTCGTCAAGGATGATGAGTTTGCGCCCGCCCTGGTTCGTCCGGAGGAATTCACCCGACTCGCTGAATGTCTGAAGGACCGCGCCCCGTGTCGCGGTCTTCCGGATCGCCTCAGCGTTTCGGCTATCAGAGGCGTTCATCTCGACGACACTCCAGCCTACCTCGTTCGCGAGAGCGAGGGCCGCGCTCGTCTTCCCGATTCCCGGTGGACCCTGAAGAATCACCGCCCGCTTGTCGGGCCTCCCCCGCTGCCAAGCGGCCGCCCACTTCCGGAGTTCCGCTACCGCGGTCGGATTGCCTGCGACGGCATCAAGATCCTTCGGCCGGTACTTCTCCACCCAACTCGTCATGCGCATTTGGAGAATCGGGGCACGCGGTCATAACCCTATCACCAAGCTGACGAAATGTCGCTAAATAGGTCGGACGTACTGTTTGTATAGCTGTTTCAAAACCGCATACGAAAATATACGTTTCAGCTAAACTGCAGTTCGGATGCTCATTTCCGTCCTTTGGATTCCGACGCCTCGTAACGGTCGCAGAGCTCCTGTAGGAACTCGTCGTAGGTCATTCGAAACTTCAAGCGGTACAATCGATCCCGCGTGTGGGTCGTTAACTGAATCGTCGTGAGGTCTCGAACCGGCTTCGTCACTAAGTCCCAAACTCATAGAATTATATGGACACATAATTCTATGGATTGTCAACTCGGACCATGGGACGCTCCCATAGCGGTTCGGACTACCCAACGTATACGGAAAACTCGGGCGCGGAGCCGGGGAAATGGTCCGTTCCAGGTCGATTCATGGTCGGGCCTCTCGGGACAGATGAAACAATCAGGCGTCGGTCGAACCGGACGCCTTACTCCGTGTAATCCTCAAGCCGGAGCTGGGGCGTATCCGCCTTCCTTTGGTCCGGCCGGCGAATCCGTCGCTGCATTTCGTTCTGGACTCGGTTGAACGTCTCGATCTCGATCAGCGCGTCGTGCTTCCCGCGCTTGATCCCGCCGTTCAGTCGCGAGAGTCCACAATAGACCGGGTTGCTGAGGATGTTCGCAATTGTTTGGCTGGCCCAAGCACGCCCGGTCTTCGTCCGGTATCCGTCGCGGTTCAGCTCTTGGCAAATCTTCGCGATCCCCTTTCCCTCAAGATAACGGCGGAAGATCAGGGAGACGACGCGGGCCTCTTCCTGCTTCACCTGAAGAAGTCCGTTCACGTAATCGTAGCCGTACGGGCTCGCGTAGGTCAGGAACGCATTCGCTTTCTTCACCGCACTGTTCAGGGCCTCCGCGCTCTGCTGTCCCCTGGCCCGGCGGATCACCTCGCGCTCGTTCAGGTCCCGCTCGATGCACAGCTTCCGGAGAGCTTCCTCCTCGGTTTCGGAGGAGTAGTGTTGCAGGAGCTCGCGGGTGGATCCGAACCGCATGTAGATCTCCCAGAAGAGGAGGGCATCGACGGGCGCCCCGTCGGCGCAATGCTTGCACAACACGACCTTTTCCTTCCGGATCGTGGGATCCGCACGAGGATTTGCATCGACCTCATGGCTCACGAGGCTCTTCGAGGACCAGCAACGCTGACAGCGCCCCTCCACGGTCAGCCCTCCATGATGACGAGGGCTGCGTCGGCCTCGGCGTCCAGGTGGACCGGGGGCGAGCGAGCATTCGAAAGGAGAGCCCGTGAGCGCAGACCCTTCTGCGCTGCGTTGAAGGACTTCACCGTGACGATCGGCTCGTGTTCCGCCCGGCGGACGATTCCGTCCCAACGGAGGGATCCTGCATAGATCGGGTTGTGGAGGATTCGGTGCACCTTCATGGACGTCCATTCGGTGCCTCGTTTCGTGCGGTAACCGTCCTCATTGAGTCCAGCGGCGATTTCCTCCAGGGTTCGACCCTCCTCGCAACGGGTGAAGATGTCGCGCACGAGGGGCGCTTCGTTTTCGTTCAGCACGAGTCGGCCTTCGGAGATGTCGTAACCGAGCGGAGGATGGAATCCCAGGATTCCCGGACCCTCCTTCGCCTTCTGGGACATCCCCATGTACACCCGCTCGCCGATCTGCTCCGATTCGAGCTGGGCGATCCGCTGGATGATGTCCATGACGAACCGTCCCATCGCGGTGGACGTGTCGAGGGACTCTGTCGCCGAGACGAAGTTCTTCCCCCATTCGCCGAGGTTGTCCATCATCTCCATGAAGTTCCGCGAATTTCGATGGATCCGGTCCATCTTGATGACGAGGATCGCGTCCCAGCGGTCCCGTTCCGCGATCATTTTCTCGTACGCGGGCCGTCGGATGTTGCGTCCCGAGTGACCGTCATCGACGTATCGGGCCGCCACTTCCCAATCGCGGGCGAGGCAGTACGCCTCGAGGCGCTCACGCTGCGCTCCGAGAGAGAACCCTTCCTTCGCCTGGTCCTCGGTCGAGACTCTCGTGTATATCGCGACGCGAACCGTGCCCATCCCGGGGCGCCGAAGGTACCTCATACTACAATAGACTGCCGGTCGGACGAAAGTCTGACGCTGGAACTCGTCGAGAATGCTCTCTCAGATAGAGAGGATCGATGGAGTCTGAAGCGAATTTTTATGCAGTGTCAAGAATACTAGTGAGGTCTCGGACGCCTCTGGATGACACAGAATAGCATGGAAAACAGTCGTTCGCCCCTACCTAAGAAAAATCGCGATGAAATCGCTCTCAGCTATTTCATGATAGCAGTGACATATACTCGCGTAATCGGAATAATTTCTGTCTCTAGATATTAGTCAGCGTGTTTTCTTCGCGCGCAGCTCCGCGAGGACTTCTTTGGCCCGGTCCATCCGGACCTTGCGTTCCTTCACGAGAACTTCGGCTACCCGATCCACTTCTTCCTCCGTCGCTCCGACCGACGCCGCGATGTTGCGCGCGTGGAGGGACATGTGTCCTCGCTGAATTCCTTCTGTCGCGAGGGCACGCAGAGCCGCGAAGTTTTGTGCCAGGCCGACCGCGGCAATCACTTCGCCGAGCTCCTGCGCGCTCTTCACCCCGAGGAGGCGGACGTTCGCCTTGGCTGTCGGATGGACCGCCGTGGCACCCCCTACCAGTCCGACGGCCATCGGGAGTTCAATGGTTCCCACCAAATCTCCGTTCGCATCTTTTTCCCAGGTTGTCAGGGACCGATATCCCCCGGATTTCCACGCCGCGTACGCATGCGCTCCGGATTCGATCGCGCGCCAATCGTTCCCGGTCGCAAGGACGACCGCGTCAACGCCGTTCATGATTCCCTTATTGTGCGTCGCGCAACGGAACGGGTCCGCATCCGCAAAGGCGTACGCCTCGAGGATGCCTTCGACCACCTCTTCGCCCGACAGGTCGTCGGTCTTGAGGACCTCCCTCGCAAAGACCGCACGCGCCCTGGCCAGGCGGCGGACGGCGAGGTTGGAGATGATTCGCAAGTACACCCGACCTCCGGTCCATTTCTCCAGGTGCGGGGCAACCGCCTCTGCCATCGTGTTCACGGCGTTCGCGCCCATCGCGTCTCGGCAGTCGACGACCAGATGGGTGACCACCATCGGTCCTCGCCTCGTCTCGAGGACTCGGACCTCGACGTCCTTCGCACCGCCGCCGACCTTCACGAGCATGGGGTCCTTCTCGTTCGCGATCGCGAGGATCTCGTCCCGATGGGCGAGGATGGTGATCCGTGCGCCGTTCGGGTCCGACACGCCGACGAGCTGAATCTGGCCGAGCATGATCGGGCCGGTCCCGCTTGTCGTGAAGCCGCCTCGTTCGCGCGCCATCCGCGCCGCATTGGAGGCGGCGGCGACCACACTCGGTTCCTCGATCGCCATCGGCACGAGGTAGTCCTTCCCGTTGACCTGAAAATTCACGGCGATGCCGAGGGGGATGGGCATCGCGCCGACCACGTTTTCGATCATGTGGTCGACTTGCTCGAAGCGCAAAGCCCCGGTATTCCGAATCGTGTCAATCTCGGACGACTCGAGCTCCCCGAACTCGCGAATAATTTGCCATCGTTCGTCCGCGCTTTTCTTGTAGAAGCCCGAGACATCCGACCGTTTCATCGGTCCACCGCGCGCGGAAGAGGGCTTAGCCGCCATAAAGGCATCGCGGGCGGCGGTCCATTTACCGTTGGATCGGAGCCCCGCACTGTGCACAGAAGGACGCGCCGATGGCCACGGCGGCGCCGCAGTTCACGCAGTACCGCGTCGGGGGCGAACCTGGCGGAGCACCCGCGGTGTCCGGTGGCCTGGGAGGCGCGATCGCGGGCGGCATCGCCGAATAGGGTGGATACGGAGGGGCAGGTCCGTATCTCGGATAGGGAGGCACTGCGGGTTGCCTAGTACGGCCGCCTTCCGCCACGACCATGATCAGTCCGACGATGAGGAGCGGGACACCCACGCAGAGAAACGGGAAGAAGACGATCCCGACAATGGTAAGGACGGCGCCGACGATGAGCAACAACGCACCCGAGGTGAGTTGGTCCGTCAAGTCCGTCCCTCCCAGATCCGAGAAGGGTCGAACACATTCGCCCAGTAAA
>Ga0209806_1001617_pt1 | contig 14728 bp, 13 predicted proteins | sample GraSoiAngelo_152_FD_186166 | JGI IMG/M metagenome (GOLD analysis project Ga0209806, IMG submission 186166) | Grasslands soil microbial communities from the Angelo Coastal Reserve, California, USA - 14_1009_12_30cm (SPAdes) (version 2) | ecosystem: Environmental > Terrestrial > Soil > Grasslands ... | reverse complement strand
GGACAGTTCTGGAGGACAGCAAAATCTTAAACCGCAGACAACGCGGAGAACGGCCGCAGAGGCCGCAGAGGACCCCGGGAACGGGCTGTTGCTTTTGCTCGTATCAGGGCACGCCTTTCAGGCGTGCCGTAGAAGCGATGTGTTAAGAAACCGCTTTAGCGGCGGTCTTTGCGATTAGTCATGCCTAATATGGCAAGAAATTTTTCAGCAGCCGTCAAACCCGAGCCCTTTCAAAGCCGAACGGAATCGGCCAGAGTTTCAAAAATGAAAATTGAAGCGATCACACTGCGGGAAATACAAATGCCGCTCGTCCACTTTTTTGAGACGAGCTTCGGGCGCATCTACAGCCGGCGCATTTTGCTGGTCACGGTCGAGGGCGAGGGACTTCGCGGCTGGGGAGAATGCGTGGCCGGAGAGGATCCTTTTTACAGCAGCGAGTGGATTGAGAGTGCCTGGCCGACCATCAAGAAATATCTCGCGCCGGCATTGCTTGGAAAGACCGTCTCACAGGGACGGGAAGCGGGGTCGCTGCTGGCGCGGGTTCGCGGTCACCGGATGGCGAAGGCGGCGCTGGAGAACGCGCTCTGGGATGCGGAAGCGCGGTCGAAGAAGCAGCCGCTCTGGAAGCTGCTGGGCGGGACCCGGCGTGAGATTCCGTGCGGCGTGTCGATCGGGATTCAAAACTCGCACGAGCAACTGCTGGAGCGGATCGAAGCGGAGCTGGCAGCGGGGTATCGCCGGATCAAGCTCAAGGTGAAGCCGGGCTGGGACGTCAACGTGCTGGAAAAAGTGCGCGGGCGCTGGGCCGACATCACGCTGAGCGTGGACGCCAATGCCGCCTACACGCTGGACGAGTTCGAGCACCTGCGCAAGTTTGACCAGTTTCACCTGCTGATGATCGAGCAGCCGCTATGGAACGACGACCTTTATTATCACGCGCGCTTGCAGAAGGAGCTGCGCACGGCGATCTGCCTGGATGAGTCGATCGAGCAGGCGCGCGATGCGGCGTGCGCGGCGGAAACGGGTGCCTGCCGGATCATCAATGTCAAGGTGGGCCGGGTGGGTGGCTTCAGCGAAGCGAAGAAAGTGCACGACGTCTGCCAGGCGAATCGGATTCCGGTCTGGTGCGGGGGGATGCTGGAGTCGGGGATTGGGCGCTCACATAACATCGCCTTGTCGACTCTCGAAAACTTCAGCCTGCCCGGGGACGTTTCGGCGTCAAAGCGGTACTGGAAAGAAGACATCGTGGAGCCTGAAGTCGAAGTTTCACGCGAGGGTCTGATCGCGGTGCGCGACGAACCCGGCACGGGTTATGGCGTGCGCGAGGATTTAATCGAGAAATTGACGGTGAAAAAGGAAGTGCTACGCGGCAGAGATGGGAATGCTTAGGCCAGACAGGCCTCTGTAGAGTCGTGTTCTGAGGAGTTTCCGGTGTTCGCTTGTCGCGTCGGCCCCGCAGGAAATACCACAATCCTGCTACCAGCGCAGCCGTGACGACCGCCAGGCCGATCGAGCCGAATATCCACAGGGCAAGCCGCCCCGATGCAGTGGGTTGGAAGCTGTTGTCGGGCATGATCTTCGCCGAGCCTTCGATGAAGCCAGGGGAAGGGCGGGTTGGTTCGTTCAGCGACAGACAGACGAGCCGCAACGCTGTTAGCAAGAAGAACGCGGGGGGAGGCGCAATTGGGAGTACCTGGCGAACCGGTCCGGTGCGAGTGGACCCGGCCAGCGGCCGTAACTGGCGCGGCTTTCGCCTCGCGAGCGGTTTCGCGAGTATCTGATTTCTGAGTACCCTCCTGTCCGGAAAGGTGGTATTTTTGATCGCTGTCTGACATAGGGGTGGCAGTCATGCAGTATCTTTCTGGCGGTTTCCTTCCTTTTGGGCGTTTCTCCGCTCCCAGTAAGATCACAAGGCAACGGACTGATGACGGGCGGCAATTTGTGCCCCCGGCGTTGTGCGCTACCGGGCGTAAGCTACACCTTCTCACGCTCTTGCTGCTGGGATTGATCTGTGCGGTAACACAGGTCGTCGCGCAGACCGCCGTCACCACGTGGCACTACGACAATGAGAGGACCAGTGCGAACACCACCGAGACCCTGCTCACGTTGTCGAATGTAAATAAGAATTCTTTTGGGAAGCTGTTCTCGAAGCCGGTGGACGGTTTCGTGGTCGGACATCCGCTGTATCTTCCTGGAATTACCATGCCGGGCCATGGTACGCGCAATGTGGTTTACGTGGCCACGATGCATAACAGCGTGTACGCCTTTGACGCCGACAATGCAAACGCTGCGCCATTTTGGGTCACCAGCATTCTTACCTACAGCCCCTCGGGAGCGACTTCGGTCCCGGCGACAGTTCAAAGGAATGCCGGCGTCACTGCGTGGACCGAGGTGGGCATCATCTCGACTCCGGTAATCGATCGGAACACGGGCACACTCTACCTGGTGGCGGAAACGTACGAGGGCGGGAACATCGTGCATCGCCTGCACGCGCTCGACGTGACCACCGGGCTGGAGAAGTTCGGCGGCCCTACCACCATTGCCGCCACCTTCACATTGAATGGCGTGGTTTCCACTTTCCAAGGTTTTTTCCAGATTAACCGGCCGGGACTTCTGCTGGCGAATGGGCACGTCTACATTGCGTTTGGCTCGAACTGCTGCAACGCCTATAGCCAGGGCTGGGTGATGTCGTACAACGCTACGACCTTGAAGCAGGAAGGGGCGTTTGATGCCGAGCCGGGCAAGGCGCTGGCTTCCGTGTGGCAAAAGGGCGCTGGAATTTCTGCCGACAGCAGCGGCAATATTTATGCCGAGACGGGTGAGGGGTTCTACGCGCCAGGGACGAACTTGTCGACCAGCGTTTTCAAGCTCAGCCAGGTCGGTACGACGCTGACGCTGGCTGACTATTTCACGCCCTACAACTACGCTGCCCTTTCCGCGAACGATCTGGATATGGCCGAGGGTGTTCTGATCCTCCCCGATCAGACTGGGCCGTTTCCTCATGAAGCGATTGCCGTGGGGAAAGAGGGGACGGTGTACGTCCTGAATCGCGACAATATGGGCAAGTTCTGCGCCACTTGCACCAGCCCGACCGGTGATACGCAGATCATCCAAGAGCTGACGAAAGCTGTCGGCTATGAGAGTGGGACGCCAGTCTATTGGAACAACACTGTCTTTTTCACGGGCACCGGGGTTCCTGCGCTGGCTTACCCGCTGACCAATGGGAAGTTGGGCACAACCCCGGTGAAGTCAATCCAACTGACCGGCAGCGGACATGCCTTGATCACCGCCAACGGAAATACAAATGGCATTCTCTGGTTCCTCAGCGGAAGTCTGTGGGCATTGAACCCGGAGACCATGAAAGGAATCTATACGAGTGATCAGGCGGCCAATGGTCGCGACCATGTGCCGCCGGTGGCTCATTTCGCGTCGCCGATCGCGGCCGACGGAAAAGTATTCATTGGAACGCAGAACAGCCTGGTCGTGTATGGGCTGCTGCCCGAGTTGTCGGTGATCGCGGGCAACGGTCAGAAGGCAGCCCTGGGTACGACGCTGCCCGTCGCGCTGAAGGTGCGGGTGGTCGATCCGTATAGTCAGAATATCTATTCCGGCGTGACGGTCACCTTCAGCGATAGCAATCACGGAGGCGTGTTTAATCCTCCGACGGCAGTCACCGACGCGAATGGGTACGCCACCACTTCGTATACCTTGCCAAAGCTTTTGGGGACTTACACGATCACAGCCTCGGCGACCGGGGCCGCCACGTTCACCGAGACGGCGCTGCCCGGACCGATGACGGCCGTCGTAATCAAGAGCGGCTGGAACCAATCCGCACCCCTCCTGACACCGTTCCCGTCCCCGGTGATCGCGAAGGCTCGCGATGCCTACGGCAACGGCATCTCAGGGGTAGTTGTGACGTTCACCAGCAATGCTGGTGGAACCTTCTCGGCGAATCCCGTCAGCACGGACAGCGCTGGACTTGCGTCGGTGAATTACACGACCGGGACAAAAGGAGGACACATCCAGATCCTCGCGAACGTCACCGGATTCAAGTCGGCCGTGTTCTACGAATACGTCATCCCCGGGGCGCCGACCGCGGTGACGAAGGTTTCGGGAGATGCGCAGTCCGCCGCGCCAAGCACGCTCCTGGCCAAGCCACTGGTGGTGAAAGTCACTGACCAGTACGGAAATGTGGTTCCGGGAGTAAATGTGGCTTTTGCGGATGGTGGAGCGGGAGGAAGTTTCTCCGCCAACCCGGTGGTCACGGGGTCGACAGGAACGGCGAGCGTGAATTACACAACGCCGGCGAAGGCGGGAACCATCACCATTAAGGCGACCGTGAGTGGGGTATCGACAGCGGCGAGTTTCACGGTGACGGTAAATTAGAGCTGGATGACGCGCATTTATACGAGGCGGTCATGGCGCTGCCGTAGCGCCGCCGTCCCGGCGGCTGTCTGGCGGGTGTCTCGCCCGACTGCGAGCCGGCACGCGCTCCCCACAGAAACAAGCCAAAGGCGCGCTTGCCGTGGACCCCGACTCTTGATGGCCGGCAAGATGCCGGCGCTACGTAGCCGCTGCGGCCGCCCAGACGAGGGCATCTCCAATCCCATCAAGTCAAAAACGGGCTTGATGGGGACTCCGGCGTCTGGGCCTATGGGTGTTTCGCCTATTTCGGATTGGTTTCGAGGCGGCCGTTCTCGGCGAGGATGGCCTCCTGCTTTTTTAGCAGGTCGACGCCCTGGGCGAAGCTGATGCCGTTGGGAACTGGACGAAAGTCGCTGTAGATCTCGGTCGATTTAATATCGAGTTTCTTGAAGATCATGATCTTGCCGGTGAAGGCGAGACTCATGCGGCTCATGTCCCAGGAGCCGTCGCCGACATCGCTTTGTTCCACCAGGAAATGGCCGCCTTTGTCTAGATGGCCGAGGATTCCCCAGCCGAAGCCGACATCCCTGAAGAGGGTTCCGTCAATCCGGGCGATGCGGTGGGTGCGTGCATCGATAAGCATCAATCCCTGCATGCCTTGCAGAACCTGCTCGACGTGGGTGGGCGGATCGTATTTCGGGTTGGGACGAAATTTGAGGCGAATGAGCTCGCTGCCATCTTTGCCCAGTCCCGACTGGCCGGGCATGGTGCCATCGTATTCGAAGAAGAAGGCATCGGGCATGGCGCGCACGATGCGGGTGATGTGGTCGGCATCTTCTTTTTCCTTCTGGCGTTTCCTGGCCAGTTCGGCGGGACTATTCACAAGCTGGTCGAGGCGAGCTTCCTCCGCCTGGCGCTGTTGTGGAGTGAGAGGCTTGTCGTCATTGGCGATCGCCATGCCGGCCATGGCATCGCGGGTCTCGCAGTAGAGCTTGGTTTGCGAGCCACGGCTGGTCTCCTTGCGCGCAGAGAACATGTGGCGGGCGCCGGGGTTCTCACTGGCCCGGATCTCATTCTGCACGGTGAGGCGAACCAGTTCTGCAGCTGGTATGGAGGGAGTTTCCGAGGATTGTACGAATTGTGCCGAGGCCAGAAACGCCAAGGCTCCGATCGCGAATCGGCAGCTCCACGCTTTCATCCCGAGGCCCCTCATTAAAGTTAGTGTACCGTTAGACGGGGGTTCCGAAACAAGTGTTGTACGGACGATCCCTCTGCTGGAAGTTGCCAATTTTTGTCAGTCACTTGTTTATTTACATCGATCAGAGGGTCTTCGGGCGGCGCGGCGAGGCTGGGAATGCGGCGCGCTGCGAAAATCGGCGAGAAATAGTTTAGTATCATGGTTTCCCACCGAGAATCTTTTCTGGAGCCCTACCAACCAGGGAAGAGCCAGACCACGGTAGGAACGGCAATGTTGGACGAGGTCCCCGTTGCTGAGTTCCGCGTCACCGGCAATCCGCCCAAGGAGAGCACTCATGGAAGTACCGAAGACGGGAGAGTTCGCACACATTGGGAAGTCGGTCGTGATTAAGGGAGAGCTCACCGGGAGCGAGGACTTGTATCTCGACGGCCAGGTGGAGGGCAGCATCCTGCTGAAGGGAAACAATCTCACAGTGGGTCCGAACGGCCAGGTGAAGGCCAACGTGGATGCGAAGGGCGTCATTGTACAGGGGAAACTGGAGGGCAACCTCCACGCCACGGATCGGGTGGAATTAAAGAAGTCGGCGATCGTGATGGGCGACATTGCCACCCAGCGGATCGCGATCGAGGAAGGTGCGTATCTGAAGGGCAAGGTGGACGTGGGGAAGGATGGGAAGTAGAAAAGCAGTCGTCGGTCGTCGGTCGTCAGCCAATTCCTAGGTGGCGGCATGCTTGCGGCTATCGCCAGACAATCTGAGCTAATTAACCAAAAGCCACGAGCCAACGAGGAACAGCCGACGACTGACGACCGACGACCGACGACTGCTTCGTGACTACGGTCACCACGCGTTCCTGCAGGTTTCAGGCATAATCAGGGTGATGCGGTAGTACCCAGCTTCATGAAAATGTTTCGCGGCTCAACGTCCGGACCGGACAAGGCTTCGGCCCCGGCACAAAGTTACCCCAAACTATCTCGCCGCTCGAGCGGACTGGGCGAGCTGGCGCGCTATTGGTCATCGCAAGAAGGCCTGTGCATTCTCGACCTGGGCGCGACCTCGCCGGCCAACATTCGGTACTTCACCGAGCGTTCGCACAAGATGTACAGCGAAGACCTGCTGACGGCCTCGACTGACCCGGGGCTGGTCACGAAAGACGAGCAGGGAAACATCGTGCTCGACAGCCGCCAGTTCCTCGAGGACAACCTGGTGTATCCGGCGGCGCAGTTCGACGTGGTCCTGTGCTGGAATCTGCCCGACTACATGGACGAGAGCCTGGTGAAGCCGGTCGTGGGACGGCTGTGGTCGGTGCTGAAGCCGGGCGGAATACTGCTGGCCTTCTTCCACACACGCGATGCCGGGCCGGATGCGCCCTGCTATCGCTATCACATCATGGGGCCGGATGTGCTCGACATGCAGCCCATCGTGCCCCAGCGCGAAGTGCGGCGCGGGCCCACGGGGGCGATCCATCGCGCGGTGGGCGCCGGATTTCGCCTGCAGCGCGTGTTCAATAATCGCCATATCGAAAATCTGTTTCGGGATTTTGCGTCCATCAAGTTCTTTCTCAGCCGGGACAATATTCGCGAAGTGCTGGTGGTGCGATAGCGCTCGAGAAGATTTTGTTCCTCCGGCGCCCAACCCAAGCCGGCTTCAGCCGCGCCGTAAGTGCAGCAAAATCAGTGGCGGCTTTTAGCCGCTGGGGAGATCGCAGGTCTCGAAAGGACTTTTTCCGCAGCCTGTAAAGGTGTGCCCTGATACGAGCAAAACCAACAGCCAGATCTCGAGACGTGACCCAATAGCTCCGTGTGGCGGGGGCTGAAAACCGTGATTACCCTTGCAATTTGCGGCGCAGCTCGAAGCCGCGCCCTTTCAAAACTCCTCAGCGCGTCATGCGCACCAGCAAGCGCGACAGGGCGGGAGCCGTCTCGAGCAGGTGGCCCACGGATTTTCGAAGTGGGCGCGGCAGTCGGAGTAGACGGCGCAGTTGGGAGGAGTTTCGAAAGACGGGCAACAGGCGATTCCGATACGCCCGTTCGTACTGCGTGGCCGCTTCGGCGAGCGATATCTCAGACTTAAAGAACGGCACGAGACACTCGCCTGCGAGCGCGCCGCTGCGCAGGGCCAGCGAGATGCCGTCACCGATGAATGGATCGACGAAGGCGGCGGCATCTCCGACCATGAGCACGCCGTTCTCTACGGGTTCCGGCTCGCGAAAAATGAGCGGCGAGGTGCTGACCGGCTCCATGAGGGGTTGCCACTTGCGTGCGCGCACGCTTAGGTCCGCGTGCAGGGCGAAAACCTCGGGAAGGGAACGGGCGATGTGGGACCGAACCATGGCGCAGGCATTGACGCGACCTTCGCGCGAGTCCGCCAATTCCACCGGCTGCACGCCGCAGTAGCCACCTTCAAAAAAATAGAGGTCGACGGATGGATGCGGAGACGGCTCGGAAAAATGGGCTTTCAGTCCAAGCCATTTTTCTTTCTGATCGGGCAGGGGATCAGGGCCCGCGGGCCTCAGGTTTGACCAGCGGCCGCTCGCGTTGATGACGGCGCGCACGTGGAGCTCCTCAGCTTCGGTGCGCAGCGTGAACGGACCGCTGCCGGTCACACTCTCTATGGTTGTTTCCACGCTCGTGCTGACTCCGGCCTGCTGGGCGGCTTGCCAGAGCGTGAAGTCGAGATCGAAGCGGGCAATGCTGGCGGCGGGTGGATCGATTGGCGCGTGCACAGAATGACCGTCGAAGAACAAGCGTGCTTGGGGAATTCGGAGGGCTCCGCTTAAGAGCGCGGGTGCGCTGCTTGCGAGCAACCCGGCGAGCAACGCCAGTGATTCGGCGGAGACGAACTCGCCGCAGACGCGTTGGCGTGGGAGGCGTCCGCGTTCGACCAAGAGCACCCGAGCCCCAGCCCGGACGGCGGTGATCGCGGCACAGGTGCCGGCGGGGCCTCCTCCGATCACGGCGAGATCGAAGATAGCTGGCTTCTGCGGGTGCGCGGGCGCTACGTGGGAAGGAGTGCCCATGGCTACTGCTTCCAGGCGATCACGCCCATGCGGTAGAGGTAGTGGGAATCGATTTCGACGCGAGCCGCATTCGTACGGCTGAGGATGTCTCGCATTTCATCCTGCGTGTAGGCCTGGCGCACCGAGGCGGGCGCATCGTTGCGGGTCAGGCGGCTGCGGTAGAGCGGGAATCCGCAGTAGACCAGGGCGAGATGAATGGGGTCACGAATGAGGTCGTTGATGAGAACTGCCTTTCGGCAGACGCGCAGGCTCTCGTTGACAAACCGCACAAGTTGGTCGGGGCCGAGATGGTGCACAAACAGCACGCTGCCGACCAAGTCGAAACTGGAGTCGCGGAAGGGGAGACTCAAGGCGCTGCCGACGACGAAGCGTGCGCCGTTGCGGTTTGGTGGGACAAGGTCGTTCGCAACGCCGCCGAAGTGAGAGGCAGCCTGGTCGAGCAGAGTGACTTCGAGTTCGAGGCCTTGGCGGAAGAACTGTTCGCGGGCGGAGTAGGGAACATAGCCCGAGCCCGAAGCGACATCCAGCAAGGAGAGAGAACGGGGCGCGACGTGCTTGTCGCCCGTCTGCCGGGCGGAAACGCCCGGCGCTCCATTGTTTTGTTGCGCCGCGCAGGCCTGCGCGACTCGTCCGATCAGCTCCACCATCGTGGTGACACCGCCGAACCAGCGGTTGATCATGCGAAGGTCAGCGAGGGAGCCCGCGATCTCGGCGGGAGTTCCGGCGTCGGTGTCGAGCAGTTCGAGAGTAGGGATGCGCTTCATAACGAGCGTGGGCAAGGGAAAGCTGTTCTGACCGAGGGGCGTCGATCGCGGAACGGCGGGTTCGGGAATGATTTCTTATTCGTCGGCTCTCAGCTGTTAGCTTCTGCATGTAAGTGTTCGAGCTAAAAGCTAAGAGCCAAGAGCTAAAAGCTGACTTTCACACCTCCGCCAGTTCTTCTTCGAGCAGCTGCTTGTTGTAGAGATCTGTGTAATAACCCTCGCGCGCTATGAGTTCATCGTGTGTCCCGAGTTCGACAATGCGCCCGCCATGGAGCACGGCGATGCGGTCGGCATTGCGCACTGTGGACACGCGATGCGAGATGAAGATGGTCGTGCGCCCGCGCATGACCTCGCGCAGGTGATTGAGAATCTTGTCTTCGGTCTGGGTGTCGACGCTGGAGAGCGCGTCGTCGAGGATCAGGATGCGCGGATTGCGAATGAGCGCGCGGGCGATGGCGATGCGCTGTTTCTGCCCGCCCGAGAGCGCGATACCGCGCTCGCCGACCATCGTCTGGTACTGGTCAGGAAAGCTCTCGATGTCGGCGGCAATATTGGCGGCCTCGGCGGCGGCGCGGACCTCCTCATCGGTCGCATCTTCCACGCCGAAGGCGATGTTTTCGCGAACCGTGTCGCTGAACAGGAACGTTTCCTGCGGAACGAAGCCGATGTGGCGGCGCAGAAATTGGAGAGGGAACTCGCGAATGAGGTGGCCGTCGATGACGATGGCGCCGGGCTCGGCATCGTAGACGCGTGGAATCAGATTCACGAGCGTGGTCTTGCCCGAGCCGGTGGGGCCGACAATGGCGAGGCTCGAGCCTTCGGGGATCTTCAGGTTCGCGTCGTAGAGAACGGGCGTACCGTTGTAGGCGAAGTTCAAGCGGTGGAATTCGATTTCACCGCGGAGCTCCGCATCCGGGGGTCCGGCCAGCAAGACGGATGGCTCGTCGGTGATTTCCGGTTCCTCCTGCATGATTTCATCGATGCGCTTAAGAGAGGCGGTGCCGCGCTGGAATATGTTGATGACCCAGCCGAGCGCGATCACCGGCCAGGTGAGCTGGACCATGTAGGTCAGAAACGCGCCGAAGTCTCCGATGCTGATGCGGTTCGATAGGACCTGGCGTCCCCCCAACCAGAGCACGAGCACGACGGCCAGCCCTAGAGTGAATTCCAGGGTCGGCCAGAGCAGGCCCATGAGGCGCGCGAGTGGGAGACTGCGCGCGATGTATTCGGTGTTAGCGGCCTCGAATTGACGGACTTCGGCGGTCTCCTGCACGTAGGCGCGAATCACGCGCGCTCCGGAGAAGTTCTCCTGGGCGCGCGCGGAGATGTCGGAGAACATGGCCTGGATTTTTTCAAAGCGTTCGTGAATCTGCCGGCCGAAGTACTGGATGACGATGCTCGCCACGGGCAAGGGCAGGAAGGTGTAGAGGGTGAGTTTGGGGCTGATTTTCATCATGTAGATCAGCGCGCCGGCGGTGAAGACCAGCGTGTTGGCGGAATACATGATGGCGGGGCCGAGCAGCATGCGCACCGCATTCAGGTCGTTGGTGGCGCGCGCCATGATGTCGCCGGTGCGGGTGCGCTGATAGTAGGGATAGGAGAGGCGCTCGAGGTGCTCGAACAAGTCGTTGCGCAGATCGAATTCGATGTCGCGCGAGATACCAATCACGATCCAGCGCGTCAGGAACTGGAAGATTCCCTTACTGAGCGCGATGGCAACCATCAGCAGGGCGTAGAAAACCAGCTTTTGGGAAGAGCGTCCGCCTTTCTGGAGATAGTCCAGGGCCACGCGGATGACTTGCGGCGACTGCACGGCGATGCCATTCAGAAGCAGCACGCACAGGGTACCCACCATGAAACCGCGGCGGTATTTCTTCAGGTAGGGATAGAGCGGGCGCAGGCTTTTCGGCAGCATCGTTAGTCTAGATGCGATTTTACCAGCGAGGGGTTCAGGGCATTAAGGGGCAAGTTCGGCTGTTCGGGTGCTGTTGTGGAGGGACGGGCGTCTCGCCCGTCCGGTACTGAATGCTTAGACAGGAACTAGTTCTGCGAAGTCGCCCTCCTTGCTTCCAGGATCTCCGGTCTCGCTGCCTTGTCCGCCTGTGCGCAAACCTGCAACAGCTGGCGGAAATATTTTTGACTCGCCTCGTGGTTTCCGCTGAGCTGCGCAGCCTTGGCTGCCCCATAGAGCGCGCGGAAGCGCCCCGGTTCTTTCTCGAGCGTCGCTGCGAATTGCGTCAGGGCCTGGGCCGGTTCATTTATCTCCAGCAACATCTCGCCCATTAGTTCGCGCGCTGGCGCCAGCGGCCCGGGAGTCACCGCGCTCTTCTCCGTCCCCTCTTCGAGTTCCACCCCGCTCTTCATCTGGCTCAACGCTTCCTGCTTTCTACCCTCGGCGAGCGCGGCCCATGCCTCTACCTCAAGCTCCTGGATTTGCACTTGCTGAGCCCAGTAGTTTTCGCTGGCGCTGGAAAGTCGCTCCCGGATTTGCCTGAGCGCCACGATTGACTGTTGTGCCGCCGGTGCCTGCTTCAGGCGGGCAGCGCCCAATCCGCGAGCGAACCAAGTCATGGCCTCGGTGTAGGGAAAAGGCGTCTCTTGCGGCGTCAGTTGCGCAGCTTGCTTCCATTCCTGGCGTTCCAGCGCATACCGTGCCGGAATCGCCGCCAGCGCAAAGTATCCCGCCGAGGGTCCGCCAGCGCCCGCGATCACCACTTTGGGATCGAAGCGGGAAGCGATCTCGGGCAAGGAAGCCAACAGCCGCCGCGCCGCGTCGTCTTGCGCAGTTTGCAAGTAGGCGTAAACCTCGTAGTCGCTCGCATGCAGTTCTTCTGCGATCTGATTCTCGCGCCGTGCTGCCGCTGCGGCCGCCACGTTGCTGGCGATGGACTCTTGCCAGTAACCCGTGCGCGTGAAGGTGTGCGAGGGCATGTGCATCGCATGGGGCGCGTCGGGCGCAATTTCTGAATAACGCCGTGCCGCGGGGAGTGCTCGTTCCGCCAGCGAGGGCACGTCGTAGGTGTGGATGATGTAGTGCGCCAGCCCGGGGTGCGACGGTTCCTCCTCAAACAATTTCTCGAGAATCGCGCCCGCCTTGAGCCGTCCAGCATAGGTCTTGTCCGCCGGATCTTCCGAGGCCGCCAGCGCCAGCGCGTAGAAAATCTGCGCCTCGTGGTCCTCGGCGTATTTCGCTGCGACTTCCGCCATGGCGTCGCGATAGGCGAGCAGACGTGCCCTCTGGGGCGCACTTTCGAAGCTGTTGTATAGCTTACCGACGGCGGCGATGTAGGCGCGTTCGCGCTCCGTCTTCGCACCGGCGGCGATGCCGCGCTGAGCGCTCTCCCTCCCTTCCTGTAACTGGCCCTTGTCTTTCGTTCCCGGAACGAAGGGATTACTCCACTGGCTGAGCGCGATACCCCAGTACGCGATTCCGCAGGTGGCGTCGCTCTTCAGCGCCGCGTTGAATCCCTCGATCGAACGACGGAACTGGAAGGAGTGCAGCAGGGCCACGGCCCGGTCAAATTCTTTCTGTGCCCCTTCGTTGCAGGACGTGGCAAAGTGCACCGCTCCCAGTTTCTCGCCACTGCCATGCGGATGCTCCTGCGCGATGCCATTCGCCACCAGCACCATGGCGATAAATCCCGTAATCACTCTCGTCTTGATCATTTCGCTCCCCGGCCCCGAGATGATAGGCGACTCCATGATGCGGCGAAGACTGCTCCGCAGACAAGCAAAACAGAGCCGCATTACCGTCCGGATGGACGTTGGGCTCTCTCCAGGTCGACTGGGGCAGGAGGTTGCTTCCGAAGGCCACCGGTACGTTAGTAATCTTGCCGGTCACGAAACGCTGACATAACTTCTTTGTGGGCCGAACCGGGAACATCTGTGCTGCGTGGGGACTTCCATTGCCAAGGGCAACGTATCAACCGCGACCGCTGGCGCGTTTTGTGCGCGCTTGGGCGGCATTCTGCCTGCTGGTCGTCCTGACCCTGGCTTTACCGCTTTTCGCAGAAAGTAAGACGCCGAGAAAACTGGTCTATAGAGAGAATCCTGGCTATCCGCTTACGCTGCGCGAGGCGCACATTGGCGGGGTCGTGCGGCTGGAGATCATGATTTCGGCGAAGGGGAATGTGGATTCCGTGACTGCTCTGGGCGGAAATCCGGTGCTGGTGGAGGCGGCCAGCGCGGCTGTCCGGAGGTGGAAATACACTCCGGCCGATGCCGAGACCAAGACGCAAGTGGAATTCACGTTCGATCCCAAGCACTAGAGCCGCGCCCTCATCATCCACGACGAGCATGTTTCAGACTTAGCTTACTGCCTCGAATTCTTCCGGGAAGGCCGGCGAATTGCACTTTCGCGTCCTGGCGAAAGACCGAGGCGCAGGCAACCACCAGCGCGATGGCCCATCCCAGCAGGAAGAACCAACCCATGCCCATGAGAAACGAATAAACCATTTCACTGTTCACGAATGCGGCTCCGAGATCGCGAATACTGTTACGCAGAGTATCGATCATGGCTGGCCTCGGACAGGTCTCCGGTGTTGTAGCGCTTCACAATTTCCTGGACAGCGTGGATGCGCCCCAGAGTGGTCAGCCGTGGGTCGAGCAGCACTGCTTCAATTTGTGTCATCCAGAAGCTCACGGCAGATTCAATACCGTCGGACATTTCGGCCGCGACGGCCTCAATCAGCGCTCGGTCGGTTGCAATCGTTGCCACTCACTTACCCAGCCTTTCTGAATCGAAGCACTTGAAACTGTGCGGGTCCCCAAGGCCGCGAAACACATCCGTGTTCCTCGATAAACCCGGAAACCCGGTAGAAGTTGCCGGAAAATCAGTCGTCAGCGTCAGTTGTCAGTCGTCATGCCACTGACAATGGAGCGACCGGCGTCCTCGCCCTTCGAGAGTAGTCGAAGACTACGATTGCTTTAGCTGACGACTGACGACTTGCCTACTCGTTCGGAGCAGCCGGCGATACGCCCTGTCCGTTCTGCATGTGCTTTTGGAAACGGGCGGCACGACGCGCTTCGAACTTGGCGAGCTTGGCTTTCTGATCGGCTGTCAACAGCGCGACCAGTTCCGATTTGATGCGCGCCTTCTGCACCAGCAACTCGGTCATAGTCTGGGACTGCTGGCTGGCGAGGGCACGGACGCTGGCTTCGTTAAAGGTGCCGGCCTGCTCGAGTTGACTCATCTGCTGGTGTCCCTGGGCCAACTGCTGAATCAGCGGCTGGATGGTGGGCCTCTCCTTCGCGATGATGTCCTTCATCTGCGCCTGCTGAGCATCGGTCAGATCCAGGTAATCGGCGTAGAAGCCCAGCATGTGAGCGATTCCACCGTGAAATTCTCCGCCCTGCGTCCTGACGACCTTCTGCGAAAATGCCAT
>Ga0209806_1001616_pt1 | contig 14733 bp, 16 predicted proteins | sample GraSoiAngelo_152_FD_186166 | JGI IMG/M metagenome (GOLD analysis project Ga0209806, IMG submission 186166) | Grasslands soil microbial communities from the Angelo Coastal Reserve, California, USA - 14_1009_12_30cm (SPAdes) (version 2) | ecosystem: Environmental > Terrestrial > Soil > Grasslands ... | reverse complement strand
TTTCGCCTTGTCGCTGAAGCCGAGCGTTTGGTATCTGACTTTGAACTTCCCTGCATTTTGGAAGTAACAGATCACATTGCCGTCCTTGGCGTATGCGGGCATTCCGTACCACGTCTTCGGTGTGAGAGCCGGTGCTGCGGCTGTGATCAGTCCGTGGACCTTCTTAGCAATGGTGCGATCCGGCTCCTGCATCCTGGCGATAGCCGCAAGCAGCTCCGTTTTCCCATCCGCCTTGGCCGCCTCGGCCTTGAGCTCCCGGACACGCTCGCGCGCCGCCGCCTTTTCTTCGGCGCTGAATCCCTTGGATGCCGTGTCGGTAGCGCTGGTGCGATTGGCACGTTTCTGTGTGGTTTTGGTCGCCGTTTTGGTTGGGGCCATACTTTGCGCTCCTGTTCGAGAGTTGACGAGAACGATCTTGAGTCTATAGAGCACTAGCTACCAGTAGCGCTCTTCGAGCCAGGGATCCGCGCTGTTGTTGTAGCCGTTCTGTTCCCAGAAACCCAGCCGGTCTCGCTCGACCCACTCCAGGCCTTCCAGCCACTTCGCGCTCTTCCACGCGTATTTCTTGGGCACCACCAGCCGCAGCGGCCCACCGTGGTCTGCGGTGAGCTCGGCCCCATCGTGCCGGTAGGCGATCAGGACATCGTCGTCATTGAGCACTTCCGCCGGGAGGCTGGTCGTGTAGCCGGCGCTGCAGTGGGCAATCACGAACTTTGCTTTGTCGGTCGGCTGCACCAGGTTGGCCAGCTCTTTGAACGCCACCCCTTCCCACTGGTTGTCGAACCGGCTCCAGGTGGTGACGCAGTGCATGTCCGCCGTCACCCCCGTCCTGGGCAGAGCGACCACGTCCTTCCACGTGAGATCTGCCGGGGCACCCACCTCGCCATAGAGGCGGAGTCGCCACTTCGCCATGTCGTAGCGCGGGGCGCTTCCGTACGACAGGACCGGCCACTTCAGCGTCAGGACCTGGCCGGGCGGCAGCCGGCGTGGATCCTTGAGGACGCGCGGGTCTTCCTCCTTATGCCGAAAGAGCATCTGTCAGGAGTACCGCAAAGGCTGCCGATCTATTCCGGGGGATCGGCCGCGGGACCGCTTTGTTGCAGTTCCTTCCGAAATTGGTCGAAGGCATCCACCACCACGTCGCTGACGCCGTAGACGCTCAGGACACGGTTGAGCGCGCCTTCAACCTGGCCCGGCTCGAGCAGGTCGGTTTGCACCTCGTACCAGGGCACGGCATCGCCCTCGGCGGTCTTCCAGGTGCCGTCCTTGAAGGTGACCGGAACGTATCCGCTCGTCCCCTCGGAAGCGGTCTGCGCCACGTCCCTAGACTAACAACGGTGCCCGCGGTCGAGGTAGCACAACTCACTACACCGCTCGCCCTCTACCTCCTCTTCGCGGAGCTGGCGGCCGGAGGCTTCGCGACCGTGGCGTTCCTCCGCTTCACCGGTGGCCTGACACGCGGCTTCTTGAAGTTCATCGCCGTCGCCTACGTCGCCATCGCGGCGCTCGGCCTGCTGACCGTCTGGGCTGAGCGGCCCGCCTCATATCACTCGGTACTCGCAATCGATACCACGGCCGCCAGTTGGTTGCTCGGACTCCAGGCTCTCCTCTTGCTGGCATTAATCGTCCACACCGTCATGGTCTGGCGGTCAAAGGAGCCCCGGCTCACCTGGGGCCCTGGCCTGCTGGTTTCGGGCTTGCTCTTGGCCGCAATTGCCGTGACCCTGACTCCACTGGCCGGGTCCTTGCTCGAAGGGGTCGCCATCTGGCTCGTGGTCTTCGTGTCTGCAACAGTCCTGGGGGCTGCCACCACCGGGATGCTCCTCGGCCACTGGTACCTGGTCACGCCCGCCCTGACCAACAGGCCCCTGCTGCGGTCGATCGTCCTCCTGGTCGCTGGCCTGGTGCTGCAGGCGGTCGCCCTGCCTTTCGTCCTCGCTGGTTTGGCCCGTGGGTCCGGCTCGGTGTCACACGCCCTGCAGATTAGCCCCACCCTATCGGTGCTCTGGGGGCTTGGTGCCGTGGTCCTGCCTCTGCTCGCGGGCATCCTGGCCATCCCAACCTGCCGGCTCCGCTCCTTCATGTCCACCACCGGGCTGCTCTACCTGGCGATGATCGCCCTCATCCCCGGCCAGCTGATCGGCCTTCTGCTCTTTTTCGTCGCAGCCGCAGCCTGATAGCCGCCCTGTAAGAGAGCGCGTAACCGCCAGGCACCCCTTTCTCGGGCCCGCCAACACTTGGCCGGGCGGCGAACCCGGACCTAGAATCCGGCAACGCCATTTTTCTCCTGGGGGGACACTTAATGTCACGTTCAGTGATCTGGCGCCTGGCTACGGTGACCGTCCCGATCGTGGCAATCACCGTCGCCAGCGTAGTCGGCACCGGCCTTCTCGGTGCGGGAAAGGCAGCGCCGGCGGTAGCCAATGGACGCTACACGACCACCTCGAACCGGCTCGAATGGAGGCTCGCCCGGCTCGAGGCGCTGGCCTCCCCGACCGCCACGCCCGGCGCCACACCGGGTTCCTCCACCGCTTCCACCGCCAGCCGGCCCGCAACTCAGCCGGCACGCCCTGTCGCCGCCAGGCCCCCTGCCCCACGGCCCCCAGCCGTCGCCGTCGGCGGCGCCGCCGGGCAGGAGTTCGCCCTGGTGAACCAGGACCGGGCTGCAAACGGGGTAGGCGGGCTTTCCAGCAGCGGAGCCCTGACCCGGGTGGCGCAGTACCGCGCCCAGGACATGCTCAACCGCAACTACTTCTCCCACTACGACCCCTCCACCGGGCAGCTGGCTTTCCTCCAGCTATTTCGCTCGTGGGGGATCGGCTACACCGCGGCCGGAGAGAACATCGCCTGGTCGACCAATCCCTCCATGGCCGGGATCAACACCATGTTCATGAACTCGCCGGAGCACCGGGCGAACATCCTCAACCCCGCCTACCACCACCTGGGCATCGGAGTGGCCAGAAATGGGGCAAAGACGATCGTGGTAGAGGTCTTCAGCAACTAGCCGCCCGGCCTGGTCTGCCCTCCCCTGGGGAAAGCGCGTCGGGGCCTGGTCTGCCCTCCCAAGGGGGGAGGCGCCGGGCCAGGGGAATTTCCGGCCTGGTTGGCGGGTTACCCTTCGTGGTACATATAAACCCAGGAGAATTCATGAACAAGGCCGTACACGTTACAACCGCAAGCTTCGAAGAGCAGGTCCTGCTCTCCGACCAGACCGTCATCGTCGACTTTTACGCCGACTGGTGCGGTCCCTGCAAGATGCTGGCCCCTGTGCTCGAGCAGATCGGAAATGAGCACGGCGACGTGAAGATCGCGAAGGTCAACGTCGACGAGGAGCCGGCTCTGGCTGAGCGGTATCGCGTCCGGGGCATCCCGTACCTGGCGCTGTTCCAGGGCGGGAAGCTCTCGAAGCAGGTCGTCGGTTACCAGCCGAAGGCCGCGCTCGAGCGCAACCTCGGGCTGACCGCCGTCTCGAGCTAAGCTCCGGCTGACGCCGTCTCGAGCTAAGAGACCGCCCGGCTAAGTCCGCGCCGTGTGAGGCAGGGGCGCCGCTGCGCACTCCTCACACGAACAGAGGGACCGCAGATAGCGCAGGCCGAAGATCCCGGTGTTATGGCCATCCTGCCAGTAGGGCCGGATCCCGAAGAGGCCAACCGCCTCGACCTGGCTCATGTTCACCTGCTCCGGTGTCAGCTCGGTAGTATCCGCCATCTTGCCGGGCCGCCCCATCTCTCCCGCACACTCCGCACAGGGGCAGGCCCAGCGCAGCTGTTCGAACGCATAGGCCGACTGGTGCCCGTCCGCCCAGGCGATGGTCAGAAGCTGGCGCGCCCGATCAGCCAGGATGTCGAGCGGACGCTCACGGTCCTCTGGGTCAGCTGAGGTCAGGCGGCTTCTTCGCCGTCCGGCTCGAGCACGGTGTCGAGATCCTGCCAGTTGGGGACCCGCCGGAGCTCGGCGAGCTGCAGCATGACACGCCCCTGTGCCTCGAAGACGGCGTCGTGCACACCGTTCACGTCTTCGATGCCAGCCTGGTCCAGGCGGATCAGGAGCTCGGCGTCGTGCCGCTCGGCGTAGGCGACCACCAGCTCGTGCACGTCCTCGGGAAAGGCGTGTTCTCCGCTCAGTCGGAGATCTTCCAGGCGGCCAAGCAGGGTGTCGAGCGCAGCCATGCGCCAGTAAGCCATCCGGATTGGGGCGTGGGTTGCCTCGACCTCAGCGGCAGCCTGCGACATGGCGCGTACGGCGGCCTCGTAGTGCCGCGGCGGCTCCATCAGCATCGAACTTCCTCGAAACACTCTCCTGCTACTCCTTAGAACTGCCGGAATTACCGGCGTTTAAATACCCGAATTCGGGGGCCACAAACAGAAGAAGGGCGGAACGCCCGCCCGTTGGCTACCGCTATTCGTGATAGGTCAATTATAAGTTGAATTCGAGCTTCAGTCAACGGCCAGCAATTGCAACGGAGCGTCCGCAATCAGCCTGAATTGGACTCTCTGACAAAACCAGGGGTAGCACCGCGTCGCTTCTCGCGACGCAGGTAGATACGGTCCGTTCCACCGTTCTGGCCTGCCGGGACAATCTGGAATAGCTCAAAGCCTTCGTCGGCGAGCTTGTTGGCCTCGTCAACGCTGCTGACCATCCTGTACTCGAACGCCATGACCTGGTTCAGATTTTAGCCCGCGGCCGGGGCCGGCAGGCTTCCGACGATGCGAATCCCCTGCGGGCCGCCGAAGATGACCGCGGCCGCCATCCCGATAAACAGCCCGTGCTCAACCACGCCGGGGATGCGGTGCAGGTGACGGTCCAGCTCGTCCGGCTTCGTCAGGTCGGCGAAGGCGACATCCAGGATCAGGTTTCCGTTATCCGTGCGAAACGGCCCCCTGGCGCCGGTTCGGAGCGAAGCCTGTCCACCCAGGCTCTCGATGTTGCGACTCGTGACCTCCCAGAGGAAGGGCACCACCTCGACCGGCACCGGACCCTGGCCCAGCTTTGGCACGGCCTTGGTCTCATCCGCAATCACCAGGAACGCACGGCTGGCGTGCGCGACCACCTTCTCCCGCAACAAGGCACCCCCGCGCCCCTTGATCAGGTTGCGCCGCGAGTCGATCTCGTCGGCACCGTCGACAGTGATATCGAGCGGCCGGTCGATTGTGTCCACCAGGTTGATTCCCCCCGTCCGTGCCAGCCGCTGAGTCTCTTCCGAGGTGGCGAGCGCGGTGATCTCGAGACCTTCACGGACCCGCCGCGCCACCCCCTCGACGAAATATCGCGCCGTGGAGCCCGATCCCAGCCCGACAAGCATCCCGGACGCCACCAGCTCCACCGCGCGCTCGGCCGCGGCCCGCTTGTGCGCCTCGATATCCGTCAGATCCGTTGGCATTTACTTGATAGAGTCGCTATCAGGTAGAATTCGAGCCGAGCCTATGAACCGGATCATGAGCTCGGTGCCAGGGAGAGTGCTCCAGAAATTCCTGGAGGACCAGGCGCCAAACTGGGCCGTGCTGATCGCCTGGAACGCGCTCTTCGCGATGTTCCCGATCGTCATCTTTGCGGCCGGCATCCTCGGGCTGGCGCTGAGCATCTTCGGGATTCCTTCCAAGCTCATCTATACCGACGTGTTCAGCGCCATTCCCGATCCGGGCGCACAGTCGGAGATCCTCAAGGCTCTCACCGGGGTCAAGAGCCAGACCGGCCTCCTCTTCGTCGTGGGTTTGATTGGCACCCTCTGGGGCGGCTCGGCCCTGTTCGGCGCCATGGAGCAGGCCTTTTCGGTCATCTATCACACCAGGCCCCGCGACTTCGTGCGCCAGAAGCTGATCGGGTTCGCGATGGTGATCCTGTTTACCGTGCTCGCGGGGGCCGCGGTGACGAGCTCGTCGCTACTGCCCGCGCTGAAGCAGATTCCCGACCTGCCGGGCTTCCTTACCAGCGGCATCGCGGCCTTCATGCTACAGGTGATCGTCGGCCTGATCGCCGGCTTCGTCCTCTTCTTCATCACCTACTACGTGATTCCGAACCGCGCCCAAAAGTGGCGCAAGGTCCTGCCCGGCGCGATCGTCTCGGGCGTTCTTTTCGAGCTCGTCACCCTCGTGTTTCCGCTCTACCTCTCGATCAACAGCGGCATCAACGCCTATGGCAAGACATTCGGCCTCTTCTTCATCCTGCTCACGTTCTTCTTCTTCCTCGGCCTGATCACGATGCTCGGCGTCGAGGTCAACAGCGTCATCTATCCAGTTGAGCTCGACCAGCCGGCCCGGGGCAAGACGCTCACGTCCGCACCCAGGACCGCCGGAGAGGCCGACCGGCGGGGCGGCGCGCCGCAAGAGGGCGCGTTTCCCTCGTCGGCCAATGGGCATCGCCGGGGAGTGCGCGCCCGGACCGCTCTCGGCCTGGCCGTGGTGGCCTCCGTGGTCGGGGTCCTTCTCGGACGGCGCAGCGCCGGAAACGGCTGAGCAGCGGCCCCGGCTGGGTGGGGAGCCGCCCACTACACTTAGGGCGTCTGATTTCAGCACGCGTCCCAGGAGGTCAGGTTGGCGGTTGAAGCGCTAAAGCCTCGGCCGGCATCGGCCAAAGAGGCGTCCCCGGGACGGGCCTGGTGGATCGAGCCGGCGCTTACCGTCATCGCATACGTCGCGTTTTTCGCCTACGCCACCTGGTCGGTGTTCTCGGGAACCATCGTCGGCTATCGACCATACGTCTCCCCCTTCTTTTCGACCTGGCTCGGATTCGGCAACTTCCGGCTGCCGGTGATCGCCCTCCTGGTTCCCCTGCTGGCCGTGTTTCCCCTGGGCCTTCGAGTGAGCTGCTATTACTACCGCAAGTCGTACTTTCGGTCGTTCTTCTGGGACCCGGCGGCCTGCGCCGTCGCCGAGCTGAAGCGCGGCCGTTATCGGGGAGAAACCCGCTTCCCCTGGGTGCTCAACAACTACCATCGCTACTTCCTGGTGGCGAGCGTCATCGCCGTCATCTTTCTCTGGGTCGACGCGGTGCACGCCTTCTCGTTGAACGGACGACTGTTCATTGGTCTGGGTTCCCTCGTGATGCTGACCAACGTCGTCCTGCTCACGCTGTACACCACGACCTGTCACTCCCTGCGTTACTTGATGGGAGGCCGGATGGACACCTTCTCCCGCGCCCGGTTCGGCGGGGTCTGGTACCGGGTCACGATGCTGCTGCACCGGATGAATCCCCAGCACGGCGCCTGGGCCTGGTACAGCATGTTCTCCGTCGGGCTGACTGACCTCTACATCCGGCTGCTGATGGCCGGGGTGATCCACGAACCGCGCTGGATCCTATGACCGAGACATACGAGACCCATACCTGCGACGTCCTGGTGATTGGGGCCGGCGGGGCCGGGATGCGCGCAGCGATCGAGGCTGCAGGCGACGGCGCCTCGGTCATCCTGGTCTGCAAATCGCTTCTGGGAAAAGCCCACACCGTCATGGCTGAGGGAGGGATCGCGGCGGCCCTGGGCAACGTCGATCCGCAGGACAGCTGGGAAACCCACTTCCAGGACACCATGCGGGGCGGGCAGCTGATCAACAATTGGCGGATGGCCGAGCTGCACGCGCGGGAGTCACCCGACCGGGTCTACGAGCTCGAAACCTGGGGCGCGATCTTCGACCGGACGCCGGACGGCCGGATCATGCAGCGCCCCTTTGGGGCGCACACCTGGCGAAGGCTGTGTCACGTCGGCGACCGCACCGGGCTCGAGATGATCCGAACCCTGCAGGATCGGACCGTCGCCCTGGGGGTTGAGGTCTTGATGGAAGTCACGGTGACCCGTCTGCTGAAAGACGGCCACCGGATCGCCGGCGCATTCGGCTACAACCGGGTGGACGGCCAATTCGTCGCCTTCCGGAGCAAAGCCGTCGTGATCGCCACCGGAGGCTGGGGCCGAATCTTCAAGGTTACGTCCAACTCCTGGGAGGGAACCGGCGATGGGGTTGGCATGGGGTATGAGGCCGGCGCCGAGGTCCTCGATCCCGAGATGGTGCAGTTCCATCCGACCGGGATGCTCTGGCCGCCGGGCGTTCGCGGCATCCTGGTCACCGAAGCGGTCCGCGGTGAGGGCGGGTACCTGAAGAACAAGGACGGACAGCGCTTCATGCTCGAGTACGACCCCAAGAAAAAGGAGCTCTCCTCGCGCGACGTGGTGGCCCGCGCCATCCACAAGGAGGTGGAGCAGGGGCGCGGCAGCCCGCACGGGGGGGCGTACCTGGAGGTCATGCACCTGGGCGCCGACACCATCAAAAAGAAGCTGCCTTCCATGTACGAACAGTTCCTACGGCTGGCCGACGTCGACATCACCAGGGAGCCGATGGAGGTGGCGCCAACCATCCATTACGCGATGGGCGGGCTCTGGGTTGAACCGGAGACCGGCGCGACCACGGTGCCCGGACTCTTCGCTGCCGGCGAGGCGGCGGCTGGTCTGCACGGAGCCAACCGCCTCGGCGGGAATTCGCTCTCCGACCTGCTTGTCTTCGGCAGGCGCGCCGGCGCCGCCGCCGCAACCTACCAGCGTGACGTCACGCGAGGCAATCTCCATGAGCGTCAGATCGCGGAGGAGCAGGAGCTTCTGCTCAAACCCTTCCAGAGCGAGGGGAAGGAAAATCCGTACCTCCTGCAACAGGAGCTGCAGACGGCGATGCAGGAGGGGGCGAGCCTGGCCCGCGACGAGAGGGGACTGAGAGCCTGTCTCAAGAAGGTCCTCGAGCTGCAGCGGCGTATCGAAATGGTCCATGTCCCGGGGTCGCGGCGCTACAACCCGGGCTGGCACACCACCCGGGACCTCCGCTTCATGCTGACCATAGCCGAGGCCATCGTCCGGGCAGCCCTCGAGCGCAAGGAGAGCCGGGGCGCGCACTGGCGGCTCGACTATCTCGAGAAGGACGCCAAGCTGGGCAGGGTCAACTACATCGCCTATAGCGACAGCGGCCGGATGCGCCTGAAGACCAGACCCGTCCCGGAAATGCCCCACGAGCTCAGCCGCCTGTTCGGCGAGCCCGAGCCGCTGCCCGCCCAGAAGACGGCCTGATGGCGGTCGCATCCGCGAAGGGCGCGCCGGCGAACGGATCGGTTGCGCTCCAGGTGTTCCGAGGCGACCCCGCGGGTGGGGCGGAGGAGCGCTTCGAGGTTCCGATGCAGGAAGGGATGGTGGTGCTCGACGCGATCCACTACATCCAGGCGCATTTCGCGCCCGACCTCGCCTGCCGGTGGAACTGCAAGGCGGCCAAGTGCGGGTCCTGCAGCGCCGAGGTGAACGGCCGCCCGCGATTGATGTGCAAGACCCGGGTCGACGAGTTCGATGGAGAGATCCATGTCTGGCCGATGAAGGCGTTCCCGCTGATCAAGGACCTGGTCACCGATGTGTCCTGGAATTACAAGGTCAACCGCGAGATCCCGCCCTTCCGGCCATCCCCGAACGAGGCAGTTCCCTACCGGATGGCCGCGGAAGACGTCGAGCGGATCTACGAGTTCCGCAAATGTATCGAGTGCTTTCTCTGTCAGGACGTCTGTCACGTCCTGCGCAACCACGACGACAAGAGCCTCTACTACGGTCCCCGCTACATGGTCCGGATCGCTGGCCTGGAGATGCATCCGCTCGATACGCAGCGGCGCACCGGGCTCCTCCACGGCAAGGCCGGGGTCGGCATGTGCAACATCACCAAGTGCTGCCAGGAAGTCTGTCCGGAGCACATCAAGATCACCGACAATGCCATCATTCCGCTGAAGGAGCGCACCGCCACGGATAGCTACGACCCGATCGCCTGGGTTGCCCGCAAGATCCGCGGCGGGGTACCGCCGGAGCCGGAGGCCGCGGCCATTCCGGGCTTTGTCCCCAAGGCCGGCGTCCAGCGCTTCGCGGTGCAGGACGTGGTTCGCCTGCGCGCGCGTGGCCGTCCCCTGGCGCGAGTGGGCCGCGTCCTAGCCGACGGCTGGCTGGAGGTCTGGGTCCTCCAGATGGGCGGCGTCACACAGCGCTGGCGCGGTCCTAAAACCGTCCGGGCCACCGACATCGTCAGCAACTACGGTCCGCTCGACGACGTCGGGATCGGCAGCAAGATCCGCGACCAGGACTGAGGAGCCCCCACCGGCCAGGTCCTCCCCTGCGGGGAGGATCGGGGTGGTGGCCCCTCTCGACTACTAGCCCGCCGCCAGCGCCCCTGACCGTGCCAGCAGTGCATTGGCCCGGGCGATCAGGCTCTCCATCTGCTGCTCGCTCGCGCTCTGGTTGTTAAAGGCCGCGTTGTAGAGCACGTTTCTTATCTCAGAGGCGAGGCGGTCTCGCTGGTTGGTCAGAGACATGATCTGATTCTCGATCGAGGTGTACGTGTTGGCATCGGTCGCGGCCAGGGCTCGGGTGGATGCGACCAGCGTGTCGTGCGAGAACTGGCCAAACGACGCCATGATCTGCTTGTAGGCGGCGCCCAGCCGCAGCAGGGTTTCGTTGCCTTGTCGCATCGCCTGCGACACCGCGCCGGTTTCGAGGAACTGGCTGACCACTCGCCCGTCCTGCTGGTAATCGTCGTTGAGCCCGAGCGCCGCCATCATGGTCGGCCGGACATCGGCGTGGTCGGTCCAGACCGCGCCGGTCTGACCCAGCTGGCGAATGTCAGGCCCGACGTAGCCAACCCAGGTCGAGGCGATCTCGTCCTGGATGTCGCCGTGGTTCCAGGCGAAGCTCTGATTGGTGCGGGCTGGGATGAAGGCGCAGTCCGCAGGAGTAGCGCATGGTCCACCTCCGGTGGCGAAGAAGAACCAGTTTGGATCCGCGAACAGGGTGAAGGTCGGCGTTCGGTTCGGGTCGGCGGTCACCATATGCAGGGTCCGCTCTTCCACCGGATCGGCCAGTGCCTGGGTGATCCCATTCTCGACCGTGCCCGTGTAGGGGTTAAGCCAGCTCAGCTGGCTACTCTCTTGCTCCAGCTTGCGAACCGCCGGGTCGGTCCGGACCGGGTTGCCATTGACGTAGACGGTCGGAGCGTCGTCGGCGTGAACGCTGAAGGCGGTCGTGTCGCCAAATTGGGTGCGAATCATCCGGCGCAGATCGCCGTTGATCTCGCCCACCCGGTTGTAGCTGCAGGCCACGGTCACACCGTCGCATCCCGCCGGCGTCGGGGTGTCACCGGCGAAATGATCGCCCTCGTCAACCGTGAACACGAAGAGCGTGTTCGACTTGTTGATCCCATCGGCTGCAAGCCGGTTGAAAAACGTACCGAAGGCGGCGTCGTAATCGCGTAGCTGCTGGACGTAGCCAGCTTCACCCGGCCCGTAAGCGAAATGGATGTTGCCTGCATTGCCATGGCCGTCGTGGGCATCGGAAATGTAGGCATAGGTGACCGGCACGCCGGCCTCCTGCATCTGGGCCGTCCAGGACAGCGAAACCGTTGCCTCCATCCCGTCAAACCCGGGGAAGCCAACGTTTCCGAACTGGTCCTTGATCACGTTGCCGCTGAGGTCGGTCATCGATCCGGTTGGCTTGATAACCGGATTCACGTACTTAGCTCCGAATAGCGCCCGAAAGCCGCTGTACCCGCCTGGCTCATCAGGCAGTGTGTCGGGCCGGGCGTGCTTCGACTTGCATAGTGCCGAACCCTGCGCGCAATGGATGCCGATCCCGACGAAATCAGCTTGCGACTTTGGCGCCGTTTTCGGAGTCGTTGTCGACGCGTCATATTCGGCGTTAACCTGGGCAGCTTCGGCCGAGGTTGGGCCGAAAACGGTCGGGATGTCTATTCCGGTGTTCTCAAGGATGGTATTAGCGGTCGCTACCGAACCGACGCTGCATCCGGCGCGGGTGTATGGGACCCATGGAGCGGGAGCGATATTCCCGTTCTCATTGATCATCTCGTGCGTGAAGTCGGTCTGGCCGGCCGGCGGAAAGGGCGGCCCCGCAGGATCGTAGAGCGGCGACGTCCAGTAGGCGAAGGACACCCCGGTGCGGCTCGTGCCCGACGGTGTGAAGTAGCGGAAGCTGTTCGAGACCGGCTGCCCCATCCGATCTGGATATACGCCGGTGAGCGACGACAGAATCCCGGTCGCAGTATGCGAGATCAGGACCGTGTGATCGTTGGTCTGGAGCGTGCCGTTGTTGCGGATGAAGTTGAGCAGGTTCGGCATCTGTTCGAGGTCTGATGGGACGTTGGGGTTGTCCCGCCTGAAATGAGTGTTGTCGAACTGGACGTAGATCACGTGCTTGATCCCGTTGCCGAGCTGGCAGCCGGCTGCCGAGCTCGTGGCCGTGGCCGGCACCCCGGCGAATGACGAGGCTGCCAGACCGACGAGCGCAGCAGCGGAAGAGATCGCGGTTCTTCCCCTCATTCCATCCCTCCAACAGGAAACCGACTGCCCTTACCCAGACGACCGCCCAATCCTAGCTCGTTATGAAGAAACAGCGCAATCCCCTGATGGATCTAGAAAATCTCGCTGGTCACCGCTTCCGCTAAGGTAAGAAGCTGCGCCTCGACGCGCAAAGCAGATGAGCGCAGCCGAACGAAAGCCCCGCGGACAGCCCGCGCAACCGGCCCTCACAAACCAGGTCCCAGCGAACCTTCGCTATTGGGTACTTGGGGCGGTGATGCTCGTCCAGTTCACCTCGATCCTGACCAGCACGATCGTTTCAACCGCGGCGCCCACTATCGTCGACGAACTGCACGGCCTCGACCTGTATGCCTGGATCTTCACCGCTTACATGCTCGCCTCATCGGTGACGGTGCCGGTGGTGGGGAAGCTGTCCGACCTGTTTGGTCGCCGGCCCTTTTATATCGGCGGCCTTCTCTTTTTCCTGGTTGGCTCGGCGATATCAGGACTCTCCCAGAACATGACAGAACTGATCCTGGCCCGCGCCGTGACCGGGCTGGGCGGCGGAGCCATGATGGCGCTGAGTGCAACCACGATCGGCGACATCTTCTCTCCGCGCGAACGCGGCCGCTGGATGGGCTTGATCATGAGTGTGTTCGGGCTGGGCAGCATCGTCGGCCCGCTGGTTGGAGGGTTCATCACCGATCACCTCGGCTGGCGCTGGGTCTTCTACGTGAACATCCCCCTGGGCCTGATCGCCCTGGCGATGTTGGGCCTTACGCTGCCGCGACTTGGCCGGCCCGGCCGGGTGCGGGTCGATTGGCTTGGCATCGCCGTCCTGGTGGCGGGCGTGGTCCCAATTCTTGTCGCGCTTACCTGGGCCGGCATCACTTACCCCTGGGGCTCGGTCCAGGTTATCGGCTTGTTCGCGATCGGAGCGCTGATGTTGCTCTTCTTCGCCGCTTGGGAGAACCACGCAGCCGAACCCGTGCTCACCCTCCACCTGTTCGAAAACCGGGCGTTCACCGTGGCGGTGGTGTTGAGCTTCCTGGTCGGTGTGGCTCTATTTTCCACCCTCACCTTCCTCCCCCTCTACGCCCAGGGAGTCCTGGGTGAGAGCGCGCAGAACGCCGGGCTCGTCCTGGCACCACTGATGATCGGGTTCGTCATCGGTAGCCTGGTCGGCGGCCAGATCACCACCCGGACCGGTCGCTACAAGGTGCTGACCGTGATAGGCATGGGTACAGGAGTGGTCGGCATCTGGCTGCTCTCGGGTCTTGGCGTGAACTCTTCATGGAGTCAGGTCGTCCCGGCCATGGTGGTGACCGGCACCGGCGTCGGTGCCGTCTTCCCCACTCTCTCGGTCGTGGTCCAGAGCGCCTTCCCGTATCGGATGCTCGGCACCGCAAATGCGGCTCGACAGTTTTTCAACAACCTGGGCGCGGTGGTCGGGGTGCCGGTGACGGCCACGATCGTCATCGAGACCCTCAAGAACGAGCTTCCCAGTCACCTACCCCCAGGTAGTGCCTCACGGCTCGGCAACCTGGCTACGACTGGAGCCCAGGGCTTGATCGCCGGGCAGACGCCCGCAGGGTTGAGCCAGCAGCTCGGCGGTCTTCCGGCGCCCGTCGCCCACCAGGTGCTGCAGGCTGTCCGGGTGAGCCTGGCCACCGGGATCAACCGTGGCTTCCTCTTCGGGTTCGCGCTGGCCGTCCTTGGACTGGTCGCGACGCTGTTCCTGCCGGAGATCCCGCTGCGGGGCACGATCCAGGATCAGCAGTCCTAGCCAGCGGACGGTCGGTTAAGCTCGTGCAGGAGTTACCCAGGCTGGCCCGATGTCGATAGATCGTCCCTTCATTGAGCAGAACACGCGCGAGCGCGAGCGCATGCGTGCGCTGGTGGCACGTCTGACCGATGAGGAACTGCTGCTTCCGGTCAATGAAGACTGGACCGTGGCGGCCGTGTTAGGCCACATCGCCTTCTGGGACGGTCGGGCCCTGGCCCTGGCGAAAAAGCTGGACCGCGGCCTGCCCTTCACCTCGTCCGACGACGAGCCAGAAGACGTCGACTGGATCAACGACGCGTCGCGGCCGCTGATCCATGCCATCCCAGCGCGCGACGCCAGCCGCCTGGCACTGCGCATCGCCGAGGAGACGGACAACGGCGTCGCTCTTATAGCGACCAAGCTGCTCTGGCCAAATGACCCCAACAGCCCTCTAAACCCTTTACGCGCAGCCCATCGCGGCGAGCATCTCGACGAGATCGAAGCGGCACTTGGCGGCCACCAGCCTCGTCACCCGGCGTAAGACTCTTTCCAAGAGCCTAAGCGTCTGAGCCCCTGCAACGGGCTTTTTCATTTTTGGGATGGTGGGCCGTGAAGGACTCGAACCTTCGACCAACCGGTTATGAGCCGGCCGCTCTAACCGCCTG
>Ga0209806_1001613_pt1 | contig 14745 bp, 12 predicted proteins | sample GraSoiAngelo_152_FD_186166 | JGI IMG/M metagenome (GOLD analysis project Ga0209806, IMG submission 186166) | Grasslands soil microbial communities from the Angelo Coastal Reserve, California, USA - 14_1009_12_30cm (SPAdes) (version 2) | ecosystem: Environmental > Terrestrial > Soil > Grasslands ... | reverse complement strand
AATTCTGCGCACACCGTTCGCTGCGGTCTGCACATCCTGAAGTCGCTGCCTTTTATCTTGTTCCCCACGTGTTCACTAACGGTGAGCAATCAACCCTCTTCTTGAGGACAGTCTGGCGCACTGAGCCACACGGTCCTCCACAGAACAATTCATGTCTGGGGGATGCTGCTTTTAGTGTTTATTCATTAGTCATGCGAGCACAGGACGAGAAACAGCCTGCTTCGCATTTTCTTGGGGGAGATTGCTTTGCCAAGGGGGGAACCCGGCGTAGAACTCTCGACACTCTAGGGAACTTCCACCAAACTGTCATCATCTAGATGAATGAGATTTTCTAAAAATCTGGAAAATGTCTTTCCGGGCTTGAGTCTCCTGAGGTTGGGAGGGCATGATTTCATTTTGCTCTTAGAACGCGATGCCATTCCTGACCCTTACTTCTCAATACCATCCACCCCGGGGAAGGCCCGATTCACGAGCATACGGAACAGCACGTCGTTGAGCCCGGCTCTCTTTGTGGGTGGGCTCTTCCCTTCCTCTTTATTACTTCTCTTGGTGCGAACCAGACCCACGCTCTTCCAGAGTACCGACACCAACTCACTCTGCCGCTTCACTCCGACCTTCTCAAACAAGTGCTGGATATGTGTCCGGCCGGTAGATCGGCGAATAGCCAGCTGCTGGCAAGACTCGTCCAGCGTCTTGCCCTCCATTAGTAAATTGGCGACCCTAGCCTCGGTCTGAGTGAGACCGTACAGCTGTCGCAAGTCGGTCTCCGCCGCCTCCACTGAGAGCTCTGGGTCCATCACAAACACCAAGACCGACGGAGCGGCACTGTCATCGGAAGCGACCGCCGACTTGGTCGAGCGAATGTATACGGGCAGGGGCCTTTTGCCCGAAGGCCGGGTCACGGCAATCACACCAGGCTGGCTCACCTTACCTGCAGCAGCATGGATGTGGGCTCTCTGCAGGAGCTCACTGAAAAGCGGACTCGATCCTTCCTGCGCTTGCAATACGCCCCCCGAACTCAACTTGAGACCGTCATTGGCGGCCAGCATCTGATCGAAACTTCGATTGCTCATGAGGAGCAGCCCGGAGGCGGTCGTCACCGCCAGCCCGATGTTCAGAAGATTGAGTGCTTCCAGACCGGCCATGAGAAGGTGCAAAGGCCTCTCGTTTTCCTTTGCCAGAAGTTCGGTAATCTCGCGCGAATAGTCCGTTTCCATTTTGGCGAGAGCTCGCGCGCAAATCGATGGGCTCTCGCAGCCTCCCTTGGATTCCCACGCGCCGCAAATGGGACACTTTATATCGTCGGGTGGGGCATCCCCGGAACTGAAACTGTTCGGAGGCTTACCTCTGCTCATCTTGTCCCTCGCCAAATTCCGACCGCTGTGCCGCTCTCCGTACCTAGCGTCGGGCTGGAACGGCCGCTTGTCATCATTTATTCAGATGAGAACGTTCGCAAGACTTTGTGATTTCCATTACCGAGACGAGCTTCCGCTATGAGCCGCAGATTTGAGTTCGTGCGCACTTGACAAAGTTTCGGGCCGGTGTATATTTATGACTGTTAGTCGTGTTTGATTATAAGTCATTTACGGTTCTTGGTCGCATATGCAGAACAAATCCGAGTTCGCCGGCCTGCTGGAAATCCTGGCGTCTGAAAACCTGCCGCACTTGCAAGGCATGGGCCGGCGCGAGCGCCGTGCTGCTGAAACTCGCGTGCGCCTGTTTCGCTGTGCTCTTCAACTATTCGCCCAGCGTGGCTTCCCTAACGTCACGGTGGAAGACATCACGGAAGCTGCCGATGTTGGCAAGGGCACTTTCTTTAATTACTTCGAGAGCAAGGACGATGTCCTCGGCGTGATGGCGGAAATACAGTTAGGCAAAGTCCGCGAAGCCCTGCAACAGGCTCGCGCCGGAAAGCGCTCCATCCAGGCGATTTTGTCTCATCTATTCGAGCGGGTTGGCGAAGAACCGGCGCGCAGTCCTGAACTCGCACGCGCCCTCCTGTCTTCATTTCTGGCGAGCGATCGCATTCGTCAGTCGCTGGCTCGCAATATGGCGGAAGGCCGCCAAATGGCCGCGGAGATTATCGAATTTGGACAGCAACGCGGCGAGATCAACCCCAAGCTGAAGAAGGACCAAGTGGCACTTCATCTCCAACAAGCGTTTCTGGGGACGCTTCTCCTATGGTCTCTGCGAGGTGAGTCCAAATTGCAAAAGGCTACGGAAGCGAGTTTTCAGCATTTTTGGAGAGCAATTGCGGATTGAGAGTGCAAGGAATGAAACGAGCTCTTTACGTCTTCGGAGTCTCTGTATGGATAGTGGCCTGCGGAGTAAGTGCGCCGGCTCAGGAATTTGGTCCTTACCGGCTCACGTTGCGCGACGCCATTGAGAAAGGATTGAAGGCCAATCTATCGGTTCTGGTGGCCGATACCCGCGTCGAGGAATCCCAAGGCACTCGTACCCGACGCTTATCAGCAGCGCTACTACCACGCATTCGTTCGCAGAGCTACGCCAACCTTCAAAATCGCAACCTCAGAGCTTTTGGACTCTCCGCCCCAGGATTCCCCACGGTGGTCGGGCCATTTTCAAACTACGATTTTCGGGTTTACGCCGAGCAAAACATCGTCGATCTGCAGAGTTATCGCAATTGGAAGGCGAGCGACCTTGCCCTCGAATCGAGCAAGCTGGACTACCAGGACGCGCGTGACCTGATCATCCGCTCTATTGCCAGTCTCTATTTGGGGGCGCAATCGGCGGCCGCTCGGGTGGATGCGGCTCAATCGCGAGTAAACGATTCGCAGGCTCTCTCTCAATTGGCAAAAAGCAAGCACGATGCTGGGACAGCGACCGGGGTAGATCTTTTGCGTGCGCAGGTGCAGCTTGCCAATGACAAGCAGGCACTGCTGGCCGCGCAGAATCAATACAAGCAGTCCTTGCTGATTCTGGCTCGCAACCTTGGCATGAGCCCGGGAACTCCTCTCGAGTTAGCGGAGCCGTTGCGTTTTCAGCCTTTGGCTCTTCCCCACGCGGAAACTGCTATCCCGTCGGCTCTCCTGGCGCGCTCCGACTATCTGTCACTGGCAACGCAGCACCGCGAATTGGCTGAGCAGCAGCGCGCCAGTCATGCTCGCTACTTTCCCAAGCTGAGCATCAACGGTAACTATGGCGGGCTGGGTCGCAGCATCGGCGGCATACAAGGCACTGGGCTCATCCAGGGGCAAATCGACTTCACCTTATTCGATCGTGATCGCCAAGGCGAGGCCGAGGAAATCGCGAGCCGTCTCAAGCGCATCGATGACCAGATTGCCGACCTGCGGCACGGCGTCGAACAAGACATCCGCGAAGCGCTCCTGAATCTTGAATCCACTGCAGAAGAGGTCGGCGTCGCGCAGGAAGGTCAGGAACTGGCGCAGCGCGAACTGCAACTTACTCAGGATCGCTTCCGCTCAGGCGTTACCAACAATGTCGAGGTCGTCACCGCCCAGGACGAACTGGCTCGGGCGGAGGAGAACTACATCCTCGCGGTCTCGAGCTACGTCGACGCAAAGTTCGCGTTGGCGCGCGCCCAGGGCGGTACTGAGAAAAACATCAATGAATATCTGGGGAACCCGTAAATCTTCAGGGGCGGACCGGCACGCCCATACCGGCCGCGAGGCGTGAACATGAAACGACGATTACCAATTCTCATCATACTGGCAGCGGCGGTGGCTGCGGCAGCGTACTTCTACCCTCGCTTCAGGAAAAAACCTCAGGCTGAGAATGAGATCGTGCTGTCCGGAAACATCGAGGCGCACGAGAGCCTGGTCAGCTTCAAGGTTCCGGGCCGCATCATCGAGTTGCCGGTCGAAGAAGGCCAATCGATTGCTGCCGGAGCACTGCTTGCGCACCTGGAAGATGCGGACTACCGGCAAAGAGTGCGGATCGATGAGGCCGGCGTCCACGTGCGGAAATCCAATCTGGCCTTGACCCTTGCCGGAACGCGCGAACAGGAAGTCAAAGCCGCGGAGCAAAACATGCTCGACGCGAAAGCCGATCTGCAGCAGAAAAAGCTCGATTATGAGCGAGCTCAGCGACTCTACACCGAAGACGCAATCTCTGCGCAAGACCGCGATCTGGCCGACACTGCCCTCAAACGTTCCCAGGCAACATTTCAGGCGACAGAGCAGAAATACAGCGAGGCCCGCGAAGGAAGCCGCAAGGAAGACATTGCGATTGCACAGTCGAACCTGAAGGAGGCAGCGGCCAACCTCGGCATGTCGCGGGTCAACCTTGATTACACAACTCTGCGCGCACCTTCAGCGGGCGTCATTACCGTGCGGCAAGCGGAACTGGGAGAAGTTGTTGTGCCCGGAACACCGGTCGTCACACTGGCGGACCTGGATCATATATGGCTGCGTGCGTATCTCGCTGAAACCGATCTGGGGCGCGTTCGGTGGGGACAGAATGCGGTCATTACGACGGACACCTATCCCGGCAAGCAGTATCACGGCCGTGTGTCGTTCATTGCGTCCGACGCGGAATTCACTCCAAAGAGTGTGCAAACCTACAAAGAGCGGGTCACGCTTGTCTATCGCATCAAGATCGATATCGATAATCCCAATCACGAACTGAAGCCGGGGATGCCCGCCGATGCGCACATCACGTTAGTCTCCAACAATGCTCCTTCACAACAACACACTGGACCTCGCAAGTAATGGCGGCAAACTCCCAATCCGCAGTCATCGCCGAAGGGCTTACAAAGAACTTCCCGGGAGTGCGGGCGGTAGATCATCTCAGCTTTGAAGTCCATGCCGGAGAAATTTTCGGGCTCGTTGGCCCGGATGGAGCGGGCAAGACGACTACCCTGCGGATGCTCGCAGGAGTCATGCCGCCGGATGAGGGCAGTGTCGTGGTCGCGGGCTCGGATGTCATCCGTGACCCGGAAGGCGCCAAACATCACCTCAGCTACATGCCGCAGCGTTTTGGCTTGTACGAGGACCTCACGGTCGATGAGAACATCCGCTTTTACGCCGATCTGTTCGGCGTGAAAAAAGCAGAACGCGACCAGCGCGCCACCCAATTGCTCCAGGCGGCCGGCATGGGTGAGTTTCGCAAGCGTCTTGCCGGCAAGCTTTCTGGCGGCATGAAACAGAAGTTAGGCTTGGTCTGCGCGCTGATTCATCGGCCTAAGGTGATATTGCTCGATGAGCCCACCACTGGCGTCGATCCCGTCTCTCGGCGCGATTTCTGGCGCATTCTTTATGAACTGATCGCCGAAGGTGTCGCGATCCTTACCTCTACAGCTTACCTGGACGAGGCCGAGCGCTGCCATCGCGTGGCCTTACTTCATCAGGGGAAGTTGCTGTTCTGCGATACGCCCAACAATCTGAAATCCAAGCTCGGGAAAGGCGTGCTTTCTGTGATCTCGCCCGAACCACTTCGCCTGCGCGCGCAGTTCGAACATGCCGAGGGAATCTCGAGCCTGGTAGTCACCGGCGATGGACTCCACGTGGTGGTGGACGATGCAGGCCGCCGCATTCCGGAATTTGAGGCGCGGATGAAGGAGGCGGGTATTCCCTTCGAGGCCATCCACCAGGTCACGCCTACCATTGAGGACCTGTTTGTGGATGCGGTCACGACTGGAGCCGAGGAGGTGCATCGTGCACAACGGTAACTCGGTCGCGATCGAAGATCTTGTAAAGCGCTTCGGCGATTTCGTGGCCGTGGACCATATCAGCCTGGAAACACGGAGGGGCGAGATTTTCGGATTTCTCGGACCGAATGGTGCGGGAAAATCGACCACCATTCGCATGCTATGTGGACTGCTGACGCCTACATCTGGCCGTGCGATCGTAGCCGGCTACGACGTCAGCCGCGAACCGGAAGCCGTGCGCCAGAACATCGGCTACATGTCGCAGAAATTCTCTCTGTACAACGACCTCAAGGTCATCGAAAACATCCGGCTGTTCGCCGGACTCTATGGTGTACCTTCCGACGCGCTGAAGCAGCGCATCGAGTGGGTCCTTGAGATGGCTAACCTCAAGGGGCAAGAAAATCTGATTGTCGGCACGCTGCCTGGCGGCTGGAAGCAGCGCCTGGCGCTGGGCTGTGCGGTGCTGCACAAACCGCCAATCCTTTTTCTCGACGAACCCACCTCCGGAGTAGATCCGATTTCGCGACGCCGGTTCTGGGATCTGATCCATGCGATGGGCAGTGAGGGAGTCACCGTCTTCGTCACCACTCACTACATGGAGGAAGCAGAGTACTGCAATCGGCTGGCGCTGATCTTTCGCGGCAAGATGGTGGCCTTGGGGACGCCCACGGAACTCAAACAGAAATCGATGAAGGGCGAGTTGCTTCTGGTGGAATGCGAACCTCTCGGACCAGCCGTCGAAGCCTTGCAGTCGGCTCCGAACGTTCTGGACGCCGCCGTATTCGGCAACGCTCTGCACCTGGTCGTTCGCAACGCGGACAGCGCAATCCCCGAGGTAAAGCAGTATCTCGCAGATCATCAGATCGCATTGCAGCGCATTGAGAAAATTCGCCCCACCCTGGAGGATGTCTTCGTCTCGCTTACCACTGAGCATGACCGCGGAAAGGAGCAGAAGGCCTCATGAGCCTCACTCGACTCCTTGCGGTTGCGAGCAAAGAAATTCTGCAGATCCTACGCGATTCTCGCAGCTTGATCATCGTGCTGATCATGCCGGTCATCCTTGTCTTGTTGTTCGGCTATGGCGTCAGTCTCGACCTGAAGCACTTGCCGATCTATGTGTATGACCGCGACGGCAGCCAGCAGAGCCAGGATCTTCTGAAGCGGTTTCAGGCCGGCGACTATTTCCAAATCGTACACGTCGCCAACAGTTATGCGGAACTTCCGCGAGCGCTCGACAATGGTGACGCGAAGATGGCGGTCGTGATTCCCTGGGACTTTTCCAACCGGTTGCACGATGGACGTCCCGTCCTGGTTCAGGCGCTGGTGGATGCCACGGATGACAACACCGCAAATGTTCTCATTGGCTACGCGCAAGCAGTCGTGCAGGGATATTCCTCCGATGTACAGGTCGATTGGCTTCGCGATCGTGGGCAACTCGCGGGTGTCACCCCGCTGCGCGTGCAAACGCGGACCTGGTACAACGAGGATCTGGAAAGCAGCGCCTTCATCGTTCCGGGCGTGCTCGCTTTGGTCATGTCGGTGATCGGCGCGTTTCTTACGTCGCTCACCATTGCACGCGAGTGGGAACGCGGCACGATGGAGCAGTTGGTATCAACTCCAGTCACGCCCCTGGAGATCATGATCGGCAAGCTCGTGCCCTACTTTGTAATCGGGATGCTTGACGTTATCGTCTGCGCGCTGATCGCCGTGCTCTGGTTCCACGTTCCCTTCCGCGGGTCGTTTGTCACGCTGCTGTTCAGCTCCGCCATGTTCATGGTCGTTGTTCTGTCGCTGGGATTTTTCATCTCGGTGATCGCGAAGAATCAGCTCGCCGCCAGCCAGGTTGCGCTCCTGGCTACTTTCCTGCCGGCGTTTCTCTTGTCGGGCTTCTTATACGCGATCGAGCAGATGCCGGTGGTTCTGCAGGGCATCACTCGGATTCTGCCGGCGAGGTATTACGTTTCCGTGCTCAAAAAGATTTTTTTGAAGGGAACGCCAACGGCGCTGCTCTATGCCGATCTCGTGCCCTTGGCAATTTTCGCGCTGGTGCTGGCGTTGCTTGCCACCCGCTCCTTCCACAAGCGGCTGACCTAGGAGAGATCATGCTGGCGCGCCTCAAACAAATGCTGATCAAGGAATTCATCCAGGTGTTTCGCGACAAACGCACCCGGTTCGTCCTGCTTGGCCCGCCCATCATCCAGATGCTGGTGTTCGGTTACGCTGCGACATTCGAGATCTATCACGTGCCAACGGCCGTGCTCGACCTGGATCACAGCCAGGAAAGTCGCGAACTCATCTCCCGATTCACCTCGAGCCCTTATTTCGACGTTCAACATCAACTCACGGATTACCGCCAGGTTGGAGATCTCATCGATAGAGGTGACGTCACAGTGGCGCTGCGAATCAATGCCGGTTTCGCGCAGAACTTTCGCAAGGGACAAACCGCGCCCGTGCAGGTGATCGTCGATGCGACAAACTCGAATACTGCCCTGATCGCGTCCGGCTACATCAACCAGATTGCGCTGGGTTTCGCCAAGGATTACCAGCAGGACCGAATTCAGAGAATCTCTCCGCAGATGATCTCGATCATGCCTTCTGTCGAACTCGAGCAGCGGCCCTGGTACAACCCTGACTTGCGGAGCCGTTGGTTTTTTGTGCCGGGTATCGTCGGCAGTCTGACTCTCGTGCTGGTCGTCACGTTGACGGCCTTCGCAGTGGTGCGCGAAAGGGAGATTGGCACGCTGGAGCAGATCATGGTGACGCCGATCCGTCCCATCGAATTCATCCTGGGCAAGACTCTTCCCTTCTTCCTGATCGGCTTGTTCGATGTCTCGCTGATCGCCACGGTCGGAACGCTATGGTTCCAGGTTCCGTTCCGCGGACAAATCACTGTGCTGTTTATGGGTGCCATTCTGTTTCTACTGTGCATGCTGGGCGTCGGACTCCTCATCTCGACGGTCTCCGCCACTCAGCAACAAGCCATGGTGACATCTTTCTTCTTCATTATGCCCGCCGTGACCTTCTCCGGCTTTGGATTTCCCATCAGCACCATGCCGCAATGGCTGCAATATCTCACCTATCTCAGCCCGTTGCGATATTTCCTCGTGGTCCTGCGCGGCACTTACCTGAAGGGCGTCGGCCTCGACATTCTCTGGCCTCAAATGATGGCGATGCTGGCGCTCGGTGTGGGGCTGCTCACGGTTGCGATCCTTCGCTTTCACAAAGCGCTCGACTAACGGTGCGACTGCTCGAACTTGCAACCGAAAACGAAGAAGCCTGAAATTCTTTCAGGTAATATTTGCGTGGAAGCGTGCCATGAAGTCGTCGTTTATTGTTCTGTTGCTGTTCGCCAATTTCTCCTTTGCGCTGAAATATCGTTCTCTGTATTTTCGACGATTCGTCCGTGCGACTCCATCTGCACTAGCGCTGGCTCGATTGCCGCACAACCAGCGTGGGCGTGATTAATACCCTCCTGATTCTTGGCTTGCGTTTGGCGCCAATTTGCTCCATCAGGAGTTCCGCCGCCTGCCTCCCGATTTGCACCGTGCCCTGATCCACGGTCGTGAGAGGCACGGCTAAAAAATCTGAGTAATGCACGTTGCCCGCACCGACCACTGCAATATCTTGTGGAATCCTCAGGCCCGCCTCCGCAATCGCCCGCATCGCCCCAATCGCCACCGGATCGTTGTAGCAGAACACTCCATCGGGAATGGGTGGTTGCTGCAGCAACTTGCGCATGGCGCTGTAGCCGGAGCTATCCACGTAGCGTGCCCCAACGATGTAGCGCGAAGTCACCGCCAGGTCATGTTTCTGGAGAGCATGCCGATAGCCAGCCATCCGGGCGGACGCAATCCCAATCTTGGGACCACGCAAGTGCGCGATTCGAGTGCAACCCCGTGCGATCAGGTGACTGGTCGCTAATTTTCCGATGGCTTCGTTATCAGCGCCTACAAAGCTGGCCGGCACGCCGGGAATTGGTCGATCGATCAACACCAATGGAACCTTTCTAGCGAGAATCCCCTCGAACAGATCGGAACTCGACTGCGCAGAAGCTGCGATCAGCCCGTCCACCTGCCGAGCCATCAACGCGTCCGCTTCGTTTTTCTCCAGGTCCTGATCTTCTTCGAAGTACGAAATGATGACGTGATATCCGTGTGGCCGAACCGTCTCCGCAACCGCCTTCGCGACTTCCGCAAAAAAAGGATGAGTGAAGTCTGGGAGCAGTAACCCGATGGTAAACGTCCTTCTCGTGACCAGGCTGCGCGCGATCCAGTTGGTCTGATAGTTCAGTTCCTTGGCGCGCTGCAGCACGCGCTTGCGCGTAGCTGCGCTGATTTTCCCCTGGTTGCGAAGGACTTTGGAAACGGTTACGACGGATACGTTCAGTCCCTTGGCGATATCCAGCATCGTCACCGGCATGGCGGCGAGAATACCACGGCAGCCCACTTACGCCTTCGCCAAAAGCCTGTTTTTTCCATAATTTGTTCGTGGAGTAATCGATTTTCCTAGCACGATAATCGTTAACTCTCATTTCACGGCTGCAAACCCTTCCACAGGTCTCCACTGGGAGCCATCGGCACGCGAATCTGTTTCGTGATCTCGCCCTCGGGATTCACGAACCCACCGGCCACGTTGGTGCCGCCGATGTCGACCCCGATCACAAGACCGTCGCTCTGTGTAGCCTCCTTCATTCCCCGCTTTCTGTTCGACCCGCCCCCGCACGCTCTTACGCCGTTGCGATCGGTCTCGATCCTCGAAACGCGTAGTACACGATGTAGACGTAGCAAACCGCGGGCAGAATAAATGCGTGATGCAAGCCGATGTGGTCTGCCAGAAAACCCATGCCCAGCGGAATGACCGCTCCCCCGACGATTGCCATGATCAGCAATCCCGACCCGTCTCCCGTGAGCGACCCCAGTTCTGCAATGCCCAGCGTGAAGATGCTCGGAAACATCACGGAATTGAATAAGCCCACCAGGATGATGCTCCACATCGCGAGATGACCAACGCTGACGAGCGACGTGAACACCAGCGCACAGGCCACGATGGCTGCAATCCCCAGAACTGTCCCGGTGCGAACCTTCTGCAAGACTGCCGATCCGATGAATCTCCCGATCATGGCGCCCAGCCAGTAGAGCGAAACGTATTTCGCGGCTGCCAGTTCACTAATGTTGCCGATGTTCGCCTGGCTGAAGTAGTTGATCAGGAAACTGCCAATGGAGACTTCCGCTCCCACGTAAAGGAAAATTCCAACCACGCCGAGCACCAGGTGCCGGAACCGCCAGAGGCTCTGGAGCGCGCTCCGATCATGTTCGTGATGTTCGGCTTGGGGCAGGGGCGGCAGCTTGAACATCGAGATCGCTGCGCCCAGAAGGATCAGCGCCAATCCGATGATCAGGTAGGGCAGCTTCACGGAAGAGGCTTCCTGCACGCGGTACGCCTGTAACGCAACCGGCGACATCTGCCGGACGGCATCCATACTCTTCGGGGCTGCACTCAGGATGAGATATCCCCCGAGATAGGGCGCGATCGCCGTGCCCAGTGAGTTGAAAGCCTGCGCCAGATTTAGCCTGCTCGAGGCAGTTTCTGGAGGACCGAGCACCGCGACATACGGATTCGCGGCCACTTGCAGCGCGGTGATTCCGCCCGCCAACACCATCAGTGCGCCTAGAAAAAGCGCGTAGGACGGCACCATCGCCGCCGGAATAAACAGCAACGCCCCGATGCCCATGACCACCACGCCGATCACCATGGTGCGCTTGTATCCGACCCGGTCGATCAACTTCGCAGCCGGAAGCGAAAACAAGAAGTAGGCGAGAAAAAATGCCGACTGGATCAAGCTCGCCTTTGCGTATTTCAAATCGAAGATCGATTTCAGGTGCGGGATCAGGACGTCGTTGAGTACCGTGACAAATCCCCACATGAAAAACAGGGAGGTTACGACCGCGAGCGCAGCCTTCCGGGAGGAAGTCTGAGCTGCACCCTGGGAAGCCGAAGTGTTTGCGCTGACAATCGCCATGGTGAGTGCGGAGGAGCCGGGCGTTCGTTTAGCGGAAAATAAACGAGGCAGGCATCATATCACCTGGAGCGAGAACAATTGAGCTACTTCCTTGATGAGGGTTATCGCTTATCTTATGAGATATAACGTTTACTTCACACTTGACATTTTTCTTTGTCTTCCAGCACACTTTCGCGGGTTCACTGTACTATCTCAGGTTCCAAGATGCAGACAGATCATGGCTTGCCTCGTCAGGCCGCGCCCCTGAGATTTGACAGAGTCATACAATCGCTACGTTCAATTTTCCCGAGCTGCAAAGGTTGAAATGAGCAAGGCTTGGTTGTCGGCAATTCTGCTGCTTATTGTGCTTAAGCCATTTTCATTTTCGACTGCTCAAACCGCATCAGTGGTGGTATTCAGTGAGCCAGGATTTCCTTCCGCCGATTCTTCGCTTCCCTCCCCCGACCAGATTTCTGCGGCGTTCCCAGATGCAAAGTTGGTCCACGCGCAAGAATTAGGGGAAGCCTTGATCTCGCCCGCAAGCCGTTTACTTGTGCTGCCTTTCGCTTCAGCGTTTCCAGAGGCAGCATGGACGGACATTCAAAGGTTCGTCGATCGGGGTGGAAATCTTCTGGTGATCGGCGGACGACCGTTCACCCGGTCTGCGTTCCACGACGCCAAGGGCTGGCATCTGCGCGACTACAGCGTGCGTTTTACACGCGCCCTGATGATTGACCAATACGAACCAACGCCGGGCTCCCAGGGCCTCACCTTCCAGGGCAATCCAGACCTCCCTCTCGAGCTTCCGCATTTCGATTGGCGCGAGGCCTTCAGTCCCGTCATTCGGCTGAGTGCCGTGGACCTCTACCATCGTGGCGGAGCTGCCGGCTCGCTCGATGCCCACGTCGATTCGATCGTCTGGGGCATGAAAGACGGGCGCAAGCTTGCCGCTCCGGTGATCGAAATCGACCACCTCCGCAATGGCTTCGATGGTGGCCGCTGGGTCTTCATCTGCGCTGATCTCGCACCCGAATTCTGGTCGCTCCCCGATGCTGCCCAGCGTCTCCGCACCTTATCCTCGCGCGCGCTGCTGGGAAGCGAGGAGTTCAGCGTGCGGCCTGTCTTCCCGTTATACGTGCCGGGTGAGCCTGTGGAGGTGAAGGTCGCGTGGCATGCGGCCCAACCATCGTCCTCCGCACTGCGTGCGAAGATCGCTATCTTTCCGCAAGACCGCCCAAGCGAGCGTTCGGAGATCGTCGCAGACGTCTCCTCGACCGAACCGTTTCTCGTGCCTGCGCCGAGCGGAAAGGGGCTCTACATCATCGATGCGCAACTCATCTATGGCAACGAGGTTCGCGCTCGCTACCGTTCCGGCTTCTGGATCCGCGATGAAGCTTATCTCCGCTCAGGTCCCCGTCTCAGCGTTAACAGCGACTACTTCGAGCGGGACGGCAAGCCCTTCGCGGTAGTGGGCACTACGTACATGTCCAGTGAAGCCCAGCGCTTGTATTTCGAATACCCCAACGTCTACGTCTGGAATCAGGAACTGGGAGACATCCAGACAGCAGGACTGAACATGCTTCGCACCGGCTGGTGGACGGGATGGGATAAGTTCTGCAACGAGAATGGCGAGCCTTACGAGTCGACCCTGCGAACACTCGAAGCTTACCTGATGACCGCACGCAAACATGACTTGCCGGTGCAATTCAACTTCTTCGCCTTTTTACCTGACGTGCTCGGAGGCGTGAATCCTTACCTCGACCAGGAGGCCGTTCGCCGGCAGCGCACGCTCATCACCTCCGTGGTCGCGCGCTTTCGCGACGTCCCTTTCCTGGCATGGGATTTCATCAATGAGCCCAGCATCTCGCAGCACCTGTGGACGATGCGTCCAAACGGAGACCCGATCGAACTCTCAGCCTGGAATGAGTGGTTGAATAAGCGTTACCCAGATCGCGCCGCGCTGGCTGCGGCCTGGAATCTCCCTGTCAGCACAGTTCAAGGAACCATTCCCCTCCCCGAGGAAATCGAATTCCAACAGCGTGGCGCCTATGTCGGCCACAATTCGCTCAAGGTTTACGACTTCTACGTCTTCACGCAGGAAGTCTTCGCCAATTGGGTGCGTGGTATGCGCGACGCCGTCCGCAACGTCGGATCGAGACAACTGATTACCGTCGGCCAGGATGAGGGCGGCATCCAGGACCGTCTGTCGCCCGCGTATTGGGGACAGTACGTCGACTTCACCACGAATCACTCCTGGTGGCAGAACGATTACATCCTGTGGGATTCCTTACTCGCGAAGCAACCGGGCGAGGCCATGCTGATCCAGGAAACCGGGCTGCAACGAGAGCTCGATATGGATGAGATCGCTCGTCGCGATCCCGACCACGAAGCTTCCCTGCTCGAACGCAAAGTCGCAGCCGCGTTTGTGCAAGGCGCGGGTGCCATCGAGTGGCTCTGGAACACGAATTCCTACATGACGGAAAGCAACGAGACTCCCATCGGACTAATTCGGCCGGATGGCACCGAAAAGCCAGAGGCCACGGTCATGCGTGCCTATGCGGCCTTCGCGCGCTCGCTGGGTGATCATCTCCGTAGGCCGGAGCAGCCGGCGATTGCGCTGGTGACTTCGCAGGCGGCGCAGTTCTCGGTGCTTGGGGACCTGCAACTGGAGGCGCAACGCAACGCCGTTCGCGCCCTTGCCTATCACGACCACCTGACGCTCTTTGCCGTCGCCGAAAACCAACTCGCGAAGCTCGGTTCGCCCACGCTGGCGATCCTGCCTTCTCCCCAATCGCTCACGGAAACGGCATGGCAGGCGCTTCTAAGATACGTCCAGGATGGCGGCAACCTGCTCATCACCGGCCCGGTCGATCGCGATGAACATTCGCATCGCGTGGCTCGTGCTGCGGAGTTGAAGCTAAGCGCCGAGGTCGAGCCCCTCATGTTTCACAACTCCGCTATCACTGTGAGCGGTCGCGCGATTCCACTCTCCTTCGATCAGCAAAAGCAGAATCTGGTCGAATCCTTGCGCTTCAGCGACGGCTCAACAATGAAAGAGTTGCCCTACGGCAGGGGCCGCATTTTCTGGGCTGCCTATCCGGTGGAACTCGCCGAAACA
>Ga0209806_1001611_pt1 | contig 14760 bp, 8 predicted proteins | sample GraSoiAngelo_152_FD_186166 | JGI IMG/M metagenome (GOLD analysis project Ga0209806, IMG submission 186166) | Grasslands soil microbial communities from the Angelo Coastal Reserve, California, USA - 14_1009_12_30cm (SPAdes) (version 2) | ecosystem: Environmental > Terrestrial > Soil > Grasslands ... | reverse complement strand
CGCCCGCCACGCCGGCGGCCAGTTCCTGCTGCGCATCGAGGACACCGACAAGGCCCGCTCCACCAACGAGCACACGCGCGTCATCCTCGACGGTCTCACCTGGCTGGGGCTCGACTGGGACGAGGAGCCCGTGTTTCAGGGTGCCCGCGTTAAACGGCATCAGGGGATGGCGGACAAGCTCCTCGCCGATGGCAAAGCCTACATGGAAGAGGGCGCGATCCGGTTTCGCCTCCCGCCCGGCGAGATCGCCTGGGACGACGGGGTACACGGCCGCATCTCGTTCCAGGGCGAGGACATCAAGGACTTCGTGATCCTGCGCTCGGACCGCACCCCGATCTACAATTTCGCGGTCGTGGTGGACGACGTGGACATGCGCATCACCCACGTGCTGCGCGGCGACGACCACATCTCGAACACGCCCAAGCAGATCGCCCTATACCAGGCGCTCGGCGCCGCGCTCCCCGTGTTCGGCCACGTGCCCATGATCCACGGGCCCGACGGCAAGAAGCTCTCCAAGCGCCACGGCGCCACGGCCGTGGGTGATTACCAGCACATGGGCATTCTCCCCGCCGCCATGCGCAACTTCCTGGCGCTGCTCGGCTGGAGCCCCGGCGGCGACCGCGAGATCATGACGCTCGACGAGATGATCGCCCTCTTCTCGTTCGAGGGCATCCAGAAGAAACCCGCCATCTTCGACATGACCAAGCTCGAGTGGATGAACGGGCAGTATCTCTCGGCCGGCTCGGCCGAAGACTTGTACCCGCTCGTCGCGCCGGAGCTCGAGCGGCTCAAGCTCGACGGCAACAAAGACGCCGTCCTCCGAGCGATCGCGGCCGTGAAGACCCGCTCCCGTACCACGCTCGACGTCGCGAAGCAGGTGGCCGTGCGGCTCGACCCGCAGCACGTGGCGTTCGACGAGAAGGCGAAACAGGAGATCGCGCAAGACCCAGCCGGCTACAAATCGGCGCTCGAGGCGAGCCTCGCCGCGCTGCGCGACACCGATTGGACGCCGGGGACTCTCGAGCAACGGCTGCGCCGCCTGGCCGAGGAGCGCGGCGTCGCCGCCGGGAAGGTGTTTCAACCGATCCGGATCGCGCTCACCGGTGGCACCGTGTCGGAGCCGGTGAATGAGCTGCTGTATGTGGTAGGAAAAGAGGCGGCCCTGAAACGATTGCAGGACGCGGTTAGGGGACCCCGCTGACCGTGTCCGCTTTGGTCTTCGTACTGTCCCCGCGCTGCCGCTGCTGCGCGTCCCGCTCCGCCGCTTTGCGGGCCCGCAGCTCGCGCACGTACTGGCGAAACAGCTGGAGCGATTCGGTGCGACGCGCGGCCTGCAGCAGGTCGGCCCGCATCTCGTCGAGCTGACGTGCGCGCATCTGCTCGCCGTAGTTGCCCTGCGGCAGCGAGATCGGCAGGAGCGCCAGGGCCGCCGTGGGAATCTTGATCCCGGCGATGTGGATGAACTGCGAGTCGATCCCGAACACCTTGCCCGCCACGTCCGTCGTCCACGTGGGCGTCCGGCGGGCACGCTGCTCCTGATCGATGATCACGTTGAGGGAATCCATCATGGCGTGCAGCCGGCGCACCACGCCCGTGTCGCGCTGCTCGTGCGTCTCGTACAGGGCGCCCGCCACCTCCCCCGGCAGCGCCGGGCGCGGCGTCACCCAGAGGCGGCCGTCACCGACCTGGGGCGGCGTGACGATGTGCGGCCCCACGCTGGTGGGGTTCGCGGCCAGCGTGCTGTCGCGCTTGCCCACCGGCGCGGGTTCGGGCGGCACGGTGTCCGGAATCCTGGCATCCGGCAGCGGCCGGCCCAGTCCACCGCTCGGCCCCACGCCGCGGCGCGTGCCCCCGAACGGCGGCAACTCGTGCGCCTGCGGCATGTCGGGCGGAATAATCGTGATCAGGCCCTGCCGCCCATCGATGCGCCACGACGCCGTCACCAGCCAGATGACGAGCGCCACGTGGATCGCGGCGCTGCCGATCCACGTGAACCGCCGCAGGCGGGACGGAACCGCGCGAGGGTCAAACAGTGGCGAGCACCTTTCCCAGCCGCTCCGCCGCTTCGACCAGCCGCGGGGTGTCGACCGTGAGCGCCAGACGGAAAAAGCCCTCGCCCCCCGCTCCGAAGCCACTCCCTGCCAGCGTCACCACGCCGGCATCTTCGAGCGCCCGGCGCGCGAACGCCGCCGACGCCACCCCCTCGGGCAGCGGTACCCACACGTACATCGTCGCGCCCGGCGTTTCGGGCTCGAACCCCTGCGCGCGCAGCACTGGGAGCAGCGCGTCGCGCCGCTCCTGAAACCGCGCCACGTATCCCCGCGCTAACTCCTCCGCCTGAGGCAGCACCGCCGCGCCCGCCGCCTGCACCGCGAGAAAGGCGCCCGTGTCCACGTAGTTCTTGACGCGCGCCAGCGCGGCGATGAGTTCGGGCCGCGCCACCGCCCACCCGAGGCGCCACCCCGTCATGCAGAACGTCTTCGACAGCGAATGGAACTCGACGGCGACCTCGCGCGCACCCGGGACCTCGAAGATGCTCGGCGCCACGTAGCCGTCGAACGTGATCTCGCAGTAGGGGTTGTCGTACGCGATCACGATCCCGTGGCGGCGACAAAACTCCACGGTGCGCGCGAGGTAGTCGCGCGGCGCGATGGCGGCGGTCGGGTTGTTCGGATAGTTGAGGTAGACGAGCTTCGTGCGGCGCACTACGTCGGACGGCAGGTCCGACAGCTCCAGCAGGTACCCCGCCTCAGGAATGAGCGGATAGCGGTACGGCTCCCCGCCCGCGAGCACCGTCCCGCCTTCGTACACGGCGTACCCGGGCTCGGGCACGATCGCGACGTCGCCCGCGTCGAGTAGCGCCACGGCGAGGTGGGCGATGCCTTCTTTCGAGCCGATGAGCGGATGCAGCTCGCTGTACGGATCGAAGCGCGCGCCGAAGCGGCGCTTCAGGTAGGCGGCGGCGGCCTCACGGAAGACCGGCAGGCCGAGCTGGAACGGGTAGCGGCTCATGGAGGGGTCGCGCACCGCGCGCGCCAGCGTCTCCACCGCGACGGCGGGCGGGGCGAAATCGGCGTCGCCGGCGCCGAGGTCGATCACATCCACGCCCTGCTCGAGCAACCGGCGCTTGATGGCGGGGATCTCCGCCATCGGATAGCTGGGCAGCGCGGCCAACCGCTTGCTGAGCTTGGTCACTCCGTCCTCCTCTACCGGAATCTACGCTCTGCATTCGCCGCCCGTTACCGCCCTCTCTACCCCCGCTACCGTCCTCTACCGCCCTCTACCGCCTTTTCTTCCCCTATCCCGTGCCGGGCAAAGAACTCCTCGCAGGCACCCCGCACGTCCGCCCAGTCCCCGACGACCCGCGTGGCCCGGGGCAATCCCTCGAGGATCATCGCCCCGTAACGCTTTGTGACCACGCGCCGGTCGAGCAGGAGCACGGCCCCAAGGTCGGAGCGGGTGCGGATCAGGCGCCCGAACCCCTGCTTGAGCTTGAGGGCGGCGTTGGGCACCAGGTAATGGGCGAAGCCGTTCAGGCCCCCGGCCTCGATGCGCTCTAGCCGGGCGGCGGTGAGCGGCTCCGTGGGCACCTTGAAGGGGAGTTTGGCGAGCACGAGCACGCGCAGCGCCCGCCCGGGCACGTCCACGCCTTCCCAGAATGAATCGGTGCCGAGCAGGATCGCCGAGCCCGCTTCGCGGAAGCGCCGCAGCAGTTGGTCCCGCTGCCCCTCGCCCTGCACCAGCAGGGGCCACCGGCCCCCCAGCTCGCCGCGCACCGCGTCCGCCGTGCGTCGCAAGGCCCCGTGGCTCGTGAACAGCACGAACATCCCGCCGTCCGCGGCGTGGGCCAGCTCCACCACCACCCGCGCCACCGCCGCGTCGTGCCCCGCTTCGTCGTCGCGCGGCTCCGGGAAGTCGGTGGGGATGCCGAACAGGCACTGCGCGGCGAAATCAAACGGCGAGGCGTGGATCTCCCGCACCTTCAGGCGGCTGGGAGGGAGGTCGAGGCCGAGCCGCGCCTCGAGGTAGCTGAAGTCGCCGCCCGCGGCGAGCGTGGCGCTCGTGAGCACCACCGTCTCCACCCGGTCGAACAGATTCTCCTTGAGAATGGGTGCGAGATCGAGCGGCACGGCGGCAAGCGAGACGTTCACCACCTTGCGGCCGCGACGCTCGAGCCAGCGCACGGCGGCAGGCCCCCCCGGCGGCGGTCGCAGCGCGGCGATGAGCCCCGCCGCCACCTGCTGCAGCCGTCGCGCCACGCCACGCAGCTCGCCCAGGAGCTGGGCCCGCCGCTCCGATGGATCGTCCAGGGTGAGCCGGTCGGCGATCGTCTCCGTGCCCTCGGAGAGCCGTGAGAACGCGAGCAGCAGGTTGTCGAGCCCGACGTCCAGTCCCTGCGGCCAGACGGCGTCGCCAAGAAACTCGTCGCCCAGGCGGAGCACCGGGCTCGCGCCCGCGCCGGTTCCCCCCGGCTCACCCTCGAGCCGGCGGGCGAGCAGGGTGAACACGGTGTCCGCGGCGCGGCGCGCCGTCGCGAGGGCGTCGACCAGGCTCTGCTGCACCAGGTCGCGGGTCGCCCGGGATATGAGGTCGTCGCGACCGAACAGCACGGAGCGCAGCGTCGGGAGCAGTCCGCGGCCGTTCTTCTCGAGCCGCGCCAGCAGCCGGTCGACGCCGAGCCGGCTCACCTGGGCGCCGAGGTGCATCGCCGCAACGTCTTCCAGGTGGTGCGCTTCGTCGAGCACCAGCCTGCGGTACGGGGGCAGGACGGCCGCCTCCTGCCAGTTGTCGGACACCATGCGCACGGCCAGATCGGACGCGAGCAGGTGGTGGTTGACCACGACCACATCGGCTTCGGCCGCCCGCCGGCGCGCCTGGAACACGAAGCAGCGGTCGAAGTGCGGGCACTTGAGCCGGGTGCAGAGATCCGACTCCGCGGCGATCGCGTCCCACACCTCGCCACTCGGCTCGTCGGGGAGGTCCGCGAGCGACCCGTCGCCCGAGCGCGCCGCCCACGCCGCCAGAGCCTCGAGCTCGGCGCGTCGCTCGTCCTCGAACAACGAGGTCACCTGCTCGAACGCCTGCTCGAGGCGCGACAGGCACACGTAGTTCCGCCACCCCTTGAGCAGCGCGAACGTGGGGGCATGCTCTCCGCTGCCGAGCGCGCGCGCGAGAATCGGCAGGTCCTTGCCGACGAGCTGCTCCTGCAGGTTGATGGTGTTGGTCGAGACGACGGTGCGCTCGCCGTTCTCGCGCGCCCACACCAGCGCCGGAACCAGGTACGCGAACGATTTCCCGACGCCGGTCCCGGCCTCGAGCATGCCCACACCGCCGTCGTTGTAGAGGTCGGCGATGTAGGCGGCCATGTCGCGCTGGCTGGGACGGTCCTCGAAGCTGCCGAGCGCGCGCGCCACCGGCCCGCTGGGAGAGAGCAACCCCGCGACATCGATCGCATCGATCCGGGTGGTGGCGCGCGGGCGGGGACATTCCACGACGACGTAGCAGTCGGTGACGGCGTTGTCGACGATCGCGAACCCGACGCCCCCGTCGTGCAGCCGCGCGGCGACGCTGAGATCGGCTCCCGACGGCTCGAGCACGCCGCTCGGGTGGTTGTGCAGCAGCAGCTCTCCCCGCACCGCGATCCCCGGCAGGGCGAGCACGGCGTCCACCGTGCCGCGCGCCACCACGCGCGCCTCGACGATCAGGCCATTGGCGTCGGGGCGCGCCACGAACGAGACCTCGCGCCCATGGGCCGCCGCGATCTCGGCGCGCAGCAGGTCGCGTACCGCCGGCGCGAGTCGGTCCACACTCACGTCTTGAGCTCGCGCTTCTTGGCCGCGGGGAATAGCACGTTGTTGAGGATAAGCCGGTAGCCGGGCGAATGGGGGTGGAGCGACAGATCCGTGGGCGGATCGCCGATCTGGTGCTGCTGGTCCTCGGGGTCGTGCCCGCCGAAGAACGTCCAGATGCCCTTGCCGTGGTCGCCGTTCACGTACTTGACCCAGGGAGCGCCCTCTTCGTCCGCGAGCACGGTGTCGCCCGGCTTGAGGCGATCGCGCAGGAACGACGTGGTGAGGCCGTAGAAGTCGGGGATCACCTGGCGATGGTTCTGCACCAGGATCGTCGGAACGGGGTCGATCTTGGCGCTGAAGTTGAACAGCTTGAACGCGCCGAGCGGCTGCCGCCGCCCGGGTGCGTTGACCTGATGCCCGTCGATGTCGGAAAAGCTCGCGACCTGAGGACTGGGCTCGAGCCGGGCGCGACTGAACGCGAGGGCCTGCGACCAGTCCAGCTTGCGGTCTGCATCGGGGTCCATCGGGGTGCCGTCGGCGAACGCCGCCGCGATGTCCACGTGCGCCGCCGCGAGCGCCAGGTCGAGGGTCTCCGTGGCCGTGCACATGGCGAACAGAAAGCCACCGTTGGAGACGTAGTCGCGGATCTTCCGGGCCACCGCCTTCTTTAGGTCGGGGACGGTCCCGAAGCCGAGCCGCTTCGCCGCGTCGGCATTGAACCGCACCATCTCAGCCAGCCACGGGGTCCCGGCGTAGATCAGGTAGAACTTGGAGAACTGCCCCGTGAAGTCCTCGTGGTGCAGGTGCAGCCAGTCGTAGCTCGCCAGCTTCCCCGAGAGCACCTCGAAGTCCCACACCGTGTCGAACGCGATGCCGGCGTACTGCAGGGCCATGGTGACGGCGTCGTCCCACGGCGGCGCGTTGGGGGGCACGTACACGGCCACCCGAGGTGCTTTCTCGAGCGGCACCGCGTCCATGTTGCTCGCCTCGACCTCGCCGCGGACGGCCGTCACCGCCGCCTCGTCCACCCCTTGGACGCTCACCCCCGCGAGCGCTGCGTCGCGGCGGATCGCGGGCCCGTCGGGCATGAGGAACGAGCCGCCGCGGTAGTTCAGGAGCCACTCCGCCTTGATCCCCGCCCGCACCACGCGGTAGGTGAGGCCGTAGGCCTTGAGGTGATCGGTCTGCGCGTCGTCCATGGGGAGCAGGAGGGACTGAGCGGCGGATGGGCGGATGGGCGGATGGAAGCCGAGCAGATCGGCACTGACCGCCAGACCGCCCGTCCGCCCGACCGCCTTCACGAACTCTCGTCGCCTCACGACTTGGGAATCGCTCCCTTCGCCCGCTCGAGCGCGCGTCGCGCCTCCGGGACCAGGGCGCTCCCAGGGTACGAGAGAATGAGGTGCTCGAGGTGCTGGATCGCATCCGCGGTCTGTTGCCGGCGCTCGAGCAGGCGAGCCCACTCGAGCTCCGCGGCCGGCGCCGCGGCGCCGGTTCCGCCGGTCCGCACGACCTCGTCGCACAGAGCGAGCGCGGCCAGCTGCTGCTCGGGCCCGAGGCGCGCGGCGACGCGCGCGGCCAGGAGCAACAGGTCCGGCCGGCCTGTACCGGGCAGCCGTGTCGCCGCGAGCCGCAAGCCGGCGACCGCGCTCACCGAGTCTCCCCGCGCCAGCGTCAGCAGCGCTCCTCCCAGCTCGGGGAACGTGTCGCCCGGAACCTGCTGCAGCAGCGCCAGCATCGCCGTCCGATCGGTCGCCTCGCGGCGATCACCCGCGTAGGGACCCGCGTCCAGGAACAGCTGCCACGCCTCCTTGAGCCGGCCGCGATACAGGGCGATCCATCCCTTGAGGGCGAGCGCCTCCACGCTCGAATCCCGCGCCAGCATCGCGCCAGCGCGGTCCAGGTCCCCCGCGGCGATCCGCGCCTGCACGAGGCGCAGCCGCAGCGTCGTCCGGTCTTCGTCCCCGAGCCGCGTGTCGCCCGCGATCCGCCGCGCCGCTTCATCGAGCTGCCCGCTCTCGATCAGTGTCTGAACGAGCGCCGCCTGGGCAAGCGCCTGTGCCTCGGCTGGGGCGGAAGAATCGCGTGCGACCTGTTCGAGCACGGCGCGCGCTCCCTCCCGATCGCCCGCCGCGAGGAACGCGCGGGCGGCGTCGGCGCGGGCGCGCACGGCCATCGCGTCGGGCGCGAGCTCGGCGTAGCGCGCCAGCGCGAGAGCGCGCACCCGGCGCGCCTCGGGGCTACCTTGCGCCGCTGCGAGATCGGCGAATCGACGCACCGCGTAGGCCGCGTCCGCCGACGGCGCTGCGACGCTGGGCGCGAACACGGCCCACGCGCGCTCGGCCGCGCCCCACGCGAGCAACAGCTCCCCGGCAAGCCGCCGGACCAGCGGCGGCGGATCGCCCGCCGTGAGCAGGGCGGCGATCCGCTCCCGCTGCGCCTCAGGTGCCTGGGCGAGCTCGCTCGCGGCGTTGGGCAGCTGCACTGACGCGCCTTCGAGCGCCGCGGCCCACTCGCGTGCCGCCCCCTCCCAGTCGCCGGCGCGCTCGCTCAGCGCGGCGAGCTCGATGCCGAACGCGCCGGGGCGTCCCAGGGCACGCCGCCCGTCCAACAGCACGGCACGCGCCGCGTCGTGGCGGCGCTGGTCGTCGAGCGCCATCGCCCACTCGCGATAGGGCGCCTCGTCGCGCGGCGCCGCCGCCGCCCAGCGCCGCGCCACCTCGCGCGCGCTGTCGGGCTCGTTGATTCCCACGTACGTGCGCAGCAGGACGGCCCGGAGCGCCGCGTTACCGGGGCTCGCCAGGGCGGCACGCTGTGCGACGGGCACGAGCTCCGCCAGCCGGTTGAGCCCCGGCAGCACACGCTCGAGCCCGAGCAGCGCCGAGAGATTGGTGGGGTCCGCGCGCAGCGTGGCGAAATAGATGCTCGCCGCTTGCTCGAACTGACCCGCGCGCTCGAGCTCGAAACCCTGTCCAATAGCCTGGCCGCGCGCGAGCCGCCCGGGCGCGACCGCGAGCGCGATGCCGAGCACCAGACGGGCGACGCACCTATTGCTGTGGGGCATTGAGCCTGCGGAAGTAGTCGAGCACCAGGCGACGCTCTTCCGGCGTGAGTCCCTGCAGCTCGTCCCACGTGGGGTAGCGGAGCCGCGGGCCCGCTCCCGTTGCTCCCGGCTTGAGCGCGGCTGGGACGTGCACGCTGTCGCCCGTCGCCGCCCGGCTCACGCGCTCCTTGGTCTGGTCCGGCTCGTCGTTCGAGAGGGTGCGGCCGGCGTCGAGCAACCGGTGGTACAGCCGCTGCTGACGCTCGATCGTCCGCTGGTCGAGGCGCCCGGCCTCGAGCTGGCGGGCGAGCTCCCTGGCCTCTTGCGCGAGCGGCCCGGCAGCGGAGCTGATGCCCTGCGCCTGCATCCGCTCGAGCTGCTCGGCGAGCGCGCGCTGCCGCGCCGCCAGGGCTCGCAGCTGCTCCAGGACCGCCTGGCCGGCACCCATCAGCGGCAGGAGGCCCTGCGCCTGGCCGTTGAGCCCCTGTTGGTCACGGGCCAGACGCGCGAGCCGCTCGACCGCTTCGGCGAATCCGGTCCCCGAGTGCGCTCCGCTCACCTGCTTGCGGCTCTGGGCGAGCGCCACCGCAACCGCGTTGAGGGCGTCGAGCGCGTCGTCGGCGAGCGCCGCGGCGGCGCCGACGTTCGGATCGGCCTCCTCGAGCTGGCCGCGCGCCGCGGCCATCTGGCGCTTGGCGTAACCGAGCGCCGCGTCGAGCTGCGGCGAAACGAGCGCGTGCTTGCCGGCGGCTTCGCGAATCACACGTGCCACCACGTCCGTTCCTTCTTCCACGGACGCCTGCTGCGAGCGGGTCGCAGCGCCTGCCTCCCCGCGATGCAGCGCCTCCGACACCTGTCGCTGGCGCTCGGCCATTGCCGCAGTCTCGAACAGCGCGCGGTCGAGCGCAGCGAGTGTCTCTCCGCGCCACGCCTGCGCCAGGGAGTCGAGCTGTCCCCGGAGCTGATCCGGGATGCCGGCGAGCTGACGCTCCGCCTCCGCTCCCTCCTGTGATGCGCCCGCGGCCTGCCGCAGGTCCGCGGATTGCGCGGCGCGCTGCATCGCACCCCCGGCGTCGCGCGCCGCCCGCTCGGGAGCGGCGAGCGCTGCCGCCCCGGGCGGCGCGCCGAGCTCTTTCGCCACCCGACCGATCGCGTGTGCCAGCGAGTCGGCGGCCGCGGCGAGCGCTCGTTGGCGCGTCGCCGCCGCGCTGTCGGGTCGCGGCGCGGCGCCGCGGTTCCACTCCGCCTGACGGCGCCGCAGGTCCTCCGCATCGGCCGCGAGCGACGCCAGGGTGCCCTCGACCGCGGCGCGCCGGAACAGCTCCTGACTGCGCTCGAGCTCGGCCCGAAGCTGTTGCTGCGCCTCGGCGAGCCGCTCGAGGGCCCGACGCGTCGCTTCCGGGTCGAGCTTCGCCAGCGCCTCCTGCAGCTCGCGCAACCGCTGCTCCAACTCCGGCGTCACGGCGCGCCGCAGCAGCTCCTGCACCTCGCGCAGCCGCGCCTGAAACGCCGTGTCCGCGATTCCCTCCGCCTGCGCCGCCCGGGCGATCCGCTCCATGGCTCGCGACAGCTCCTGCACGCGCGCCTGCAGTGCCTCCTGTTCCCGCGCGACGGCCTGCGCCCGCTCGGTCGCCTGGAAGGGGAGTGCCCCCTCCCGCTCACCCGCTGCGCCGGGGCGCGCTGCCGTCCCGTCGCGCGAGCGCTGCTGGGCCAGGTCGCTGGTGCGCCGACCGAGCTCGCGCTCGGCGGCGGCAATGGAGTCCGCCTCCGCCGCCGCGTCCTGGGTGGCGGCGCGGGTCGCCGCGCGCAGTTCGTCGAGGCTCGGCAACCGCAGGGCGATCTCGGGACTGCGACCGACGTGCGGCGTGGGAGCGTTATCCCAGGCCTCGGCGCGAAGCCGCAGCGTATCGCCGGGCACGAGCCCCCGCCGCTCGACGTCGAGATCGCCCTGCACGATCGTCCGCTCGCCCGCACCCGACACGTCCAACGACTCCCGCACCGCCTCCCCCACCTTCCCCGTCTGGCTCACGCGCCAGCTAACCACTTCGAGCCGGGTGAGACCATGATCATCCCGCGCGTCGATCACGAGCGGCTGCCGCAGCGAGAGGGGGAGCGTGGTATCGCGCCCCGGCACGGGAACGGCGACGACCGGCGCCGAGTCGGGGACCACGGTCAGCCGCAGCTCGGGCGCGTCGCCCTCGAGCGGCGCCCCGTCGGCGGTGGACAGGTCGAGCAGCCAGGCCCCGGAACCGCGCGGCGCCAGGAGCCCCGAGAAGGCGCTGTGCGCGACCCCGAGCGGGACGCGGACGTCCCCACGGCGCCACGCAGCCCGCGCGAGCGGCATGCTCGCCGACCCGCTGGTCAGGATCACGGTGCCTTCGGGGATCGGGATCGTGTCCGCGCCGGGCGCGAGTGGCTCGTCGCGACGGCCCAGATAGGCCGGGTAGCGCGCCGTGAGCTCGAGGCCGGCGACGAATGCGGGCAGCGCCACCGCGACGCGGACGTCGGCGCTGCGTCGGCCGCCGCTCGACGCTCTCAAGTATAGGTCCGCCCGCAGCGGCCCGAGCAGTCGCAGGGCGTGCCCCAGCGAGTCGAGGGACACCGGTGCGGACTGCCACGGCTCTCCCGGCCCGCGGGTCCAGAGCGTGGCGCGGGTCGCCGCGGGGACGTCGATCGTCACCGTGACGCTCTCGCCCCGGCGGACCGCGGCCCGGTCGACCACGAGTCGCACGGGCGTGCGGGCGTCGGCGAGCGTGCGGAGCGGATGCCAGAACGCGGCGGCCCGACCGGCGCCGGGGGACGCGGCGACGAACAGCACCGCACCCAGCGCCGCCACGCCTCCAGCCGCGAGCAACGAGGTACGCGTGCCGCGGGCGAGCAGGCGACCTACCGCGGGTGTGGCACCATCGACCACGGCGACCGCCCTCCGGTCCGCCAGCGTCCACAGCTCGGGGCTCGCGCCTGCCGACGCCATCGGGGCGACGAGCCCGACGATACTTCCCGGCCGGCCTCCCGTCGCGGCCTCCACGAGCCGCGCTACCGCGGGTGGCGCCGCATGGCGCCCCGCCCCGAGCGCCAGCCGCGCGGCTACGCCGGTGACGCCCCCGATCAGCAGCCACGCACCCACCACGGCCGCGACACTGGGGGCCAGAGCCACACCGGCCCCCGCGATCGCCAACGCGGCGCCGGCGCTCGTCAGCAGAACGGCGCCCGTGCGGGCGAGCGCATGTGGGCGTCCCAGCCGCCGTAGCCGGGCCGCCGTGTCCGTCACGGTAGCGCGCTCACGGCGTAGGTGAAGAGGTTCACGCCCATGCGTAGTGCCGCCTCGTGGAGCTCGGGGGGATCGTGGTGGACCTCAGCATCCTCCCATCCGTCGCCCAGGTCCGACTGATAGGAATAGTATACGACCAGCCGGTCGCCCAAAAAGATCCCGAACCCCTGGGCCGGCAGCCCGTCGTGCTCGTGGATCTTGGGAATCCCCTTGGGGAAGTCGTACACGACATGATAGACCGGATGACTCAACGGCACTTCAACGAGCGGGTGATCCGGGAACACGCGAGCGATCTCGCGCCGGAACGACTTGTCCATGCCGTAGTCGTCGTCGGCGTGCAGGAATCCACCCTGCTCCAGATAGCGGCGCAGGGTCGCGATCTCCTCGTCCGAGAAGTGGACGTTGCCGTGCCCGGTCATATAGAGGTAGGGGACGTCCCACAGCTCGGGGCTCGAGAGCGTGACCACGCGCTCGCGCGCGGCGACGGCGAGTCCGGTGCGCTGACGAATCGCGGCGAGGAGGTTGGGCAGCTTGGACGGCCCGGTGTACCAGTCGCCTCCTCCATCGTAATGCAAGCGGCCGATGGTGAGAGAAGCCAAATGCGGAATGCGGAATGCGGAATGCGGAATGGACGGGCCGAGGTCGGTTCGCGCGATTCCGCATTCCGCATTCGACATTCCGCATTCGGATCGTCCGGCGAGCGGGAGCGCGAGTGTGCAGAGCAGGGCCGTCCAGCGCTTCATAGCTCGTTCACCAATCGATACGCCGTATTCCTCGTGATTCCCGTCTCCGCCGCGATCTGGTCGGCGACGTCGCGTCTGGTCATCCCCTGGGCGAGCAGGGTGCGGGCACGGGCTTCGGGATCGGGTGGGAGTTCCTCGCGCACGGGCTTGCCGGTCCCCGCCACCACGACCGTCACCTCGCCGCGGGGCGGCGCCGCGGCGTAATAACCCGCGAGGTCGGTGAGGGTCCCGGCGCGGGTCTCTTCGAACACTTTGGTGAGCTCGCGCGCCACTGCCGCGTGTCGCTCGCCGCCGCAGGCCGCCGCCAGGTCTTCGAGCAGCTCGGTCACACGCGGCGGCGCTTCGAACAGCACGACCGTCCACTCGCTCTTGGCAACTGTCTCGAGCAGGCGCCGCCGCTCGGCGCCCTTGCGCGGCGGGAAGCCCAGGAACAAGTAGCGGTCGGCGCCCAGCCCGGAGACGGAGAGCGCGGCGGCGACGGCCGTCGGGCCCGGGACGGTCACGACGGGGATGTCGCGCTCGCGCGCTGCGGCGACGAGCGCGGCCCCGGGGTCGCTCACGGAGGGCGTGCCCGCGTCCGTCACGAGCGCCACGTCCTTCCCGCTCCCCAGCAGGTGCAGGATGCGGCGCAGCGCGCCTTCGTTCGAGTGGGCGTGGAAGCTCATCAGCTCGGCGTGCGAGCCCACGTGCGCGAGCAGCGGCTTGGTGTGCCGCGTGTCCTCGGCGGCCACGGCCGTGACCCGGCTCAGCGTTGCGGCCGCGCGCGAGGACAGGTCGTCGAGGTTGCCGAGCGGGGTGGCGACGACGTACAGGGTCCCGGCCATGTCACCACGAGACCTGCCACGGCAGTCGGCCGTAGTAGCCGGCCGATTGCAGCACGTAGCGGTGCTCCCGCGTCGCCTCGCGCAGGATCTTGGGGGCGGTCCCCGGCATCATCACTTCCACGCCCTCGAGGAGCTGCAGCGACCAGTCGGTCAGCGCGCTGGAGAGCTCCTCCGGCTGGACCACCGCGTCGGGGGTCTCGGCCCCGCGCGGCGCCGACAGCAAGGCGATCGCCTTGTGCGCGTCCAGGATCCCGGCGCTCACCTTCTGCGCGCGCCGCCGCGCCTCGCCGGGAAATTCCTTGTCCACCTCGTCGACGATGCGCCAGTACAGCTCGCGATACGTGTTGATCAGCGCGTTCGGCGCCTGCTGCGGCAGATCGGCGACGTAGGGGAACACCGCCGCGGTCAGCACGGGCACCTGCCCGTCGGCGCCGGCGTGGAACTGCCCTTCGAGAAATTTCGGAATGCCCGTCGTCTCCGGCTTGTCGCAGAAATACCCGCTCGCATACCGTCCTTCGTCAAACCGCACGTACGACACGCGCGCGTTCGAGGTCAGCTCCAGAATGCCGCTGGTCTTGTCGCGGGCGAACGCCGCGAAGAACGCGCCCGGCTGCGACGGATCGACGTTCCGCATCTCGATCGGCGCGGCGCACGATTGGTACATCCAGGCGAGCTGCTCCATCGGCGCGGCGCTGTAGGCGAGCTCGCCCCGCTCCACCTCGGCCCGCATCCGCTTCAGCGCCTCGGTGATGGTCACCACCTGTCGGCCGGCGGTGTGGAGTGAGGCGGCGTTCACGGCCTCGCCCTTGCGGAAGAACAGCAGCAGGCACTCCTCCGGAAGGTACGCGGTGATATAGCCGTCCACGCGGCCGTCCCGGTCGCGCTTGGCGAAGGCGAGCAGATTGTCGAGATGGATGAAGCCCAGGCGGGTGCGATGAATCAGCCGGTTCACCTGTGGGAACGTGAGGTCCGCGAGGCGAACCGGCGAGTTCATCAGGCGAGCGGTGCTCGCGCGCATGGCCCTCCGGGGAGGATGCTACGACAGGTGTTGCTGGATCTTCTGCTCGAATACCGGCTTCGGGTACGC
>Ga0209806_1001607_pt1 | contig 14773 bp, 11 predicted proteins | sample GraSoiAngelo_152_FD_186166 | JGI IMG/M metagenome (GOLD analysis project Ga0209806, IMG submission 186166) | Grasslands soil microbial communities from the Angelo Coastal Reserve, California, USA - 14_1009_12_30cm (SPAdes) (version 2) | ecosystem: Environmental > Terrestrial > Soil > Grasslands ... | reverse complement strand
AGGCGCAGGCGACGCTGTCGACGAGGTGGCAGACGGGCTACGCTTCGTGAGGCGGTCATGAAGGGTAAACTAGCACAGGAGCGGGGTGCGAGTCGCGCTCTCACTCATCACGGGGTGCGCGTCGAGGCTATGGTGGATGCCCTTGGACGAGCATTAGGGCTTGGCGGACGGCACCGTCCAGAAACCATGTGTCCGTCCGTGCAGCGTCCCGTCCATGATGTGGATGACCACCGCGAGGGGACGCAAGCCCTCCCGGCTCTTGTCCTTGTTCGGCGAGCCGATCCAAACGACGTCCATTGCTGCGACGCGTCAGCGGCGGCCGTAGACGCGGACGATGGCTTTGCCCTGTCCGCCGCCCGGGAGCCTGCGATAGAAGAAGTTGATCCACCGAATGACTCGTGCACCGCCAGGCAGGGCGATGACGCGGCTGCGGAGATTTCCGGTGAAGGAGAATCGCCCAGCCGGGGAGAAGGTCTTGCCGTCGGCGAAGGTGATGCTGATGTCGAACAGCTCCAGGTCGCCGCCCTCCACCAGGAGGCGGATGTGCCTGAACCGGCCCTCGCCGGCAGTCCGGATGATATCGCGCTCTCCCCCGGAGCCTACCACACGTGAGCCGAGGTGAACCCATGGCTGCTGGACGACGAGCATGATCGCGACGAGGGCGGTGCGCAGCAAGGGTCGCTCCTGGTGGCTCTCCTCACGTGACGTAACCCGCGGAGGATGCGCGCCGCAAGTCGCGCGCACCGATTGACGGGGTACGGACGCGGGCGTACGTTGACGCGATCGAACCGCTGGAACTGCGATATGAACCGCGGAACCATCAATCGGCGCGAGTTTCTCGAGACCGGCGTGGCCGCCGGCGCATCCCTCCTGATCGGGTTCCATCTCCCCGCATTCGACCGCGGCGCCACCCAGTCATTCAAGCCCAACGCGTGGATCGAGATCCGGCCCGACGGTGTCGTGACGATCTGGACCGGCCGCTCCGAGATGGGCCAGGGTGTAAAGACGGCGATGCCGATGATCGTGGCCGAGGAGCTCGAAGCCGATTGGACGCGGGTGCAAGTGGCGCAAGCAGACGCCGACCCGGCGTACGGCGACCAGTTCACCGTCGGCAGCCGCAGCGTGCGCTCCGGGTTCGAGCCGCTGCGCCGGGCGGGCGCCGCGGCGCGCGAGATGTTGATCGGCGCGGCGGCGCTCACCTGGAAGGTGCCGCGCGAGGCGTGCCGGGCGCGGAACGGGATGGTGGAGCATGTTGCAACCGGTCGCCGGCTTGGCTACGGCGCGCTGGCGGCGCTCGCCGCCACTCTCCCCGTGCCGGCCGATCCACCGCTCAAGCCCCCTTCCGAATTCCGCATCCTCGGCACCCGCGTGCCGCGCGTGGATACGCCCGACAAAGTGAGCGGCGAGGCGGTCTACGGGATCGACGTCCGGGTTCCCGGGATGGTGTACGCCGCGGTGGCGCGCTGTCCGGTATTCGGCGGGAAGGTGAAGTCGTTCGACCCCGCCCCAGCGCTCGCCGTGCCCGGGGTGCTACGCGTAGAGCAAATCTCGAGCGGCGTGGCGGTCGTGGCCGATCGCACGTGGGCCGCGTTCGAGGGGAAAAAGGCGCTGCAGGTCGAGTGGGACGAGGGCAAAGTCGCGCAGTGGAGCAGTGACGGCATCTGGCGCGCCTTCGCCGCCGCGGCGGAGCGCCCCGCGGGGGGCGAGGTGGTGCGCGCGGTGGGCGACGTCGACTCGGCGCTCAAGGGCGCCGCGCGGACCGTCGAGGCAGTGTACCAGGCGCCCTATCTCGCGCACGCCTGCATGGAGCCGATGAACTGCACCGCGCACGTGCGTGGCAAGCGGTGCGAGATCTGGGCGCCCACGCAGAACCCACAGGGGATCGAGCACGCGGCGGCGAAGCTGACGGGCCTCGCGCCCGAGGCGATCACCGTTCACGTGACGTATCTGGGCGGCGGCTTCGGCCGGCGCGGCGGGCCCATGGACTATGCGACCGAGGCGGTGGAGCTGGCGCAAAAGATCGACGCCCCGGTCCAGGTCGTGTGGACGCGGGAAGACGACATGCAGAACGCGCTGTATCGTCCCGCCACCTATAACGTGCTGCGCGGTGGGCTCGACACGCGCGGCGCGCCGGTGGCGTGGAGCCATCGCCTGGTGGGCCCCGAGGGCGGATCGTTCCTGCTCACGCGCGGGGCGGATGAGCTGATCTATCCGGTGCCCCATTTCCGTCTGGAGCGGGTGATCGAGGACCCCGGCGTTCCCGTCGCGCCGTGGCGCGGCGTGGGGCCGTCGCAGAACGGCTGGGTGGTCGAGAGCTTCGTGGACGAGCTGGCGCACGCCGCGGGGAAGGATCCGTACGCGTTTCGTCGAGAGCTCGTGGCGGGCCACCCGCGGCTCGCCCAGGTGCTCGACCTCGCGGCCGAGCGCGCGGGGTGGAGCTCGGCGCCGCCGGCTGGCAGGTCGCGCGGGATCGCGCTGTGGCAGTTCGGTGACACGTTTCTTGCCCAGGTCGCGGAAGTGTCGGTGTCGACGGAGGGCGCGGTGCGTGTGCACCGCGTGGTGTGCGCCATCGACTGCGGCGTGGTGGTCAACCCGGCCGGGGTCGAGGCGCAAGTGCAGAGCGCGATTATCTACGGCCTGACGGCGGCGCTATACGGCGAGATCACGATCGACCGGGGCCGCGTGGCGCAAAGCAACTTCAACGACTACCGCATGCTCAGCCTAGCGGAGACACCGGAGATCGCGGTGCATCTCGTGCGGAGCGACGCGGCGCCGGGAGGTGTGGGCGAGGCGGGGCTGCCGCCCATCGCGCCGGCGGTGTGCAACGCGATCTTCGCGGGGACGGGGAAGCGGATCCGGCGGCTACCGATCGGGCGGATGGCGTAGGCTATAATCCCAGCCAATAATTCACCTTCAAGAGAACGACATTCGACGACGGGCCCTGCAACAGCGCCCCGGCGTCATCTCTGAAGTCGATCTGGCCGCGCTCCAGCTGCGACGACCCATTGCGAGTCCAGACGAGAAACAGGGTCGAGCCGGGGCGGTACTCCCAGCGGAGCACGACATTGCCGCGGAGCGAGCGCAACGTGACGCTGGGATCGGTGATCAGGAACTTCGGCGCGGGCCCCGGCCCGTCCGGGTCGATCCAGTGTTGCTGCGGTGCTCCAGCCGGCACGGAATCGGTGCCGACGTCGACGCCATAGATCAGCTTCCGGAGCTGGCGGGGGGCGGCGAATTCGCGGTAACCGGAATACGCGTCGCTCTCGATCAGCGGCTGGGCGTACACCTCGAGGGTCAAAGCTGGGGAGAACGTGACGTTCAGCCGCGTCTCCATGGCGAGTGTGTTGTCGACCAAAGCCGCAAACACGTAGCGGTGGCCGTAGAACGCCGTCGCGGAAGCATCCGTGACGGTCTGCACGTACTGCGCGCCGCTCGCGCTCCGACTCCACGACGGTCCGAGGCTGAGCTGCACACTCGACGACGGGCGGACCTGGGCCTGAACACCGAACGAGCGGTTACAGTATCCCTCGCGATCGCATCCGACCTGCCCGGTGGCGTTGACCACGATGCGCCTGCGGGAGTCTGTGTTCACGCTCGCGAACCAGATGTCGCGCCCCGGACGACGCACAACGGGACCGCCGCGGGTCAGCCGGTCGTCGAAAAGTTCCGGCCGGTGAATCCAGTACGAGCTCCAGTTCCAGTAGTTGAGCGTTTGCATCTGACCATACACTTGCAGCTGCCGATCCGTGAGATCGCCCTCGAAATTGTATTGCTGTTGGCCGCCGCCGATGAACAGGAGCTGCCGGTACCACCTTGTGGGCTTGGTCCACAGCGGGAGGATATTGGCGCTCATCCAGATATAATCGGCGTTTCTGAAGAACGTGATGTCGTTGTTGTCGAATCCCGGTGTGCGCATGTTGCCCGACACTTCCCACTGCAGGCTGCCCTCATCGCGCGCGACGCGCGCGTACGCACCGAGCCCGGTCAATGACGTCCGGGTGGGATCGAGCGGAGCGCCGCGATCCGGACGTTGGAAGTAGTGGCGCGGGGACGTCTGCACCTGCTCGATGGCCGCGGTGTCGCCGACGATTCGAGTGGCCGCGAGCTGCACATTGAGATCGTAGGTCCGCTTGCCCCACCACGTGGTCGCCCCGACGCCCAGCGCGGAGCTGCGCCGCGCCAGTGTGCTGATGGCGAACGAATCGTCGAGGCTACGGTACACGGACGTGCCCATCAGTTTGATCTGGGTCGCGCCGCCGCCTAGATCCTTGGTCACGCGGCTCACGAAATAATTCGTCAGCGGCTCGACCGTATACGTCACGCGGCTCGAGTCGAGGCGCTGGACCAGGGCCTGCTCGCGTCTGGTCACGGCATCGAGGGCGCCGATCGACCAGCCGCTGGGCGTGCGGCCGGTCAACTTCGCCGCGCCGAGGATGGTCGTGGTCTGCGGCTCGTCGACGAACTCGTCCAAGCTGTCACGGTAGGCCGTCAGCTGCGGCGCGCGACCGATGCGGCGCGTGCTGAGCATCGACAGGCTCGACACGTTCGAGCAGAAGAAGCAGCTCAGCCCGCCGAGGCCGAAGTACCCCGCGCCCTCGACGAAGAACGGCCGCCGCTCGTCGAGGGACGTCTCGAAGTCGGTGAGATTCACGACGGCCGGATCGACCTCGACCTGTCCAAAGTCGGGGTTCACCGTCGCGTTCAGCGTGAGGTTCGACGTGAGCAGCACGCGTCCGTCCAGGCCGACGCGCCCATCCATGGCGTGCGGGTCGTAAAACGGATCGCCCACCGAGCCGGGGACGTTGCTCGAGCGGCCGACCACGTAGGGCAACACCTCGGCGCGGCCCGGCGCGCTGTGGATGACGAGCCCGTGCAGGTGCCCGAACTTCGAGGGGCCGCCGGTTTCGTTGAGCTTCCAGAACGCCCACTGCGACAGCTCGTTGAGACGGTTCTCCTGACGCCAGATCTGCAGTCCCCAGGTCTGCTCGTCCCTGGTCGAGCGGAACCGCAGCTGGGAGAACGGAATGCGCAGCTCCGCCGTCCAGCCGAGGGAATCGATGGCGGTCTTCACCTCCCAGACGGGATCCCACGACGGGTCCTCACCACCGCCCAGACCGTTGGCGTCGTATTTCACGCCCGATGGATTGACCTGAAAAAACAGCCGGCCGATGTGATCGTGGTACGTATCGAAGATCACCTCGAGATAATCGGAGTTCATGTCCGCGTCACGCCGCACGAGGCGGCTCCGCACGCCGCGCGCCCCCAAGTCGTCGTACATGCGGGCGCCGACGTACAGCGCCGCAGCGTCGAACGCGAAGCGAACCTCCGTGCGCTGCGTCGCGACCTCGCCCTCGTGCGGCTGTGCCTGGCGCAGGCCAGTCGCCGCCGGAGCCGTATGCCACACCGCTTCGTCGAGCCGGCCGTCCAGATGAATCGCTTCGTGCAGCGGCACCGCCTGGACTTCCGGCGGCGGCGTCGGATGGATGTTCTGCGCTATCAATGGAGGGGCACACAGCACGGCGAGAAGGACGGTGAGTCTCGACATGGTGGTCACGGGGCTGGGATACCCGCTTGGACGCGGGACGGCGGCAAAAGGTTGCGGCCCTGACTGGAGCCTTACATGGTGACGCTACGATCCTGGGAAGGCCGCGCTATTGGGGAAGGTGGAGCTCTCCGGCTCGGCGTGGTTTCGCTCGCTGCGGCAATGATACGATGCCGCAGGAACGCCCCGCCCGTCGCATGATGGAGCCGTGCTGTCTTGCCAACCCGCGGCCGAGGACTCGATCATATGGGTATGGCGGCGCCGATCTATTACACGTCCGACATGGTCCGCGCGCTCCCCGACGACGGCAACCGGTACGAAACGGTGCACGGGGAGCTGCTGGTGACGCCCGCTCCCCGCATGTGGCACCAGATCGTCGTCGACCGCCTGCACGATGAGCTCAAGGCGTATCTCCTGGGCCATCCCGAGTGGTACCTGTTCGCCGCGGCGGCCGACGTCTCCTGGGGGGCTCCCGACGTGCTCGTGCAGCCGGACCTTTTCGTCGTCCCCATTGCGGAAGTCCGCACGCTCGACTGGACGCGGTTGCGCCGGCTCGAGCTGGTCGTCGAGGTGCTGAGTCCCACGACGGCTCGCGCCGACCGCTTCACCAAGCGCCGGCTTTATCAGGAGATGCGTATCCCCGCCTACTGGGTCGTGGAACCGGACGAGCACTTCGTGGAGGTATGGACCCCGGAGGTGGCCCTCCCCAGAGTCGAGCGCGAGCGGGTCCAATGGCTGCCTACGGGGGCCGTCGCGCCGCTCGTGCTTTCGGTGGCAGAGTTGTTCCGGCCGGTGTGAGCCGCGCCGCCATCCTTTCCGCCGCCCTGCTCGCGCTGCCGGCGTCCGCGCTGTGGGACGCCGCCGGCCACCGTACCGTCGCCGCGATCGCCTGGGAGCACATGACCCCGCGCGCCCGCGCTCGTGCCGTCGAGCTGCTGCTGCACGGCCCCGCGCTCGCCAACCTTGGCTCGCTCCGTCCCGCCGACGGCAGCTTGGCCGCGCGCGATCGCGCGCTGTTCCTGAACGCCGCCACCTGGGCCGACCTGGTGCGCAACCGCAACCAGGCGTGGCACGTCTACCACCACGCCACGTGGCACTACGCCGACGTCTACTGGGACGTGGAAAACGGCCAGCCGCACGACATTCCCGGCCCCGCCCCCGATTCGCTCAACGCCGTGGAGCGCATCGTTGCGTTGCGTGCGACGCTCGTCGATTCGAGCGCCGCCGATACTACCAGAGCCGTCGCCCTCGCCTGGCTGCTTCACCTCGTGGGCGACGTCCACCAGCCGCTGCATTGCAGCTCGCGCGTCACCACGGACGACCCGCTCCCGCACGGCGATGCGGGCGGCAACACGTTCCGTCTCGACGACGACCGTAACCTGCACGGCTACTGGGACCGCATACTCGACGCAAGCGTCGCACCCGAGCCGGGCGAGGATTCCATCGCGTACGCGAGCCGCATGGCCCAGCGGATCGAGGGGACCGAGGCGCGGGTGCCACCGTCGGCGGATGTGTCGGGCTGGGCCCAGGAAGGGCTCCGCCTCGCCCAGACCGTCGTGTACGCGGGAGTCAGTCGGGGCAGCGCCCCTTCGGCCGCCTACGAGGCCGAAGCGCTGAAGGTCTCGGACGGGCGGATCGCCCTGGCGGGCTACCGCTTGGCGGCGTTGCTCAACGAGGCGCTCAAGTAGCAGAGGAGGCTATCTATCGCTGCATAACGTCCAAGACCGCCGGCGTAAACGGATTCCGTCCCTGGCGCAACGCAGCGATCCAACGGCCCCAAGAGCCGTTGTCGTCCGCGGACGCGCCGGAGGTCTCGAGATCGGTCGCTGCGCCGGCCAAGTTGCCCGAAAGCGCGCGCGCGATTGCCCGCGACAAGAGCGCCGAGTCGTAGTCCGAGTCGTCGGGCGGCGTGCGATCGACCGCGCGATCGCAGACCTGGAGCACCGCGCCGGCCTGACCCGCGAGCGAGCCCTGCCAACACACCCCGCGCCAGACGGACGGCCACAGACCGAGGCTTGAATCGCGCGCGACTCCCAGGCTCACCTGGGCCAGCGCGTCCGGGATCCTGCCTTGCCGCGCCATTCGCAGCGCGTTGGCCGCCGCCGCTCCGGCGGAGTTCGTGTCCGCATTACCGCGCAGTGCCTGCGCGAGACTGTCGTGCCGCTCACGCAGCGCGAGCGTCCACGGCGTCCATCCCTGCGGCGTTGTGGCATCGGCTTTGGCGCCGTGGCCGAGCAGCAGCCGCACGACGTCGGCGTGCCCGCCGTACGCGGCGAGATGCAGCGGCGTCCAGCCGTCGCTGCGGGGCGCCGCGGCACTCAGACCCATGCCGAGGAGCCGCTCGACCACACTGCTCAGCCCGTTCCGGGAGGCGTGGTCCAGATCGCCGCCGTCGAGCAGCGGCAGCGCGTCCACCGTCTGGTCGTCGCGGCGGTAGTATGCGGCGGCCGTGGGTCCGTCGAGCAGGTAGGTTGGAACACGCCCGTTGAACCAGAGACGCGCCGCCTCGTGGCCATCGGTGGGATCGACTTCGACGACGCAAAACCCTTCATGGCCCTGCGGGTCCGCGAGGCTCGTGTAGAAGAAAATGCGCGAGCCCACCCACCGCGTCGTCGGGCGCATGATGTCGCTCACCATCGGATTGATGAGCTCGCCGAAACTCGACTTGGGCGAGGGATACTCGTGCTGGTAGCGCACGGTCCCCTTGCGGTCGACGAGCAGCAGGTTGTGCCAGGAGTTGAGGATGATCCCCTCTTTCCAAACCGTAATGCCGCCCGGCCGCTCGCGCTCCTTGAAGTCGACTTCGGCGATGGTCCGCACGCTGCCGTCCCGAATGTCGATGGCCACGACACGCTTGTCGCTCACGACGTAATCGGTGTCGCCGCGCAGCACGTCCCAGGTCGTGTTCTTCAGCGCCAGGGTGGCGTGCCACAGGGCGTGGCCGTTCTCGGGGTCGAGCAGGGTGAACCATTCGTCGCCGCGCACGACCAGTCCGCGCGAGGTCGGCATGGTGCGCAGGACTTTGTCCTTGAAGCGCGGGGTACTCCACACCATCCCCCCGTCGCTGCTGCGCAGCGCGAGCAGGCTGTCACCGGAGGGGACGAACAGCACGCCGCGCCGCTGGACAATCGACGCGTACGCGTCCGAGCGCAGCGGCAATTTCGCTGCCTTGAGGGCGGTGCTACGCCAGAGCACGGCACCGCTGCGCGCATCCAGACGTACCGGGCCATCGGTGCTGAGATAGAGCACCAACGAGCTGTCGGTGTCGGCAAACGGCAGCTGATTCCCGAACAGGTAGGAAACGCCCTTGGTCGAGAATGACTTTGGCTCGACGGTGAAGGCGCTGTCTTGCCGCCAGCGGACTTTGCCGGTCGCGACGTCAACGGCCACGAGCGTCCAAGCGCTGCGCGCGGTGCGACCCAGGATGATGATCGCGGTATCCGCATTGGGTGACGGGAGCCAACCACGCACTCCCGCGAACGACAGTGTGGCACTGTCCCAGCGCTTCTGCCCCGAGCGTAGGTCGATCGTCTGCATCGTGTCGCCGAGGGTGATGAGGCCGAAGCCGGTCGACCCGACGATGTCCATCGCCGCCTGCTTGAGATCTGCGAGATCTTTGCGCGACCAGGTCACGGTGCCGGTCGCGGGATTGATGCCCACGAGCTCCGTCTTGTTCCCAAGGATCAGAACTGATTCGAACGCGTCACCCGACGCCGACGTGCGATCGTAGGCTCGAGGGATCTCCACGGTGCGGTAAAAGTTGATGTTGCTGGGGCTCGTGTAGCGCCACAACGCCGGACTCTCCACGACGCGCAGCTTTTTCAGTGCGCTCGCCGCCACGTGCACGGTGTCCGGGCGCTCTTTTCCCAACACCAGGAGCGTATCCTGACGCCAGGCGAGCACGGTTCCTTCCACCGATTGCGCGTCCGTCGCGCCTTCGATCTTGACGCGCGCCCCGATCGGCACGGGGAGACCGCGAGGACTTTGCGCGAGGGCAGGGCCGGCGAGAAGGAGGAATGGCCACAGTTTCATGGAAAGCCCCTGAGGAGGCGGAGGGGGTTGAAGCTACTGATGACAGCCGATCTTGCCACTCCCGCCTGAAGCGGCCCGAAACCCATCATCGCGCCCCCCGATCTGTCCACGCCCGGAGCCGCTCGGCGGCCGCCGGGCTCACGCCAGCCTCAATGTCCGCCCAAATGTTGTGCCAGACATCCACAAGGTCCGCAGTGTCCCGACCGGTTGTGGTATCCCAGCGAGCTCGGGATGCCCACTCCCGTACGTGCGCGCGGTGGCGGGCGAGGACGGTTCGCGCCCACGACATGTCCGCGGAATCTGGAGCGGCTACCGCACGGAATGCGGCTTCGTAGTACACGTCGCCCTGCATCGCAAGCGAGAGCGCCATCGCCGCTGCCGGGGGCGTGGCTGGCGGAACGGGCAAGCCGAGCTCCGCGAAGGGTAGGGCCCAATTGTCCGTCGCAAACAGCCCCGCAGGGTTGTCGAGCCACACCCAGGCGTGCAGCACCGCGATCCGGGGGCTGTCACCGCCTCCCGGGGCCACGTCGGCGTGCCCGCGGATGAAGCTCTCCTCATCCACCGTGCCACTGTGAAAGTGCCACGCGGCGTGGGTCACGGGCAGCGTGCCGGGGACGGTGTCACTCCTGGTCAACGCTGCGTACGCGACGCCGATCAAGGTGAGCCGCCCGTCGATGCTGGCATACTCAAGGATTTGCGGGTGGGATTGATCGATGTGACCGGCGACGAGCAAGGCCGCGTTCAGCCAATGCTCACCCATGCCGGGGAAGTTCGGCCCGATCGGCCGATAACCGTCGGCGCTCGCCGCCTGCGGATCCCGGTAGCGCGCTGTCGCGGCGCGCACCGCCGCGGCGAACCCCCGCGCCGTGCTGTCGCCTGGGCCTGACCCTGGGAGCATACCGCCATGCTGCGCGGCGAGCTCGAGCGTGCCGGCCGCGAGGCAGAGCCCAACGAGTAGTGCCGGTCGGGCGAGTGCGCTCATGGAACCAGCACGTCGAGTTGTGTTTGCTGGTACACCGCGAGCAACGCCTGTAGGAGCTCATCACTCACGCCCTGGGGATAGCGGCTGACGAGCCGCACCTGCGCGAGCGCCTCGGCCGGCTCGAACCGCCCAGCGTGGATGCGGGGCGAGCCGTGCAGCTGCGGGAACTCGCCCTGCCGGATGCCCCGCAGGGGCACAAGCACGACGCGGGCAGCGGGCGGCGCGAGACTACCGTTGGGCGCTTGTCGCACGATCAAGAGCGCGGTATCCCGGACCGCGAGCAACTCCCCTTCCGCCGTGACCGCGACCAACTCGCGGCTCGCCGTCTCACCCGGCTGCATGTGCAGCGCGACGCGCGCGCCACCCGGCTCGTTGGCCGGGTGAAACGAGCCGACCTGGGTGCCGACCGAGCAGGCGAGCAGTCCCGCCATCCCGATCAGACTCGCCAAACGCCGCGCCGCGGTCGTCATCGCACAGGCACCCGGGTGGCCGCGAACCGACGCTCGAGATCTTCTTGATCGACGCGCCACCGCTTGAGCGCGGCGAGCAGCTGCGCGTCCGAGGAGACGAACGGGGTCGGGTCCGTGCCGGTGGCGATCCAGGCGCGGCGGATCCACTCGATGTAGTAGCCCTGCGATACGAGGAAGAATGTGCGCGCTGAATCCCCCGCCGGCGCGGCGCCAGGTTGGAACACGGCCGTGAACCGCTGTCCCGGCGAGGTCTGAAGGTAGCGGCGGTCGGCGATCCGGAGACTCGCGAGCGCGTTCGTGTCGTCGGTTCCGTCGGCGCCGATTACGCGGGCCAGATCCCACTCGCGCGCCGGCGCGCGGCGCACCGCGCCGGCGAGCGCGACGCGGTCGATGCGCCAGTTGTCGGCGACGAACGCCAGTCGCAAGCGAACGCTGTCGCCCTGCGGAACGGGGACGACCGCGGCGACGTCCTTCCACGCCACCGGTCCGGTGTCCGAGATGCGTGAGACTTCGCGATAGCGCGACCCGTCCCACACGGAGATGCGGAGCCCCATGCGAGTCGCGTACCACTGGCCGAGCGCCACGGCCGGACCCACGCGCTCCAGATCCTTGCCGACCCAGTCGAGGGCGCGGGCGCCGCGGGTCCCCAGCATGAGGTCGTACAGGAGGACCGTATTGAGCAGGCTGTTGCGGAGCCGCAAGACGAGCGCGACCGTGTCGGCGCCGGCGGGGGCCGGGAAGGTGAGGTCGACGAAGTCGCCCACGTCGCCCGCGCGGGCTGCGCGGAGGGTGGTGGAATCGGTGCGATAGGCGACTCCATCGGCGGCGGCGAGCTCCTGCCGCACGTCTCTCCCCGCCCGATCCCGGGCGGTCGCCGGGGGCGCGAGGTGCCGCACGGCGAGCGGCTCGCCCGCGTCGTTCGGGAGAAGGAACTCATCGGCGTGGTGGCGCACCTCGAGCAAGGCGAGCTGGTTCAAGTAATGCGTCTCAATCGCCTCGTTTCGCACCTCGAGACGCAGCTCACCGCGGGCGTCCGCCTGTGCCCGCAGCCGGTCCACGTCGCGGGCTTCGAACAGCGGTGCGATGCTGTAGGAGAAGCCTTCGGCCTCGAGCGCCAGGCCGCCCCCGGTGTCGGAATAGAACGTGGGGCACGAGCCGAAGCACTTCGGATTAGTGGCGCAGTAGATCGCGATGGCGAGCGCCGGAACGCCGACCGAGACGAGGGTCGAGACGGCGAAGCTGGTTCCCGCATCCACCCGCGTCTCGAACGACTCCATCGCGACGACGCTGTCGAGCGGCACCTGCGAAACCGGCGTGGCATCCCTGAGTTGGAGGTCGTAACGAGTGCCGCTGCCGCGGACCGTGTCGCCTACCACGCGGACGCCTTGGGGGTAAACGACGGTGAACCCGTTCGCGAGGTGCGCCTTGACGGGCGATTCCACGGTGACCGAGTCGGCGGGGCGGGAGACGCTCGCGACCTCGACGTGGTGGAAGATCCAGATGCACCCAGCGGCGGGAAGAGTCGCTGCGGCGAGCAGCGCGAGCAGTCCAGGGCCTGACGAGCGGAACACGGGCGTCTCCTGAATCGACCCCGACAAGAAAGGGGCGCTCAGTCAAGGAGCCGTCAAGGCCTGTCGCTTGAATAGGTGCTTACCAAGGTAGCCATTCCCTGTCGGAGGGATTTGGACGCAAAGTATTGACACGCACGGCAACGCCATGGTACTACTCGGCATGGCTCGAGGAGGTACCATGACGAACGACATGGGAAGCTTCCGCGTCGACGTCGAACTCGAGAACCCTGCCCGCCCGGGTCAGCGACGCACGGTGAGGTCCGTGCTCGTCGACACGGGCGCCGAGTTGAGCTGGGTCCCGGCCGAAGTGCTGGAATCGCTGGGTGTCGAGCGTAACAATCAGTGGCACTTTCGCCAGGCGAACGGCACGGTGCTCGAGCGCTGGACTGGCATCGTGATCGTCGGCGTCGCTGGAAGGCGAACGGGGGACGACGTCGTCTTCGGAGAGCCCGGCGACTTGGTGCTCCTGGGGTCACGGACCCTGGAGGGCCTGAACTTCCGCGTTGAACCCGTCACGAAACAGCTGGTGGACGCGGGACCGGCGCCCGCCGCCGTGGCAGCCCCTCGCGGCAGTGGTTTACGTCTTGACGCTCGCCACTCGCCTGGTGCGCGCGATCGAACGGATCGCGAACAAGTCCGAGACCAAGACTCCGTAGCGGCGCCGGAACGCCGTCAGTACAGGATGTTCCCCGTCGCCGTGAACGCCCAGTGGCGGCCGGTGAACCCTTTGCCCCAGCGATAGCCGAGCGCGAATTGTCCCACGTCGGTGATGGTCAACCGCGTGGGGCCGAGCCGCAGGGCGAGCCCGGCGTCGCCACCCAGCCGCGTCGGCTCGTCTGCGTACCAGGCGCCCCCGTAGTCGAGGTACGGCGCCAGGCCGACGCCGAACAGCCCCCACACCTCGTCCTTCACCACGAAGCGGTCCTCGAGAGCGACCCAGGCCTCGCGGGTGCCCGTGAAGGCGTGCGCCCCGAACAGCCGGGGGCCCTTCGAATCGCGCCACAGATCGAACTCATCCCCCGGCTTGGGCCCGCGCAGCGCGCCGCCCTCCAAGTGGAAGATGAGCGTCTGGCGGGCCAGGTTCTGACTCGCGACGGTCATGCTGCCGAACACGCGCCCCGAGTCCACGCCCGCCCCGGTGAGCACGCCGTCCGCCTGACCGCGCACCACGGCGAACCCGTTGTGCCAGATGGCGGAGAGCTGGCCGCTCGCCTCGGGACCCACGCCGGCACTGTCGGGCTTGTAGCCCCAGGCGCGCGGCGCCGCCCAGACGCCGAGCCGCAGGAACTGCGAGAGGTCCACGTCCTCCTGGTGGGCGAAGGCATTGAAGTTCTCGAGCACCTGAAAGCGCACCTGCTTCAACTCTATGCCAGCGCCAACGGTGCCGAATTGCGAGCGGGGGAAGGGCACGGCCGACGCCGAGTCGAAATCCTCGCGCCGCCAGCTCGCGCCGAACCAGAGCCGGGCGTAGCTCGCCCGCGTGGCGCGCAGCGCCACACCTCCGGAAAGACCGAACAGCAGCAGCCGGTGCTGCACGCTGTCGGCCAGGGCGCCGTCATGAAACTGCAGCACGCGCTCCTTCGCCGCGGCGCCGTTCGTGATGAGGGACCGGGGCGCGACGGTCTCGTAAAAGGGCACGCCGAGGGACCACGACCCGCTGTCGCCGTCCGAAATAGCCTTGTATTGCCCGGCGAGCACGGTGCGGCGACCGAGCAAACCGGTGCTGTTGTATCCCACGCTCACACTGTGACGGTCGGGGGTCCTCTCATAGCGCCCCGTGAGCGCAGTGCCGCTGCCGAGCAGATTCCCCTCGGTGAACGCCACCGCCCACAACACATCGCCTGCGACCGACGAATAGTCGAAGTCCGGAATGGTGCTCCAGGCGTCGTCCGTCTCCACCCGCAGGGCGAGACGATCGCCGTCCACGCGCTCGGTGTCGATGCTCACCGCGCGAAAGATCGTCAGCGCTCGCAGCGCGCGCTCGCTCTCGGCCACCTTGGCGGAGTCGTAGGTGTCGCCCCGTTTGATCAGCAGGGCGTGGCGCACGACCCACCCGAGCGTGGTGATGTGCAGCGCGTTCCCGACACTCGCCACGACTTTGGGCGCGTCACGCTTGCGATCGTACACGTTGTGCCGGACGACGAGGATGGTGTCGATGGTCTGGGCGGCGAGTGCC
>Ga0209806_1001603_pt1 | contig 14799 bp, 9 predicted proteins | sample GraSoiAngelo_152_FD_186166 | JGI IMG/M metagenome (GOLD analysis project Ga0209806, IMG submission 186166) | Grasslands soil microbial communities from the Angelo Coastal Reserve, California, USA - 14_1009_12_30cm (SPAdes) (version 2) | ecosystem: Environmental > Terrestrial > Soil > Grasslands ... | reverse complement strand
ATGAATTCAAAAGCACTGCGCGGCGACCATCGCTCCAGTACGAGGGCAACCACGATTCCATAGGAAGAGACCAGCACCGCCAGCTTGGGAGAACCGCGGGCGTTCAATTGGCCGAGCCGTGCAGGGGCCCATCCAGTCCGCGACATCGAAAACAGCATGCGCGAGGATACGTACAGCGCCGCGTTCGCTCCCGAGAGCGCCGCCGTAAGCACCACGAAGTTCATCAAGTGACTGGCCCCTGGAATACTCACCGAGCGGAAGACCGTAACAAACGGGCTTTCGCTGATCCCGGCCCGATTCCACGGCATTACCCCGACCAGAACCGCCATCGCCCCCAGATAGATTACCGTCAGCAGCGCGAAGGTGATGCGCGTGGCTTTCGCGATCTCATGGGGAGACCGCGCTTCTCCTGAGGACACGGCCACGAACTCAATGCCTCCGAAGGCGTAAATCGCAAATGTCATGGCCAGAAACGGCGCGAGAACTCCCAGCGGAAAAAATCCGCCCTGCGCGGTGTATTGAGGTGCGACGCGTCCGCTCAGCAGCAGGGCGGCGCCCAACACGACAAACGCCGCGATGGTAACCACCTTCACCATTGCGAACCAGAATTCGAATCGGCCGTAGTCGCCCACATCCAGTAAATTCACCAGCAGGAGCAGAAGCGAGAAGAGCGCGACCCAGACAATGGCGGGAACCTTCGGAAACCAGTGCGCCATATAAACCGCCGAGGCCACCATCTCGGCGCCAATCGAGACCGCAATCGCCGCCCAGTATCCCCCGCGCGAAAGGAATCCGGCCCAGTCATTGAGGTAAAGGTCCCCATAGACGCCGAACGACCCCGCGGCCGGGTGAGCACATGCCAACTCACCTAGAGCGCACGCCACTGTGAAGTTGATGAAAGCGGCCAGCAGAAAACTCAAAATCACCGCTGGTCCAGCCAGTCCGATCGCGCTGGCCGAGCCCAGCAAAAGCCCGGTACCGATCGAACCGCCGACCGCGACCATGGCCATCTGACCAGCCGTCAGTTGATGATGAAGTCCCTGTTCTTCGTTTACGTTGCAGACCTCTTGCATCCGGAACGTATACCAGAAAAGGGAACCGATCGCCCAATTGCGGGAGCGAGAATGACCTTCGTAACCGCGCCCGGCCGTTACTGCATTGCTGCTGGTTTCACCAACTCCTAGAATCACCATGCAGGTTACTCCGCAGATTACCTACATGCCGGATCGAGCCGAAATCGCGAAACGTGTCGCGCAAGCGGAGAAGCTTCTTCAAAGAGGCAAGACCGGCGACGCCTTGGACGAATATCTCCAAGTCCTCCTGGAGGATCCGGAAAACGACAACGTGCGTTCCATGGCCGCCGACCTTTGTCTGTCGTTGAACCGGACTGCAGAAGCCGTCTCGCTGCTGGGCGATCTTTTTGAGCGCCAGGTCGGGCTCGGCGATGCCACCCGTGCCAGCCTGACCTACAAGAAATTAGCGCGCCACGGCAATCCGACCTGGCAGCAGAAGTTCCGCTTCGGACAACTGTTGGAACATTCCAACAAAAAGCTGGCCATCGGCACCTACGAGAACGCGCTCGATGACCTCTCGAAGCAGCGTAAGAAGGCGGAATCGTTGCAGGTGCTGGGCCGCATCGTAACCCTGGAACCGACCCAGGCGAATTACCTGCGCATGGCCGAACTCTGTTCCGAACTCGGGGAAAACAAGCCGTCGGCTGCAGCCTTCCTGAAAACCGCCGAACTTGCCGAGGCCGCCGGGGCCGACGCTTCGCAATATTTCGAACGCGCCTACGGCGAGGACCCCAGCGATCCCCGCATCGCTCTTGCCTACGGCAGGAGCCTGCTCGCCCAAGGACAAATCGGCGCAGCGATCTTTATCTTTGAGCCGCACGTCATCGCTGGAAATCCATCGCTCGAACTGCGGGACTACTACAGCCAGGCTCTACTCGCCGCCAACCGCCTGGCGGAAGCCGAGCCCCTGGTTTGGCAGCTCTTCGAGCAGAATCCCGGACGCCTGCAACAAGTCGTCACATTAATCGGGCAGATGATCGACTCGCAGCAGGATGCGGAAGGCGTGGCACTTGCGCGCAAGCTGGAACTGTTCCAACGGCGGCGCGGTGAGCGGCGCGCTTTCGTCGCCATGATGCAGGACCTGGTGGGCGGCCACCGCTCCTCGCCCGAGATGCTCGAGTTTCTCAGCGAGCTCTTCAATTCCTCCAATCGTGAAAACGATTATTGTCAGACGCTGCTCAAGCTCTTTGATCTTTACGTGAGCACGGCCAACTTCCAGAAAGCCGGGGAATGCCTGGATCGCGCCGCTGACGTGGATCCTTACGAGCACGGCCACCAGAAGCGGCTCGAAATTCTGCGCGGCAAGATTCCCGATGATCGCTTCAAGGTGATCGCCTCACGGCTGAGCCAGCTGAATAAATCCGTGCCCGAGGCGGTGCGCTCGGAAGAGCCGACGCTGGGTGCAGCGGCTCTGCAAGACCTGATGCTGCAGGCAGAAATTCTGGTGCAGTATGGCATGCGCTCAAAAGCAGTGGAGCGTCTGCATCGCATCCAGGAACTTTTTCCGCGTGAGGAGGAACGCAACGAAGACCTCCAGCGCCTGTACCTGGCCGCGGGAATTACGCCCCGGTACGCCGGTACTGCGCCGGTTCCCACTCCCGCAACTGCTCCGCCTACGCCAACTCCTGTCGTGCAACCCTTGACGGTGCCCGCAGTTGTGAACGGCGAGCAGGCCGACGTCAGCAGCTTCACTCGCGTCGCGGAAATTACGCGGAAGCTTTATCAGCAGAACAATGCGACTGCAGTTCTAGCAACGGCCGCTAACGAGATGGGCAGCCAGTGGAAGGTGACGCGCTGCGTGGCCGCCATGCGCAAGCCGGGTCTGCCACCGACAGCGTTGCAGGAATATCACGCCGATGGAACCACCAGCGGCGAAGCAGCGGCCCTCGCGGCCGTCGTCACCGCGTGTCAAGATCTGGCAGCGAGCCGGGGTACGGTGAATCTGCCTGACACGCTCAGCGCTCCAGAGGCGCAGCCCGTGCGGCGGCCCCTCGCGGAACTCGGTGTCACTGCGCTCCTGGCGTTGCCTCTTATGGATGGGGAAGATCACATCGGCATCCTGGTATTCATGCAAGGCTCCGAGCGCAATTGGCATCCCTCCGAAATCGTAGTGCTGAAGACCCTGGCAGAGCAGGTTGTCATAGCGCTCAATAACGCGGGTTTGCGCCGCTTGGTGCGGAATCTCTCCGTCACCGACGAAAAATCTGGACTGCTGAAGCGGGCTTCGTATTTAGACCTGGTACTGGCTGAAACGCAACGCGCCAACCAGCAGGCGACCCCGCTCACGATCCTGCTGATGCATTTCGGCAAGAGTTCCGCCATGGTCAAAGAATTCGGCGAACCGGTTATCGAAGCCACCATGGAACAAGTGGGGCAGCTCTTCACCGCCAATATTCGTTCGAACGATCTCGCCTTCCGCTACGACACGACTACCGTCGCCATCATTCTCGGAGACACTGCGGAAAAGGAAGCGCTTCTCGCGGTTGAAAAGCTCCGCAAGCTGGTGGCGGAAGTTCGGCTGCCGGGAAAAGATCAGCCCATTGCTTTTTCAGCCGGGCTAGCCGAAGCCGTGATGCGCACCGCATACGATCCGGTGGACATCGTCACCGAGGTGATCAACCGCGCCGAACAGGCATTGCACGACGCGATAACCCAAGGCACGGGAAGTGTAGTCTCGCTGGCTCCCAACCTCGCTTCGGCCGCAGTGGCGTAAGAGCTACGAGCTGCGAGCTTCGAGCTACGATACGAATCATCCCGCTCCAACGGACAAGCAAGGCTCCGCCACCACCCGAATCTTCAAGCTCGCAGCTCGAAGCCCTTCTGCTACACTAATAAGTTTTCTCTCTAACATCTGGCCGCGTTCTATAAGGATTTCATGCTGAAACCCGGAGACATTGCCATCGTCAGCGGTGCGCGTACGCCCATGGGGCGCTACTGCGGCAAACTCAAAGACTTCACCGCGCAGGAACTGGGCGCAGTTGCAGCCAAAGGCGCCATCGAACGCGCAGGAATCGATCCGAAAGAGTTTGACCACGTCGTATTCGGTAACGCGCAGCAGACCTCCGGCGACGCGCTCTACGGCGCTCGCCACGTGGGCCTGCGCGCGGGCATCCCGATCGAGACGCCAGCGCTTACCGTAAATCGGCTGTGCGGGTCGGGCATGCAAGCCATCGTCAACGCCGCGCAAATGGTGCAAACCGACGAGGCGAAAATCGTGCTCGCCGGCGGCATGGAAGCCATGTCGCAGGCGCCCTTCGTGATCCACGGGCGTGACGGCTTCACGCTTGCTCCCGGAGGCAAGCTGGAAGATTCTCTCATGGTGGCGCTGCTCGATTCTTACTGTGGCCTCTACATGGCCAACACCGCCGAGCTCTATGGCGAGCAGCAGGGCATTACCCGGCAAATGCAGGATGAGTTCGCTCTTCGCTCGCAGCAGACCGCGGATGCCGCCTACAAAGAAGGAAGGCTTCAGGAAGAGCTGGTGCCGGTGCCCTTAAGGAATACAAGGGGCGAAGCGACCGGCGAGCTGTTCGCCGAAGACGATCACCGTCGCCCCCAGACCACCATGGAGGGGCTAGCCAAGTTGCGTCCGGCCTTTGGCAAGAACGGAACGGTCACTGCCGGAAATGCGAGCGGCATTGTCGATGGTGGCGCCGCGGTGGTGGTGATGTCGGTGGAGCAGGCCCAGAAACGTGATCTGAATCCGCTCGGGAGAATTGTGAATTGGGGGACGGCGGGCGTCGATCCCAAGCTGATGGGACGTGGTCCGGTTCCCGCAACCAAGCTCGCGTTGCAGCGGGCTGGGCTGACTCTGGATTACATCGATCTGATCGAAGTGAACGAGGCCTTCGCGGCCCAGTACCTCGCGGTCGAGAAAGAGCTGGGCCTCGACCGCAGCAAGGTCAACGTGAACGGAGGAGCCATCGCGCTGGGCCATCCGCTGGGCGCAACCGGAACTCGGCTGGTAATCACATTGCTGTATGAGCTGAAGCGCCGAAAGAAAAAGTACGGCCTCGCGACCGCCTGCATCGGCGGCGGCCAGGGGATCGCGATGGTCGTGGAGAGCTTTCAATAACAAGTCTTCGCCACAGAGGCACCGAGAAAAATTCAAGCCGGCATAAAATTTGTCATTCCGAGCGCAGCGAGCAATCTGCTGCGCCCGACGCCGCAAGTAGAACGAGATTCCTCGCTACGCTCGGAATGACAAGTCCTTATCCTCAGTGATCCTCTGCGTCGCTCTGTGGTTAAGAAAGGTTCTTATATGCAGATAGAAAAAGTAGGCGTCTTAGGCTGCGGCCTCATGGGCTCCGGCATCGCACAAGTCGCGGCAACCGCCGGGTTTCATGTCGCCGTGCTCGAAGTCGAACAAAAGTTTCTCGACAAAGGATTCGCCGGGATCGAAAAATCGCTCGCCAAATTTGCCGAGAAAGGTACGATCAAAGAAACTCCCCAAGCCATTCGGGCCCGCTTGAAAGGGACCACCAACAAACGGGATCTCGCCGATTGCGACATCGTCATCGAGGCCATCATCGAGAATCTCGATGAGAAGAAAAAGATGTACGCGTCCTTGGACCCGATCGTGAAGAAAGATGCGATCTTTGCGTCCAACACGTCCTCGATCTCGGTCACGGAAATGATGACTGCCACCAAGCGCCCGGAGCGGTTCGTGGGATTGCATTTCTTCAATCCGGTGCCCCTGATGAAGCTGGTGGAGGTCGTCAAAACTATTGCCACCGCGCCCGAGGTCTACGATGCGGCTTACGAGTTCGGGAAAAAACTGGGGAAGGTCCCCGTGCGAACTTCCGACAAGACCGGTTTTATCGTGAACCGGTTGCTGGTGCCCTACATGCTCGATGCGATCCGCGCCTACGAAGAAGGTGTCGGCTCGATCGAAGACATCGATAACGCTATGAAGCTGGGCTGCGGATATCCCATGGGACCTTTCACCCTGCTCGATTTCGTCGGTCTCGACACTACCTACTACATTACCCACGTTATGTACGACGAGTTCAAAGAGCGCCGCTTTGCCTCGCCTCCGCTCTTGAAGCGGCTGGTCATGGCAGGCTGGTACGGGAAAAAAACCGGCCGCGGGTTTTATGATTATGCGGACCCGGCGAATCCGGTGGCCGGGAAGTTCTAGAAAAAAGCAAATCCACCTCAGAGGCACAGAGGCACGGAGAAAAACTGTGAAGCAAAAAGCTAAGAGATGTTTTCTCTGTGACGCTGTGTCTCTGTGGTGATGTTTTGGAACTCATATGAACTTCGAAAACATCCTCCTCGAAAAGAAAAACTCGATTGCCTACGTCACCGTCAATCGTCCCAAGGTGCTCAACGCGCTCAACATGGCGACCATGGAAGAGCTACGCGCTGCGTTTACCGACATCAAGAGCGATTCGGCTATTCGCGTCGGCATCGTCACCGGCTCGGGCGAGAAGGCATTCATCGCGGGCGCGGACATCAGCGAACTCGCCAAACACGATGCCGTTTCCGGCAAGGAGTACACCCACCGGGGACAATCTGTGCTCGACCTCATCGAGAACTTGGGAAAGCCGGTGATCGCCTGTATCAACGGCTTTGCGCTCGGCGGCGGCTGCGAGATTGCCATGGCCTGCACCATGCGCCTCGCCAGTTCGAATGCCAAGCTCGGACAGCCGGAAGTGAAGCTCGGCATCATTCCCGGCTACGGTGGAACGCAGCGCCTGCCGCGCCTGGTGGGCAAAGGTATTGCGATGCAGTTGGTGTTGACCGGCGAGATGATTTCCGCCGACGATGCGTACCGGATCGGCCTGGTAAACGAAGTCACCGCCCCGGGAGACTTGCTTCCCCGCGCGGAAGCCCTCGCCCAGAAAATCATTGCGAACGCGCCGCTGGCGATTCAATACGCCATGGAAGCGGTCAATCACGGCTTGGACCTGACGTTGGCGGAAGGACTTTATCTCGAGGCGACGTTGTTCGGCGTTTGCTGCGCGACCCAGGACAAGACCGAAGGTACGACAGCGTTTTTGGAGAAGCGGGCGGCGGCGTTCAAGGGAAGGTAAAGCGATTTCAGATTTTCGATTTCAGATTTCAGATTGCAGATTTCAGATTTCAGATTGATCTTACCGGAAATGAATCTTTGAAATCTGAAATCTTCAATCTGCAATCTGCAATCTAAAATTGTCGGATGCGATTGCACCACAGAAACACACAGAAGAAATCCAGTGTCTCTGTGCCTCTGTGGTGAAGAGATGCCTGAGAAATGCTGAAGTCTCTCCACATCGGCCGCTATGTGAGTAAGCCGGAGGACCTGCGGGCGCTGTCCGAGTTTTTGAAAGCGATCGGTTTCCAACAGGTTGTCGGGGGAGATAGCCGCTCAGCGGTCTTTTCGGCTCCCATCGGGTTGCTCAGCATAAACGCGTTGCCGTCCCAATATCCCAAGGAAGTGCTCGACCATCTCAAGGACGTCAACCGGCTGATCGTGCTCGAGGTCAGCAATCCTGACGACGTGTTGGCGATCGCGCAGAAACAGAAGCTCAAGCTGCTGGCGGATACGGCCTCGCCGAAAACAGGCGAGCGCAGCTTCTCGCTGGCTTTGCCCGGCGAGATCATTGTGACCGTGCACGGGAAGCCGGAGGAATTGCCGTCAGGCATCGAAGGAGAGCTCAAGGCTGAAGGCAAACGCTTTGCAATCGTAGTCAGCCGCTTCAACGCCTTCATTACGGAACGGCTTCTTCAGGGAGCGCTCGATGGACTGCGCCGCAGCGGCGCGCGCAATCAGGATATCGAGATCATGCGCGTTCCGGGAAGCTTCGAGATTCCCGCGGCGGCGCGCGTGCTTGCTGAAACCGGCAAATACGATGCGATCATCTGCCTTGGTTGTCTGCTGCGCGGCGATACCGCCCATTACGACGTGATCGTAAATGAATGCGCTCGCGGGATCGGGCAATCGGCGCAGGAAACGGCTGTGCCCCATGCTTTTGGCGTGCTCACCTGCGACACGCTCGAGCAAGCCATCGATCGCGCAGGACTGAAGATGGGTAACAAAGGGCTCGAAGCCGCATTAGTTGCAGTCGAGATGGCTGCCTTGAAGAAAGTCGTCAGTCCTCAGTCGTCAGTCGCCAGCCGGAAAACCGACGTCGGTCGTCGGCCGTCGGTCGTTGGCAAAGACAAAACAAGAGCCAATGCCCGACATAAAGGCCCCGCCAAGAATAGACGCCGATCGTGAGCCACTAGACACGACACCACCCACCAGCCAACGACCCTCAGCCGATGCCTAGAGACTGACGACTGTTTATCGTTCCTGTAAACTAATTCGACTTACTGAAGCCAACGACTAACGACTGCTCCATGGGTACTCGACGCAAATCCCGCGAACTCTGCTTGCAGATGCTGTTTCAGGCCGACATGGGCCGACAAGGGCCCGATGATGTGCGCCGCACGTTCTGGGCGGAACGCAAGGAAGTAGGAGAAGATGTTCGCGGTTTCGCCGATGATCTATTCCGAACCGCCACGGATCGCACCAGCGACATCGATAAGCTGATCGAGGGTCATGCGGAGCATTGGCGCATGGAGCGCATGGCCGCCGTCGACCGCAACATCCTGCGCGGTGCGGTCGCGGAATTTCTGGGCTACCCACAGACTCCTCGCGCGGTGGTCATCAACGAAGCCATCGAGATCGCCCGCAAGTTCTCCAGTCCGGAATCGGTGCAGTTCATTAACGGAGTACTCGACAGCGTCGGACGCGACCTCGAAAAGGCGCGCACCTGAAGTCAACATGCAGTCCACCGCCGACTCTGCCTGAGTTCGGCGTGCCCACTGTCTCCAGCAGAAATCAGGGCTGCACGGCCACCAGATCCGGGTTGCACGTTTGCGGGATGTTGCTGCAGAGGCTCGTCTTGTTGCTGTTGTTATTGTTGGTGAACGTAATCTGTTGCAGGTCGCCCCCGGAAACTGTGCTGACCACGTGGATAGCGCCATCATTGGTACCAACGTAGAGAGTCGTTCCGTCCGAGGTCAGGCTGGCATCCAGCGGCACAGGATTTCCGGTAAGAGGCAACGCGGTCACAGTGTTCACGCCCAGATCGAACACGAACACGCTTCCGAGATTGCTGGCGAGGATGTATGCCTTGGAATTGTCAGAAGACACGATCAGCTTCAACGGTGTGAACCCGCCTTGACCGAGGTTCACGAAAGTGGAGTTAGCCGTCATGACTGGGAAAGGGCAGATGGTCTGCGTGGGCGCGCTAGTTGTGGCTGGAGTCGGACCGGTCACGAGCACGTCGAAGACATCCACGCCCGGCGACTCAAGTCCTAAGGCATGCACTCCATCCGTGAGCGCCTGAAATAATGCCGGAGTTCCGCTGGGAAAAGCAGCAGCCTGTCCATAAGCGGTGTCGCAGGCGTTGCGCATGGTGACGCCGGATGGTCCAGACAAGTAGGCCAAGGCGCCATTGGCATAGAAGGAGACGGCATTTGCCGGAGCCGCGAGAGGAATCGTTTTCAGCGACTGCACCGTCGAGTAGACATACAGGTTGCTTCCCGCAGTGATGAATGCTTTCAGGCCGTCTGGTGAAAACGCAGCTGCGGTCGCCCCTGGAATCAGCAAAGGCGTCGCAACCGCAGTGGGGGTACCGGTTCCGGAGAAGCCGGAAACAACATAGACCTGGTTGGGATTGGACAGCGTGTCAGAGACGATGACCTTGTCGCCGTCGAGCGAGACGGCTAATACCTTCCCGGGAACACTCGTTAGTTGAGATAGCGGGTTCGCACTTCCTGTTGCGGCGGGATTGAAGATGATGAGCCCTGCGGAGCTGCCGAGAAAGATGGATTTCCCGGTGGGTGCGAAGAGCATCGAGTTCGGGGAACTGGGAAGCGTCGCGCTATTGCCAGCCGCGTTGGTCTTTATGGCAATTGGAAATATTAGCGGCTGACAACCATTGATCGTGCCGCATTGGGTAGTCGTAACGTAGACGTTTCCGGAAGTAACGGGAGGACCGGTGATGAGGCCGATGATTGGCGTTCCGAGGTAGGAATTGTCTGACGGATTCGTCGAGGAATAAACCGGCTGAATCGGCTCGAGCCCCACATTACAGTTAGGTGCGGCGCAGGTGGCAATAATCCCCGTGCCACCCGGAACGCTGGCCTTTACGGTAGCAGTTCCGGCGAGGGAGCCGGCGCCGGTGGTCGTAACGGGAGTGAGGCTGGCGTTCGGAGGCGAAAGCGAGATCCAGTCCAGCTTGGGGACCGGGTTGGTGAGCTTGTTGCCGAGTCGATCGATGACGGTCGGCGTGATCGTGATGCCAGAAGTGTTGCTGGCGACGGCAAACGACGTGTTGCCGGGCGAGTTTCCCACCTGGAGGTTGATGGACTGCACCAGACAAGTTTCAAAATAGGGATGCATTTGACCGCTGTGGTCGGGTATCGGCGCGGGCAGGCTGCTGACTCCTGAGAGGCTGGCGAAGATCTGCGTACGTCCAGGGGTCGCAGCAGTGAAGCGCGCCTGCGTGATCTGGTTCCCATTGTTGTTGTTGAGGGTCGAGTCGGTAGTGCTGATCTTGGCGACGGTCGGATTGTTTTGGGAGAAGTTGAATGATCCGACGGTGTTTGTAATCTCAGCCCCGTTGCTGAATGCCCTCGCCTGGAACTCAAGATAATTCTGGATGCCGGGAGCCTGGGCCAGAGTGATGCAGTCGGGCTGCGGAATGGGGGGATTGATCTCGGTCAGCGTGATCGTATCTATATGCTGGTGGACGTAAACCGCAACCGGCGCACTGGCGACGCCATTGCCAGTCGCGGTGACCTGGGTCACTCCCGCGCCTTGTGGGGTACAGACCCGGCCCGACGTGTCCCATTTGCCGGCGCAAGCAAGGCCACCTGCTGACGGAACGAAGCTCAGTACCGAGGGATTGCTGGAAGAATAGACGATGGGGAGCGTGGTGATGCCGCCTCCGGCAGCGGTCACGGGACTTGCGCTGAACTGCAAGGTGGTCCCGATGTCGATGCTGCTGTTCCCCGGGGTTAAAATGATTTTTGCGGGAGTAGGAACGGCGGAAGTGCCAGTGGCGCTTCCACCACCGCAACCGGTCAGACTGCCAAATGCCAAGGTTATGGATAAGACGGCCAACACCCAAGGAACGAACCGACGCATGCATCCTCCCCGCCTCAGCAGGCTGCACGCCTGTCGGACGAGTCTCTGTATCTTCTGGAAAACCCTCAGTGTAGAGGCCAGCGCTAATTTCGGCAAGCGCCGGCCGGTCCGACTTCGCCAACTCTGAGATGCGGCAACAGTTGTTGACGATGTCGGCGCGCATTGTTATATTTAAAAGGTTCCGCGAGTTAATTCTGGCTTGCCTGGAAGCGGTGGGTTTCAAAGCCGCGCGATTTTTTGTGTGCGCAGCGCCTCCGAAGATAGCGGCTGAGCTTTAGAGACATCGTTCCTGAGCGGAAATCAGGGTTCAGGAGCTTTCCTCGCTGAAATGCTTCGCGCTCACCTCTCGTCCGTCGAGAGGCTATGCGAAGCAAGTTTGACGAAACGGAGCACCTCCGAAGTTGGGCTTGGTGCCACCGTCGTCGGCGTTAGTCTGATTGGGAAACCAAAATTTTCTTTCCGGCGATATTGCGCCCGGCGAGAAATATGGCTGGATGTGAGTGCGCCAGCCAGCCCCGGCAACGGGAAAAGCAGAAGCAACGCTGTGCGTGCGGATACGCTTGTAGCGACTCCGCGGCATGTCGCGCTGAAGGAGTGGCAAAGAGTGCCTACGTTTAATCAACTGGTGCGTTCCGGACGGAAGAAGCCCCGTTACAAGACGGCGAGCCCGGCCCTGCAGTCCTGCCCGCAAAAGCGCGGCGTCTGCACCCGCGTGTATACCCAGACGCCCAAGAAGCCGAATTCGGCGCTGCGCAAGGTCGCGCGCGTGCGGCTCACCAACGGCATTGAAGTGACAACCTACATCCCCGGCATCGGCCACAACCTGCAGGAGCACTCGATCGTGCTGATCCGCGGCGGTCGCGTGAAGGATCTCCCGGGCGTGCGCTATCACGTGGTGCGCGGGACGCTGGACGCAGTGGGGGTCGCGAATCGGAATCAGGGTCGCTCGAAGTATGGAGCGAAGCGACCGAAGAAGGCGTAAGAACAGGTTTCAAAGTTTCAGGGCGAGCGCGGAAGTTTCGCATCGCACAGCTCAAGCCAGAAGCTATGAGCCAGGAGCTAAAAGCTAATGCCCCGTAAAGGACATATTGCAAAGCGCGGAGTGAATCCGGACCCGGTGTATGGATCGGATCTGGTGACCAAGTTTGTGAACTCGATGATGTGGCAGGGCAAGAAGTCGACCGCCCAGGGCATCTTCTATGAAGCGCTCACACAGTTGCAGACCAAGGGCGGCGACGAAGCGCTGAAGCTGTTCAAAAAGGCGGTGGAAAACGCCAAGCCGCTGCTGGAAGTGAAAACCCGGCGCGTGGGTGGCGCGAACTACCAGGTGCCCGTCGAAGTGAATGCCGACCGGCGGACTTCGCTCGCAATCCGCTGGCTGATCACGTATGCGCGCGGTCGCGGTGAAAAGGGCATGACCGAGAAATTGACGAACGAGTTGCTCGATGCCGCCAACAATCGCGGCGCGGCAATCAAGAAGAAGGAAGATGTCCACCGCATGGCGGAAGCGAACAAGGCGTTCGCGCATTATCGGTGGTAGAAAAGCAGCCTTTAGCTGGTAGCCGTTAGCTCTTAGCTTGGTTCCTAAGATGCAACGGATTCGGCTAAAGGCTAAGAGCCAAAAGCTTGTAGCTGATTTTTTGAGCCCCAGAAAGAAGAGTTGAAAAGACCGTGGCACGTACCGTCCCATTAGAGCGTTGCAGGAACATCGGCATCATGGCGCACATCGATGCCGGCAAGACCACGACGACGGAGCGCATCCTGTTCTATACGGGCAGGACGCACCGCATCGGAGAGGTCCATGAAGGCACGGCCACGATGGACTGGATGGAGCAGGAGCAGGAGCGCGGCATCACCATTACGTCCGCAGCCACCACCTGCACGTGGCGCGATATTCGCATCAACATCATTGATACCCCCGGCCACGTCGACTTTACGGCCGAGGTGGAGCGTTCGCTGCGCGTGCTCGATGGCGCCGTCGCGGTATTTGACGCCGTTCACGGCGTACAGCCGCAGTCGGAAAAGGTATGGCGGCAAGCCGACAAGTACGGGGTCCCGCGAATTTGTTTCATTAACAAGATCGACAAGATGGGTGCTGATTTTGAGCATGCCGTCGACACCATCCGCAAGCGCCTTAACGCCAAACCTGTAGCGATCCAGATTCCAATCGGCCAGGAAGACAAGTTCAAGGGCGTCATTGACCTGATCAATATGAAGGCGATCGTCTGGACGGACGAGACCATGGGCGCGGAGTACGTCACCGAGCCGATCCCGGCTGAGTTGCAGAAGAAAGCGGAAGCGTTTCACACCCAGCTGGTCGAGACCGTCGCTGAGAACGACGACGAGATTCTGCATAAGTTTCTGGAAGGCGAAGAAATCAGCGCAGACGCGTTGCGCGCTTCGCTGCGCAAGTCGACCATCGCCTTGAAGCTGTTCCCGGTTGTCGTCGGTACCGCTTTCAAGAACAAAGGCGTGCAGCCATTGCTGGATGCAGTGGTCGATTTCCTGCCTTCCCCGCTGGACACGCCGGAAACCAAGGGCATTGATCCCGACACCGGGAAAGAGATTACCCGCAAGGCCGATGACAAGCAGCCGTTCTCGGCGCTGGCGTTCAAGATCATGGCTGACCCGTTCGTCGGTCAACTGACCTTCATCCGCGTTTACTCGGGACAACTGAAGTCAGGCGAGTCTGTGTTGAACTCGCGCACGCAGAAGACTGAGCGCATCGGTCGTCTCCTGAAGATGCACGCCAACAAGCGCGAGGACATCCAGGAAATTCTGGCGGGCGACATCTGCGCGGTGGTGGGACTGAAGAACGTCGGCACGGGCGACACGATTTGCGAGGAGAAGCATCCCATCACGCTCGAGTCGATCACATTTGCGGTGCCTGTCATATCAGTCGCGGTCGAACCTAAGACCAAGGCCGATCAGGAAAAAATGGGCATGGCTCTGGCGCGGCTAGCACAAGAGGATCCCACCTTTAAGGTTCACACTGATCCTGACAGCGGGCAGACCATCATCAGTGGGATGGGCGAGCTGCACCTCGAGATCATCGTCGACCGCATGATGCGCGAGTACAAGGTTGAGGCCAATGTCGGCAAGCCGCAGGTGGCGTATCGCGAGACCATTCGCAGGCACGCGGAAGCCGAAGGCAAGTACATTCGGCAGACCGGCGGCCGGGGCCAGTACGGCCACGCCAAGATCCAGCTCGATCCCAACGAACCGGGTAAGGGCTACGAGTTCGTGAATGACATCGTGGGCGGAACGGTGCCCAAGGAATACATCAAGCCCATCGATCAGGGCATTCAGGAAGCCATGGAAGGCGGCGTACTCGCCGGTTATCCCATGGTCGATGTGAAGGCGACGCTCTACGACGGCAGCTATCACGACGTCGATTCCAACGAAATGGCGTTCAAAATCGCTGGATCGATGGCGTTCAAGGAAGCCGCTCGCAAGGCGAGCCCGGTGATCCTCGAGCCGGTAATGGCGGTGGAAGTGGTCACGCCGGAGGATTTCGCGGGAACGATCATGGGCGACCTGAGTTCGCGACGCGGGCGAATTGAAGGCATGGAGCACCGCGCGGGTTCGCAGGTGATCAAG
>Ga0209806_1001598_pt1 | contig 14809 bp, 13 predicted proteins | sample GraSoiAngelo_152_FD_186166 | JGI IMG/M metagenome (GOLD analysis project Ga0209806, IMG submission 186166) | Grasslands soil microbial communities from the Angelo Coastal Reserve, California, USA - 14_1009_12_30cm (SPAdes) (version 2) | ecosystem: Environmental > Terrestrial > Soil > Grasslands ... | reverse complement strand
TGTCGCGCACGGCCAGGTCAGCCAGCATCTTGCGGTCGATCTCCACTCCGGCCTGGCGAAGGCCGTGCATCAGCTTGTTGTAGGGCAGCCCCGACTGCCTCGAAGCCGCGTTGATCCGCGCGATCCACAGCCGGCGCATCTCGCGCTTGCGGCGGCGGCGGTCGCGGAACGCGTAGGCGAGGGCGTGCAGGACCGCTTCGTTGGCAGGCCGGAAGAGCAGCTTCTTGGAGAGGCGGAAGCCCTTCGCGCGATCGAGGATCGCCTTGTGGCGGCGATGCGCAGGGACACCGCGCTTGACCCTTGCCATGCCCTAGATCCCCAGGGCCCGGCGCACCGTCTTGCGGTCCGCCTTCGAAACCGGCTGCTTGTTCTCGTAGTTGCGCTTGCGCTTCTTCGACTTGTGCTCGAGCAGGTGGCTCTTCCACGCGGCGGCGCGCATCAGCTTGCCGTTCTTCGTCACGCGGACGCGCTTGGCGATTCCTTTCTGTGTCTTGAGCTTAGGCACTGGTTGCTGCTTGCTCCTTCGTGGCGCCCTGACGGCTCGGCGCCAGGATCATGAAAAGGTTCTTTCCTTCCAGCAGCGGCTGGCGCTCGATGACCGCGAACTGCTTGGCGTCGTCCGCCACTCGCTCGAGAATCCTTCGCCCGATCTCCTGGTGGACCATCTCGCGGCCCCGGAACATGATCGTCACCTTGACCTTCTCTCCTGCTTCGAGGAACTGTCGCAATCCCTTGAACTTGGTCTGGAAATCGTGCTCGGCGACTTTAGGCCGCAGCTTCATCTCCTTCAGCTTGGTGACGTTCTGCTTGCGCCGCTGGTCTTTCTCCTTCTTGACGGTCTCGAACTTGTAGCGTCCGTAGTCCATCAGGCGGCAGACGGGCGGGCTCGCTTGCGGCGCCACCTCGACGAGGTCGAGCCCCTTCTCGTTTGCGATGCGAAGCGCGGCATCCAGCGACAACACGCCTAGCTGGTTGTTCTGGTCATCGATCAGCCGCACTTCGGAACTGCGGATCTGATCGTTGATCCTTAGCTCTTTAAACGGTATGGGACGCTACCTCGGCCAAATTCAGGGTTTGCTCAATTCCTCCAAAACCAAAAACAAAACGGACAGCACCAGCCGTCCGCTTTGGAACCCCTTCAAGCGTCTGCTTTGGGGGTGAGGGCTGGTGCCCTGCTTCAGAGCGTGGATGGTACCGGAAACGTAACCCACTGCGCAGAATGGCGTTGCTCTCGCTGATGGGAACGCTGCCCCACGTCTCAGCACCCAGGAACGTGGCCGCGTTGCTGGCCCTGGTGGCCGCAGCCGCCGCATGCGGCGGCGGGAGTCCCACCATCGTGGCCATCCACTCCCCGTCCCCAGCATCTTCGCCATCGACCAGCGCGCAGGCGAGCCCAAGCGCCAACGCCACTGCGTCAACTCAGCCGGTTACCGGCTCCTACGGCGTCCTTGCCACGCGACCTGGTAACACCTCGGGCCAGTACACAGTCAGCGTGGTCGGAATCGACGGCAAGGTGACCGGGAGCAAGACGATCAACTCGCCGGCGAATGTCAGCTGCGCGAACGCGGCCGCCGCCGTCGTGCCCATACCTGTCAGCACAAGCAACACAGGTGTGTACTACGAGGAGGCGTCGGGAGGCGTCACCTTCATGTCGCCCAACGGTCAGGTGCGTCAGTCGGCGAGCGTGCCGGCCGGGACGGCATCGCGGCGCAGCATGTTCGCGGTCAGCCCCGATGACCAGCGCATCGCCGTCGTCGTGGCGGACTTCAACTCGTCCGGAGCCTCGACCAGGCTCTACGTCGAAAACCTCGATGGCACCAATCACCTCGACCTCTTCAGCGAGAGCGGCGCATACACGCTGTGGCCGATCGGCTGGCACGGCACGAACAACCTCGTCGTAGCAAAAGTCCCGTCATGCACCCAGGGTGGCGGGCCGTTTTGCTGCGGACCGCTGGAGCTCCACGTGGTCGACCCCGCAACCGGAACCCGCCGTTTCATCTTAGGGGGCTCGGGCTGTGTGGTAGCCGGCCCGGCATCGATCGCCGGAGTCGCTTGCGAAACGTCCGACTTCACCCAGGTGCGGGAGATCAACTGGACCGCCGGCGCCTTCAACAGCTTCCCGATCCAGGGTCCTGCACCCGCGTACCTCTCGCCTGACGGTCAACTCGCGCTTGTCGCTAGCGGGGGAACCACAGTCATCCCTGCGATTGCATTGAGCATGGATGCATGCCTCTGGATCGACAACTCTCACCTTCTGGCCGGCGGGGACGCGCAGAACCAGGCTCGCATCGGCGAGGTGCCTGGCGGCAAGATCCTGCCGGTCGCGGCGCAAGGCGAGTGTGCGGGCCGCATTCCGGGAGGCCTTTAGGGCCCCTGGCGCGAACGGAGGGTCGCACCCTGCGCGGTCTATAAATGACCCGTGAGCGCACCTCCATCCGGACCGCAGCATCCGAACCAGTCGCGCAGATGGCTCTGGTGGTTGGGTGGCGGAATCGGCCTCTTCCTGGTCATGGCCGTCGCTGGTGGAGTCTGGGGGATCACCTCGCTCGTCCACTCGTTTCAAGGCGGAGCGTATTCGTGCCTGCCATCTGACTTCCCGCGCTACCCCGGATCAACGGTTTCGAGCGAGACGACCTCAGTCCACGCCAACGGGCATGAGTGCCGGATGACGTTCGAGTCGAACGCCGACATCGACACGGTGGGACCGTATTTCGAGTCACATCTCAAGTCGGGAGACTGGACGGTCGGTTCGGTTGACTATTCAGCGGGGACGATCACGTTCAGCCGGGTCACACGTCCACAGGTCTCAGGTACAGCCAAGTTGTCGCCCTTACAACACGGTACCCGCATCGCGATCGTGCTCGACAGTTAGAGGCTCAGCGGCGGCGCTCGGCGATTTCGGCCGAGATCATCTCCACGAACGACTCCAGCGCCATGTCGACCTTCTCGCCCGCTCGGTTCTGCGCGTTGACGTGTCCTGATTCGACCTCTTTCGCGCCCACGACGACGAGGTACGGCACCTTCTTGAGCTTGGCGTCGCGGACCTTCCGGTCGAGGCGCTCAGAGCGCTGGTCGACCTCGACCCGCACCCGCGCCGCTCGCAGCCGGGCCGCCACTTCGCGCGCGTAATCGTTGAACTCGTCCTTGACCGGGGCGACGACGACCTGTTTCGGGTGCAGCCAGACCGGGAATGCGCCCGCATAGCGCTCGATCAGGTAGCTGAACAATCGCTCCATCGCCCCGGCGGCGCCGCGGTGCACCATCACCGGCCGCTTGCGCGTGCCGTCCTCGGCGACGTATTCCAGATCGAAGCGCTCAGGCAGCTGGAAGTCGACCTGGACTGTCGAGTTGGTGAACTCGCGGTGATGGGCGTCGCGGACCTGAAAGTCGATCTTCGGCCCGTAGAACGCAGCCTCGCCCGCACCAACCTGGTACTTCTGGCCCATCGATTCCAGCGCCTCGGCGAGGTTGGCCTGCGCCACCTGCCACTGCTCCTCGGTCCCGAGCCACTTCTCCTTCACGTTGTCGCGCGTGGAGAGCTGGTACCAGAACTCGTCGATGCCAAGCACCTTTGAGAAGTAGAGAGCGAGGTCGATCGCTCCCTTCACCTCGTCCATCAACTGGTCCGGGGTGCAGAAGATGTGCGCGTCGTTCAGCGCGAACGAACGAACGCGATTCATTCCGGCCAGCGTGCCCGACCGCTCGTAGCGCCAGTTGTTTCCGATCTCGGCGATCCGCAACGGCAGGTCTCGATAGCTGCGCAGCTCCGTCTGATAGACGACGATGTGGTGCGGGCAGTTGACCGGCCGCAGCTCCAGCTCCTCGCCATCCTCGAACTTCATCGGCGGGTACATGTACTCCGCGTAAAGCTGGGCGTGGCCGCTCTGGCGGTAGAGGTCGAGTCGCGCGACGTCAGGCGTGCGCACGTGCTGGTACCCGCGCGCGAGCTCCTCGTCGACGATGAAGCGCTCGAGCTCGCGGCGGATGGTCGCACCGTCGGGGAGCCACAGGGGAAGGCCCGGACCGACGCGGTCGTCGACCGCAAAGAGCTTGAGGTCCTTGCCGAGCTTCTTGTGGTCGCGCTTCTCGGCTTCCTCCAGGAACTTCAGGTAGTCGTCGAGCTCTTTCTGTGACTGCCATGCGGTGCCGTAGATGCGTGTCAGCTGCGGTTTCTTCTCGTCGCCGCGCCAGTACGCGCCTGAAACTCGCTGCAGCTTGAAGGCCTTGAGGTCCCTGGTCGAATTGACGTGCGGACCGAGGCACAGGTCGAGAAAGTCACCGGTCCGATAGACGCTCACTCCATCACCCGAGACCTTGTCCGCGATCAGCTCGAGCTTGTAATCCTGGCCTCGCTGGCGAAACTCCTCGATCGCCTTCTCGCGCGGCAGGACCTCTTTTTCGAATGGCCTGCCTTCCTGCGCGATTCGTCGCATCCGCGACTCGATCGCCGGCAGGTCCGATTCCGAGATCGGTTTGGCGAAGTCGAAGTCGTAGTAGAAGCCGGGCGGCTCTTTGATGGCCGGGCCGATGGCGTATTTGGTCCCCGGGTAGAGCTCGGTGACGGCGGCGGCAAGGAGGTGCGCCGTGGAGTGGCGCAGGATCTGCAGCGGGTCGTCTGTCGGCTCGTGGTCGCCGTACTCGGGCATGGGGTCGTCCAGTATATGGACGGCTTTGTTTGGATTCGGATCTCCCCACCCGGCCTTCGGCCGACCTCTCCGGCGAGCGGGGAGGTGAACTGGGCTGCCGTTGTTGATGCGGTTGGTTATCCCTCCGCGGGGCTTGGCATCATGATCGAGAGCACCGGCATTCCGTTTCCTGGCGAAACCCTTCTCCTCGCCGCCGGGGCGTGGGCGGCCGCCCGCCACCACTCCCTGATCCTGGTCATCCTCTTCGGCTTCGTCGGCGCATCGGCCGGCGCCGACCTCGGCTACCTGCTCGGCTACAAGGGCGGCCGGCCCTTTGTCGAACGCTTCGGGGCCAGGCTGCGAATCCGTCCCGAGCAGCTGGCGCGCGCCGAGCTTTTCTTTGCGCGCCACGGGGACAAGGCGGTCCTCGGCGCGCGTTTCGTGCTGGGCCTCCGCACCTGGGGGTCGATGCTGGCCGGCATGTCGCACATGCCGTTCTGGCGCTTCCAGGTGTTCAGCGCGATTGGCGGCCTGCTGTGGGCCGTCCTGATCGGGATCGCCGGCTACGTGCTGGGCAGCAACCTGCCCCTGCTCGAGACGATCATCCGCGCCGTCGGGGTCGGCGGTCTCACGGTTCTTCTGCTGATTGCGCTGATTTTGCTCGTGGCTGAGCGGCGTGCAATCCGCCGGCGATGACGGCCGCCCCACCGCCCGCCAGCAGGACGCCAAGGCCGCCCAGCACCTGCGCGGTGCCGATCGTGTCGGCCAGCGCCGCGGCGATCAGCACCGGGAGTGCCGAAACGCCGTTGATGACCATGTAGAGCAAGGAGAAGATGCGGCCGCGAATGGCGTCGCTGGTCGCCTCCATCAGATAGGTGATGGCGGGGATGAGGATCGCGCCGAACTCCACGCCAAGCAGGAAGCTGAAGGTCGCGCCCGTGATCCGGTTGTGCACCTGGAGGTCCTGGAAGTGGCGCATCGCCTGCGGCACCGCGGCGAGCGCCAGGAGCGTCACGCCGTTGGCGATCAGCGAGCCGGCGAGCAGCCGCGTGCGGTCGACGCTCCGCAGGAACTGGCCGAGCAGAACCGCGCTGAGCATTGCGCCCGCGGTCGCCGGACCGAGGATCACGTACGTGTCCTGGGCGGCGATCCCGATGACCCTGCTGACGTATGCGGGCGCCAGCGTGTAGAGCATGAACAGGACGAGCACCGCGACGCTCACCTGTCCGAAGGCGAGTCGCAGCCCGCGCGACGCACGCACCGCGTCGAAGCCCTCCTGCAGGTCCAGCAGCATCAGATGAAAACGGTTGCGGCTCTCCTCGACGGGCGACTCGGTATGCCGTTCCAGGTGTGGGATGTCCGAGGCAAAGATCAGGCTGCCGGCGATGAGCAGAAGGACGACTGCGCACCAGTAAGGTGCATAGAGGTCGATTCTCGAAACAACCGGGGCGAGCACGCCTCCGACGACGAGCGTCAGGACCATCGTGAGCAGGGCCATCGAGTTGGCGGTGATCAGGCCGCTGCGGGGAAGGATGGTTGGTATGACGGCCGCCTCGGCCGGACCAAACAGCTGACCCACGGCGGAAAAGACCAGCGTGATCAGCAGGAGATGCAGGAAGTCGCCCTTGAGGCCGGGGACGAGCGCTGCTATGGGAATCAGCGCAACGGCGGCGGCCCGGCCGATGTTGCACCAGAGCATGATCTGCTTGCGGTTGAGGCGATCCGCGATGACTCCCGCGGGTGGGGCGAAGAGCACAGCCGGAACCGTGTAGGCGAGCAGCGTCACAGCGACCGACGTGCTGCCGCCCGAGATGTTGTACGCGAGGATGATCAGAGAGAACAGCAGGAACTTGTCCGCGAGCTGAGCCGCGAGCTGCGCGAACCAGATATTGCGAAACGCGGTGTACCGGAGCACAGCGCGAAAGCCGCCCGATGGAGCCTCAACCGGCAGCCTGATCGGATCCACAGTCGGTAGAGCCTAACGACCGAACCTTGGGTTGAATGCGCGATAGAGCTCTTCCCATTCGGGCAAGGTCAGGGTCTGCGGCCGGCGGACAGGGTCGATTCCAAGCTCTCGGAGCCGAGACGCGGTGTCAGCGCTCGGCGCTTGAGCGATCCGCGCCAGGGTTCCCCCGATCTGCTTGCGGCGGAACTGAAACATCGCTTCGACGAAGCGAAAGAAATTTTCCATGTCATCGACGTCTACCGCCGGCCGTTCCCGAACCTCGAGCGTGACCAGCGCCGAATCCACCTTCGGGGCGGGTGTGAAGGAGGAGGCCGGAATCGTCATCACCATCCGGGCCTCGGCGAAAACCTGGACGGCGACCGTCGCAAGACTCGCCCCCGTCGTCGCGGTCCACCGCTCGGCGACCTCCTTCTGCACCACAAGCGACAGGCGTCGAGGGCGAGGCGGATGGTCCAGCAGCTTGCGAATCAATGCGCCCGTCAGGTTGTAGGGAATGTTGCCGGCCACAACCTCGCCACCCTTCGGAAAGGCGCTCGCCACGCCGAAACGGAGGATGTCGGACTTCACCACCTCGACGTTCGTGTGGCCGGCGAGGACGTCGCGCAGCACCGGGATGAGGCGCAGGTCCAGCTCCACCGCGACGAGGCGCCTGCAGCGTGGGGCCAGGGCGATGGTCAATGTGCCGGCGCCCGCGCCGACCTCGAGCACCTCGTCATCGCCGTTCGTGCCCGCGGCTTCGGCGATCGCGTCGCGGGTTTGCGGGTCGACCAGGAAGTTCTGGCCCAAACGGTGCTGGAGGGTGATGCCGTGGCGCTGCAGCAGCCTCTCGAGCTGCTGCAAGTCGGCAGGGTCGATCACTTCATCTTTTGAAACAACGTGATCGCGTTCTGCCGCTCCTGGTCGGCGAGCTGTTCCAGGCTGATCCCACGCAGCGCCGCCACGGCCTCCGCCGTGTCGAGGAGATACGCCGGGCGATTTGGGATCGACATGCGCTTTTGCGCGTTGCCGTAAGGCGAATCCGTCTCGAGCAGCAGCCGGTCGGCCGGGCAATGCTTGACGACTTCCCGCAGCTCGTCCCGGCTCGGGCGGGTGACCAGGCCCGCGAAGGACAGGTAGAACCCGACCTCGAGGAACCGCTGAGCCCATCCCCAATCAAGCGCGAAGTAATGCATGACGCCCCGGATCCCCGAGTGCTTCGAGATGACCGTCAACAGCTCAGTCGATGCGCCGCGGTTGTGGATGGAGACCGGGAGGTCGACCTCGGTCGCGAGGCGGAACAGGTCGTCCAGGTGCTGCACCTGCAGGTCGCGATGCGGCCCGCCGATATGCTCGAAGTCGAGGCCGATCTCTCCGATGACGACGACCATCTCGTCTTGCGCAAGCTGCCGCATGGCTCCTATGTCTGGATCTGTGAGCTCGAGTGGGTGGTGCCCCACTCCCGCCCACACCTCTTCGTATGCGTGGGAGAGCGAAACCGCGTTGGCGCTGCGGTCGAGGTCCACGCCGACGGCGATCAGCCGCGTCACGCCCGCGGCGACGGCCTGCTCTACCACCTCGGTGGCCTCGCCGAGCTCCTCGAGGTGGAGGTGGGTGTCTACGAAGATGGAGGAGGTTCCTCTTCGCTCACGTCATCGAGTCGCTTGAAGAGCGCTTGCGGCGCCGGCAGCGTGCGACCGGGTTCGAGCTGCGAGGGCCGCCAGCGGTCGACGGCTTCGTACTCGCCCGTGATGACGGTGTGCGAAGCGCCGTTCTCCGAGAACTCTCGCACGTCCGGCTGGGGCGCGATCACGTCCTCATAGCCGAGCATGGCGTGGAGACGCTGCGACGAGAAGGGTAGAAACGGCGTGAGCATCGTCTTCAGGTTGTCGACGCAGCGGAGCGCGACGTAAAGCACGGTGCCGGCGCGCTCGCGGTCGCTCTTGATCGTGTGCCACGGCTGTTCGGTGCCGAGATAGACGTTGACCCGGGACGCAATTCCCATCGCCAGCTTCAACGCGTTCTGGAAACGGGCTTCCTGGAGGTGCTTTGCCACCTCGTCGAGGGCCGCCTCGACCTCCTTGATCAGCGACTCGTCGATGCCCGTGAGGTTTCCCGGCTGCGGAACCGCACCGAAGTTTCGGTGCGCGTTGACCAGCGTGCGATGGACGAGGTTGCCCCACGTCGCGACCAGCTCGTCGTTGTTCCGGCGGACGAACTCCGACCAGGTGAAGTCGGTGTCCTGGTTCTCGGGCCCTGCGATCATCAGGTAGTAGCGCAGCGCGTCGGGGTCGTACTGATCGAGCACGTCCTTCACGTAGATCACCTGCCCGCGGCTGGTCGAAAACTTGCGCCCTTCCATGTGCAGGAACTCGCTGGCGACGATTTCGTCCGGCAGGTGAAGATCCCCGGCGCCCATCAGGATCGCCGGCCACATCACGGTGTGGAATGTGATGTTGTCCTTGCCCATCGTGTAGTAGTGGTGGGATTCGGGGTTGTCCCACCACTCCTTCCAGGCGTCAGGTTTTCCACTGTTGATCGCCCACTCGATCGACGCGGACAGATAGCCGATTACAGCGTCGAACCAGACGTAGATCTTCTTGCTCGGGTTGTCCTCCCAGCCGGGCAGCGGGACGGGCACGCCCCAGTCGAGGTCGCGCGTGATGGCACGCGGCTTCAAGTTGCGGACGTACTCGAGCGAGTACTTGCGGACGTTGGGCCGCCAGTTGCCGTGCTGCTCGATCCACGCCTTGAGCTGGTCGCCGAACGCCGGCAGGTCGAAGAAGAAGTGCTCGGTCTCGTGGAACTCGACCGGCGCATCGCTCCCGCGCTGGTGCGGATTGATCAAGTCCGCCGGATCGAGCTGGTTGCCGCAGTTGTCGCACTGGTCTCCACGCGCCTCGGGGTAACCGCAGATCGGACACTTGCCTTCGATGTACCGGTCGGGCAGAGTGCGGCCCGTTGCGGGATCGAACGCGCCCATCTGCTTCTTCTTGACGAGGTAGCCCCTCTCGAAGAGCTTGAGGAAGAGGTCCTGCGTCACCCGGTAGTGGTTGGCGGTCGTGGTGCGCGTGAAGATGTCGTAGGTCATGCCAAGGCGCACGAGGTCGTCGACGATCAGGGCGTTGTTGCGGTCGGCAAAGTCCTTGGGCGGAATTCCATTCTTGTCCGCCTCGTAGGTGATAGGCGTGCCGTGCTCGTCCGTTCCGCTTGCCATCAGGACACGCGCGCCGCGCAGCCGCCAGAAGCGCGCCAGCACGTCGCCCGGCACGGCGAAGCCGACAACGTGACCGATGTGTCGCGGTCCGTTTGCGTAAGGCCACGCGGGAGCGATGAGGACAGTTCTGCGTTCCGTCACTTGTTGGAAAGTATCGGGCACAGGATCAAAGGTGCGTTTTGCGCAAAAAGCTCATTTGGACAGGCGCGAATCGTGCGTTTTGCGCAAAACGTGCGTAACGCCGCTGATCACAAGCGTGAACTCGCCGCGCGCCGGTTCGCCGAGAGCGGCCAGTACCTGGGACGCGGTTCCGCGCAGCACCTCTTCGTGCAGTTTGGTCAGCTCGCGGGTGAGCGTGAGGCTGCGGTCCGGCAGCATGTCGGCAAGGACTCCGAGCGACTTGTGGATTCGATAGGGCGACTCGAAGGCGACTGCGGGCCGCGGGTCCTCGCGAAGCGAGTCGAACAATCGCCGCATCTCTCCAGGCTTTCGCGGCAGGTAGCCAAGGAAGGAGAAGCCCGGGCCGCCGTAGCCAGCGATCGAAAGCGCCGCCGTGATCGAGCTCGGCCCCGGGATCGGCACGACCGTGTGGCCGCCCGCCCAGGCGGCCGTCACGAGTGCCTGGCCCGGATCCGACAGCGTCGGCGTGCCGGCGTCGCTGACCAGCGCCACGTCGCCTTCGTCCAGTGCTGCCATCACACGCGGCAGGCCGCGGCGCTCGACCGGTGCGCGATAGCTGATCAGGGGCTTGCGAATGTTGTGCCGCGCCAGCAGTCTCGAGGTCACGCGCGTGTCCTCTGCCGCAATCGCCGACACCTCTTCGAGCACCCGGAGCGCGCGGGCGCTCACGTCCTCGAGGTTGCCGATCGGCGTGGCAACAACAAAGAGCTTGCTCAGACTCCCTCCAGCCAGGTGCCGACGCGGTCCGCGACTTGCACGCCTGGGCCTACGTAGCGTGAGGCTGGGGGCAGGATGTCCAGGAACGCTTTGCCGTAGTCGCGGCCCAGGATCCGGTTGTCCAGGATCACCACGGCGCCCCGGTCGGTCGAGCGCCGGATCAGCCTTCCGAAACCCTGCTTGAGGCGCAGCGCCGCCTGCGGGAGCGCGAGCTGCCCGAACGGGTCACGGACCTGCTCGGCGCGCGCGGCGTACACGGGATCTGTGGGCACCGGAAACGGCAGCCGGACCATGACCACGCAGCTGAGCCGCTCGCCTGGGATGTCGATGCCCTCCCAGAAGCTCGAGGTCCCAAGCAGCAGCGGGCGATTGGCTTCCTCGAACGTCTTGAGCAGCTGCCGGCGCTGGCCGTCGATGCCCTGGCCGAGGATGAGCACCTCGTCGAGGTCGACGCGCTGCTTGAGCGCGGTGTGCACGTCGCGCAGCTGGCGGTGGGAGGTGAACAGGACAAGGGTGCGGCCCCCGACCCGTCGCGCGACCGCGGCGACGAGGTCCTCCACCGCGACGTCAAACAACTCATGCTCTGGCGGCGGAAGGTCGGTGGGCAGGCACACCAACGCCTGGTGATAGAAATCGAAATGCGACGGCAGGATCATCTCCTCGATCTCGGGCCCCAGTCCAACCCGGGAGCTGAAGTAATCGAAGGTGCCACCGACCGCGAGGGTCGCCGACGTGAAGACCGTAGAGCGCCGCTCCGCGTAAACCCGTTCTCGCAGCAGCAAGCCGACGTTGACCGGCGCGGCGCGCAGGAGCAGGTTCTCGGCGCGAGAGACCTGGCTGAACCAGTAGACGCGATTCGAGTCGGGCCGGAGCAAAGCCTCTTCGAGCAGCCTGGTCGCGGCCTCGAGGCGTCCGCGAATCATCTCCAGCTCACGGATGCCCTGGTCTGGCTCATCCCCGCCGAGCCACTCGCGGACGCCGCCCACCGCCTTCCTCAGGTTGACGTCGAGCGCGGCCAGCGCCGTCACGGCGTTCTCCCCGGCGATGCGGATGCCGGACCACCCGTCGTCGTCGCGAAGCGCGGGGGTGATGCGCAGGGATTCCTCTCGGCGCTCCGCTTCGCCAAGGCGGGCGGCGACCCACGAGTCGGCCAGCCGGAAGAGCTCCCGCACCCGCTCTGCGGCCGACACCGCCTGAGGAGCGGCGCCGGCGAACGCGCTGCCGGACGCGCCGAGGTTCGGTTGCCGCTCGAGGTCCGGCAGCAGGCCACCGGCCAACCGGTCGAGCAGCGCCAGCAGACCCGGGCCGTCGGCTTCCTGGCGCAGTCCGCGGGTTGCCGCCTCTTCCAGGTGGTGCGCCTCGTCGATCACGAGGTGGTCATGCTCAGGCAGCAAACCCCCTCCCACCTCTGCGTCGGCCAGCAGCAGCGAGTGGTTGACCACCACGAGGTCGGCCGTCTCCGCCTCGGCCCGGGCGCGGTGCACGTAGCAGTCCTCCTTCGTGCAGTGAATGCCGACGCAATCGAGCGGGTCGCTCGCGATCCGGTTCCACAGCACCTCTTCCCTGCCGTACAGGCGCAGCTCGGAGCGATCGCCGCTCTCGGTCGTGTGCAGCCACATCAGGACTTTGAGCTTGAACATGAGCTCGTCCGCGTCGTTGCACGGCTCGACGAGGTAGCGGCGCCACCGGCGAAGCGAGACGTAGTTCGAGCGCCCCTTGAGCAGGACCGCCTTGAAGTCCCACGGCAGCCACTCGCGCAGGCTGGGCAGGTCCTTGCTCATCAACTGCTCCTGCAGCGTGTGCGTGTTGGTCGACACCACCACGCGTTCGTGATGGCGGACCGAGCGCGCGATCGAGGGCACCAGGTAGGCGAGGCTCTTGCCTGTCCCGGTTCCGGCCTCGACGACCAGGGTTCCGCCGCGCGACTGGATCTGAGCGACCGCCAGGAGCATCTGCACCTGCGACTCGCGGTGCTCGTAGCCGGGCAGGAGGCCGGCGAGCGGACCTTCGGGTCCGAGGAGCGCCGCCACGGCAGCCGGATCCTCGGGCGGCGCGTCTGCGGAGCGGCCCCGTCGAACAGCTTCGACATGGACGGCGGGCACCGGCCCGGCGTTCGGGCTGGGCCCGGTCAGCGCGTCGGCGAAGAAGTGGGCGACCGGCCACCGGTAGGGCGCCACGAGCGCCAGCATCGACTCCTTCACCCCCTCGTCGAGGGTTGCCGCCTCCTCGCGAAGGCGGAGCAGGAGCTGCCGTGTCGCGTCGGCGTCGTCCAGGGCGCGGTGCGGCCTCGGTTGGATGAACCCCATCTCGGTCGAGAGGAGGGGCAGGCTGTGGCTGGCCGCCGTGGGCAGCAGGATCCGGGCGATGTCCAGCGTGTCCAGGATCTGCTGCGAGGGGTCCCACAGCCCGGCGGCCTCGAGAAAGTCGACGTCAAGCCTGGCGCCATGCCCCACCGGCTGCCGGCCCCGAACGAACTCGGCCAGCCGGCCCAGCGCCACCTCAGGGCTGGCCGCGCCCCTCAGCTCCTCCTGCCTGATCCCGGTCAGGCGCAGGACGGTGTCGGGGACGGCCCGGCCGGGATCGACCAGCTGCTCGAGGGTCGAGGTGACCTGGCTAGGCGTGAAGGCGACGGCGCCGATTTCGATGACTCGGTCTCGGGCCGGGTCGAGACCGGTGGTCTCGAGGTCAAGGGCAACGTATTCCGGCAACTTTTCCGCGATTCTACGAACCCGGCTGAATCCGGGTCTGGACGTGAGTCCCGAACTGTAATATGTGCGGCCGATGGTTACTGGGGCGATCGAGGCTCCCAAGCGGCTGGAAGACCTGCACGTCAGACGTGACCTGGTCGCCAGCCTCTTGCTTCGGACGCTTGCCTTCGCCGACCAGCTGACCGGCGCCGCCCTCGAGCAGCGCCTCGGGCTGCCTTTCGAGACCTTCTCCCCGCTCATCGACGAGTTCGAGAAGAACCAGCTGATGGACACGCGCGGCGTCTCCAACGACCCCGGGATGGAAGGTCGTCCCTACCCGGTCAAGATGAACTACGCGATCTCGGGCGCCGGCCGCCAGCGGGCGGCGGAGATGTCGACGGTCCAGACGCGGTACCTGGGCCCCTGCCCGGTCAACTTCGAGGACTACCTCGCCCTTATCCGCTCCCAGGTCAGCGCCAAATCCCCGGTGACCGACTCCCAGCTGAAGAAGGCCCTGGGCGAGCTCGAGCTGGAGCAGCACATCATCGATCAGATCGGCGGCGCCATGGTCTCGCGCGCGTCGCTGTTCATATTCGGCGCCCCTGGCAACGGCAAGAGCACGATCACCGAGCGCATGGCGCTGCTGATGGGCGAGCCGATCGAGATCCCACACGCGGTCGCCCTCGGCGACGAGATCATCCGCGTGATCGACCCCGTCTATCACAAGGTCGCGGAGGGCGAGCAGCCAGTCGACCGCCGGCTGGTCAGGGTGGAGCGCCCGGTCGTGACCGCCGGTGGCGAGCTCAAGCTCCAGCAGCTCGACCTGACCTACGACTCCCAGAACCGCTATTACGAGGCGCCGCTGCAGTGGAAGGCCAACGCCGGAGTCTTCGTGATCGACGACTTCGGCCGCCAGGAGGTTCCGCCGATGCGCCTCCTCAACCGTTTCATCGTCCCGATGGAGAAGAAGATCGACTACCTCGACCTTTCGGCCTCCGGACGCAAGATCGAGCTGCCCTTCCTCTGCCAGGTCGTGTTCTCGACCAACCTCTCGCCCACCGAGCTGGTCGACGAAGCCTTCCTCCGCCGCATGGCTTACAAGATCGGCATCGGCAACCCGACGCCGGAGGCCTTCGGCCGCATCCTTCGCTTCGAGTGCGAGCGGCAGGGCGTGCCGTTCGACGAGAAGGCGATCGGCTACCTGCTCAACAACCTCTACGGCAAGAAGCCGCTGCGCGGCTCACACCCGCGGGCGCTGGTCGCCCGCCTGCTCGACCTGGCCAACTATCGCCAGCAGCCGCCGCGCCTCACCCCGCAGTCGCTGAAGGAGGCGTTCGACGCCTGCTTCAACCCCGCGCTCGGCAGCCTGGTCGAGGACGACTGGGCGCGACCCGCCATCGGCTAGTACCCAGTACTTTTTCACGCCCCTCACCCTCACCCT
>Ga0209806_1001591_pt1 | contig 14841 bp, 16 predicted proteins | sample GraSoiAngelo_152_FD_186166 | JGI IMG/M metagenome (GOLD analysis project Ga0209806, IMG submission 186166) | Grasslands soil microbial communities from the Angelo Coastal Reserve, California, USA - 14_1009_12_30cm (SPAdes) (version 2) | ecosystem: Environmental > Terrestrial > Soil > Grasslands ... | reverse complement strand
CCTCTTCAGGAAGACGCTCGGATTCCGCGTCTACATGAACGCGGCCGAAAAAGACCGGCAGGCGTTCGCCGAGAAAGCGGAAATCTTCACCCAGTATCTGCCCTACGCGATCGTCTTCGGCTGCGTGCACCGCTGGGCGAAGGCGTTCGAAGGGATCGATACCAGCGCCGCTGTGTCGACCTGGTATCAGGGGCAAGGCGCGTTCACGGCGGTCGTGTTTGCCAGTAGCCTGGAGGGTTTTTCGAGCAACCTCAGCACGGCCGTGGCGGAAACCCCGGGTGGAAGTGGTGGGAGCGGCGGCGGTGGTGGCGGCTTCTCCGGCGGGGGCGGTGGTGGGGGCGGTGGGGGAGCCTGGTAAGGAGAGGATCAGATGTCTGGAGCTGCCGGAGGTCAAGGTGACGCCACCCTGACCCCCAGCGAATCGTTAGCGCTAGCGGCCGGCCAGGACCGGTTCGGAAGCCGGGGCCAGGCCGAGTTGCCGAAGCATCCCCAACTGATCCGCGACTCCCCAGTGCTCCGTGATCTTGCCGTTGATTACCTTGACGATATGTGTCTCCGCCCACTCCGCGTGTTTTCCGGTGGCGGGCATCCCAAACACCTCGCCCTTGTGGGTCCCGCTGACGGTCACATAGGCAGCCACGAAGTCGCCCTCGGCGATCTGAAGATCGACGCGGTAGGTGATGTCCGGAAATCCCTTGCGTAGCGCCGATGCGACAGCCTTGAGGCCCTCGCGACCGCCGGGTACGCCCGGGGGAAGCGCGATGTGCTCGGTAAAGTCTGGCGCCAGGATCTCGTCGACGACTTCAAGGCGTCCTTGCGAGAACACCTCGACGGGGATACGCCGTGCGATCGCCTTGTTCTGCTCTGATGACATTCAGTTCTCCTTCTTCGGCTCCCTATCGGAAGCCACGGGTTGCGCGATCGACCTTTAGGGCCAGGCTCAGCAACCTGAGAATGGAGGGACGTCAAAGCGTCCCGACGTGCCTACCCTGTTCATACCCACTCGGGGCCGTGTTCAACCCGTGTGGCCTTTGGTTACATCGCCTCGAGGCGCTTGATCCGCTCCTCGATCGGCGGGTGCGTATCGAAGAGCCCATCGAGAAAGCGCGGGGCATCCTTGAGCGGGTTGGCGATGTAGAGCGGAGCGGTCGCTTTGTTGGCGACCTCGAGCGCCTCCTTGTCGGCGGCGATTTTCCTGAGCGCGCTGGCCAGGCCCGCCGGGTAACGCGTGAGCAGGGCACCCGAGGCATCGGCGAGGTACTCGCGCCGGCGTGAGACGGCGAGCTGGATCAACTGCGCGATGATCGGTGTGAGGATCGCGAGCACCAGACCGATGATGAGGAGGATCGCGTTGCCGCCGCGATCGCGGTCACGTCCCCGACCGCCGCCCCAGAACATGGTGCGGAAGATCCAATCGGAGAGCAGGGCCGCCATCCCGAGCAGCACGGCGACGATCAGCATGACGCGGATGTCGAAGTTGCGGACATGGGAGAGCTCGTGGGCGAGCACCCCCTGTAGCTCGTTGCGGTCGAGCTTGTCCAGCAGGCCGCGCGTCACCGCCACCGAGGAGTGCGCCGGGTCGCGACCGGTGGCAAATGCGTTCGGCGCGCTGTCTTCGATGACGTAGACCTTCGGCTTGGGGATCCCGGCGCCGATCGCCAGTTCCTCGATGACGTGGTGCAGCTGAGGCTCCTGCTGGGCGGAGACTTCGTGCGCCTGGGACATGCCGAGCACGATCTTGTCCCCGGCGAAGTACGACACGAGGGCCGAGCCGCCCGAGACCGCCAGCGCAAAGGGCAGGATGAAGAAGCCGGCGTTGCCGCCCACCGCGACCGCGCCCAGGACGTAGGCGAGGAGCGCCACGAGTCCGACAAAGAGCCCGATCAGCAACCAGGTGCGCCAGCGGTTGCCGGCGATCTCGTCGTAGACGTTGACGTGCGCCGCCGGCGTCGGTCCGCCTGCGACGCCGGGCTGGTCCACGCTGTGCTACGCGGAGGGCGTGAAGCTGACCTTCGGGACCTCGCGGTCCGAGGGCGCCTCGACTTCGAAGTATTCGGACGACGTGAAGCCCATTGCGCCTGCCAGTACGACGGTGGGGAAGGTCTGCAAAGCCGTGTTGTAGTCGCGCACCTGGCCGTTGTAGAAGCGCCGAGCGAATTGGATCTTGTCCTCGGTGTCGCGCAGGTTCTCCGACAGGTCCTTGTACTCCTGCACCGCCTGCAACTGCGGGTACGCCTCGGCGACCGCGAACAGGGAGCGCAACGCACCGGTCAGCATGTCTTCCGCCGCCGCTCGCTGCTGCGGTCCTTGCGCGCCGGCCGCGATCGCGCCGGCCCGGGCCTGGGTGACCTCGTCGAAGACGCCGCGCTCGTGGGCGGCATAGCCCTTGACGGTCTCGACCAGGTTGGGAATCAGGTCATGGCGGCGCTTGAGCTGGACGTCGATGTCCGAAAACGCCTCCTTGACCCGCTGCCGGAGTGTGACCAGCCGGTTGTAGGTGAGCGCGAGGAAGACCACGACGATGACGATGATCGCCAGCACGATGAGCCAGCCGAGTGACACTTGAACCCCTCCTACTTATGTATCTGTCAGGTTGCGATGCGCTTACTCTAGCCGCTCTGCCTAAGAGAAGGCTAAAGGGGGTCCCGCATGGCTTTCAGCGGCGCCGAAGCGCCGTCACGACGATCCACTCGGCGATTTCGATCCTGGAGCCGCGTGGTCGCGACCTCCAGAGCTGGAGCAAGCGCGCGCGGCGACCGGGTGGAAACCGCGGCCGGGGCGGGATGATCAGCTCGAGATAGGTGCGCAGTTGCGAGGGGTTCTCGAGGAGACTGCGGTAGCGATGGTTACGGATGCCCCTGAGTGCGAAGCGGCCCTCCGCAACGACGCGCTCCAGGGCGGCGTCCGCCGCCGACTGCCTGGTGTCAAACCCCGGGGTGGGAAGTCGCGCGACGGGTATCCGTCGCAACGGGGTGATGACGGACACCCGTGGAAGCTGGGTCTCGTGCGGTCGGATGCTGATCAGGCTACCGCCGGGTCGCAGTCGCTGCCCCGCTCGCTGGAGGGCATGGACCATGCCCCTGATCGCGATTCATCACAGCGACCAGCTGAAGAGGGCGACGTCGAACGGCGCGCCGCGAGCCGGCAGCTGCTCGATGGAGCCAACCCGGAAGTCAATATTTGATACGCCGAGCGCGGCTTGCTCATCGAGCGCGTCCTCGATGCTGAGTCGATCCGGGTCAATGGCCAACACCTGCCGCGCGGTCGGCGCGTACTGGAAGGTGAGCCGCCCATCGCCGCAGCCGACCTCGAGGATGCGCCGGCCTTTGAGTGTGGTGAAGCGGTCGATCAGCCGGACCTCCATCCCGTCCGGCGGATAGGCGGAGATGTCGAGTGGTGCCGTCATCGATCGGATGCTACCGTAGCTCGTGCCCGCGAAAAGCCTGGTCGACCTGATGGCGCGCCGCAGCGGACATTTCCGTTTCGAGTCCGGCCATCACGGCGATCGCTGGCTGGAGCCCGATCTGCTGCTGCAGCGCCCGACGGCGCTTCGGCCTTTTGCCATCGCGCTCGCGCAACGTCTGCAGCGGGGAGAGCGGTTCGAGGTTGTCTGTGGCCCGCTGACAGGCGGCGCCTTCCTGGCGCAGATGGTGGCGGAGCAGTGTGACGTCGCCTTCGCGTTTGCTGAACGCTTTGCGCCGCCGCCCTCGGACGCCTTGTACCAGGTCCGCTATCGGATCCCGGATGCGCTGCGGGATGGATTGCGAGGCGCCACCGTCGCCATCGTGAACGACGTCACCAATGCCGGGTCGGCGGTGCGCGGCACCTACGAGGACCTGGTCGCGTGCGGCGCGCGGCCCGTGGCATTCGGCACGCTGATTGCGCTCGGCGATTGGTCAATGAACTTCGCTGCCGAGCACGATCTCGCGATTGAAGCGCTGGAAAGGCTGGGGAACAACCTGTGGACCCCGGAGGAGTGTCCGCTGTGTGTCGCCGCCGAACCCTTGGAAGATCCTTCCGCATCGATCTAACCGAGCTCAGCGGTCGGCTACTGACCCTCGCCGAGCCCAGGGCGGACCATGTTCGATGTACTCCGCGTAGCAGGAAGGGCAGGCCCAATCATTCTTATCAGTGCCTGGCGTGTAAGCCTCAGTATCGGAGAGGTCTTTCCAGCAGAGCAGGCAGTGATTGTGTCCCGTTGCTAATGCCTTGCGCCATTGGATGGACGCCACGACGAGGGCCGTCGCATTGGGAATCCACCACATGCCAAACACAAACTGTTCGCCTGCAAGAGGGAGGCTGTTCGACTTGCCGACCGTTTCAAACGTGAGGCTGTTGTCTCGTGCGTAGCTGAGCTGATGAAGCTGTTGCACCTCGGCATGAGGATGTTGCTCAGCGTAAAGACTCGCGGGAGCGAGCTCGAGCGCCTCTTGTCGTGGTTGCCAACTGCCCCAGTCCACATCAAGTCGGATGATCGACCTCGCGGCGTCGCTGAGAACTTCAGTCACCACCGCGCGGGGCTGTTGATAGTTCGATTCGGGGAGCCTCTGGCAGTACACGCAGCCCGCGATGGTCATCGCGTTATCTAGGCGTCTCTGGAAACCGGCTTGCCGCTTCGGCACGCACCAATCGCAGTCTCTAGGATCCCCCCGAGAGGGTCGCTCGCGGCCCAACCAGCCTCTCGTAGTCGCTCCAGGGCCGGAATCAAGCGCGGGTCGGCCAGCTCGCCTGCCGCTTCCACGATCAGGTTGCCTACCTTTGGATTCGCGAGCAAGGCGTTGACGCGGTCAACAATTCCGAGGTCACCACGTCTTGCCAGTCCGACGAGCGCCTCGCCGGCCGTATCGCCGTCGGGATCGTCGAGGCGTTCCGTCAGTGCCTGACGGATCTCGTTTCCATCGACGTCAAGAAGGCTGCCGATTCCGAAAGTGGCCCAATCGCGGACGTCGGAGTCCTCGTCCCGCATTAAGGCCATCAGTGCTGCCACGGCGGTTGGTTCGGGCGGGGCACTGACGACGTTCGGGATCGCCTGCGCAACGGCCCAACGTACGTTCGCATCGGCGTCGAATTGCCGCTGCAGCAGCGTGGGTAGCGATCGCACATCCCACTGATGGCCAAGCGCTGAGATGGCGGACCTTCGCACTACCGCATCGGAGTCGTTCGCGAGTGGGGTTGCGATTCGAATCACGTCCTCGAGGAATGGCCGCTCGGCCTCGGAGCCGAGCTGCGCCAGAAGGTCCAGCCCGAGCTCGCGTGAGCGCGCATCGGGAGCGGAGCAAAGCTCAGCGGCACGTTGGAAGACGTCATGCGTGCCGCGCTTACGGAGCTCGCGGACAGAATCCCAATACGTGTCGTCCTCATCGTCTGCGCTGAGCGCAATGGCGATAAGCCTGTCCAAATCCATCGCATGAAGCAACGCCATTCGGTTATGTATCTCTCGCTAAGCGGTCTAAGTTCACATTCTGGAGCCGGACCTGGCCGCGGGCCAGCACCTTGCCGTCGTCGGCCTTCGAGATGATGACCTGCCACAGCTGCTGTGTGGCGCCCTGGTGGATCGGCTCGGCGACGACCTTGACGCGGCCGCGAGTCAGAGGGCGCAGGAAGTCGGTCGTGTTGTTGACGCCGACGGCGAACTGACCGCGATCGAGGACCGCCGCCGAGGCGCCGACGCTCGCCGCGCTCTCGATCGCTGTGGTGTAGGCGCCGCCGTGGACGACCCCCCACGGTGTGTGCTGATCCGGACCGAGCTCGATCCACGCGATCACCCGGTCCGGACCCACCGACTCGAACGTCATGCCGAGCGCCTTGAGGAAGGCGCTCGGCCGATCGAAGCTGGGTAGCTGCGGCGTCAGGCTTTGGGCACCGCGGGCACGAAACGCTTGACGAAGGCAAGTGCCGTGTCGGCGACCTCGCGCCAGCCGTGGTCGATGACCAGTGCGTGGCCGCGGCCCGGGATCTCGGCGATCTCGGTGACGTTCTCGTTGTGCAGCTGCTGGTGGTAGGAGGCGTTTGAGATCGCCGGGGGGACCGTGTGATCCTTCTCGCCCGAGATGATCAGCAGCGGGCCGCGGTCGGGATTCTTGGTGTCGACCTTGGCCTCGGTCCAGGGGTTGAGATTGGCGGCTGCGGCCTGGAAGAGCGGTACGCCGGAGGTCGGGACCGCGAAGGTCTCGTAAAGCTCCTTTGCCTCCTCTTCGCTGACGGCGTTGGCGAAGGCGTAGCGAAACTGGTCGTAGGTGAGGGGAATCGCGCGGTTGCGGTTGAGGGGATTGCCGAGCACCGGCGATGCCGACTTCAACGCTGAGAGCGGCAGCGGCAGCACGCCGCGGAAGGGCGCGGGATCGATCGCCACGGCGACGGCCGCCAGGCCGCGTCCGGCGATGATCTGGGTGAGCAAGCCACCGAAGGAGTGTCCGATCACTGCCGGCTTTTTCTTCAGCTGGCCGATGACGTCGGCGTAGTGATCGGCGACCTGCGCGATGGTCTTGTGCGCGAACACCTCCGGATGCTTGTTGGCCTCGTCGACGGTTTCAGGGTCATCGGGCCATCCTGGTGTGAGCGGCGCGTAGCCGGCCTCGCCGAAAACGGCCGCCCAGCGGTCCCAGCTGTGGGGGAGCAGCCAGAGACCGTGAATGAAAACGACCGGCGTGCGGCCGCTGGCGTTCGCTTGATCGACCTGATCGGCGGTAATACGAGATACGGTGTCGATCATGGGACTAGCCTCCTCTTCACGCATGGCCGAAGACGCGTAGGCAACCCATGGTACGCCGTACACTGGGCCGATGCCGGAGACGAAGCTGATGGAGTCGTCAACGACCAGCCGGCGTGCAGGGTGGTGGGGGATCGCATTTGTCGTGACGCTGTTCGTGTCTGGAGCCATGGTCTCGCTCCCCACCGCGAGGCAGACCGGTCGCTCGATCGCGGCCTTCTACGCGGGGCACACGGGGGTGATTCTTGTCCAGCAGGTCCTGGGCGTGATAACGCTCGCGTTCCTTCTCGCGTTCGCCCTAGCGCTCGGCGCACGCCGGCGGCGGTGGCTGCTGGTGGCCACCGTACTGCTCGCCATCTCGGAACTCGTCACGAACATCGTTCCGGTCACCCTGGCGCTGACGAATCCTGAGCCGGACGGCGCGCACGCGTGGACCGTGATCGAGGACCTCGCCGACCAGTCACTCTTCATTTCCATCGCGGTCTTTTCGGCCGCGGCCACCGTTGCCGAGGTTGCCTGGGTTCGCGCAGTCGGCCTGGTGGTTGCCGCCATCTCCCTGCTGCGCGTTGTGCTGACGCTTGTTGGAGTGGCGGCGCTTGACGCCCTGGCGCCGATTGCATTTCTGGTTCTCATCGTGATCCTGAGTGTCCGCATTCTCATGGGACTGAGCAAGCCGATGCCCACCAGCGCTGTGCATTCGTAGGTCGTCTCCAAGCGGATGGAAAAGCCCCTGGCGCGGCCCTTCTTCATTCGCAATCTCGATGCCGGCCAGTTGCTCGAGACCTTCCTGGTCTCCGCGGTCGCCGCTTTTCTGGGGGTGCGCTTCTTCCTCGGGGTGACCGGCTATCCGCGCCTCGGCGGCGGCGGGCTCCATATCGCGCACATGCTCTGGGGCGGCACGCTGATGGTGGCCGGGGTCCTTCTGTTGCTGAGCTATCTCGGGCATCGCATCCGCAGGGCGGCGGCGGTCGTTGCTGGCCTCGGCTTCGGCCTCTTCATCGACGAGCTGGGCAAGTTCATTACCAGCGACAACAACTATTTCTACCGGCCCACCATCGCGCTGATCTATGTGGTCTTCGTGCTGCTCTTTCTCTGGTGGCGCTCGCTGGAGCGGCACCGGGTCTGGGACGAGCAGACGTATCTCGCCAACGCCCTGATGCTGCTCCAGGACGCGGCCCTGCACGACCTCGACCCGACGGAGAAGTACCACCTGGTTCGGTGGCTGCGCCAGAGTGGTGCTGCGGGTACGGCCTTGCTGGGCAATATCGAGCAGGAGGTGGCCGCCCGGCGACCGGACCTACCGCGGAGAAGTCCAATCGGGGCTCGCTTGCGATGGATCCAGAGGCGGGTCGAGGGCGTTCTTCGCTCGCGCTGGACGGGTCGCATCGCCATTGCCGTGTTGTTGATCAGGTTGCTGGCGGCGGTGACGGCCAGCCTGGCCCTTGTTTACGCGCCCAACACCACGGGCCCGGGAGAAACGGTCGATCTGCCGCTGCTGCTGGCCTCCGCCGTGTCGGGTGCGCTCACGCTCGTCGGCGTCGTTTATCTGATCCTGCGCTCGCGCGCCCACGCGCTGCGCTGGTTCCGGCGCTCGATTCTCGCCTCCATCTTCCTGACGGACCTGTTCACCTTCTATTACCAGCAGCTGGGCGCAGTCGCCGACCTCGCGGTTGACCTCATCCTGCTGGCGGTCTTCGAGGCGCTCCTCGAGGTCGAGCACCGGCGCGCGGGACGGACAGAGGCCTAACGATTCCTCGAGCGCGGCCCTCCCCCCGAGGGGGAGGGCGGTTGGAGCATCAGCCTAGCCGCAGGTCCTCCCTGCGATCAGACTGGGGCCGCTGGCTTGTCGAATGAAGATCGGCAGGCTGGTTGCACGCGGACCACCGCCGATCGGGTCGGGCACCGTCGTATCGCCGCTCGCGATCAACACGCACCCGTTGCTGTCGACACTGTTTGTGAAGTAATCGCCGAGCCTGCGGTCTTGACCGGTAGCGACACAGGTCGTGCCGCTGTCGCAAATGCCACCCTGGTGGACGAATCGTCCTGAGGCGTTGGTGACTGTGATGTGGCGGGCGGACGGGCTCAAGGCATTGCCGATGTGCGCTTCGTAGATATAGGTCTTCACATCCGGGACCGCCTGACCGTTATAGATATCGCAGTCGGGATCGACCATCTTGTCCATCTGGTACCAGACCACGGACACGTTGCCGTTCGAGCCCGCAACGGTCCACGGCCACAGCACGCGCGCGTTGCCCTGGGAGGCGAGGCTCACCGGCGGCAAGAACGTCCACTTACCCGGACCGACGTGTTTGCCAGCGACGAACATAATGTGATTCGGCAACGGGGTTGGGCCGCCACCGGTGTTAGGGACGGTGTTACTGCAACCGCCGGTTCCCGCTGCGTCGCGTTCATTCGTGTCCCAGGCGAAATAGATGTTTTGCGCGCTGTCCATCGAGATCAGCTCCGGAACGCCGAAAGGCGAGTAGACAGTGGTCGGGTATACGATCTCCTGCGGCTTCCAGGTTTCGCCACCGCCATTGAAGGCGTCGCGGGCATTGGCCAGCCGGCTGATTCCGATGCCAATGCTGCCATCGGAATGCGTGAACTGGGCGGGCTCGATCAGGCTGCCATCAAAGCTGTCATAGACGAGCTTGCCGAAGCCGGAGTAGGTTCCGCCGTTGAAGGCACCGTTGTCGATGATGCCGTTCGCGCTGCAGCTGTCCGCATAGTTGGTGCTGTGGAACAGCTCGTGTCCATTCTCGAGCGTGTCCGTCGTCATGAAGAGCTCACCGGCGACGCCGCCACCGGCGAGCCACGGGCGGTCGCCATTGTGGCAGTTCGTGGTGCCGTGCGGCCAGGTCTTGCCGCCGTCCTGGGACGAGAAGACGCTGTCGTTGGCCAGGTCGATGCCGGTGTTGTAGATCGACCCGGACGCGTCCTGGGTCAGATCGGGGTCGCTGAACCCCTGGTAGGGGAGGGCTTCGTCGCGGAGTTGCCAGGTCTGGCCTCGATCGTCGGAAGTCCAGATCCAGACGTGGTTCTTGTAGCAGTCGGCGGTGGTCAGTCCGGGGCAGAGAAACTGCTGGATTGACGCCGGGCCACCTTCCCGATCGAGATGCGTGGTGCCCTCGTGCGCGGTGTAGACGAGGTTGCCGAACTTGTTGCTGTGGATGATGCCCGGCTCGCCGCCGGCTCGAACCGTGTCCACGAAAATTGGCTTCCCAAATCCGACGGTGCCCGCCGCCGCGATCGGTGTGCTCGTAAGAACGCTCCCCACCGCGAGCCCCGCGATGCCAAGAATCGCCAGCCTGCTGATCCGTCGCATCATCTACCTATCGCCTCCTGGATAGCCGGATTGAGACATTTACATCTCACCACAAGCAGCCATCAGCGTGCTCAGCTATCAGGGGGGTGCCGCGTGCGAGTTGAAGCTAAATTAGCGCGGCCGGAGGTCAGCGGCGACGCGCTGCTGGCGAAGCCAGCGAACGAGCTCGGCGACAACTTCGTAGCGACCGAAGGAGGGCATCAGGTAGACGCCCTGGACGAGGTGCCGGGTCTCCGTCAGCAGCTCGCGCGATTGCGCGAGGCCCTCGGCGATGCCGTTTTCCCCGGCCTCGCGCATGCGGTCGCGAAGCGGTTGCGGCACTACAATGCCCGGAACCTCGTTGTGCATGAACTCCGCGTGCCGCGACGACTGCAGCGGCAGCACGCCGAGCAGAAAGGGGATCGGCAGCGGCCCGGTCTTCTCGAAGAACCGGTCGAGGGTCTCGAGATCGTAGAGGGGTTGGGACATGGCGACGTCGGCCCCGGCTTCGATCTTCAGCCGGAAGCGGTCGATTTCGTGGTCGAGGTCTTCCGCCGAGGGGTTGACCGCACAGGCGATCGTGAAGTTGGCCGGCTTGCCAATTGAGGTGCCGAGCCAGTCATAGCCCTCGTTGAGCCGCTTCAAGATTTTGATCAGGCCGATCGAGTCGACGTCCCAGACACCCGTCGCCGACGGGTAGTCGCCGATGCGAGGCGGATCGCCCGTCAAGGCGATGATGTTGCGGATGCCGAGCGCGTGCGCGCCGATCAGTTCCGCCTGCAGTGCCATCAGGTTCTTGTCGCGTGAGGTGAAGTGGATCAGCGTGTCGATGCCGACCTGCTGCCGGATCATGATCGCCAGCGACAGCGCGCTCATGCGGACGCGGGCCATCGGGCTGTCGCCGATGTTGATGGCGTCCGCGCCGGCATCTTTGATGAGCTGCGCGCCGGCGATGCACTTCGAGGGATTGAGACCGCGCGGTGGATCGATCTCGACGCTGACCACGAAGCTGCGGCCGGCCAGCCGTTGCGCAAACGGCGTGGGCGGCAACTGCTCCGCCGGATTGAGGTCGATCGCAATCGCGGTGGAGGCCGGTGCCTGCCTGATTCGGGGCGTGCCCGCGACCGGTTGGAGCGCGGCGCGCATGGCGGCGATGTGCGCCGGGGTGGTGCCGCAGCAACCGCCGATGTAGGCCACGCCGAGGTCCGCGGCCTGGCGGGCATAGGTCGCGAAGTACTCGGGCGTCGCGAAGTAGAAGAAGCGCCCTTCGACGCGCGCCGGAAGTCCGGCGTTGGGCTGGCCGGAGAGCGGCAGGCGGGTCTCATGGCGCATCGACTCGAGAACCTCGAGCGCGACCTGCGGGCCGACCCCGCAGTTGACCCCGATGACGTCGACCCCGGCGCGTTCGAGCGCCTGCACCACCTGGCCTGGTTCCTCCGCGCTGAGCGTGAGACCATCTTCGGCGAAGGTCATCTGCGCGACGATGGGCAGGTCGGTCGTCCTCTTCGCCGCACTGACGGCGGCCAGCAGCTCGGGGAGATTGGTGAAGGTCTCGAGCACCAGGAGGTCAGCGCCGCCTTCGAGCAGCGCGGCGATCTGTTCCTCGAAGGCCGCCGTCGCCTGGGCAATCGTGATGCGGCCGATCGGCTCGAGCTGCTGGCCGATGGGTCCGACCGATCCGGCGAGGAAGACTGGCTCGCCCGAGATCTCGCGCGCCTCCCGCGCCAGCTTGACGGCCCGGAAGTTGATGTCCCGCACCCGCCCTTCGAGGCCATGGCGGGCGAGCTTGATCCGGTTGGCGCCGAAGGTATTGGTTTCGATCAGCTCCGCGCCGGCGGAAATGTACGCTCGGTGAATTTCCTCGACGATTTTGGGCTCGGTCAGGTTGAGCTCGTCGAAGGAGCGCTCGAAGCTGACGCCGCGGGCATGGAGCTGAGTGCCCATGGCGCCGTCGCCCAGGAGGGGACCCCGGCGAAGCCGTTCGAGGAACGGATGGAGGCGGGGTTTGTTGCGCTCCGAGGCGGGGCTCACGGACCGCAATAGTAAGGTAGACGGCCGCCGAGAGTCGAATCCCTCCCCCGTTTACGGGGGAGGGCAGGGTGGGGGCCGCAAGAGGGGCCCGCCGCCGGGAGTTGCTCCCTCAGCGGATGGCTGACGCGACTTCGCCCGGTTCGCAGAACCACGTGGTGGTCATGGGCGCCGGGCCCGCCGGGCTGTCGGCCGCCTACGAGCTGACGCGGCACGGGACGCCGGTGACGGTGGTGGAGAAGGATCCGCGACAGGTGGGTGGCATCGCCCGCACCCTGGAGTTCATGGGCTGTCGCTTCGACGTCGGCCCCCACCGGTTTTTCTCCAAGAGCCCAGAGATCGAGGCGCTCTGGAGCGAGGTGCTCGGCAGGGAGATTCGGCCGGTGTCGCGCCTGACGCGCATCATGTATCGCGGCAAGTTCTTCGACTATCCGATCCGGGCCTCGAATGCCTTCTTGAACCTGGGGCCGGTCGAGACCGCGCGCTGCCTGATCAGCTACGCGCAGGCCCGGACGCATCCGGTCGTAGACCCGCAGTCATTCGAGGATTGGGTGTCGAACCAATTTGGCCGGCGGCTGTTCGAGATTTTTTTCAAGACCTACACCGAAAAGGTCTGGGGGATCCCGACCAGCGAGCTGTCCGCCGACTGGGCGGGGCAGCGCATCCGCGGGCTGAACCTGGTCGAGGTGATTCGCAACGCCGTCCTGCCCCCGTCGTGGCGCGGCGGCGAGCACGCCATCGTCAAGACGCTGGTCGACGCATTCCGCTATCCGCGATTGGGCGCCGGCCAGATGTGGGAGTCGGTGGCAGCGCGACTCCACGCGAGCGGGCACCCGGTGCGGTTGGGAGAAGAGGTGGTGGCCGTCCGTCACGCGGGCGGGCGGGTGTTGTCGGTGGTCGTGCGTGATGGCTCGGGGGCGACGCTCGACGTGCTGGGGACCGAGTTCATCAGCACGATGCCGATCCGCGAGCTGATCGCGAAGTTACAGCCGGCCGCGCCCTCGATCGTCCGCGCCGCGGCCGACGCGCTCGGTTACCGCGACTTCATCACCGTCAACGTGGTCGTCGACCGCGCCGAGGTCTTTCCGGATCAGTGGATTTACGTGCACGATCCGGGCGTCAAGGTGGGGCGGATCGCGAATTTCAAGAATTTCAGCGCGGCGATGGTCGATGACGGCGGGTTGACGGGATTGGGCATGGAGTACTTCTGCTTCGAGCAGGACGGCATGTGGCGCTGGTCCGATGCCGAGTTACTGGACATGGGGCGGCGCGAGCTGGTCGCGCTGGGCATCTGCCGGGCGGACGAGGTGAAGGCCGGCATGGTCTATCGGCAGCCGAAGGCCTATCCGGTGTACGACGGGGCGTATCTCGGGCATGTGGCTGTCGTGCGCGAATGGTTGCAGCGAGCCCTGCCGAATCTCTGGCTAGTCGGGCGCAACGGGATGCATCACTACAACAACCAGGACCACTCAATGATGACGGGGATCCTGGTGGCGCGGAATATCGCCACGGGGGCGCACTACGATCCGTGGCTGGTCAACACCGACGCCGAGTATCAGGAAGAGGAACGGGCCGGCGAGTCCGCCGGCCGGCAGGTTCCCGAGCGGATCGCGAGTTAGCGGGCGAAGCGTTGACGTTCGTCAGAGGCCAGGCTTGAAGATCATGTCCCAGACCGCGATCACAAGCAGGCCGAGCACCACGACGTAGCCGGCGAGCCAACGGTTGAGCAGGGCCGCGCCCTCGCTGGCCAGTCTGTTACCGGCGGTGGCTCGGGCGAGCCCGATGCCGACGCGGCTGAGGTAGACGGCCCCCACGAGGAAGGCGAGCACGAAAAGACCCAGCGCCAGTCTGACCCACAGCTGGGAGAAGCTCCAGGCGGAGCTCGCCAACACCTGCCAGACGCCGGTCACCAGAAGCAGAACGACTGCCGGCATGAGAACGCGCAACCCCACAAAGGGGACCGTCCCGGCAAACTCCGCCACCGCTTCCGGGCGAGAGCTGGAGCGCGCTCGGAAACCGGCGAGCATCAGCGTCAGTCCCCCGCCAAGCCACACCATCGCCGAAAGCACGTGAACGAAAAGTAACCAGGAAACCATGTCAATTGCACCTCCTAAACGATTTCCACCATACCAAAATGCTTGGAGGACTACAACTATCGGATTCAATCAATGATCGGGTCTTGCCAAGGAGGTTGGTCGTCCCCTACGATCCGGACATGGCGGGTAAAGAGCGAGCCGCCCGGGAGGCCTGGAGGGCGATCTTCGACTTCATCGTGGCGACCTCGGCGGAGCGGAATGCGACGCTCGGCCGCGCTGGCCTCACGCCCAATGACGCGCGCACGCTGGCGAGCATCGCGCCGATTCCCCGGAGCATGCGCTCTCTGGCTGACGAGTGGCGGTGCGATGCCTCGACTGTGACCTGGATGGTCGATCGGCTCGAGGCCCGCGGTCTCGCGGAACGTCGCCCTCATCCGTCGGACCGGCGCTCGCGGTTGGTGGCCCTGACGCCAGCAGGCCACAAGCTATGGTCGCGGATCGAGAGGGCTGCCTACCAGCCACCCAGGGGGTTGCTGGCGTTGAGCGAGGCCGATCTCCAAGCCCTGCGTGGTGCCGTGATGAATTTGCCTACGGGATCGGGGCGCAAAGTCCTGGAACGCCGAAAGGTCCGATAGCGGCGAACCGTTAGCGAGTTTGCAGGCGCAGCTTGGCGGATATACTGGACGGCGCCTGGCGTTCCGGAGTAGCTCAACGGTAGAGCAGCGCGCTGTTAACGCGACGGTTCCCGGTTCGAATCCGGGCTC
>Ga0209806_1001587_pt1 | contig 14871 bp, 12 predicted proteins | sample GraSoiAngelo_152_FD_186166 | JGI IMG/M metagenome (GOLD analysis project Ga0209806, IMG submission 186166) | Grasslands soil microbial communities from the Angelo Coastal Reserve, California, USA - 14_1009_12_30cm (SPAdes) (version 2) | ecosystem: Environmental > Terrestrial > Soil > Grasslands ... | reverse complement strand
CCCCGCCGATCGCCCGAAGCTCGGCAGCGTCGGCAAGGCCATTCCCGGCGTGCAGCTCAAGATCGCGGCGGACGGCGAGATCCTCGCCAAGGGGCCGAACGTGATGCGCGGCTATTACAACAAGCCCGAGGCCACGCAGGAAGCGATCGACTCCGACGGCTGGTTCCACACCGGGGACATCGGCGAGCTCGACGGCGAGGGCTACCTGAAGATCACGGACCGCAAGAAGGACCTGATCAAGACCGCGGGCGGCAAGTACGTCGCCCCGCAGCCGATCGAGAACCGGGTGAAGCTCAACAAGTTCGTGGCCAACGCGGTGGTGCTCGGCGACAGGCGCAAGTTCCCGATCATCCTCGTGGTGCCGAATTACGACCAGCTCGAGCTGTGGGCGCGCGAGCGGAAGCTCGCCTACCGGTCGCGGGTCGAGCTGATCGCGCTGCCCGACGTGCAGGCGAAGGTGGAGCGCGAGGTCATGGGGATGCTGCGCGACCTCGCGAAGTTCGAGATGCCGAAGCAGGTCGCCTTGATCGAGCGCGACTTCACGATCGACTCGGGCGAGCTCACCCCGACCCTCAAGGTCAAGCGCCGGGCGGTGGAGCAGAACTACAAGGCGCTGATCGACCGGGTGTACGCGGCGGTCGATCCCACGGCGGCCACGATCGAAGGCTAGCCCCGTGGAGCTAGCGCTTTTCGCCCACGAGCAGGCCGTGGCCGGCGGCCAGCTGGGTGACGCCGTCGGGGAGCGCCGCGCGCTCGTCCTCGATGACGAGCCGCCTCCCCCGCAGGAGCACCCGCTGCGCCTCCGCGATCCACGGCGCCCGCGCCAGCTCCGCTCCCACGACGACGCCGCGGGCGATGGACTGTCGCAGCGGGATGATGGTGGCGCATTCGACCAGGCTGAGCACCGGCAGCTCCTCCGCGTCCGGCGGGGGGTTCGTGCCCACGAAGTGGATGCCACGTATCAGGCCGGCCAATCCGACCGCGTGCCGTGTGGCGCTGCCCAGGAGCACGACGTAGCCGCCCGGGCCCGAGAGATCGAGCACCGCCTGGATCGTCTGCGCGTCGGCTGGGGGAAAGCGTGAGCCCTTTCCCCCCTCCGCCTTTCCCCTCCCCCGAGTGAAATACACGAAGCCCTTCACAATCGGGTATTCCTTCCGACAGACGGGACAGCCGACCAGCCCGGTCCGCACCATGCGTCCCGCCATCTCGCCCGTGGAGAGCACGAGGGGATCCGGCTGGTGTGGCTCCGGGCAGCGCAGCAGCTCCGTCAGCTCAATGTGCATTGCCGCCGAAGACCACCCAGGTGAGGCTGTTGGCGTCGACGCGCACGCGCTGGCTCCATCGCTGCCCGTCCACCACGACCGCCAGCGTGTAGTCCCCGGGCGGTACGTCGCCGACGGCGAAATGCTCCTGGTACGCCGGATCGGAGTGCGCGAGCTCGCCGTAGGTCTCGACGTAGGAGAACGGCGTCTCCTGGGGCTCGGCCTTGGTCAGGCCGTAGATGCGGGCCTGCCGGGCCGGCTGCCCGCGGCCGTCCCACACCTGCCCCGCGACTACGCCCGTCCCCGGCAGCGGGGCGATCCACAACTCCGGGTTCGTCGTGTAGCGGGGGAACCGCTCGCCCGGATCCACGATGAGAGACACCGAGTCCGTCGGCGCGACGTGGACCTCGAGGTGCAGGTGGTCGTTCGTGGCCCGGCCCGTATTGCCGACCATCGCGATCACCTCGCCGGCCTTGACCCGACTGCCCACCTGGGCGAGCAACTTGGAGTTGTGGTAGTAGGTGGAGAAGACAACGCGCGGTCCGCCGTCAGCTCTCAGCTTGCGGTCGTGTCTGACGGCGACTGTCAGCGAGCCCGACTCGGCCGGCCCCGCGAACGCCACGACGCCGTCGCCAATCGCGTGCACCGGGGTGCCGTCGGGAGCGTTGAACTCGACGCCTTGATGCTGCTGGAAGGCCCCGCCCATGGTCGAGCCGTAGCGGTAGGTCTGATCAATGTACGCCTGGTCCTCGAGGGCGATGGGCCGCTGGAACCACGTGTGCTTCAGTCCCTGCGTGTTCGTGTCCGCCGGGGGGCGGTACGTCACGCCCACGAGCGTCAACCCCTGGTCGAAGCGGCAGCTGGCGATGCCTGAGGGGCGACCCACGGCGTACCATCCGGCCGAGAGGGGCAGGAACGCCGTGGCCATCTTGACCGGATCACAGACGCTGAGGGGGTCATCGTAGCGGAACACCCCCCCCGGCGTGGCGGCGTACACGTCGCCGTATGGCGCGCGGTCCAGCCGCTGGACGGGCGGAATGTCGGCGCGGCACTTCTTGATGATCGGCCCGCGGCCGCAGTTCGCGCGCCCCCGCCGGTCCACCCACAGGCCGCGCGCCGGGTCGAAGCGGAACAGGCCCCGTTCGGTGCCCACCCAGACCCCGCCCGAGTCGGCGACGAGTGCACGGATCCGGTTGACGCAACGGGCGGGATCGCAGGGCGAGGGCTCCGGGAACTCGCTCCAGGTGCGCCCGCCGTCGGCCGAGCGCGCCAGCCCGCGCAGGTGCGCCGCCCACAGGCTCCCGTCCGGCCCGGCAGCGAGCGCGAGGACGTACTGGCTCGCGATCCGGCCGACGACGTGCGAGGCCGTCGCCGCACCGGACGAGTCCGTGATCTCCGCCCAGGTCGCGCCGCGGTCCCCGGACAGCTTGATCCCGTCCGCCGTGGCGACGTAGACGGTGTCGCCCCGCGTGACGATGCCGTTGGGCGCCACGTACTGCCACTCGGGGCCGAGCTGCGTCAACTCCCAGTTGGTCCAGGTCTTCCCGCCGTCGCTGGAGAGGCCCCAGCCGTTACCGACCGTGCCGTACCAGATCGCGCCCAGCGGCCCGAATCCGAACGCGTGGACGAAGTCCCAAGAGATGGAGTGGGCGGTGGTATCGGCGCTCTTGCCGATGTGCTCCCAGGTCCCCGCCGCCGGCCGTAGGACATAGATCCCCTGGCCGTAGGTCCCGACCCAGACCGCGCCGTCTGGCGCCCGGGCGAGCGCGAGCACGTGCACCCCGAAGCCGCCGGTATCCGGCAGTGGGGGGAGGGACTGGGCGCCGGAGAGACGCGGAGCGGTCAGGAAGATCAGCAGCGCGAGGATCGCGGATTGCGGATTGCGGATTGCGGAATCGTAAGTGGGGCGTCGACGCTCTGTATGGGCGCCGACCTCGGCACATCCAATCCGCAATCCGCAATTAGCAATCCGCAATGCTTTATCCTCTCGCCGTATAAACTGTCGGCATGAGCCGGATCTCGGTGATGTCGAGCCGCGGGGGCCGCGTCACGGCGAACACGACCGCGTCGGCGACGTCCTCGGCCCGCATCATGTCCCGGCGCTTCGTGAACCCGGGCTTGGAGTCGGGGTCGATCGCGTCCCACATGTCCGTGTCCACGGGGCCGGGTGAGACGAGGGTGGTGCGCACCCCCGTGCGCGCCAGCTCGCTGCGCAGCACCTCGTGCATCCCCCGCAGGCCGTACTTGCTCGCGGCGTAGGCGGTCGAGCCGGTATAGGGCACGTGGTCGGAGACGGAACCGATCGTCACGACGTGGCCGCTGCCGCGCCGCACCAGGTGCGGGACGAGCGCGCGCGCGATCAGAAACGGGGCGGTGAGATTGACTGTGAGCGCGCGCACGAACTCCTCCGGGCTCGTCTCCGCCACCGGCTTGATGAAGAAGATCCCGGCGTTGTTCACCACGACGTCGGGGGCGCCCGGGTCGACCACGACGCGGGCGATTGCCCGCTCGACCGCGGCGGGGTCCCCGACGTCGCACCGCAGGTCGGTTCGGCGCTCCGCGCCGCCGTCCGAGAGCGAGCGCGCCAACCGCACCACGTGAGCGCCGGCCCCGTGCAGGGCGTTCGCGACGGCGAGCCCGATTCCCCGCGACGCGCCCGTGACCAGCGCAACCTTCCCGGCGAGCGGCGCGCCGCCCCGGCTCACTCGAGGCCCCGGCCGCCGTGCACCAGCCGCAGGAACTCGTCGCGAGTCTTCGCGTCCTCGAGCAGCGCGCCGCGCAGCGCGCTCGTCACCGTCTTGGAGTTCTGCTTCTCGACCCCGCGCATCATCATGCACAGATGGTACGCCTCGATCACGACGCCCACGCCGCGCGGATCGAGCACCTCCATGAAGGCGTCCGCCACCTGATCGGTGAGCCGCTCCTGCACCTGGAGCCGCCGCGCGAACACCTCGATCACCCGGGGGATCTTCGAGAGACCCACGAGCCGCCCGTTCGGGAGGTAGGCGACGTGCGCCTTCCCGAAAAACGGCAACAGGTGATGCTCGCACAGCGAGTAGATCTCGATGTCGCGCACGCACACGAGGTTGTCATGCCGTTCCGAGTACAGCGCGTCGCCGATCACGTCGGCAACGGCCATGCCGTAGCCGCGCGTCAGCCACTTGAGCGACGCCTCGACCCGCGCCGGGGTCTGGCGCAGACCCTCGCGCGCGGCATCCTCACCGAGCTGCCCGAGCAGCTCCCGCACCAGCACCTCGAACGGCGTCCGCCCGCCGGTCACCGTCGCCGGTGGGAGCGGCTCGACGTGCTCCTCGTGGAAGCTGTGCAGGCTGGACGACTTCATCTTGTCACGTCCCATGGTAGTCCACGTAGTTGCGATCCGTCTCCCACAGGCGGATCCGTTTGAGAGTGGCAGGCCGCAGCGCAGGCTCGAGCACCCGCCACGAGACCACCGCGATGTTCTCGGCCGTCGGATTGAGATCGGCGAACCAGGACACGTCCAGGTTCAGGTTCTTGTGATCGAGATGGCGCACCAGGCACTCCGTCACGAGGTCCTTGAGTCGCTGGATGTCCATCACGTAGCCCGTCAGCGGATCGATCTCGCCCTCCACGGACACCTCGAGGTCGTAATTGTGCCCGTGGAAGTTCGGGTTGCTGCAGACGCCGAACGTCCGCTCGTTTTCCGGGTCCGAAAGACGCGGGTTGAAGAGGCGGTGCGCGGCGTTGAAATGCACGCGGCGCGTGACCACGCAGCGGGGCATGACTTGTTGGGCCTCCCAGGCAGGACTATCTTCGCTCGCACGTGAAACTAAAGCTACTCGCTTCCCTGTCCACGGCGGGAGCCTCGGCGGCCTCCGCCCTGTGGACGTTCCCGAGCATCCTGGGTTCGGCGTTCCTCGTCGCCTGGGGCGCGGAAGCGGCGCAGTTCTTGATTTCCCAGGGCCTCGCGCTCGCCATCCTCGCCTGGCTGCAGACCCTGCCCGAATTCGGCGTCGAAGCCGTCATCGCGTGGGAAGCGGGGCGCGATCCCGAGCGCGCCCACCTCGCGATCGCGAACCTCACCGGCGCCATCCGCCTGCTGCTCGGCCTCGGCTGGCCCATGATCTACGTGGTGTTCGCGACGGCGGGGCGCCGCAAGGCGGTAGGGGCGCAGCATGCTGCGCCCCTACTCCCTGCGATCCAGCTCGAGCGCGAGCACGCCGTCGAGATCGTCGGGCTCGTGCCGCCGCTCCTGTATTTCATCGTCATCCTGGTCAAGCAGAGCCTCAGCTGGGTGGACGCGCTCGTGCTGTGCGCCCTGTACGTCGCCTACCTCTGGGTGCAGCTCCGCAACCCGGCCCGCGGAGGGGAGCAGCTGGAATTCGCCCCCGCGGTGTCGCGCTGGGCCGTGCGGCAGCCGGGGTGGCGCCGGACGGCCGCCATCGCGGGCCTGTTCACCGCCGGCGGCGCGCTGCTCTACGTGAGCGCGCACCCGTTCCTCGAGTCCATGCTGGCGCTCGCCGGGCTGCTCGGCGTCAGCCAGTTCGTGCTCGTCCAGTGGGTGGCGCCCTTCCTCTCCGAATTTCCGGAGAAGCTCTCCGCCTTCTATTGGGCGCGCCGGGTCACGCACGCTCCGATGGCCCTGATGAACATGGTGTCCAGCAACATCAACCAGTGGACGGTGCTGGCGGCGATGATCCCGCTCGTCTATGGGTACTCGAGCCTCCGCCACCACGGCCTCTGGATGGACTTTCACTTCGACGCCGCGCAGCGTCTCGAGATCCTGCTGACGCTGTTGCAGACGGCGCTCGGCATGATGCTGCTCGCGAACATGGAGTTCGACTGGCTCGACGCCAGCATCATCTTCGTGCTGTGGCTGGCGCAGTTTCTCCACCCGGACTGGCGCGGGCAGGTGGCGGTCGCCTACGGCCTCTGGATGGTGATTCTCGGGATCGGGTTCGTGGTGCGAGGGAAGCCGTTGCTGGCGCCCAAGTACTTCTGGGAAACGCTCAAAGCCCGATCGGCCGGCACCGCCTAACGCGGGCCGGCCGACCGGTTACGACAGGAACGGAGAGGATTATTGAAGCCCGAAAGAAATGACTGGTCCCTCACCATGGCGTCTGCCTTCCCCACGAGGGGGCCTGACATCGGTCACAGTATCCGGGTCCACGATCGAGCTTGTTGGCTCAATAATTGAGCTCCCCGTCCCTAACCTGGAACTATACCGCACCGGGAAGAAAGGTCAAGGAAGGATGAACATCACTCTCGTCGCCGCGGTCGTGCTGCTCGGAGCCTGGCTCGTGCTCGTGTTTCACGGCAATACCGAGAGCGGGGCGGTCCACATGTTGTACGCCGCGGGCATCGTGCTGCTGGCGCGGCGCGTGCTCGTGGGCGCGCCCCGGTTTCGGTCCTGACCGAGGGTCGCAGGGCCCGCTACAGGTCCGCCTTGTAGAGCAGCAGGTTCGGCGTGCTGCCCGGATTGCCCGTGATCACCCCCGTCGTGGCGTTGCCGATGATCCAATTCGACACCGTGGCCGAGGGCGCGTCGCCGAACGTGGCCTTGTAGAGCGCGGCGGTACCGGTGACGTGGGGCGTCGCCATCGACGTGCCGCTGAGCGTCATCGTCAAGCCCAGGAGCCAGTCCGACGTGATCGCCGACCCCGGCGCATACGCCTCCACGCAGGTCCCCCAGTTGGAATACGACGCCTTGGCGTCGGTCTTGTCGGAGGCGGCCACCGTGAACACGTCGCTCGCACCGGCGGGAGACGAGTTGCACGCGTCGGCGTTGTCGTTCCCCGCCGCCACGGCGAGGAACACGCCCGAGTTCGAGAGGTTCGTGACCGCCGTGTTGAGCGCCGCCGAGCTGCCCCCGCCCAGCGACATGTTGGCCACGGCCGGGCTCTGATGGTTCGCCGTCACCCAATCCACCCCCGCGATCACGTCCGAGGTGAAGCCGACTCCGGCGCAGCCCAACACCCGCACACCGTGCAGCGAGACGCCCTTCGCCACCCCGTAGGTCACCCCACCGACGGTGCCCGCGACGTGGGTGCCGTGCCCGTTACAATCCTCGCCGATGACGACGAGATTGAGGGTGAGAGCGTCGTACACGTTGTCGGCCCGGCCGCCGAAGTCGGGGTGGAGCGTCCAGATGCCCGTGTCGATGATGTAGGCGTGCACGCCCGCGCCGTCCGACGTATAGGTGTACGTACCGGAGAGCGGGAGCGCCTGCTGATCGATCCGGTCGAGCCCCCAGGGGTCGCCGTTCGCGTCCATGTTCTCGGTCCCGTCCGCCCGGATTGTCTGATCGGGCTCGACGTAGGCGACGAGCGGGTTCAGCCGCAGCAGCGGTACGGCAGCATCCGGCAGGCTTGCAGCGAAGCCTTGGAGCGCGGCCGTGTAGGTGTGCAACAGCGAGCCGTTGTACGTGGCGACGAGGCTCTGCGCCAGGCCGATCGGATCCGTTACCCCGTCGTTGAACACGACGATGTACCGAGCGGCGCTGGCCCCCGGGAGGCCGGGCAGTCCGATGGCTGCGGGCGGCCCGCCGGGTTGGAACGGGGTCGAGGTGTCCTGACATGCGGCGACGAGAAGGGCCGCAGTGAGGAGAACGGCGCGTGGGAGCTTGTCCATGACGCTGATTTCCCTGAACGGGTCCGGCCGCTTCACGGGCAAGTTCCGTTCCGCGTGCCGGCCTGCGCGGCCCGGTCGCCGAGCGGTGGTCACACGGGCATGGAAGGTCCGCCACTCTGTGGCGTGCGCGCCACGGGCGCGTGCCGCGCCGCTCAGCCTGTCATCACGATCACCGCGAGACCCCAGGCGAGGGTCAACAGGGTGACGGGGACTCCGACCCGCGCGTACTCCCAGAAGCCGATCCGCACGCCCCGTGTCTCCGCTCGCTCCGCCACGATCAGGTTCGCCATGGAGCCGATCAGGAGCAGGTTGCCCGCGAAGGTGGAGCTCATCGCGACGACGCGCCACGCGAGGTGCGGGTCGGGCAGCTGCGGCACGGTATTCCGCCACAGCATCACCGCCGGCACGTTCGAGATCAGGTTCGAGAGGACGGCCATCACTCCGCTCACGACGCCCGCCACGCTCCACGCCGATCCGGCCTGCACCAGGGCGAGCGCGTGCCGGTCGATCCACGCCACGGCGCCGGTCTGTTCGAACCCCCGCATCACGACGAACAGCGACGCGAAGAAGAGCAGCAGGGACCACTCTACCCGGTCGATGGCATACGCTGGGTCCCGCTGCGCGATCGCGACCATAACCGCGCCGGCCGAGATGGCGACGAGCGGCAGCGGGCCGCCGGCGAGCCACGCGACGACGGCCGCCCCGAACACCGCCAGGCCCTTGGTGACGAGCGGCCGGTCGAGCGCCACCGGCACCGCCGCGAGGCGCTCGCGGAACGGCTCGCGCAGCTCCGCGGCGTAGGCCCAGCGCAGCCAGCCGTACGTGATGGCGAGCCCGCCCAGCGCGACCGGCAGCATGTGGACGAGGAACCCGCCGAACGTCGCGCCGCTCCAGATCCCGACGAGCATGTTCTGCGGGTTCCCCGTGACGGACAGCACGGAGCCCACGTTCGAGCCCATGGCGAGCCCGATGAGGTACGGCGTCGGCCGCACCCGCAGCGGCCCGAGGGCGGCGAGCAGGACGGGGGTGACGACGAGGCAGATCGTGTCGTTCACGAACAACGCCGACAGCAGGCCACCGCCCACCACGACGCCCAGCAGGAGCCGCTGCGGGGTTGGGGCGCGCCTGAGAATCCATTCGGCGGCCCACTCGAAGAACTTCCCGACCTCGAGGTAGCCGACCACGAGCATCAGGCCCAGGAGGAACACGAGGACGTCGAAGTCCACGGCGGCGTAGGCGTCGACCAGCGGCAGCACGCCGAAGCCGACCATGGCCACGGCGCCGAGCAGGCTCGCCGCCGGGCGGTTGAGGTGGACGAAGGGGAGCCGCTGAACGGCGATGAGAACGTAGGTAGCGGCGAAGATGACGAGGCCAGCCGTCATCGCCGGCCCCGGCTCATATCTCCCAGTTGGAAAACAGCACGCCCTGGGCCGGGGGCTGCTCGGGATAGCCGTCCTGGGTCATCCGCAGGTCGGTCCAGCGGACGCGGTAGCCGCGGGCGATGAGGCGGCGGAACGCCTCGGCGTAGCGCGTCTGGCAGCGCACGCCGACGCGGCGGATCCCGGCGCGGGCCGCCGCGGCTTCCACGGCCACGATCGCGGCGTCGAACGCCCGCTCGTCGCGCGCCGCCAGCTTGAGGATGCGCACCTCGTCCTTGGGCCGCCCTTCCGCGAGCGGGGCCGAGTGCCACAGCACCATGGCGGCGAGCCCTCCCGGCTCTTCCACCAGCGAGGTGTCGCCGAGCCCCAGCTCGGCCGTGAGCAGGATCTCGCGCGTGAAGTCGCAGCCGCCCGCGAGCGCTCCCACGAGGCCCCGCACCGCGTCGACGGCCTGCGCCCGCGCGTGGCCCTGCCGCGCCGAGAGCAACACCGGCGCGCGGTGGCCGCGGGTCGCGATGTCGTTCGTCATCGTCACCGTGAGATGCCCGGGCACGAAGCCGACCTGGGCGTAGAAGCCGATGTTCTCGACGGTGCGCGGCATCGTCTCGAGGCCCAGGGTCGTGACGCCCTGCTCGACCAGCCAATCGACCGCCGCGCGCACGATGGTCTTGCCCACGCCGCTCCCTTGCCGGTCGGGCCGTACGGCGAGCGGACCCATCCAGCCCTCCAGCCCCGAGCGGTGCGCGATGTTGAACGCCGCGACCTGGTCGGCCTCGTCGCGCCACAGCATCGCCCCCTCGCCCGCATCGAGCAGGGCGTAGCGCCACACGTCGGGATTGAGCTGCGGCACGCGCACGCCCACCAGGCCGTCGCGGCGGTAGCGATCCGTGAAGGCTTCGGCGAACACGCGGTTCAGCCCGTCGATGTCGCGCTCGCCGGCCCGCTCCGGTCCGTAGACCTGCCGCTCAGGCAGCCACGCCCGCATCGCCCGCTCCGAGGATAGCGGTGTCGTCGCGCACCACGCTCGCCCCGTGCGCGGCGTCGTACTCCACCCGGATCACCCGGTCCAGCCCTTCGCGCACCTGCTCAATGTGCGTGATCAGAATGACCTGGGGGAAGCGGTCCCCCAAGCGGCGCAGCAGGGAGACGACGTGCTGCCGACGGGACTCGTCGAGCGAGCCGAAGATCTCGTCCAGCACGAGCAACGACAGCGGTTGCCCGGCGCGCTCGGCGATCATCTGCGAGATGGCGAGCCGCAGCACCAGGTTGGCCACGTCCTCCTCGCCGCCCGAGAGCACCGGCTTGGGGAGGCCGTCGTCGAGGATGGTGATGAGGTAGTCCTCGTTCAGGTCCAGGGCCTCGTAGCGGCCGTCGGTGAGGTCGGCGAGGAAGCCGGAGGCGAGCTCGGCGATTTCGGGCCGCATGGCGGCGTTCAGGTCGCCCCGCAGGTCGGACAAGGCCTTGTCGAGCTCGTGGTGCAGCCGCTCCTCGGTTCGCCGCTCCGCGATCTGGCGCTCGCGGGCGGCCCGCTCCCGCTCGCGCCGCTCGACCTCGCGGATGCCCGCCTCCGCCGCGACGAGCTCACCGCGCGTCTCCGCGACGGCGAGCTCCGCCTCCCGCAGCGCACGCGCCGCTTGGTCGTGCCGCTCCCGCGCCGTGGCGAACGCCTCCTCCGAGAACCGCTCCGCCGCCACCGCCGCCGCGAGCTCCTGGGCGCGCCGCTCGTGGGTCGTGAGGGCCTGCTCCGCGAGCTCCGCCTCCCGCACCAGGGATTCCGCCCGCTCGGCCCGCGCCGCGAGCTTCGCCGCCTCGAGCACGACGGGTTCGAGCCGGGTGAGCTCGGCCCGCACCGCGTCGTGCCGCTGGGAGTCGTAGCCGGTCGGGCGGGCGCGAAGCTGGGCCTCGAGGTCCCGAGCGCGCCGCTCCGCCCCCGCCCGCTCCTGCGTGGCGCGGGTGAGCTCCTCCGCCTGAGCGCGCAGCTCGCCGGCTCGCTCGCTCGCCCGGCGGCTCTCGTCCCGCAGGGTGTCCCGCTCGGCTTCGGCCGTCGTCACCGCCGCGGGCGGCTGGGCCAGCTGCTCCAGCCGCTGGCGAAAGAACCTGCCGTCGTCCACGATGGCCTGCAGTTGCCGGTCGAGGATACCGAGCACCGCACCGTGCTCGGCACCGAGCGGCCGACGACAGGTCGGGCACTCGCCCTCGGGCCCGAGCAGCTCGATTTTGTCCCGCTGCTCCTTCAGATCGTCGTACTGGCGCAGCAGCTCGGTCCGGCGGGTCGCCGCGTATTCCTTCTCCCGCACCCACACCGCGCGCTGCTGTTCCGCGGCGCGCTGCGCCGCCTCGAGCCGCTGCGCCAGCGCCAGCACCTCGCGCTCCGCCGCGGCGAGCGTCGCAGTGGCGGCCCGGAGCGTGTCGATGCGGCGGTCCACGGCGGCCATCGAGCGGCGCAGCTCCTCGAGCTGCCCCTCGTCGGCGCGCCGCGCCGCCTCCTCCTGCTGCAGCCGCTCCAGCTCGCCCAGCTCGCGCTTGAGCCGCTCCACCGGCTCGAGCTCCGGCCCGAGCTGCTTGAGCTGCTCCCGCGCGTTCAGCGCGTCGGCGAGCTCGCGGTCGAGCCGCTGGCACTCCTGGCGCGCCACGGTGACCGCCTGCTCGGCCATGCGCCGGTCGCCGCCGAGTGAGCGCACCCGCTTCTCCCGCTCCACCCATTCCTTCCACTCGGGCTCCACGCGCGCGAACTGCCGCTCCGCCGCCGCGCGCTGGGCGTCCGCCGCCTGCGTGGCGCGCCGCACCTCGTCGAGCCGCGCCGCGGCCGCCGTGCGCTCCGCCTCGAGCCGCGCGCTCTCGGGCAGGCCCGCCTCGAGCCCGCGCAGCTCGCTCGCGAGCGCGTTGCGCCGCTCGCGCACGCGCTCCTGGGCGAGCCGCAGCCGGTCGTACCCCAGCACGCGCGACAGGAACGCCGCTCGCTCCGTCTTGCCCAGGCTCGCCATCACCGCCAGCTCTTTCTGCCCGGTGAAATAGGTGCTGAAGAACTCGTCGTGGCGCATCCCCAGGACGCGCTCCAGCTTGGCCGTGACCTCCGTGAGCGCGTTCGCCACGACGACGCCGTCCTGGTACAGCTCGGCGCCATGCAGCCCCCGCACGACGCGATACTCGTGCGCCCCGAGCCCGAACTCGAGCTCCACGCGGACGCTCGAGCGCGGCTTCGCCCGCAGGTTACGGATCCCCTCCTTGTCGCCTCGCGCCGCCGGGTTGCCGTAGATCGCCCAGGCGATCGCCTCCAGCAGCGTCGACTTGCCGGAACCGTTGGGGCCGATGATCCCGGTGATCCCGGGCCCCACCACGATCTCGCTGTCGGCGTACTGCCGGAAGTTGACGAGGCGCAGCCGGTGCAGCCGCATCAGCCCGCCTCCCCCGTCGCCTCGCGGCCGACCTGCTCCAGGTACTCGACCCCCAGGCGGACGAACGCCTCCCGATCGAGCGACGCGTCGAGCGGCCGCCGGCTCAGGAACTCGCGCAGCGTGTCGGGCAGCGTGTGGCGCCGCCCGGGGCCGCCGACGCCCACGGCCCGCCGCTCCTCCGGCCGCCGCACGTCGAGCTGGAAGTTGAGCGCCCGGGACTTGTAGTGACGAATCGCGGCGTGGTCCAGGTCGCGCGCCGTGCCGCGCGACACGTCGTACACGACGAGGCGTACCACCTGGTCATCGAGCGTCGGATCGACCGCGGCCACGCGCTGCGCGATGCGAGCGTCGAGCTCCGTGGCGCTGAGCCCCGCCCCCTTGATCGGCGGCAGATCGATCAGCCGCCGCGCCCCGGGGATCGGCCGAAAGGTCGTGCGGGCCCCCGGCAGGTCCACCAGGAGGTAGCCTTTCCCCGGTCGGCCGTGCTCCGCCTCGTCCTTCAGCTCGCCCCAGGGGTTCGGGCTCACGTACTCGAGGCTCCCCGAGTACCAGGCGTTGGCCGCGACCTCGTGGCAGACGTGATAGTGCCCCAGCGCGACGTAGTCCCACTGCGCGGGCGCGAGGTCGTGGACCGTGAGCAGCGCCCCGCCGTACTCCGCCGCGCTGCGGTCCTCGCCGATCACGCCCTCCACCTCGCCGTGCACCAGCAGCACGTTCCGCGTGGTGGCGTCGCCCCGCTCCGGCCGCAGGGCGGGTCGCTCCTCCCCCAGGAGCGCCTGGTGGGGCACCGCGAGGACCGAGCAGTCCAGCTTCGGGAACACGATGCGGCGCGGCCGTTCGATCACGACCTCGATCCCCAGCGCCTCGTACAGTCGCAGAATCGTCCCCGTCTCCACGGAGCGCGGCGTGTCGTGATTGCCGGCGATCAGCACAACGGGGGTCTCCGGGAGCGCCACGCGCACCCGCTGCAGCTCCCGGAACAGGAACAGGATCGCCGGGTTGGTGGGGCGGACAGAGTGGAAGACGTCCCCGGCGAGGAGGATCAGGTCCGGGCGCTGCACGACGAGGTCGTCCACGGCGCGGCGGAACGCCTCCGCCACGTCGGCCTCGCGCTGATTGCCGCCCCGCGCCGTCTGCCGGTCGTACTGGCGAAAGCCGAGGTGGAGATCGGCGAGGTGGGCGAGCTTCACGCGCTCACTTTCCGCCGGTGAGCTGCAGGGAAGTCCTCTGCTCCATCGCCATCGTCATCCCGGCCGGGCCGAGCTGACCCCCGCTCGCCTGGATGCGCATCGTTCCGCTCATGGTCGAGCCGAGCGGCGCGCCTCTCGATACCGAGAACTGCCGCTCGCCCGTCAGCGTCCCGGAAAAGCGCAGCGTGGAGGTCTGCCCCTGCTGGGTGACCGTGACGGGGGCGGGCGGGAACGACGTCTCCACGGCGAGGACGACAGTGGTGTCGGCGCCCGCGATCTTGATGTTCTTCACGGTCAACTTGCTCATGGCCTTGAGCGGCGCGCTCGTTCTCACGATCTGGGAGATGGCCAGCTCGGTCTCGGACGTCCAGGAGTCGCCGACACCCACCGGCTCGGCGGGCAGCGGGAACGCCATGTTCTTGACGCTCTTCCCCATCTGGTCGGTGAGCGGCGAGGGCGTCCCGGCCACTCCGTGGAAGTCCGCCCGCACGACGTTCATACGGTCGTCGTACACGATCGTGCTGGTGAGCCCGCGCATCCGGTCGAGGGCCGGCTTCATCGCGTCGGGGCCCATCATCGGCGACTCGAGCGTCGTGGAGTCGAACTTGACGGTGACGCCGATGCCTCCGTCCGTCGGCCCGGCCACAGATTGCGTGTAGTACATCCGCATCGTGAACGCCTGGCCCGGCATCCGGGACATCGGCCCCGTCTCGAACTTTATGGAGCTCTGTTGCTCGAGCTGGTAGCTGTAGGCCGCGCCCACCGGGGGGTGGAAGCGGAGCGCGATCTTGGGCCCGCTTGCGTGGCCGCAGCCCGTCGAGGCGAGCAGGCCGGCGAGGGCGAGGGCGAGGTGACGGGCGGCGGTCATGAGCGCTCCGGGCGTCAGTAGGGTTCTTCCGATATCGGATTGAGCGGCGGCACGACGTGGCGCGAGCGGGGCACCGCCGGCGCGACCCGAGCGCCCAGCGCCTTCCGGAAATAGGCCAGCGCGTCCTCCGGCCGAGCGCGCCGCACCGCAGCCAGCGCGCGCCGTACA
>Ga0209806_1001585_pt1 | contig 14872 bp, 13 predicted proteins | sample GraSoiAngelo_152_FD_186166 | JGI IMG/M metagenome (GOLD analysis project Ga0209806, IMG submission 186166) | Grasslands soil microbial communities from the Angelo Coastal Reserve, California, USA - 14_1009_12_30cm (SPAdes) (version 2) | ecosystem: Environmental > Terrestrial > Soil > Grasslands ... | reverse complement strand
CTAACCAAGGCGTCGTCGGCAGCCGCTAAAGTTCGTTTCGTGGCGGTCGGAGCCCACCCCGAACCGGAATCGGCGCCTGTCTTCTCGCCAGCCAGCCCCAGGTACATCAACCGCGAGCTTTCGCGGCTTGACTTCGACGAGCGGGTCCTGGCGATGGCGGAGGACCCGAAGCTTCGCCTGCTGGAGCGGGTTCGTTTCCTTGCCATCTTCAGCCAGAACCTCGATGACTTTTTTCAGGTCCGGGTGGCCGGCCTCAAAGAACAGGTCCTTGCCGCGGTCGCTGTCGCCTCGCCGGACGGCATGTCGCCCCTTGAACAGCTGAAGGCGATCCGCACTCGAGTTGAGGGTTTGGTCGATCGCCAGGTTTCGATCTACAACCGAGAGCTCATGCCCGCGCTGGCGGACGCGGGGATCGCGATCGTGCGCGCCGAGGACGTCAGCAAGAAGGAGCTGGCGCAGCTGCACACGGTGTTCCGCGAGCAGATCTTCCCCGTCCTCACGCCGCTCGCGGTGGACCCCGGCCATCCATTTCCTTACATCTCGCATCTGTCGCTGAACCTCGCCGTGATGGTTCGCGATCCGCACCGCAAGCAGCAGCGCTTCGCGCGCGTCAAGGTGCCCCCGGTGCTGCCGCGGTTCATCTCGCTCATCGAAGGCGAGCGCTTCATGCCGCTCGAGGACGTGATCGCGCTTCACCTGCCGTCGCTTTTTCCGGGCATGGAGATCGTCGCCCGCCATCCGTTCCGCGTCACGCGTGACGGCGACCTGGACGATGTGGACAGCGATGCAGAAGACCTGCTCGCCGCGATCCAGACTGAGCTGCGCCGCAGGCGACGCCATGCGCGCGTCGTCCGGCTCGAGGTCGATCCCGGGATGTCACCCGAGGTGCTCGAGCTGCTGACGCGCGAGCTCGAGCTCCAGCCCGCGGACGTTTATCAGATCGACGGGCTGCTCGATATGGGAAGTCTTGTCACCCTCACCTCGCTCGACCGGCCGGATCTGAAAGAAGAGACGTGGACCCCTACCACGCAGCCGCGCCTGCGCGGCATCGCGGCCGAGGTCCCCGACCTGTTCGCGGTGCTGCGAGCGGGCGACATCCTGGCCCATCACCCATACGACTCCTTCGCCACCTCGGTCGAAGCCTTTATCGACCACGCGTCAAGCGATCCCGATGTGCTCGCCATCAAGCAGACTCTCTATCGCACGTCTGGTCCCGCAAGCCCGATCGTGCGCGCGCTGATCCGTGCCGCCGAGCGCGGCAAGCAGGTGGTTGCGTTGGTCGAGATCAAAGCTCGCGGCGACGAGCAGGCCAACATCGGCTGGGCCCGCGCCCTCGAGGAAGCGAACGTCCACGTCGTCTACGGTCTCCTCGGTCTGAAGACGCACGCCAAGGTGACGCTCGTCGTGCGCCGCGAACGTGGACACATCCAGCACTACCTCCACGTCGGCACGGGCAACTACAACCCCAACACCGCTCGCATATACGAGGACGTGAGCCTTCTTTCATCGGACTCCGACCTTGGCGCGGACGTCACAGAGCTGTTCAACCTGCTCACCGGCTACAGCCGGCAGAGCCGCTACCGCAAGCTGCTCGTCGCGCCGACAAACCTGCGCCTGGGAATCACGCAGCTCATCGAGCGCGAGGCCGTCGTGGGCGGGCGAGTCATCATCAAGGTCAACAACCTGATCGACCAGGAGATCATCGACGCGCTCTACGCCGCGTCTCAGTCTGGCGCGCAGATCGATCTCCTCGTCCGCAGCATGTGCTCGCTGCGTCCCCGTGTGCCGGGGCTTTCCGAACGGATCCGCGTCCGCTCGATCGTCGGCCAGTTTCTCGAGCACTCGCGCATCTTTGCGTTCGGCAACGGCGGCAGGCCCGAGTACTACCTCGGCTCTTCCGATCTCATGCCGCGCAACCTCGACCGACGGGTCGAGGCTGTGGTTCCCGTGACCGACTCCAGGCTGCGCCTTCGCCTGCAGCAGATCCTCGACGTTTCGCTCGCCGACGATGTCCTCGCGTGGGACCTTGGCCCAGACGGCTCGTGGCATCGGGTGCCCACCGTCCGCGGCCTCAACTCGCACAACCGCTTCAAGGAGCTCGCGCTCGAGAGCGCGCATGGAAATGGGGTCGGTGGCCTGACGCATGCTTGAGCGAGAGGTGAAGCTCGGGGCAGGCCCCGCGTTCCACCTCCCGGACCTCGCCGGCGTGATCGAAGGCGTGGCGGTCGGACCTTCCGAGACGGTGCGCATGGAAACCGTCTACTACGACACTCCCGACCTCCGTCTCGCGCGGTGGGGTGTGTCGCTCCGGCACCGCGCCGGGGAAGGCTGGACGCTCAAGCTCGCCGAACCGCCGTCGAAGCCTGGCAATCAGAGCGCCGTCCTCGAGCGTGATGAGCTGACGTTCCAGGGCGGTGCGAAGAGGCCGCCAGAGGCGGCGCTCGAGGTCGTGCGCGCTTACGTCCGCAAGGCCGAGCTTGTGCCGGTGGCTCGCCTTTCCACAGTCCGCCGCCGCGTGCGCCTGGTCGACGCCAGCGGGACACGCGTCGCCGAGGTGGTGGATGACGAGGTATCCGTCCGCGACGGGCGTCGCGTCGCAGCGCGGTTCCGCGAGATAGAGGTCGAGGTTCCTGGGGAGGACAGCGTGGACGGGATCATCACGCCGCTTGTGACCCGGCTGCGTGGCGCGGGAGCGGGGGCGCCAGATCCGACACCGAAGCACATCCGGGCCCTCGGCCCGCGAGCCATCGAGCCGCCCGAAGTCGCGCAGGCTCCGCTGCTGCCGGACGCGCCGGCCAAGGACGTCATCCAGAACGTGCTCGCCGAGTCGGTCGCTGCCTTGCTGCACAACGATCCACTCGTCAGGACCGGCCGCGATCCAGAAGCGGTGCACCAGGCTCGCGTGGCGACACGCAAGATGCGCTCCAACCTGAGGACGTTCGGTCCGCTGCTCGACCCGGGATGGACCGAGCCCCTTCGCTCTGAGCTTGGCTGGCTCGCGATGGGCCTGGGTGCGGTTCGTGACCGTGAAGTGCTGCTGGAGCGGCTGCGCGGAAGCGCGAGCTCGCTTCCGGCCAGCGACCAGAAGTCGGCGGCGTCCCTGCTCCACCTGCTCGAGAAGGAGATCGACGGGCTGCGCAAGAAGCTCATCGCCGATCTCGACTCTCAGCGCTACATCGATCTCCTCGAGACACTTGTGGCGGCCGCGCACGCTCCCGCCACGCTGCCGGAGGCGGATCAGCCGGCCAGGGCGGTGCTTCCCACCATGGCCACCACGCCGTGGCGTCGCCTTCGCTCGGCCGTGCGCCAGCTGCCCGAGGCGCCGACCGACCCCGAGCTGCACCGCATCCGCATCCTGGCCAAACGGGCGAGGTACGCGGCGGAAGCGGTGGCTCCTGTCGCCGGTCCTGGGGCGGCCGCTTTTGCCAAGGCCGCGGCCAAGCTGCAGACAGTCCTCGGCGAGCATCAGGACAGCGTCACCGCGCAGGCGTGGCTGCGCGACGCGAAAGTCACCGGCCGGCGCGCTTTCGTCGCCGGCGAGCTGATCGCGCTGGAGCGGATCGCCGCGAACGCTGCGCGCGCGAAGTGGCGCAAGGCGTGGGACGCCCTGGACCGCAAGCGGCTGCGCGACTGGATGCCTTGAAAAGTGGCAGCCAGAAAGCGCCGTGGATCACGCACGTCTTGCGCTAGGAGCTCCTTTCGTTGCGCCTCTATTCGCGCGTTTTTGCGCAAGGGCCCGAAATCGCGCTGCGTGGGTTGACGTGCGAACCTTCTACGTAGTCCGGCACGCGAAAGCCGGCAGCCGCGGTCACTGGACAGGCGATGACCGCCTCCGCCCGCTGAGCAAGAAGGGCCTGAAACAGGCCGAAGAGCTGGTCAATGTCTTCAAGCCGTTCCCGATCTCGGCGATCTTCTCCAGCCCGTACCTGCGATGCGTGCAGACCGTTGAGCGGCTGGCGCGCGCACACCGGCTCGCGGTCGAGACAACGGACTCGCTGGCGGAGGGGCATGGGCTTACCGGACTCAACGAGTTCTTCGGTGATCGAAATCTCGACCACGCAGTGCTCAGCACGCACGGCGACATCGTGTGGGACCTCGTCGAAGACCTCGTCAGCCGGCACGTGATCAAGCCAGGCGAGGGTGGATTTGCGAAGGGCTCGACCTGGGTCCTGGGCGTCGACGACTCGGCCGTCGCCGAAGCACGCTACATCCCCGCCCCATGAGCACCGCCCTGCGCGATTAGCCTTAGTCCTGCATGACCGTGACGCTGCGCGGCGCGGGGCTGACCGAGGACCAGGTCGTGGCCGTGGCCCGTCACGGGGAGAAGGTCGCGCTGGCCGCCACGGCGCGCACGAAGATGGAACGAAGCCGGGCGAAGGTCGAGCGCGCGGCAACATCTCGCGAGCCGGTCTACGGCGTGTCGACGGGATTCGGCGCTCTCGCGGGGACTCGAATCGCGCCGCTGCGCCAGCCCGACCTGCAGCTCGCCCTCATTCGCTCGCACGCGGCGGGCGTTGGACCTCCCGTGGACGAGGAGGTCGTGCGCGCCACGATGCTGCTTCGCGCTCGCACCTTGGCCATGGGGATGTCCGGCGTCCGGCCCTTGCTTGCCGAGGCGCTGATCGCGATGCTCAACGAGGGCATCACGCCAGTCGTCCCGCGCTACGGATCGGTTGGCTGCAGCGGCGACCTCGCCCCGCTCGCGCATATCGGCCTTGCCCTCGTCGGTGAAGGCGACGTCTTCGATGGGCGAGGTGCAACGAGGCCGGCGGCACCGGCGCTCAAGGCCGCGAAGCTGAAGCCGGTCAAGCTCGAGACGAAGGAAGGCCTTTCGCTGATCAATGGCACCGACGGCATGCTCGGCATGCTTCTGCTCGCCTGCACCGACGCCGAGCTGCTGTTCAAGACTGCCGACGTCACCGCCGCGATGTCCGCCGAAGCGCTGCTCGGCACAGACCGCGCTTTTCAGGCCCAGCTCCAGGAGGTTCGGCCGCACGCGGGCCAGGTCGCGAGCGCGTACAACCTGGCCCGGTTGATGAGCGGTTCGCAGATCGTGGGGTCGCACCGCCAATCCCAGCACGCGGTGCAGGATTCCTACTCCGTTCGATGCAGCCCGCAAGTCGCCGGCGCGGCGCGTGACACGCTCGACTTTGCGCGCCGCACGGCTGTGGTCGAGCTTGGCTCGACGATCGACAACCCGATCGTGATGGAGAACGGCGATGTGGAGTCGACCGGCAACTTCCACGGCGAGCCGCTGGCCTTCGCCGCGGACTTCCTTGCCATCGCGGCGGCAGAGATCGGATCGATCGCGGAGCGGCGGGTTGACCGTCTGCTGGATCCGCACCGCTCGCAGGGGCTGCCGCCATTCCTTGCCGAGGAGCCTGGCGTGAACTCCGGCCTCATGGTCGCCCAGTACACGGCGGCCGCCCTGGTCGCAGAGAACCGTCGCCTTGCAGGACCGGCGAGCGTCGACTCGGTCCCGACGTCTGGCATGCAGGAGGACCACGTTTCGATGGGGTGGGGCGCGGCTCTCAAGCTGCGCACCGTCCTCGACAACGTCGCCCACATACTCGCCGTCGAGCTTTGCGCCGCGGCTCGCGCACAGGAACTCCGCCTCCCGCTCGAACCATCGCCCGCCACCAAGGCTGTGCGCCTTGCGCTGCGCAAGCAGGTTGCCGGAGTCGGACCAGATCGTATCGTCGCGCCGGAGCTCGCCGCGGCCGAGGCGCTCATCCGGAGTGGAGCGATCGTCCAGGCGGCGGAGTCTGTTGTCGGAAACCTCCGATGACCAGGACCGTCCGAGCCCCGAGAGGGGCCGACATCAGCTGCCTCGGCTGGCCTCAAGAAGCGGCGATGCGGATGCTCATGAACAATCTCGATCCCGAGGTTGCGGAGCGCCCTGAAGACCTCGTCGTGTACGGCGGCACCGGCCGCGCGGCCCGGTCGTGGGAGGCATTCGACGCCATCGTCCGCGAGCTGCGCCGGCTGAAAGGCGACGAGACGCTGCTCGTCCAGTCAGGCAAGCCCGTCGGTGTTTTCGACACGCACGAGTGGGCGCCGCGCGTGCTCATCTCCAATGCGATGCTCGTGCCCGAATGGGCGACGTGGCCGGAGTTCCGCCGGCTCGAAGCACTCGGTCTGACCATGTACGGCCAGATGACAGCCGGCTCATGGATCTACATCGGGACGCAGGGAATCCTGCAGGGCACGTACGAGACCTTTGCCGCCATCGCGCGCAAGCGATTCGGTGGGTCGCTCGCGGGGACGATCACGCTGACCGCCGGCCTCGGCGGCATGGGCGGCGCACAGCCGCTGGCGGTCACGCTGAACGGCGGTGTCGCGATCTGCGTCGAGGTCGACGCCGAGCGCATCGCGCGGCGACTGGATCACCGCTACCTGGACGTCCGCGCCGATAACCTGGACCATGCGCTTCAGCTCGCGCTGGAGGCGAAGCGTTCCAAGCGGGCGCTCTCCATCGGGGTGATGGGCAACGCGGCCGACGTGTTTCCCGACCTCGCCGCGCGAGGTTTCGAGGTCGACGTGGTGACCGATCAGACGCCGGCCCATGACCCGTTGAGCTACGTACCGGTGGGACTATCACCTGAAGATGCGGCCGAGCTTCGGCTGGACGATCCAAACAGCTATGTAAGTCGCGCGCGCGAGAGCATGGCGCGTCATGTGGATGCGATGGTCGGCTTCCTCGACCGCGGCGCAGAGGTCTTCGACTACGGGAACAGCCTGCGGGCTGAGGCGCGGCTCGGCGGAAGCCCGCGCGCATTCGACTATCCGGGCTTCGTTCCGGCGTATATCAGGCCGCTGTTCTGCGAGGGCAAGGGTCCGTTTCGGTGGGTGGCGCTGTCGGGCGATCCCGCGGACATCGCCGCGACCGACCGCGCGATCATCGAAGAGTTCGCCGACGATCCGGCGCTGGTCCGGTGGATCAAAGCAGCAGAGGAGCGCGTCAGCTTCCAGGGACTGCCCGCGCGGATCTGCTGGCTCGGCTATGGCGAGCGTGCCCGAGCGGGCCACCGGTTCAACGAGCTCGTCCGCACCGGCGCCGTCAAGGCGCCGATCGTGATCGGGCGCGACCACCTCGACTCTGGATCAGTGGCTTCGCCGTATCGCGAGACCGAGTCAATGCTCGACGGCTCGGACGCCATCGCCGACTGGCCGATCCTCAACGCGCTCCTCAACACCTCGAGTGGCGCTTCGTGGGTGAGCGTCCACCATGGCGGCGGAGTCGGCATCGGCCGCTCCATCCACGCGGGGATGGTCGTCGTCGCCGACGGCAGCGCCGCGGCCGCGAAAAGGCTGGAGCGGGTCTTGACCAACGATCCTGGCAGCGGCGTGATGCGCCACGCCGACGCGGGGTACGAGCGTGCGATCGAGGTGGCAAACGAGCGCGGCGTTCGCATTCCGATGAACGAGTGAACGTAACAAAACAACCACGCGAGAGCATGCTCCCGCGTGTCTCAAACGCCTCCGAAGCACGCGAGTGCATGCACTCGCTGCACTGGCGGTCCGTTTGAACGGATCCGGCCGCTGGCACGCCGAGCAGGCGTGGCTCGGCCATCGCACGGAAAACGTGCTCATCGAGGTCGAAGGCGGCCGGATCAAGTCCCTCACCGAAGGAGTCCGCGCACCGCACGACGCGGTGGCATTGCGCGGGTGGACGGTCCCCGGACTCGCCAACACTCACAGCCACGCGTTCCAGCGCCTTCTCCGCGGAGAGGTCGAGTCGGGCGGCGGCGATTTCTGGGAGTGGCGCGCAAGGATGTACGCCTTTACCGAGTGGGACCCCGCCGACTACTTCAACCACGCGCGGCTTGTTTTTCGCGAGATGCTCGAAGCGGGCATCACCGCGGTCGGCGAGTTCCATTACCTGCACGAGCACGGCAACGAACTCGGTATCGCGCTGATCGACGCAGCTCGCGAAGAGGGGATCAGGATCACGCTGATCGACGCGTGCTATCTGCGCGGCGGCCTGGACGGGAGGCCGCTCGAGCCCGAGCAGCAGACGTTCTCGGATGGCGACGCAGACAGCTGGGCGCGCCGTGTGGGCGAGCTGAAAGAAGCCGACGGAGTCCGTATCGGCGCGGCCATTCACAGCGTGCGCGCGGTCGATCCTGAATCGATGCGGATCGTCGCCACATGGGCGCGTGAGCACAAGGCGCCGCTGCACATCCATCTCGCGGAGCAGCCGGCCGAGGTCGAAGAGTGCCTGAGGGTCGAGGGCTGCACGCCGGTGGAGCTGCTGCAGCGCGAGGGCATCCTGGGCCCTGACCTGACCGCGGTTCACGCCATCCACGTCAACGCCCGCGACATCTCGCTGCTGGGCGACAACGAGGTCTCGATCTGCGCGTGTTCGACCACCGAGCGCGACCTGGGCGACAGAGTCGGACCGCTCACCGCGCTCGCGGATGCCGGCTGTCCGCTGACCGTCGGCAGCGACTCCAACGCGGTGATCGACATGCTCGAGGAGGCGCGCGGGCTCGAGCTCGACCAGCGTCGCGCGAGTGGCCGCCGGGTCCTGCATGAACCCGAGGAGCTGCTGAGCGCGGTGACCGTCAACGGCATGCGCGCGCTGGGTTGGGACGCCGGAGAGCTGCGCGTCGGGATGCTCGCGGATTTCATCACGCTCGAGCAGCCGCGCGGCCAGTGGCGCGAGCTGACACCCGCGTATCTCGTCTACGGGTTCTCGGGTCACGACGTCACGAACGTCGTGGTCGGAGGTGAAGCCGTGGTGCAGAGATGAGGCGGCTGCGCAACATCGGCCGCCTGTTCACGGGAACTCCAGTTGGAGTGGTCGCCGACGCGGCGGTCATCTGCGATGGCGAGGAGATCGCGTGGTGCGGGAAGCACGGCGATGAGCCGCGCGATCTCATGGAGTCCGTGGTCGAAGAGCACGACTGCATGGGCGGGCTCGTGACCGCGGGCCTGATCGACGCCCACACCCATCCCGTCTACGCGGGCGACCGCATGGCGGAGGTCGCGATGCGATCCGCGGGCGTGTCCTACTCGGAGGTCGCGAAGGCCGGCGGAGGGATTCGCGCAACTGTCAAGGCGACCCGCGATGAACCTATCGCCGATCTCGAGCAGGACACCGGACGCAGGTTGTGGTCGTGGCTCGACGGCGGGGCCACGACGATCGAAGCCAAGACTGGCTACCACCTGCAGCATGATGGCGAGCTCGAAGCCGTGCGGTTGCTCGCTCGCCTGGGCCGTCGCGTCGACCTGCCGCACATCGAGGTGACGTTCCTCGCCGCGCACGCCTTGCCACCTGACCGCTGGGCTCGCATGGGCGCATACGCGAAGCAGGTTGGTGAGTGGTGCGGAGAGGCGCACATCGCGGGAGCCCGGTTCTGCGACGTGTTCTGTGACCGCGGCTACTTCAGCGTGGCTCAGTCGCGCACCATCCTGAAGGCGGGGCTCGAGGCCAAGCTGATCCCGCGCGTCCACGCCGACGAGCTCGCACGGACCGGCGGCGCGCAGCTGGCGGCTGAGCTGCACGCCGTCTCGGCCGACCACCTGCTGCGCGCCAACCGCAGCGATGCGTTCGCATTGGCGCGCGCAGGCGTCGTGGCGACCCTCGCTCCGGGCACTGCGCTTTCCATCGGCAAGCTGCCGCCGGTCAAGGACCTCATCGACGCCGGTGCGGTGATAGCGCTCGGCACCGACCACAACCCGGGCACGAGCGGAATTACCAGCATGAGCGTGGTCGTGGCGCTGGCGGTGGCCGTATTCAAGATGTCGGTGGAGAGGGCTTTGCTGGCCGCCACCCTGGGCGGGGCGTATTCGCTATCGCGCTCCGATCGGGGGGTCGTGGCGGCTCATAAACTGGCCGATCTCGTGCTCTGGGAGGCGGAGCATGAGGGGGCGTTTGCCTGGGCCTACGGACTCAAACCGCGAGTCGTGTGGCTGAGGGGCGCGCAAGTATTTGCTTGAAAAGATGTTGCTAAAAGCGTGCAATCAGCCTATAAGTTGCACCTGAACGGCCGCCGCTCAGCGAATCGAATCCACCCGCGGTCGAAAATGGAGGAAGGCAACTAGTGGCTAAGTGGAACCCCCTGGCGTTGAAGATTCTCATGTGGGTCGTGGGAATCCTGATGGTTGTCAGTTCGGCGGCGAGCTTCATCGGAGTGAGTGTCTTCCAGAACAATGAAGGCCTTGCCGGAGCAATAACCGCCCCTGTGGCCGGCATCGCGTTCGGCGCCGGCATCATGATCGCGGGCTTCGACCCAGTCGCAAACATCAGCTGGGTGCGTGCGGTCGTCGTCTACGCGATCCTCGAGGTGGTCTACAACATCTTCACCCAGATCGCGATCGGAACCTTCGACATCGTCGCGTTCATAATCGGCATCCTCATCGCGGCGGTCATCCTGGTGCTCTACCCCAACAAGCCGGCTCTGTGGATGCAGGGCGGCACCCCTTCAGGAGCGCGCGCCTGAACAAGCGATAGACCTTTCCTTAAGGGGCGGCCAAGCGCCGCCCCTTTTTTATTGGTCTGAGATGACTTCTGTGCAGGCGATGTTGTCGTGCACGGATGTGCGCGTGATCCACGACAAAGGCAGCACCACTAGTCTCAGCAGCGATTGCGCAAGCGTGAGGCGCGAGCCGTCGACTGCGACGACACGCTGCCGCAGCACGAGCCCGCCGAGCGTGCGCCCCCAGATGCTCCAGCACACCACGTGGTAGGCGGCGGTGATCGCGAGCGTCCTACGGAGCCGGCGCCGCCCGGTCATGCGGGTGAGGGTCAGGCAGAACGCGGCGTCCACGGCGGCGGCGCGCCAGCGATCGGGCGCAGCAGCCGGGACGCCGGGTGCGGGCTCGCCTCCGCGCAGCCGCAGCAGGTAGAGGCGCGTGAACAGCTGGTGGACCTGGAGGTGGGTGAGCATGTATACCGGCCGCAGCAGCCGCGGCCGGTAGCCAGTCAGGGAGGCTTCGACGCGGCCCGTCGATGCCTGCAGCCGCCAGCGACCACCCGCTGCGCCTGCCAGGAGCCCGCCCTCTATCGGCCAGTCAACGGCGTCGCGCGTAACGGTTGGCGTGCCGAAGCGCAGGAGTGTCAGCGGCCCGAGCACCAGTTCGTTGTCGCGCATACGGATGACCGACAGGGTCAGGGAGCTGATCGTCTCTGCGTAGCTGTCCCGCAGCCTGGCTCCGCTGAGCTGATCGGCAAGTGCGACCGAGGCTGCGGTCGAGACCCGTCCCGCATTCCAGGTGACCACACGCATATCTTCGTGAGTGTCATGGCCCGGTTGGAGTTCGCAGCGTCGGTCATCGTGAAGACCACGCCCGAGCGTGCCTTCGACTACTTCGCCGATTACCGCCATGTGGGCCAGGTTCTCGAGGGGGTCAGCCGGTGGGCGCCGATCGGGGCCAAGACACAGGGTGTGGGCGCGCGCTACAGCGTCGAGATGGCCGTCCTCGCCTTTCCGCTCAAGAACACGCTTCGGCTCGACCGCTGGCGCCGGCCGCACGAGATCGGTTGGGTCTCCGAATCGGGGCTGATCAAGCAGGAAGGCGGATTCACGTTCATCGAGGTTCCGCAGGGCGTGCGGATCGGGCTCCGGATCGCCTATGAGCCGCCGGCGTCCGTGATCGGCGCGGCGGTGGCGCACCGGCTCGACGGCATGGTCCGGGAGCGGCTCGAAGGCGCGATGGAGCGAATCAGAGAACTTCTCGAGGCTTGAGGCTCGGTTCTCGACCGAGCCTCTAAAGTTGGGCCCATGCGGTTGACCCGCGAGGCAGGCGCCATCCTCGGCAAGACCACGATCGGCATGCTCGCCCTGCGCTCGCGCCGCCTCCCGTTGGTCAACCCGGCCGTCTTCAGCTTCGCCGGCGGATCGCTCTGGATGACCACGTCGCGTTACGCGGCCAAGACGATCATGGCCAAGCGCGACCCAAGGGCGGCCTTCCTGGTCGACAGTGGGGCGGAGGCTGTGCTCCTTCGCGGCGCGCTCGAGGTGTTCGATCCGCTCAACGTGTCGAGCCAGGTGCGGGCCATGCTCGAGGGACCGGGCTACTTTCTCGGCATGGCGGGTTACGCGCTGCGCAATGCGCCGTTTGTCGCCGGCTATGCGCTCGACCTCGCCCGGCTGCCTCGCGAGTGGATGCCGTACAACCGCGTCGTCCTGCGGTTGAAGTTGAGCGACGCCGACCTGGTCGAGGGCGCTCCGTTTCCAGCGGCGCAGGCGGCCCGCGTGCCCGCCGTGCCTGCCGAGGTGAGCCGCCGACTGGCCGGCGTGTCGCGCGGGTACGCATGCTGGATCGAGGGCGGCATGCCGCTGATCCGGCCCGCGTTCTGGGAGGTCGACCACGGGCGAGTGAGCATCGCGCCGACGAGCGGACACCCTCGCAGCGGCTCTGCCGGTGCGCTGGTCGTCGAATGGCATCACCGGTTCCGCCCTTCGTTGATGGTGGGCGCTTGCGTCCGCGGCACCTTCGCACCCTCGACCGATGGCGATGCGATCGCCGAGCGCTACGGCATCGAGCCGTCCGAGGTTCCCGACGTGATCGACCTGAAACCCGAACGCGTCACGTCCTGGCGCGGGTTCGCCACCACGACGACTGTGCCACGGGCTGGGCGCGAGCTGCGCGCAGCGGAAGGCTGATGGCCAGGCCTGCGGCACCTGGGATACGCGTGCGTCGGTGGGATGCCGGCAAGTGGAGCGATTCTCCCGACGCGGTCGTCACAGAGGAGCCGCTCCAGCTGATGCTCAACGGTGAGGACCTTTCTGTCGTCATGCGCACGCCCGGCCACGATGTGGAGCTGACACTCGGCCTGCTGTACGCGGAGGGCATCGTTCGCAAGTTGGGGGACATCCAGCAGCTGCGTATCAGCGCCGAATCGGGTGAGTCCGAAACGGCGTTTCAAGTCGACGCGTCGATCGTCGAATCCAATCAGGTCGACGTCCACCTTGCGGGCGTGCCGCGCCGCAAGCCCGAGCGCTCGATGCTCTCCAGCTCCGCCTGCGGCGTTTGCGGCGCGGTACTGATCGAGGACCTGCGCCGCGACCTCTCGGTGCTGCCGCCCGGGCCGCCTGTCGACCCGAAGCTGTTGCCCGGGCTGGTCGAGCAGCTGCGGTCGGGCCAGGGCGTGTTCGAGCGCACCGGCGGGCTGCACGCCGCGGGACTCTTCACCGCCGGGGGCAATCCAATCTGCGTGCGTGAGGACATCGGCCGGCACAACGCCGTCGACAAGGTGGTGGGGCGGATGCTCATCGAGGGCCGGCTGCCCGCCCGCGACACGATCCTGGTGGTGAGCGGTCGCGCCGGCTATGAGATCGTCCAGAAATCGATCACAGCGGGCATCGTGGTGCTTGCGGCCGTGGGGGCACCTTCGAGCCTGGCGGTCGCACTGGCGCGCGAGTTCAACCAGACGCTCGTCGGATTTCTTCGCGGCGAGCGTTTCAACGTCTACGCCGCGCCTGACCGCCTCACGTAGAAGACGCGTACATCAAGTTCTTCCCGGACTCGAACCGAAACTTCGGAGCGGCCGCCCAGATTTAGGGTTCTTCGATAATCGAGCGGTGCTATCGGTCCTCCGCTCACACGCGGCCGCGCGTGTCGTCGCGATCGCCGCCTACGTGCTGGTGGTCGAGTGGACGCGGGCACTTGCCATCCAGGCGCCTGGGGCCGCCGCGGTGATCGCACTCGTCCTGGGAGGCGCGGCGCTCGGAGTCGCCGCGGTGGGGTGGCCGGCCGGGCGCCTGGGCCTGGGCACCTCGAGGTTGGGGCTCCGCCTGCTCGGTGGAGTCGCCCTCGGCGTCGTGCTCATCCTGCCCGCGGCCGCCCGGTCTGGAGCGGCGCCCATGTTGCCCGTGGGCCTGGCGTTGGCGGCGGTGGCGGTTTCGATCGGAGAGGAGATCGCGTTTCGAGGCGCGCTCTACGCGGCGCTCGAAGACCTCGGGGGCGCGCCGGCGGCAGTAGTCGGCAGCACGCTGCTGTGGACGCTCGCACACGCGCTCTCGCACCCGCCAGCGTTTCTCGGCGCCGTCGCCGCGGCCGGCCTTCTCCTCGCGTTATGGCGCTGGGCGTGCAGGGACCTCGTCGGCCCGATCGTCGGCCACGTCATCGCGGACCTCGCCCTGTGAGGCGTCTGGGAATCCTGGTCGGGGCTGCCGTCACCTATCTGTTCGCGGCCTGGATGGTAGCCCCCGGTTTCTATGACGGCTTCGGGCCGCCGCAGGCGTACAACTGGACATGTCCTCCGCCGCAGGCCGGCGCCAACGTCAAGCCGAGCTCTGGCCACCTCGACATCAAGGTGATCAACGGAGTGAGCGATGCGAACTCCGCCTTCACCGACGATGGGCAGGTCGTCATCGGCTTTCTGCCGGGGACTTTCGATTCGGCTGGCAAGACGACGATCTCCGTCGACATCGTGCCGCTGGACTCGTGTCCCAAGCCCCCGGGAATCAGCTTCGTGACGAACGTCTACAAGATCACGGCGTCGGCGCCGCCGGCGAAAGGCAAGACGGCCGGCCTGACCTTGCGTTACTCGAACCTCGAGCCGGATCCATCGGACGTGTACCAGGCATCTGATCCAGCCGGACCCTGGAAGTCGATCGGGCGGAACGAGCAGGCAGCGCCGTTCACCGTCGACACGAGAGTTGATTCGTTCGGCTACTTCGCTGCCGGCTACCCCACCGCGTCGCCTCCGCCGGGGTCGGTCACCTTGGGCGGAGGGCAGACGCTGCCGATCATCGTCGCCGTGCTGATCGTGGTGGTGGTGCTGGCCGGGCTGCCGCTGGCGATCGTGCGACGGCGTCAGCGTTCGACGCCTGCTGACGAGGAGGAAAAGGGCTGAGGGGCGCGGCCTCCTAGTACTTGATCGCTTCGAATACCGTGCCGCACTTGCGGCAACGATATT
>Ga0209806_1001584_pt1 | contig 14877 bp, 17 predicted proteins | sample GraSoiAngelo_152_FD_186166 | JGI IMG/M metagenome (GOLD analysis project Ga0209806, IMG submission 186166) | Grasslands soil microbial communities from the Angelo Coastal Reserve, California, USA - 14_1009_12_30cm (SPAdes) (version 2) | ecosystem: Environmental > Terrestrial > Soil > Grasslands ... | reverse complement strand
GTCGTCGCCGGGGTCGCGCGGGTCGTTCCGCTGGTAGTGGTTGTACGGAAGCGCCAGGTCGGAGTCGCTCATCCCGCCCAGGAGCTTCATCAGCAAAGTGTGTGTCTGCCGAAAGTACGCCAGTGCTTGCTCGGGTTTCTCTTCCCTGTGCAGCGACCACACGGCCGCGTTGATCGAATCTGTTTCGCTCGCTTCCGGGCCGATGCCCATGGCCGACCTGCGATCTGACCCGTCGAGCAATGCGATCAACGAGTGCTCCCACGCGGCGACGTGGACCAGGTGGTCTTTGACCGCCCAACCATCGGGGCCGGTCATGGTCAGGCCCATCGGCCCGAGCGACTCGACCAGCTGGTTGAGCTCTTTCCACGATTTTTCGATCGGTTCGACAACGTTGTTGGGCGCGCTCATGCGCCGCTCGCGATCCGCTTCGCTTCCGCGATCACCGCGTCGTAGTCGGGCTGGGGCTCTTCGCGCTTCGCGACCCACGTCCATCGGATCACTCTGCTGCGGTCGATGATGAAGATGGTGCGGCGCGCCATGCCCGAGTAGCCGGCAACGTCGTCGCGGCGCACGCCGTAGTCGGTCACCATCTTGCGCTCGAAATCGCCGATCAGGTCGAAGGGCAGCCCGCCGAGCTCCTTGGCAAAAGCTTGATGCGAGAAAACCGAATCGACGCTGATCGCGTAAATGCCAACACCGTTTGCCACCGCATCGTCGTTCCTGGACCGAAACTCGGTCAGCTCTGTCCTTCAACCACCCGTGAAGTCGAGGACATAGAACAAAAACACGAGCGCTCGATATTTCTCGAGCGCGTCGCCCAGTGTCAGCTCCTGCCCGCCCGTGGTCGGCAGCTTGAAGTCGGGCGCTTGGTCCCCTACCTGCAGCACATGAAAAAGTCTATTGGTTCTCCAGGACGTACCAGCCGGAGCGCGTCGCACCTGTGATCCGGTAACCGCGGTCGATCGATCCGCCGAGCGCATCGCGCAGCGCCATGCGCCACTCGCGTGCCAGGCCACGGTCGGAATGTCGCAGGGCGACGATGTCTTCGGGCACCTGACATATAAGGACGCGAGCCGGCGACGCCTTGACCACGGGCTCCCCCGCCGGGCCGACGGTCACGATGGCGTCGCTGCCCCAGCTGCGCAGCTTCTCCACGTCGAGCTCTATGGGCCGGCCCGCTGCCGCATCCTCCACTGCCTGCGAGTCGAGACGCCACTGGATGAGCAGGCGGTCCGACTCATCCCCGGTGTTGATGCCGTCTCGCATCTCTCCATAGAAGTTGACGAGGTAAACCGGAGCGACCGCACCGAGCTTGGTGAGGTTGAAGTAGACGTTGCGGCGGACCAGGGGATCGGTCGTCCACTCCATCAACGTGACTCCGCGCGCGAGACACCAGCGCCGCTGGTGCTGCTTGAGCTCGAAACCAAGGCCGCGGGCTTCGCGCTCCGGCGATACGCCAAGGATGTGGGAGTGCATGAGCAGCTGACCTGGCGGCGCGCCTCCCAGCCAACCTACGAGCCCGCCGGCCAACCGCCCGTCCAGAAACGCTCCCGAGATGTAGTTGCCCGAGTGCGCCAGCGCCCTCAGGATGTCGGAGCTGATCGGCGGCGCGCCGGAGCGTCCCCACACCACCGCGAAGAGCTCGGCGAGCTGGCGGAGGTCTTCGAGCTCGGTGAGCTCCCTTATCTCCGCGCTCATGCCAGGCCAGCGGGATTCACGGCCGCAGGGGCATGGTCTCGATGCCGGCCTCGCGGAGCGCGTTGCGCACCGCCGCCGCGACCTGGCCGGCCCCCCGCGTGTCGCCGTGCACGCAGATGGTGTCGTAGCCGCCGGAACGGGCAAGGCTCACCGCCTGCTGAGTGGCGAGGTTCGGGTCGAGAACCGCGCCCGCCTGGCTCCGCGGCGCGAGGCTTCCGTCCGGCAGCATCAGGCGATCGGCGAAGCCCTCGCGATAGCCGGGGATGCCTGCCCGCTCGGCTGCGGCGACGATCTCAAAGCCGGGCTGCCCCAGCACGCCGACGCCGTGAGCTTTGGCGACTCGCGCCAGCGCGTCGGCCGCCTCCGGGTCACGCTGGCACCGGTGATACAGCGCGCCGTGTGGCTTGATGTAAGCGATGGGGGCGACCGCGGCGAGGCTCGCCACCTGGAAGGCGATCAGTGCCTCGATCTCAGAGGCTGACATCGAACGTTCGATGCGCCCGAATCCAGAGCGGTCGTCATAGCCCGGATGGGCGCCGACCTGCACGCCGAGCGTGCGACAGCGCCATGCGGTGGCGATGGTGATCGACGCCGAGCCGGCGTGCACGCCGCAGGCGATGTTCGCGCTGTCGACGCAGGCCAGGATCGCCTCGTCCTCGCCCGCCCCCTCGCCTATGTCGGCGTTTATGTTCATTCGTGTTTCGTGTTGCCGTGCAGAAGCTGGATCGCATGGCCGAGCACCGGAATCACGGCTTCGAGTGATTCGCTCGCGCCCCTCGCGCTGCCCGGCAGGTTGATGATCAGCGACCGGCCCCGCACACCTACGACCCCGCGCGAGAGAGCCGCCATCGGCGTGCTCGAAGCACCGGCCCTGCGCATCAGCTCGGCCACTCCGGGCACTTCGTAATCGATCAGCATCGACGTGGCCTGCGGCGTGACGTCACGCGGGCCCAGGCCGGTGCCTCCGGTGGTGACGACCAGGTCTGCACCGCCGCCCACGGCGGCGACGATCGCGTCGTTGATGCGCGACTGGTCATCGGGGACGACCTCCGGTCCTGAAATCTGGAAGTGCGCGCGCTCTAGCAAGTCGAGCAGGGCGGGACCGCTGGTGTCGGTCCGTGTGCCGGCCGAAACTCCGTCGCTCACGGTGATCACATGGGCGCGATGCACTAGTGTCCTGGCACAGAAATAGATTGTCGGATCGCCCCTGGGGTGGCCGAGATGCTAGGCGCCGGCGAGCACCGGAACGTGCGTATTGGAAATACGTGAGTGAGGAGCGGAGCCGGCAACAACGCAGATCGGCCGCACCAGGGGATGAGTTTTCGGCGCAGCCGAAAATTGCCCTGCCCGCAGGGCACGGCAACCGGCAAGCTAGTTCTGGGCCGGGACACTAGCGCTTCCAGGTCCCCGAGCGGCCTCCTGATTTTTCGAGCAGGCGCACCGATTCGAGGTAGACACCGCGCTCGACGCCCTTGGTCATGTCGATCAGCGTCAGACCCGCGACGGCCGCCGCCGTCAGAGCCTCCATCTCGACGCCGGTCTGTCCGGTGACGCGCGCCATGGTCACTATGCGCACCCCGCCGGTGACGAACTCGAAATCAACCGTCACGCTCGTTAGGGGCAGAGGGTGACAGAGCGGAATCAGGTCAGGCGTGCGTTTCGCGCCCATGATGCCGGCGACGCGCGCGACCTGAAGCGCATCGCCCTTTGCCGTGCCTTCGCGCACCGCACGCAGCGTGTCCGGCGCCATCCGCACGATGCACTCGGCGGTCGCCTCGCGCACGGTCGCGATCTTGTCCGCGACGTCGACCATGCGCGCCGCCCCCTTCTCGTCGACGTGCGTAAGCCGTTTCGCCATGGCTGAGCATCAGGATATGCGCATGCCCGGCATCGACGGAGTCCTGTTCGACTACGGCCGGACGCTCGTGACTTTTGACTATCCCTCGGGCCGGCTGCTGCAGGTGATGGCCGGGTTCCGGCCGCGGATCGAGGCTGCGCTCGGAGTGCCCGCGCCGGAGGCGGAGACCATCCTGCACGATGTTCTGGTTCCACTCGAGGAGTACGTCGCAAGCATGAGCGAGGACGAGGTGGACTATCTGGACGTCTACCGCGAAACGTGGCAGCGGGCAGGCATGCGGCTGCCGGATGACCTGTTGCACGAGATCCTCGACGCCGAGCAGCGAACCTGGGACCACGCCGTTCAGGTCGATCCCGATGCGCTGCGAGTGCTGTCCTGGCTGGGCGAGCACGAAGTGCGTCGGGGCATATGCTCGAATGCACCGTTTCCTCCGGCGATGATGCGCCGGCAGGTGCGGAGCAACGGCATCGACCAGCTGGTGGACGCGATCGTCTTCTCGAGCGAGGTCGGCCGTCGCAAACCGGCGCCCGAGGTCTATCAGGCGGCGCTCGACGCGCTCGGCACGGAGCCCGCTCGAACCATGTTCGTCGGCGATCGTGTTCGCGAGGACTACGAGGGTCCGCGCGCGCTCGGCATGAGAGCTGTGATCGTCACCGCACACGCGGAAGAGCCTCCGCGCGACGGGGTGCTAACGATCAAATCCCTCGCGGAGCTGCCTTCGCTCCTGTGACGGAGCCCAGGAAGCAGCCGAGCTGGCTGTGGCTGTTGTTCTACGGCCGCCGGCGGCGCGGCTTCCCGTGGCTGCTGGCGGGAGTCCTGCTTCTGACCGGCGTGCTCGCGCTGGTCTTCGCGGTTCCAGGCGGGGCGGACGCGTCACGCTCGGTTGCCGCCATCGTCTTCGGCTTGTTGTTGGCAGGCGCCATCGCACTTGCGGTCCTGGCGGTGCTGCGTCCTCGCCGGCGTCCCTGAGCAGCCCTCGCCGCAATCAGGGCCGCAGCCGCGCCGGCGCCCACTCCGTTGTCGATGTTCACCACGGTCAGGCCGGTCGAGCACGACTGCAGCATCGTCGTGAGTGCCGCTTCGCCTGCACCGCCGCGGCCGTAGCCGGTCGAGACCGGAAGGCCGATCACCGGCAGGTCGATCAGGCCGGCGACCAGACCCGGCAGGACACCATCCATGCCGGCTGCGACGACGACCACGTCGGCGCCCCATTCGAGCACCGCGGCCAGCGGCCCGACAAATCGATGCAGGCCCGCCACTCCAAGGTCAGCCTCGATTCGAGCGTCCAGGCCGCACGCCTCGGCGATCATGCGCGCTTCATCCGCGACCGGCAGGTCGGAGGTGCCGGCGGTCAGGATGCCGACCTTTCCGTCGAGCCGTTCAGGGGAGAAGCCCTCGCGCAGCACGCGGGCCGCGGCATGGTATGCGGTCACTCGCATACCGGCCCGCTGCGCCGCATCGCGCAGCGCCGACCCGTGCGCCTCGGTCATTCGGCTGATCAGTCCCTGCCCTTGCCGCTCCGCCATCGCCAGGACAAGCCGGGCCGCATCTTGCGGCGACTTGCCGGAGGCAAGCACCACCTCGGGGATGCCCCGACGCAAATACCGTCCCAGGTCGAGCCGCGCCCGCCCGCCCAGCTCGTCCAGCTGCATCCGTCGCAGCTCGGCCAGTGCATCCTCCTCGCTCATCTCGCCGGCGACCAGCCGGCGCAGGACGTCTCTCACAGCCCGAGCAGCACTTCGCGCATGCGCTGCCAGTGCGTGCCCGCCCAGTAGATGCGGCCGCACTCAGGGCACTCGGAGTAGCGCGACTGTGTCCGCCGCACGTAGGGGGGCACGCGCTCCGCGATCACCGCCGGCATGCGCGACTCGAGCTCGGAGTTGCACTCGATGCAGCGGGTCAGCGCATCCTTCAGCTCGAGGCCGAGCTCTGCAAAGACCTGGCGCAGCTGCTTCGTCACGTCGTCGTCGCGGATCAAGATCGCGCGTACGACACCGCTCTGGATGACGCGGCGTTTGGTCAGGTCTCGATCTCGCGTCAGGACCACCCGGTTCTCAGCGGCCGCTTCGCGCACGAGCTCCGAATCGCCGATACGCGCGTGGTAGGAGGCGTCGTAGCCGAGGGCGCGCAGCCAGCGCGCGAGCCGCCCGACGTTGCAGTCGGCGAGGAACCGGGGTCTCACGTCAGCCATCTTAGAATCGCCTCGTGCCTACCTTCGATGAGCTGATGTCAAAGCTCCAGACAGAAGCGAGTGGTTGCTACTCGTGGTCGAACAGTCCAGGAGATCGCTATGCCGCCCACAGCCATAGCTTTGAGAAGGTCCTTTACTGCGTCGACGGATCGATCACATTCGTCCTCGAGGGCGAGGGTCGGCGCCTCGAGCTCAAGCCGGGAGACCGCATGCAGCTGCCCGCCAGGACGGTGCATTCGGCCATCGTCGGACCGGCAGGGTGCACGTGCATCGAGGGCCATCGCTAGAAGCTCGCGTCTGAGGTTCGGGGCGTAATATGGGCCGCGAACGATGAGCATCATCGACTTCATTCGCGACCGCGCGAGGTTCTACAACTGCCCGGTCTGCGGGCGCAGCCTGAAGGGCTGTGCCGTACAGGTCCTGAGCCACGAGGACGAGCGATTTCACCTCCAGGTGACGTGCGCGCAGTGCCAGGTGACGTTCGTCGTCGTGCTCGCGATCCAGGGTGGCGCCGTGGAAGAGGTCGAGACAGTTGTCGAGGCGCTCGCCCCGTCAGCGGCCGCCGCCGAGCCGATCAGCGTCGACGAGATCATCGACCTGCACCTTTTCCTGAAGGGCTTCCAGGGCACGCTCACCGAGCTCATCCACCAGCCGGACCACAGCCGCGGCTAGTCCGGCCATGAGCCGGATCTATCTCGACGACGCCGGATCAGCTCCAGTCCTCCCTGAGGTCGTGGCCGCGATCCGGAACGTTCCAGCCGGCAATCCCTCCAGCCCGCACACCGAAGGACGAGCGGCGCGGGCCGCGCTCGATCGAGCGCGAGACCTGGCCGCGGAGACGCTCAGCACAAATCGGACCGACGTGACGTTCGTCTCGTCCGGCACCGAGGCGACCAACCTCGCGCTGTTCGGAGCCGCCGCCCGGCTGCCGAAAAGCGGTCGGATCCTGACGTGGGCGGCGGAGCATCAGTCGGTGCTGGCGGCGGTGCGCCGGATGCAGGCGATGGGGCGTGAGGTGGTCGTAGCCGGCGTGGACGGCGTGGCCACGGTGGACGTGGATGCGATCACCCCTGGTACAGCGCTCGTTTCCGTCGGGCTCGCCAACAACGAGGTGGGCACCATCCAGCCCGTCGCCGATGTGATCAAACGGGCGCACGAAGTCGGCGCGCTGGTACACGTCGACGCGTGCGCCGGCACACGCTGGATGCGGCCACCCGAGAATGCCGACCTGGTCTCGATCAGCGGCCACAAGCTCGGCGCTGGCCGCGGCGGGTTGCTGCTGGTGCGAGACGGCGTGCGGATCGATCCCCTCTTCTTCGGCGGACCGCAGGAGTGGGGCCGGCGGGCGGGCCAGGAAGACGCGGCCTCGGCGACCGCGCTAGCCGTCGCCTTGTCTGCGGCGTCCACCGGTCGCGAATCTCGCGCACATCTGGCGCGTCGCCAGGCGGACTCGCTCCGGGATGCGCTGCTCGAGCTCGGTGGGACCATCACCGGCGGTGAGCCTCGACTGCCCAACTTCGCGACGTGTGCATTTGCCGGCCGGCGCGGTGAGGACATGCTGCTCGCGCTCGACCTGGCCGGTGTAGCCGCCTCGAGCGGTTCGGCCTGCGCGTCCGGTTCGCTCGATCCATCGCACGTGCTGCTCGCGATGGGGCTGAGCCTGGAACAGGCGTTGGGCAGCCTGCGCCTGACGACCGGCTACGCGACGACGGACGACGAGATCTCCCGCGCCATCGACGTGCTCCGCACGATTTTGAGCCGAGCGCCCGCGCGTGCCTAGCGTCGAGGAAGAGCTCGCGCAGCGGATCGGCCGCGGTGATGAGGTCGTGCTGGCGACCGTGATCAAGCTCGACGGCGAGCCACCCTCCCAACCGGGGGCAAAGCTCCTGATGTCTCGTACTGCGTCCCTCGCAGGGACGCTCGGCTGCAGCGAGTTCGACTCCGCGGCGGTTGCCGACGCGAACGGGATAGCAACGAGCGGCGCGCCCCAGCTCCGCACATACCGGCACGACCTGGGCTCAATCGAGGTCTACCTCGAGCCCTATGCAGCCTCCCCGACACTGGTCATCTTTGCGGCCACGCCGGTGGCCCGGGCGCTGGCGGGTTGGGCGCCCGACCTTGGCTTCCGCACGGTGCTGGTCGAGTCGGCGCGCGACCTGCCCTCTCTCCCGACCGGCGACCTCTACGTCGTGCACACCAACCACGACGCCGAGGACCTGGTGGCGGCCCTCGAAGAGGTGCTGCCGCTCAATCCCCGCTTCATCGGGCTGGTCGGGAGCCGCCGCCACACCGGCCACCACCTCGAGGCGCTGCGCGCCAAGGGTGTCGCCGAAGACGTCATCGCCCGCATCCAGAGCCCGGTCGGCCTCGACCTGGGTGCGAGGACGGCCGCCGAGATCGCGCTCTCGATTTTGGCGGGCATTGTGGCGCTCCGGCGCGGCGGCAACGCAGGATGGAAATCAACTAATGGTTAACCCGAACTGAAGTCGAACTGTCCAACCGCATAATCAGCGGTCGTGCCGGTCGCGCAGGGGACAAAACTAGGTCAGTACGAGGTCCAGGACTTCATCGGCCAGGGGGCCATGGGTCTGGTCTACCGCGCCTATCACACGCAGCTCGAGCGGACCGGCGCGGTCAAGGTGATGCAGGCGATCAGCCCCGACGCGGACACGGTGGCCCGCTTCCGCCACGAGGCCCAGGCGATCGCCAAGATGCGGCATCCGAACATCGTCGACGTCTACGACTTCGGCGAGTTCGAGGGGACGCCGTACATGATCGTCGAGTACGTGCCCGGCGGCAGCCTGGCCGGCCGGATGAACCAGGGCAAGCTCGACCCGGCGACCGCGCTGAAGTACCTGCACGGGATCGCCGCCGGCCTCGATTACGCCCATGACCACGGCGTCGTGCATCGCGACGTCAAGCCGGCCAACGTCCTGCTGACCTCGGACGACGCGCCGGTGCTCGCCGATTTCGGGCTGGCCAAGCTGCTCCAGGGCACGTCTTTGAAGTCGATGACGGGCGTGACCACCGGCACGCCGGCTTATATGGCGCCCGAACAGGTCACGGGGAGCAGGGTGGGACCGGCCTCCGACCGCTACTCGCTCGCCACGATCGCTTACGAAATGCTCACCGGCGTCATCCCGTTCGACGGGGAGGCGCTGATGGAGCTGCTTTACGCGCAGGTCCACCGCGAGCCGCCGGCGCCGAGCTCGCGCGAGCCATCCCTCGGTCCCGAGGTCGACGCCGTGGTGATGCGCGGTCTGGCCAAGGACCCAGATGCGCGTTGGGAGTCATCGAAGGCGTTCGTGGACGCGCTCGCCGCGGCGTTGAGCGGTGCGCCGGCGCCCGCCGCGGCGAAGACCATGGTGCTGGGGCCCGCCGTCGCCTCGACGGTACCGATCGCTCGCGCCGCGGTCGCCGAGCGCGTCGTCGCTCCGACTCAGCCCGCGACGGTCGCAATGGCATATCCGTCTCCCAACGGTCAGGAAGCTACGCCGCCGGCAAGGCGCCCAAGGCGGCTGAACCGGCGGCGCCTCGTTGGAATCGCGGCGATCCTGGTGCTGCTGCTCGTCCTGGGCGTTTGCGCGATCGTTGCCCAGGCGACCACCCTCACAGTGACGCCAGACAGAGCGACGCTCGGCCAAACGGTGAGGATTTCGGCCACCCATGTTCCGGCGAACCAGGTCGGTGAGATCCAGCTGTGGAGCGTCGTTCATACATATCCGTTTCGCGCCGACGCCGGCGGAAACGTGTCACTCGACATGACGGTCCCGAGGGACATCGCTCTCGGCGATCACGTGGTGAAGATCTGCTGGAGCAACACCTGCCACAAGCAGGTGGCGCTTCGCGTCGTGTCCGGCGTGGCGGAAGTGCAGCCGACGCCGGTCGCGAACCAGACCCCGACCCCAGGGGTCACGCCTAGCGCCGGGTCGACGTCCACTCCAACCGCGCATCCCACGCCAACTTCGGGCTCAACGCCCCGTCCGACTCCCGGTTCGACCCCGAGGCCCTCACCTACGCCCACGTCGACACCCCCGCCGCCCCCGCCCCCAACTCCAACCCCGACTCAGAACCCGTGTCCTGGGAATTCGAACGCGGTCACACTGACGCCTGCCACGCAATCAGTACTGCTCGGTGGGATCGCGAACTTCACCGGTTCGAACTTCACACCCTACAGTTCGGTGACCCTCAGCTACTACGCACCACAGACGGCCCCGACACCAGTCAAGACTTGGTCCGTGAAGGCCTCCTGCTCCGGCAGCTTCACAACCAGTGTGACTACGAACGGAGGCGTAGTTCGGACTGACAAGGTCGTGGCTTGTGAAGTCGTCAAGGGCTGCGCCACAGCCAAAATCAACATCGTCCTCGGTCTTCTCTAGAAGACTTCGGCCGCCACCAGGTCGTCCAGGGTTTCGCGGCGTCGCATGACGCGCGCCTGACCGTCGCGCAGCATGAGCACCTCCGGCCTCGGCATCCCGTTGTAGTTGCTCGCCATCGCCAGGCAGTAGGCGCCCGCGGCGGGTACAGCGATCACGTCACCAGGCGCGAGCGGCGGCATTGGAATGTCCGAGATGAGGATGTCCGTCGACTCGCAGTACTTGCCCGCGATGGTCACCTTTCCATCCGGCGAGCGATCTGGATCTGACGCCAGGAACGCCTCGTATCGCGCGCCGTAGAGCTTCGGCCGGATGTTGTCGCCCATGCCGCCGTCGACCGCCACGTAGCGACGCACGCCCGGAATGTCCTTGATCGAGCCCACCGTGTACAGCGCCATGCCCGCCGGCCCGGCGATCGAACGCCCCGGTTCCACGACGAGCTCCGGCACTTTCAGGTCACGCCCCGCGCACCCCGATTCCAGCGCGTGACGCACCGTCTCGACGAAATGACGCGGCGTGGGCGGATCGTCGTGCTGCGTGTACGCGATGCCCAGGCCGCCACCGGCGCCGAGCTTTCGCGGCTCGAAACCAATCTCAGCGCGGAGCTCGGCCAGCAGGTCGAGCATGATGTCCATCGCCTGCTCGTACGCGCCAAGCGCGAAGATCTGCGATCCGATGTGCGAGTGCAGGCCGACGAGGTCCAGTCGCGGGTGATTCACCGCGGTTTCCACCGCCTTGCGGGCCGCGCCCGACTCGATCGAGAAACCGAACTTGGAGTCGAGCTGCCCGGTGGAGATGTGGTCGTGGGTGTCGGGCTTGACACCCGGCGACAGGCGCAGCATCACCGGCGCGCGCTTACCGTCGGGCACGACATTGCGCAGCAGATCGAATTCGTGGTCGCCGTCGATGACGATCGTCGCGCCGGCGGCGTATGCGGCCTGCAGGTCTTCGAGGCTCTTGTTGTTGCCGAGGAAGTGGATGCGGTCGCGGGGGAATCCGGACTTCAGCGCCAGGTGGAGCTCGCCCGCCGACACCACGTCGAGGCCGAGGCCCTCATCGGCGACGACACGCAGAAATTGCGGTGATGCGAACGCCTTGGCCGAGTAGAGGACCTGGCCCGCTTTGCCCATAGCGGCGACATACTCGGACGCACGCTGACGCACTGTGGCTTCGTCGTAGACGTACAGCGGAGTTCCATGCCGGCGGGCAAGCTCGACGAGGTCGCAGCCACCCACCTCCATGTGGCCGGCGGCGTTGACCCGGTACGTGACCGGGAAGAGCAAATTAGCCGGTTAGTTGGGGCTCGAGCCGCAGGAGCCGCACCCGCCGCCGCAGCAACCACCGCCGCCCGTCTCGCTCGCGAAGTCCGAGACTGACGACGTTTCGCCGCCGCCGGCAAAAGCAAAGCTCGAGACGAGCACCCTAGTCCTGGTCGACTCGCAGGCCGGACACACCTGCGCCGAGTCTCGCTCCGCGAACCGGGTCAGAATCTCGAACTTCTCAGCGCAGCTCTCGCACCGATACTCGTAGATGGGCATCTCAGTGAACGATTCTAAGTTGTTGCAGCTCGCGCGGCTGATCGCCGGCTGGCCGGGGCTGGTCGCGGGAAACGCCGAGAGCCTGGTCGAGGACTCGCTGGTGCTGCTCCCGCACCTCGGGGAGGCGCAAACACTGGTCGACGTGGGTTCCGGCGGCGGTCTGCCCGGCCTCCCGCTCAAGATCGCCCGGCCTGATCTGGCCGTCACCCTCGTCGAGGCCGACCAGGCCAAGGCCGCGTTTCTGGTCGGCGCCTGCGCCGAGCTGGGGTTACGCGATGTGGACGTCCTCGCGCGACGTGCCGAGGATGTTGGACGAGACACCCAGTACCGGGAAAAGTTCGACGTGGCCGTGGCCCGAGCCCTGGCACCCATGCCTGTCCTGGTCGAGCTCTGCCTGCCGCTGGTCAGGGTCGGCGGAAGGTTGCTGGCGCAGAAAACCAGCGCCGAGGATGTGGCGGCGGCGCAAAACGCGATCGACATGCTCGGCGGATCACCGGCCTCGGTGGTGGCGGCGCCTTCCTCCGCGCGCGGGTCCGGCACCGTGGTCATTGTCCACAAGGTCAGGCCGACGCCTGCGGGCTATCCGCGGCGCACCGGGGTTCCGGCGCGCAGACCTCTCTGAATGAAGAAGGACGTCCCGAGGCTCGAACCCGCGCCGACCTCGCGGGGAGGCTGCCAGCTGAGGACGGCCGACCCGCCGGCCCTGATGGTCTTAACCTTGCGGTGGGGTGGGATCACGAAACTGAACCTCGTTCTGCGGGAGCGCCGCTTTTACGAGCTCTTCAACCAGCAAGGCCAGTTCATCAGCGAGGCGCTCGGTGAGCTCAGCCGTTCACTTTGCGAAGAGCAGAGCCATCACTCGACGCTGCGTGACATCGAGCATCGCTGTGACGCTGTCACCCACGAGATCTACAACCTCACCAACCGGACATTCGTGCCTCCGATCGACCAGGAGGACATCCTGCTGCTCGCTCACTCGCTCGACGATGTGGTCGATCTGGCTGAAGAGGTGTCTGACAAAATCGACCTGTACGGCGTTCGTTCTATAACCGACTCGGCGAAGAGCTTCGGTCAGTGCCTGGCGAAGGCCGGCATCGAGCTGGCTGCGGCGCTCGAGCGATTCAGCGCTTCGGAAGACATTGTTCCCGCGCTAGAGGAGATACACCGCCTCGAGAACGAAGGCGACGCCATTACCCGGCAGGCCCTGCAAAAACTATTTGACCTGAACCATCAGTCCGCCGCGGACCTGATCAAGTGGAAGGACCTCTACGCGCTGCTCGAGGCCACCCTGGATGAATGTGAATCGGCCGCGGAAATCCTGGAGTCGATCATCATCAAGAAAGCCTGAGGGCAAGCCTATTCTGTGGCGAGCAGGCTGCGCACTCGCCGCTTGATCTCATCGCGAATTTCTCTGACCGCCGAGATCGGGAGTCCGGCCGGATCGGGGAGGAGCCAGTCCTCGACTGGTACGGCAAAAACCGGGCAGTCTTCTTCTGCGCAGCCCATCGTGATGACCCTCGTGGCCGAGGCTCCGAGCTCAGGCGTGAGAGCGCGAGGTCGGACATCGCTTAGGTTGATGCCAACCTCCAGCATCACCGCTACCACTTCGGGATGGACGTTGGGTGCTGGGCGAGTGCCGGCCGACTCTCCGACTACACGACCCTCCGAGAATCGATTTAAGAAAGCCGCCGCCATCTGGCTCCGGCCGGCGTTCTGGACGCATACGAACAGGACACGCGGCTTGCTCTCTTCCAGAACATCGAGACGGTAGCCGATTCCGCGCAAGGTAGTGATCCGCACCTGGCTCCCTTCGAGCTTGGGCCGGAGCCAGGCGATGTGCACGTCGACCGTCTTCGGTTCGCCCACGAAGCGGGTGCCCCAGGCTGCAGCGAGAATTCGATCTCGGCTCAACACCACGCCGCGATTCATCAAGAGAACCTGAAGCAAATCGAACTCGCGCGGCGCAAGCTGGATCTCGTGACCATCGACTTCCGCACGTCGGGCGCTGGAGTCCAAGCGGATGCGGCCGGCACCAAGCCGTGTCCGCGATGGCGCCGGCGAAGCTTTTCTCAGAAGCGCCTGAACCTGGGCCGCAATCAGGTTCAACGTGCTACCGGTCGGCAACCACGCATCCGCTCCCATGGCAAGGCAAGTGGCTGCCACTCGCTCGTCCGGGCCCATCACCAGCAGAGGCGCCGCGGTTGCTCGCCGGACAGCCGCAGTTCCGTCCAAGAGGTCCATACCCTGGAGGAGGATCGCGTCGGCGAACGGCTCTAGCTGGAGCCCACCGACGCTTCGGTGGGCGACCACCTCAATACCGCCAGCGGCGAGACTGCTCTTCAATTGAACCGTCGTGCCGGATGCAGCGCCGATAACGACAACCCGGACGCGTGTCGGTTCAGTACTTGGAGACGTTCAATTCCTCCACGCGCCCAGTCACGAGGTAGACGACCCGCTCGCAAACATTCGTGGCCCGATCAGCGATGCGTTCCAGGTTGTGGGTGACCCACAGCATGTAGGTTGCCTCGGCGATGTGGCGGGGTTCCGCGACCATGGTCGAGATCAACTCCTGGTACGCGCGGTCGTAGAGAGCGTCGATGTCGTCGTCTTCAAGACACAACGCCCGAGCCAGGTTCGCGTCGCCTTTGTTCAGCGCAGTCAGCGTCCGATTGACCATGGAAAGTGTTCGCTTGCCCATTTCGGCGACTGCCCCGGGTAGCGGAAGCGTCGGGTGCGGCCCGAGCATCAGGGCAACCTTCGCTATCCCCTCCGCGTGATCGCCCATCCGCTCGAGTTCTGGCAGCACATAAAGCGCGCCAACAAGAGAGCGGATTTCCTCGCCGCCGGCGGCGGCAAGTCCGCCCACAAGTTCTTCTTCCAGCTGGTAACGGAGACGATTGACCTCGAGGTCGTCGCGGACGACTCGATCGGCCAGCACCAGATCACTGCGCGCCAGCGCCTTCAGCGCTCCATCGAGAGCCTGCGCCACCAGGTCGCCGAGCCGCATCAAGCCGCCGTGCGTCACTCACAGAATGTTAGAGGTGACGTTAACGACGCCTTAACCCAAGCCCGAATAGCCTTTTCCCGGAGGACGCGATGAAACTCACACCACTTACACCCGGACGGCGGTTTTACGACCTGTTTCGAACCCAGGGCAATCTCGTCAGCGAGACGCTGACCGAGCTCGGCAAGTCTCTGCTCGAAGGCAAGAGCCGG
>Ga0209806_1001583_pt1 | contig 14881 bp, 10 predicted proteins | sample GraSoiAngelo_152_FD_186166 | JGI IMG/M metagenome (GOLD analysis project Ga0209806, IMG submission 186166) | Grasslands soil microbial communities from the Angelo Coastal Reserve, California, USA - 14_1009_12_30cm (SPAdes) (version 2) | ecosystem: Environmental > Terrestrial > Soil > Grasslands ... | reverse complement strand
GCTAAGCCAGGAAGGCCGACCACTCCAGGAAACGATTGAAGGTGCCGAGCGCGGCCTGGACCGCGTGCGCGTCCGCGCGCAGCGTGTCGTAGGCGCTCCTCGAGATCTTGCCCGTGTTCAGGTCTGCCAGCAGCTCGTTGAGGAATGCGTCGAGCTGGTTGTTGGCCGCCTTTGTCTCACCCCTGGTGATCGAGGCCGACGCGTTGTCGAGCTTGCTGGTCAGGCTGTTCTTCTGCCCGCCGTTCAACCCTGTCAGACCGTTGACGTAGCCATCCATGCTGCTCAGCGCCTGCTGGGGCGTCACCACTAGCTGGATCGAGGTCTGGCCCGTGGCGCCGTCGTCGTCCTTGACGGTCAGCGTTACGGTGTAGGTGCCTGCAAACGAATAGACGTTCGTGGCAGCGAAGCCGCTGGCCGTGTGTCCGTCGCCAAAATTCCACGTGGCTGTGTGCGTGTCCTGGGTGGCGGGGTCGACGGCGCGGCCGGCGAAACTCAACCGCTCTTGCGGGGCGATGACATTGACCGTGGAGTCGGTCGGCTTGACGCTGTCGATCCGAGCCGTTGGGTTGACCTCGGCCCCGACCACGGTGAACGAGCTGGTACCCGTCATCCCGCCGTCGTCCGTCGCGTCGAGGGTCACGATGTATGTGCCTTCGTCCGCGACCGTGAAGTTGAAAGACGCGCCCGGTGTGGTGGTCGGCGTCCCGCCATCCTTGCTCACGCTCCAGAGGTAGTTGAATCCGGCGGCATCGTCAGCCGGATCGGGGCTGTGGGCTGTTCCCGCTAGCGACAGCAGCGTGCCCTCGGGGACGGTGGGGGGATCGTTGGTGATCGTCACTGTCGGCTTCACCCCATTCACCACGAATGCCAACTGGACAGAGGCCGACAGGCCGTGACTGTCGGTCACGGTCACCGTGACATTCTGTCCCTTGGCCTCGTCGGCAACGGACTCGGTCCATGACCACGTTCCGCTCCCAGTGCCGGTGGTCGGGGTGACGGTGCCTGAGGTTGAGGCCAGGGTCACCGTGTCGCCGTTGGGATCGGAGAACGTGCCCGCCGCGCTTGGGGCCGTGCCCTCGTCGACGTTCATCGGGTTCGGCGTGGTTGCGGCGATGGTCGGGAGCTGGACAGTGCTCGTGTTGACATACGTCGCGAAGACGAAGTCAGCCCCGTATCCTGCGCCTGAATACCAGCTCGGGCATCCGACACAGCCGACGTACAGCTTCCCGCCGAGGAAGGTCGGGCTGATAGTGGGCGGCGAGCTGGTGAAGTACCACGAGACGGAACCGGCCTTCTGGGCAAAGATCTCGTAGGCCGTCCCCTTGGTGATCGAGATGTTGGCTTTGGAGAAATCGAGGGTGTTCGAACCCGACATGTAACCGCTGAGGACGACCTTCGGATCAGCTGAGAGAGGGACGACGGGAGTCCCGTCCGAATTCGCCTGCCGCACCGTCACGGTCAGGCTGCCTGAGAGCGCGAAAAGCTTCAGGTCGACGTGGTCGAGACGACCCGTCTTGCCGGCGATGAACGTCTGGACCATGAGCTGGACGGACTGCTTTCCGAGGCCGGCCGGCTGCGACTGGTCGAGCTCTACCGCAGCCGCCGCGGGGGCGGCAAATGACAGCGCCAGCATCACAACCAGCGATGCCGTCGCCGAGGCTCGACCGACAGTTCTCCGGAACGGGATCTTCACTTGACCGTACTGACGCACATGAAGAGAAATCCCTGCGCTGAGTTGAAGCCCATTGCAACAGCTTCAACGCAGCTTCCTCTGTCACTGGTCGGCCCTACTCGTAACGGAGGGCGGCGACGGGATCGAGGCGGCTGGCGCGGAGGGCCGGAAAGAACCCGCTCGACAAGCGCCGTTGGATACACCGAGGCGGAATTCGAGCGCTCCATGCGCATCGTTGGATACAACGACGCGTAATCGGACACGCGGTTGGTGCCGGCGCGGGGATTCGAACCCCGGACCCTCGGTTTAAAAGACCGCTGCTCTAACCAAGCTGAGCTACGCCGGCTCGAAAACGATTGTCCCCAATTCCCGGCTCGTGGCGGGTCCAACTTGCGATTCAACGCCACTACCAGCGGAGGCCGCGCGGCTGTAGCCTTCCCCGGGTGCGCACGCAAGCACACCCGGTCGGGCCGGCGCTCAGGGTGATCCTCAGTGTCTGAGACCCCGGTCTCACCCCCATCTCCCCGCTTTCGGGTTCGTCGGTACCTGCCCGCAAGCGCGGGGCTGGCCTTCGGCTTGATTGCGCTGCTGGTGGTCCTCATCGTGGGCGGGCCCAGCAGCGCCACGCCGGCTCCGGAACCGTTGGCCGCCGATCAGACGCTCAGCTTTCCGATCGCCCAGGACGCCGCCGACTTCGACCCGGCGTTGATCTCCACCCCGGCCGACGTCGACATCCTGCGCAACGTCTTTTCGGGGCTGTACAGGTTCGACCAGCAGCTGCGTGAGGTGCCCGACCTCGCGGTCGGCCAGCCCACAGTGTCAGCCGACGGGCTCACGTACACGTTCGCCCTCCGTCACGACGGGCGCTTCTCCAACGGAGACCCGATCACAGCCGACGACTTCATCTACAGCTGGAACCGAGCCGCCGCGAAGCAGGGGGACTTCTCGGGCTTGTTCGGCGTCATCTCGGGCTACCCGGACGTAGCGTCCGGCAAGACGGGACAGTTGAGCGGCGTCAGCAAGCTCGACGACTACACGTTGACGGTCACGCTGGTCAAGCGCGCGGGCTACTTCACCACCGAGGTCGGCTTGTGGCCGTTCTGGCTGGTCGACCAGAAGGTCATCACGTCCGCCGGCGAGAACGCGTGGTTCAACAAGCCCGACACGCTTGTCGGAAGCGGTCCGTTTCGAATGACCGCCCGCACCCCGGGCCAGTCGATGGACTTCGAGCCGGTCACGGGCTGGTATGGCGGCAAGACGGGGGCGCTGACGCGCGTCCACGTCGAGGTCATGGCCGATCCTTCGGCCCAGGTCACCCAATACGAGTCGGGCGTCTTCAGCCTGATCGGGTACGGCCGGCAAGCGCTCGCGCCGGCGGCCGCGACGCGCTACACGTCAGATGCAAAGGTGAAGGGCCAGCTGATCCTCGTCCCTCTAGGGACCACTTTCTGGGTCGGCTTCAACTTGAGGTCAGGCCCCTTCGCGGGCATCGATGCAGGGCGTCCCGGACGCCATGCCTTCAGCCAGGCGATCGATCGCAAGGCCCTGGTCGGCGCGGTGTGCAACCAGCAGACGACATGCATCGAGGCGACCGGCGGCGTGATCAGCAAAGGCTTGCACGGGTACTTGGGCGACGGCGCCGACAACAACGTGAAGTTCAATGCGGCAGCCGCCAAGGCCGAGTACCAGGCCTGGGATCCGGACGGCTCGAAGGTCAAGGGCCTCGCTTACACCTATGACACCAACGGGTTCAACAAGGCTGTGTGCGACAACCTTGCCGCGCAGTGGAAGAAGAACCTCGGCGTCACAGTCGGCTGCGTCGAGATGGACCGCAAGACGTTCTTCGACCAGCGCAATGGCGCGTGCGCGTATCCGATGTTCCGCCAGAGCTGGACCGCCGACTACGACCACCCGCAGGATTGGTTCGATTACCTCTTCGTCACCGGCGCCAGCTCGTCCGGGTCTTGCTACTCGAATCCCAACCTCGACAAGGTGGTGGCCGGAGCTGACGCGAAGACCGCGAGCGCGGCGGCGAGCGATTATCGCGTCGCGGGATTCATGCTCGTCAACGACTCAGTCTTCGGCGGGCTGCTCTACGGAACGCAGCAGTACCTCGTCCATCCATATGTCAGGGGCGCAGGCGGCAACGCGCTCTACGACTACGACTGGACCGGAATCCGAATCGGCAAGCACTAGCTGACGGCGGCGGTCGTGCCGAGGACCTGAGGCTCCATGTCCGACGCGAACGGTCCGCCGGGGTTGTCGATCAGCCAGACGTGCAACATCTGAGGCGTCGTCTTGTTGGTGCTCCCGCGCGGACACGATCCGCTCTTGTCCCCGTTGTCGAAGAAACCCGAGTGCGCGAATGCAACCGCCATGCCCGTCGTGTTGTCGAAGCAAAGGTTGGAATGCTGATGCCACACGGTGAGCGGCCCTCCGACCTCGGGGCCTGGCATGCCACGCCTCGGCATGATGTACATGGCGCCGATCAGCACCGGCCCCTGCTTTGCGTTGAAGTAGATGAGCGACTGGACGTGGTCCGGCCGGAGGATGTCGGTGTCGGTCATGTAGCTCGTGTTCACGTAGTGCACGATCTGAAAGTCCGTCGGCTCGAGGGGCTGGTACCCCGCGGCAATGGCAACTTTGAGGTCCACATACCGGGCGACGGCCGCCTTCGTGTCCGCGACGAGCTGGGCCGCCGCCGCCAGCTCGGCTGCGGTCGGCTGGCGGGCCGGCGCGCCGGCGGTGTGATCGTGTCCATTTGCGGAGCTGGACGAGCTCGAGAACTGGACCGAGGCCGCCCAGCCGGCGACATCGCCTGAGACCACGATCAGGGCCAGCGCGCCGGCCAGCATCCCGCGGCGCATCCAGACCCCGAACGGCAGGGTGGTGTAGGCCGCGCCGACCACGCCGACCACGACCAGTCCGATCCCGATCCCGAGCAGGACGTGGCCGGGGTTGCTGAGCGTGAAAAGGCCCTCGCGATGGGCCAGGTTCGGGTCCCGGGCGTGGAGGTACGAGTCGAGCGCCAGGCCGGAGAGCAGCGCCACGACCCCCACCAGGCCGGCCGACAGGAAAACCGCCGTCCGCCTCATCGTGATCTCAATTCAAGCACCGCCCGGCCCTATTTGTCGCCGCAACTTGACTTCGGTGAAGCAAAGTTCAAATATGAACATGGAGTAGCGGGGCCATCGGAAGGTGGCAAAGATCCGTCGCCGGCGCACTCTCGCCCCGGTTTGCCGGGAAGAGGGCGATGGATTTCGGGGAGGGTCGAATGCCTATAAGTGCGCCCTCCTCAAGCCGTGTTTTGTAGGAGGTGGCATGACGCGAATCGCATTGTTCCGTTCCCTCGCCGTGGCGTTGGGAGCAGTCTCGGTGGCTGCAGCGTGTGGAGGAGGCGGAGGGGGACAGTCGGAGAACCTCGCTTCTGACCAGACGGTCAGCTTCCCGATGGTCAGCGAGTTTGCGGACCTTGACCCGGGCCACATGTCGGCCGGGCAGGACATCGATGTCTTCCGCAACGTCTACTCAGGCCTGTACAAGTTCGACGACCAGCTGAACGAGGTCCCCGACATCGCATCCGGGCCTCCCACCATCTCGTCGGACGGCCTGACCTACACCTTCAAGATGAGGAACAACGTCAAGTTCTCGAACGGCGATCCGGTCAAGGCTGACGACTTCATCTTCAGCTGGAACCGGGCCGCTCGCATGCAGGGCGACTACGCGACCGTCTTCCAGCCAGTCGCTGGCTACGACGACGTGTCGAACGGCAAGGCCCACGATATGACCGGCCTCAAGAAGATCGACGACTACAGCTTCTCGGCCACTCTCAGCTCACAGGCCGGCTACTGGTACACCGAAGTTGCACTCTGGACGGCCTGGGTGGTCGACCAGAAGGTCATCAAGGCTGCCGGAAAGGAAGATGACCAGAACTGGGCCAGCGATCCCGCGACCGCGATCGGGACCGGGCCGTTCAAGATGACGGCTCGCACGCCCAAGCAATCAACCGACTTCGCACCCGTTCCGAACTGGTGGGGCGGCTCGACCGGCGCCATCACCAAGGTCCACATCGAGATCATCGCCGACCAGAAGGCGCAGCTGACCAAGTACGAATCGGGCGGCTACACGCTGATCGGCAACGCCAACCAGAGCCTCACCCCCGAAGACGTCATCCGCTACAACTCCGACGCGCAGCTGAAGTCGCAGCTGCAGCTTCAGCCTTCAGCCCGGACCACATGGATCGGCTTCAACATGTGCGAAGGTCCAGGCAAGCCGTCGAAAAACTGCACCTTCGCGAGCCCGTTCGGCGGTGACGCCGGCAAGCTCGGCCGCGAAGCGTTCAGCCTGGCGGTCGACCGCGACCAGCTACTCGACATCGCGTGCTCGAAGGGGACCACTTGCCAGAAAGCAACCGGAGGCGTGATCACCAAGGGCCTCAAGGGTTACCTGGGCGACAACACCGACCCCTGGGCCGTTTTCGACAAGGCAAAAGCGCAATCGCTTTACAAGCAGTGGGACCCAGACGGCAGCAAGGTCAAGAACCTCGTCTACACCTACAACACGAGCGCCTTCAACAAGGCGGTATGCGACAACCTGGCGTCGCAGTGGAAGGAGAACCTGGGCGTCACAATGCAGTGCGCCTCGCAGGACACAGCCTCGTTCTTCCACTCTCGAACCAAGTGCACGTTCCCGATCTTCCGGCACAGCTGGGGCGCGGACTATGACAACCCCCAGGACTGGTTCGACTTCCTGTTCGTGACCGATGCAGGTTCAGGCGGGGCGTGCTACTCGAACCCGCAGCTGGACCAGCTGGCCATGCAGGCCAACACCAAGCCGCTGTCTCAATCAGTCGACACCTACAAGCAGATGAACAAGATCCTGGTCGACAACACAGTCACCGGCAACCTCGTGTACGGCGTCCAGCAGTACCTGTCGCACCCCTACGTCAAGGGCGTCGGCGGCAGTCCTCTCTACGACAACTACTGGTTCGACCTCAAGATCCTCCAGCACTAGGCCATCAGATACAGACACAATTAGGGGGGTCCGTCGCCACGACGGACCCCCTTCGTCAACGGGATAAGGGAGTGCGCGGGGCGCGCGCAGGGCGCCCACAGGAGAAATCGGGATGAGAGGAACCCTCCTCTACATCGGGCAACGGCTGATCCTGATCGCGATCACGACCGTGCTGGTGTCCTCCATCGTCTTCCTTCTCCTCCACCAGATCCCGGGCAACGCGTTCCTGAACGAGACCCGCCAGAGCCCGCAGACGCTGGCCGCCGAGCTGCACCATTACGGCCTCGACCTGCCGCTGCAGCAGCAGTACGTGAACTGGGTCCAGAACGTGGTTCACGGCGACCTGGGCGAGTCGCTCGTCAACCGAGGCGTCAAGATCACTCCGCTGCTCATCCGGGAGACGTCGGTCAGCGCGACGGTTGGCTTCTTCGCCCTGCTCGTGACGATCGGCCTCGGCCTTCTCCTCGGCGTCATCGCGGCGCTCAGGCAGAACACGTGGGTCGACTACGTCGCCTCGAGCACGGCCGTGGTCGGCTACAGCATCCCTAGCTTTGTGCTGGCGATTTTCGGGCTCTTGGTCTTCGGCCACTACTTCTTCATCTGGACTCAGGGCACCGTGTTCTACAGTCCCGGGTTTACCAACCCGCTGACGCAGGTCGAAGTGCCTGCGCTGGCCCTCGGGCTGCCCTATGCGTCCTACGTCGCGCGGCTGACCCGAGCGAGCATGCTCGAGACGATTCGCACTGACTACGTGCGGACCGCCTGGGCGAAAGGCCTGAAGGCGCGGGTCGTAGTCATCCGGCACGCCCTCCGAAACGCCCTCATCCCGGTCGTCACCATCCTGGGTCCGCTCACCACAGGCATCATCACCGGGTCGGTTGTCATCGAGAACATCTTCGGCATCCCAGGCCTGGGCAAGGAGTTCATCACGAGCATCACCGCCCGGGACTACAACATCGTCATCGGCGTGTTCACGTTTTACGCGGCGCTGGTCGGGCTCGCCAACCTGACGGTGGACGTGATCTATCCGGTGCTCGACCCGAGGATCAGATACTGATGGCCCAGGCCGCGCCCGTCGCGCAGCCGGACGTCGAGCTCACCTATGAGATGCCCGAGCAGGCCACCCTGCTCACCGACGCGTGGCGCAGGATTCGCCGGAACCGCCTGGCGCTCGTCGGTGGAGCGATCATCCTGGTCCTCTTCGCCACGGCGCTGATCTCGATCGCGTGGACCCCGTATCCGACCTGGCTGCAAGCCGTGGGCCCCACCTACCAGCCTCCGAGCCCGGCGCATCCTCTGGGTCTCGACCAGGCCGGCCGGGACATCCTGAGCCGGATCATGGGTGGCGCGCTGATCACGGTCCAGGTGGGCGTCGGGAGCGCGATCATCGTGAGCCTGATCGGCATCCCGCTGGGCCTCCTCGCGGGTTTCTACCGCGGGTCGGTCGACACCGTGATCTCGTTCTTCATCAACATCTGGTACGGGATTCCCGACCTGCTGGTGGCGTTGATCCTGGTGTTCGTCCTGTCGGACGCCCTGCACCTCATCCCGCGCGGGATACTGGTCATCATCATCGCCTTCTCGTTGACGCGCTGGATGGACGTGGCCCGCCTGGTCCGCGGCCAATCGCTGGCGTTGCGCGAAAGAGAGTTCGTCGAGGCCGCCCGCATGTCCGGCGCGCGCGACTTTGGGCTTGTTTTCCGCCACATCTTCCCCAACGCGCTCGGGCCCATCATCGTGCAGGCGACCTTTGCCATCCCGGCGGCGGTCCTCTTCGAGGCGTTCCTCAGCTTCCTGGGCCTGGGCCTCCCCTCGCCCACGCCGTCCTGGGGCGCGATGGCGGCCGACGGCTACCACGGCATGGACTTCGCGCCGCACATCGTGCTCGCCCCGACGATCGCCCTGTCCCTGACGCTGATGGCGTTCAACTGGGTCGGTGACGGCCTGCGCGACGCGTTCGACCCCCGGATGAGGCGTTAGTCCCTGGCCTCCCTACTCCGGGTGCAGGACCTTCGGGTTCAATTCGCCACGTCCGGCGGCACGGTGACTGCGGTGGACGGAATCGACTTCGAGATCGACCGCGGCGAGATCGTCGGCATCGTGGGCGAGTCTGGCTCGGGCAAGACGATGACGGCGCTCTCCATCCTCCGGCTGATCCCCGAGCCCGGCAAGATCACAAGCGGACGGATCCTCTACGGCGAGAAGGACGTCGTCGAGATGACGGACGAGGAGATCAGGGAGTTCCGTGGCAACGAGGTCGCGATGATCTTCCAGGACCCGATGACCTCGCTCAACCCGGTGCTCCGCGTCGGATTTCAGGTTGAAGAGGCGATGGCCGCCCACGCTCGGTTCACGCGTGACCAGGCCAAGCAGCGTGTCGTCCCCATGCTGCAGCGCGTGCGCATACCGGCGGCGAAGGACCGCGTGCGCGACTACCCGCATCAGTTCTCGGGCGGCATGCGCCAGCGCGCCATGATCGCGATGGGGGTCTCCAACGAGCCGTCGCTGTTGATTGCCGACGAGCCCACCACTGCCCTTGACGTGACTGTCCAGGCCTCGATCATCGAGCTGCTGCGCGACCTCAGCCGCGAGCTTCGCGCGGCGGTGATCTTGATCACCCACAACATGGCGCTGGTGGCAAGCCTCTGCAACCGGGTGATCGTGATGTACGCGGGCAGGGTGGTCGAGGAGGGCCCCACGCGCGCGATCTTCAAGAATCCCCAGCATCCCTACACGTGGTCGTTGCTGCGCTCGATGCCTCGCATCGACGAAACGGCCAAGGAGAGGCTCATCTCGATCAAGGGTCTGCCGCCCGACCTCGGCAAGATGCCGCCCGGATGCAAGTTCCACCCTCGGTGCAAGTTTCGGATCGACCGCTGTTTCACCGAGGAGCCTCCGCTGGATGAGGTCGATCCCATGCAGCGCGCGCGGTGCTGGGTGCTGATGAAGAACGTGCCCGAGCCCGAAACGAAAGCGTGAGCGCCCAGGCAGCACCGACCCCGGCGACCGACCCGACGCTGAAGGCACCCCTGGTCCGGATTGAGGACCTGGTCAAGTACTTCCCCGCCGGCGGCGGCCTGTTTGGACGCACCGTGGTGCACGCGGTGGACGGTGTGAGCCTCGCCATTGAGGCGGGCGAAACGCTTGGGCTCGTGGGCGAATCGGGCTGCGGCAAATCGACGTTGGGCCGGGTGATCGTCCGGCTGCTGCCCGCGACGTCCGGCCATGTCTATTTCAAAGACACCGACCTGACGAAGGTCCGCGGAGAGAAGCTGCGCCGCACCCGGCAGGAGATCCAGATGATCTTCCAGGACCCGTACGCATCGCTGAACCCGCGCATGACGGTCGGCGACATCGTCTCCGAGCCGCTGCGCAACTTTGGTGTCGCACGAGGCCGCAAGGCGGAGCAAAAAGTCCAGGAAGTGATGCGGGTCGTCGGCCTCAACCCAAACTTCGTCAACCGCTACCCACACGAGTTCTCGGGCGGGCAGCGGCAGCGCATCGGCATCGCCCGCGCCCTTGTCCTCGAGCCGACGTTCATAGTCGCGGACGAGCCGGTGTCAGCGCTCGACGTCTCGATCCAGGCGCAGATCGTCAACCTGATGGAGGATCTGCAGGCAAAATACGACCTGACCTTTCTCTTCATCGCGCACGACCTGTCGGTCGTCAAGCACATCAGCGACCGGATCGCGGTCATGTACCTGGGCAAGATCGTGGAGATCGGAACCAGCAACGCGATCCGCGACAGGCCGCTGCATCCTTATACGAAGGTCCTCGAGAGCTCGGTGCCCGTGCCCGACCCCGACCTCGAGTCGGCGCGCAAGCCGATCCTGTTGAAGGGTGAGATACCCTCGCCGGTCAATCCGCCGTCGGCCTGCCGCTTCCACACGCGCTGTCCGATCGCTCAGCAGATCTGCTCCGAGGTCGAGCCTCCGCTCGAGATGAAGGAGAACGGGCGGTTCGCCGCGTGTCACTTTCCAGGCCAGCTGTAGATAACGCGCCGTTTGATCCAGCGGTGCGGAATTCGTGCGCCGATTACGCCTCGTTGGATACAACGGTGCGGAATCCGGTTTTCAGTGCGACGTGATCTGGATCTGGTTCCACCAGTAGTCGAACATGTTGTTCGAGCCTGCACCTAGCACGTACGGCTTGAACATGAACGCGTTGACTGTGTAGAAGAGCGGAATGTAGACCACGTCGTCGATGAGCTGACGGCTCAATGTCTTGTAGTCGGCGATCGCAGCGGTCAGCGGCTCGGCGTCCGCCTTGGCCAGCAGCTGGTCATAGGACTTGGTGTCATACCCGGTCGTGCAGCTCACGTCAGGGCAGCCCGCCGATGCGCCGTACAGGTTGTCGAACCAGTCCTGAGGGTGGTTGTAGTCGGCCGACCACCCGTCGCGTGAGAGCACGTAGGTGCCCTTCAGCCGCTCCGTGATGAAGCGGCTGTGCGGGATCGACTGGAGCTTCACCGTAACCCCGAGGTTGTCCAGCCACTGCGCCTGGAGAAGCTTGGCCGCCGGCTCGTTGAACGGGTTTTCCGGATCGTACGTGTAGACGAGGTCTTTCGTTTTCGTCCCGTCCGGGTCGGCCAGCGACCTGAGGCTTCGCGCCTTCACCGGGTCGAAGGCAGCGAGCGGATCCGAGCCGTCGCCCAGGTAGCCGGCAAGCCCCTTGGGGATGATGCCGCCCGTGGCCGGAACGCACGCGATGTTCGAGCACAGGTCCTTGGCGAGCTTCGCTCGGTCGATCGCGAGGTTGAAGGCCAGCCGGAGGTTATGCGAGATGTTGCCCTGATCGAGCGTGAACGGACCGCCCGCCGACCGCTTCGCGTCCGCGACCATGTTGAAGCTCACGAAGTAGGTCTTGTTCTTGACCTCGAGAACGAGCTGCGACTTCTCCGCCGGCCGGGCCTGGATCTTCGCGACGTCGGCGGCAGCCGGACCGTAGGACGCGTAGCCGTATAGATCGAAGGTGCCGGCCTCGTACCTGGCGAGAGCGGCCGAGGAGTCGCTGACGATATCGACGTGGATCGCGGTCAGGGTTGGTTTCGGTCGCCCCCACCACTGCGGGATGGCGCCGAAATCAAGCGACTGGTCTGTCGTGTGCGCGGTCATCTTGTAAGCCCCGGTGCCGATGAGCGTCTCGGGCTTGGTCCACCAGCTGTCGAAGGCGGCCTTGACGACCTTCGGATCCACGATCATGCCGGCAGTCGCGGGCTGGGCGATCGCCGGCTCGAACCAGCCGGCGGCGCCGGTGAGTTTGGCGACGACCGTCAGATCGTCGGGCGCGACAAGACCGGTCATCGTCACCGATGGGTCGTTCTTCTCGAGGAGCCCCTCGAGAGCGGAGCCCGAGACCTGATTCGTGGCGACGTGGTCGTAGCCCTCGATCGCGGACAGGTTCGTCGCGAAAGGACCCTGCATCGCGGCCGCGCGATTCCAGGAGTACAAGACGTCTTTCGACGTGAGCTTGTCGCCGTTCGAGAAGGTCACGTCATGGCGCAGCTTGAAGGTGTACGTGAGCCCGTCCGTCGAGACTGTCGGCAAAGCCGCAGCGATATCGGGCGAGATGTTGAGGTTGCTGTCGAACTTCAGCAGGCCGTCGAAGATGTTCTGCGCGATCGCAGCCTCGGCCTCGCTGTCGATCATCGCGGGATCGAGCGTGCTGACGTCGTGCTGGATCGGAAAGCGCAGCGTCTGCAGGCTCGCCAGCCCGGTCGGTGGTGGCGTCCCGGGGGATCCGCTGGAGCATGCCATCAGCACCAGCCCCGCGAGCGCAGCAAACGGCCGTGCCCTCCCTCTGCGTAGCATCTTCGGGTGATGAGCGTACCCGCCGCGGGCAGGCGGCGACAGGAAGGAGGCGAGAAGGTCACCGGGGCGACTCGCTTCACCGCGGACATGGAGCTCGCGGGCCTCCTTCACGTCCAGCTCGTCCTGTCCCACACGCCAAGCGGACGGATCCGCGGCATCGAGACCGAGGCAGCCCGCGCCGTGCCCGGTGTTGTCGACGTCGTCACCGGCGCCGACCTGCCCGGGCTAGACCGGGCGGCGCCGGATCTTCCGCTCGCTTTTGAGCAGGTTTTCTACGCGGGTCAGCCCGTGGCGGCAGTGGTCGCGGAAAGCGAGTCAGCGGCCGCCGACGCCGCGGCGCTGGTCCAGGTCGATTACGACGAGACGCCGCCGGCAGTCGACCCGGTCGCGGCGATGGTGGACCAGGCGCCGCTCGTGCTCGGCGACGCGGACAGAGCCGATGGCGAGGATGCTTCGCTCCATGGCGCCTCGGCCGCGGCTGATGGCGCGCCCGACGCACGGCCGCGCAACGTCAGCGGCGTGGCGCACCTCAGGCGCGGTGACACCGATGCCGCGCTCAAGACCGCAGACGTCGTTGTCAAGGGGACGTACCGGATCGCGGGCGCGCACCAGTCGTTCATGGAGCCCCACGTCGCGGTTGCCAGGCCGGAGCCGGACGGCGGACTGACCATCTGGTCTTCGACCCAGGGCCCGTTTGTCGTGCGCGACACTGTGGCGGGGCTCATCGACCTGCCCCCGCACAAGGTGCGCGTCGTGGCAATGCCGGTGGGCGGCGGATTTGGCGGCAAGATCTCGCTGCTCGAACCGCTGCTGGCGCTGCTCGCCGTTCGTCTGAGGCGGCCGGTGCGCCTCGCCTTGGGCCGGTCGCACGAGTTCGTGGTCGGCCACCCCGCACCCGCCGCGCAGTTCGACCTCGAGCTCGGCGCCAGGCGTGACGGCACGCTCGTCGCGCTGCGGGTGCGCTTCCACTACGACAACGGAGCCGGCGCGGGTTGGCACGCGGGGCTGACCGCGAGCTTTCTGGGCGGCACCTACCGGATCCCGAACTTCGACCTGCGCGGGTTCGAGGTGTCGACCAACAAGACCCCGACCGACGCCTACCGCGCGCCTGGTGCGACGCAGGCCTACTTCGCCCTCGAGTCGGCGATGGATGAGCTGGCGGCCATGCTCGAGATGGACCCGGTCGAGCTCCGGCTCGCCAACGTCTCGCGCGAAGGCGACCCCACTGTGGACGGCCAGCGCTGGCCGCGGATCGCTTCGGTTGAGGTACTCGAGGAGGCCATGCGGCACCCGGTATACGCGGCCCCGCTTGGCGCTGATGAGGCCGTCGGCGTGGCCCTGGGCGCGTGGGGCGGCGCCCGCACGCCGTCCGCGGCGGGATGTCGGGTGGAGCCAGACGGAACGGTCTCGGTGATGGTGAGCTCGCCCGATATCAGCGGCACCGCCACCGGGCTCGCGATGATCGCGGCCGAAGCGTTCGGGATCTCTCCGGACATGGTGAGGATCGAAGCCGGCGACACCGCAACCGCGCCCTTCGGCCCAACCTCGAGCGGCAGCCAGGTCACCTACAGCGTCGGCGGCGCGGTATTTGAAGCGGCACGCGAGGCCCGCCGGCAGCTCCTCGAGATCGCCACCGAGGAGCTCGAGGCTGCGCCCGAAGACCTCGAAATCGTCGGCGGACACGTCGCGGTGAAAGGTGCGCCAAGTCGATCGGTCGAAATCACCAAGCTGGTCAGGCTGAGCACCGAGTTCATGGGCCGGCACCGGCCCATCCAGGCGACCGGCCGCTCGGCGGTGCAGTCCGCCTCGCCGATGTTCACAGTCCACGTCGCGCGGGTGCGCATCGACCGCGAGACCGGCGCGTTCCAGCTGATCGGGTACGCCGCGATCCAGGACGTCGGCCGCGCCATCAACCCGCCCGAGGTCGAAGGCCAGATCCACGGCGGCGCCACCCAGGCCCTGGGTCGGGCGCTGGGCGAGCAGCTCGTCTATGACGGCGACGGCCAGCTTCGCACCGGGTCCTTCCTCGACTACGAGCTGCCCGCCGTCGACCAGATACCCGATATCGACGTGACGCTGATCGAGGTCCCATCGCCCGTCGGCCCGCTGGGCGCGAAAGGCGTCGGCGAGCCACCAGCGATACCGGGCACCGCCGCCCTCGCCAACGCCGTCTCGCGCGCGTCGGGCGTTCGAGTGCGCGACGTCCCGATCGACAGGTGGCATCTGGTCAGCCCCACCCGGTCGGGGCCGCAAACGGCCCGGGCCGACCTCCCCACAGGCGGGGAGGGAGCTGCTAAAGACGGACGCTAGAGGCAGCTCGCTGCGCGGCTATGTCGCGCGGACGCTGTCAGGTCACTATCCGATTCTTGTCTCCAACCGCTGCCCG
>Ga0209806_1001578_pt1 | contig 14904 bp, 14 predicted proteins | sample GraSoiAngelo_152_FD_186166 | JGI IMG/M metagenome (GOLD analysis project Ga0209806, IMG submission 186166) | Grasslands soil microbial communities from the Angelo Coastal Reserve, California, USA - 14_1009_12_30cm (SPAdes) (version 2) | ecosystem: Environmental > Terrestrial > Soil > Grasslands ... | reverse complement strand
GCTTTCGTACCTCTGGCTCACGGCCGCGGAGACGGCCAGTTTCCCGGCATGACCATCGCTACGAAGTACGCTGCCACGCTCGCCCACGAAGACCCCGCGGTGCTGCTGCGCACGATCCAGAGCCAGGGGGTGGTGGACAAGGTCATCACGGCGGCAAACGCGGAGATGGACGAAGCCGGCCCCGTCGGCCTCACCGTGACGTTCAAGCAGATCAAGCTGAACACCAGCTCCGAGGGCCTGCTCGGCAAGCTGTTCGGCAAACGGGGCAGCATCTACGTCGTGACGACGGCCTTGGACGGCAGCGGCAAGCCGTTCGAGTACAAGACGCAGTTCTTCGAAGGCATAGCCCGGGGCGACCAGCTGCCCTTGGGCGACGGCGGCTTGCTCGTCTCCTCCCGGACCGATCCGCGCTGGTTCATCGACCTGCACATGGTCGTCATGGAGTCCGACTCCGGCCAGCGCGAGCTGGGCGCGGCGATCGACGAGGCGCGCCGGCAGATCAAGCTCGACGACGTCGTGGCGCGCGTCAGCGCCGTCGTGCCCGGCGACCTGTCGGTAGTCTCCGACGTCGTCACGGCGGTCGATGCGTTCGCGGCGACCCTGACCCTGCTCCTCAAAAGGAACGGCGATGACCACGTCGCCACCGTGCACGACTTTTACTTGAAGCCCCAGGCGTTCGGCCAGGGACGGCATCCGGCGCGAGGGTTGAAGACCTTCCAGAAGGTCGCGGTCGCGTATCAGATCGATCTGACGCAGTTGTAGCACCGATTGCCTTCCGCGGCTTCGTTTCGAACCGTAGCTTGCACCGATGCCTCGCTCCGCCGCCCCGTTGCTGGTGTTGCTATCCGCGTCCGACTTCGGCGGCAACGTCTTTACCCTGGGTGCCGCCGGCGCCGGGGGCGCGCACGGCACGCTGGGACAGCCGGCGGGTGTGGCGGGCCAGCGCATCGAGTACCCCAAGCTGTGAGGTCGCGGCCGCGCGGGCGCATTCAGAAGACCATCCCGGAGCACCTGAAGACCGTGCGCCGCATCGCGCTCGCCTTTCCCGGCGTCGAGGAAGGGCCGTGCTACGGCACCCCGGGGTTCCGGGTGCGCGGCAAGTTCCTCGCCCGGATGAAGGAGGACGGCGAGACGGCGATCGCCGCCTACGATGAACCCCGCGCCAGGAGCCGTTAGTGCCCCGATCCTGGCTCGATCTCGTCGGCGTCGCGATACTCCTCGTGATCGTGCTGATGAGCATCGCCAGGTGGCGTCGCTACCGCGGACGGTGATCTCCCGACGCGAGTTTGCCGCGACGACGCTTGACGCGCGCCGACGGGCGTTGCAGAGTCGGAGATCCAAACCGCGACGCTAAGGCTGGACATGCTACGGTTCGACGTGTACGGACGGGCGGTCGGGGTCGAGCGCGACGGCGACGATTGGCGCGTCGTCTACCTCGGCACCGAGGGCAAGCACCGTCCGGCCGACGACATCTTCCTGCCGCCCACGCTCGAAGAAGAGGATCTCTTGAGCTATCTCGCCGATCTCTGTCACGAGTGGGCGAGTCCCGACCACCCCGAGGTGCGATTGCTGTCCTCGTGAGAGGAGCGTCCGATGACCCTCCGCCCCATACAATTCGTGTACTTGGTGGTCCCCGTCGGGCTGCTACTGACCGCTCTGCTCAACCTGTACGCGTTCTTTCATCGGCGCAGCGATATCTGGTGGACGCCCCTGCCCAAGGCCGTCCCCGTAGCCGCCAGCGGCGATCGCGTGGAGATCTATGCGCGCGGCACCGATCTGCGCACGCTGCTCGACGCGGGGCGCGTGCGGGTGACCGGCGATCCCGGGGCCGGGGTACTGGCTGCGGACGACGTGCGCATCCGGTTCAATAACAGGGACCGGGTCCGCGCCGAGCAGGCGCCGCTGCTGGTGTTGTACGGCTTCACGATCGGCGCCGCCCTGGTGTTGGTGGGGCTCACGCTCACCGGACACGTGCCGAAGCGCGCGCCCTCTACCGCCTGATACTATCCACCGGCAACCGCACCACGGGCCCGATCTCCGTCAGCGGTTTGTCGAACGCGCTCGGTTTGCCGACCACCAGGATCACCATCTGGTCGGGGTGCAGGTACTGCTTCGACACCGCGGTCACCTGGGCGGGCGTGACCGCCTGGATGCCCTTCAAATAGAGGTCGAACCAGTTGGGCGGCAGGCCGTCGACCGCGTAGCCCAGCTGCTGGGCGACGATCTGGCCGGCGTTCTCGAACTGGAAGACGAACGAATTCACCTCGTTGTCCTGGGCGAGCTTGACGTCCTGCGCCGTAACGGGCTCAGTCGCCATCGAGCCGACGAGGTTGCGCATCAACCGCACGGCGGCCACCGTCTTCTCGGCGCGCACCTGCGCGCCGGCGAAGAACTGGTCCTCGCGCCGGGTGTCCGCGTTCCACACGCTGAACACGCTGTAGGCGAAACCGGAGTCGCTGCGCACCCGTTGCAGGAGGCGCGAGTTGAAGCCGCCGCCCCCGCCGAGCAGAAAGTCCGCCACCTGCGCCGCGAAGTACTCCGGCGTGTTGCCGACGCGGATGCCCCCCGCGTGGCCCATGCGGATGTTGCTCTGGTTCACGTCCTTCTCGACGAGCACCAGTCTGGGCCCGTGGGTGAACTGGACCGGCGGCAGGGGCCGCAGGCCCGAGGGGCACTTCCCCCACCCGCGGAACAGTCGCTCCAGGCGGGCCAGCATCTCGCGCTCGGTGAAGTCGCCCGAGACGCCGAGGATCAAGTTGTCGGGGCAGAAAAGGCGCTGCTGGGTCCAGCGGAACCGCTCCGGCGTGAACCCGACGATCTCCTGCGGCGTCACCTGCGTGCGGCCGAGGGGATGGTCGCCCATCAGCACCTGGCTCCACGCCCGGCCCAGCACCGACCCCGGCGTGTCGTTGCGCCGCCGCCAGCTCTCCTGCTGCTGCGCGGCAGTCAGCCGCACGCGAGAGGTGTCGTTGCGCGGGTTGCGCAGCAGGTCGAAGCCCAGGTCGAGGAGCTGATCGGTGTACTTCGAGAGCCCCGAGAACGACGCCGTGCTGGTCTCGTTCGCGGTCGAGATCGTGGCGGTCAAGGCGTAGAACTCGATGAGCTTGTCCACCGAGTCGGGGGTGAGCCGCGTGGTGCCGCCGATGCGCATGAGGTTGTCGGCTTGCCAGCCGACGCCCCACAGCGAATCGGGGAGGTGCGCGACGCCGACCCTGGAGACGATCTCGACGTCGACGAGCGGGAGGCTGTGATCTTCCAACAGGTACACCGCCACGCCGTTGGAGAGCATGACCCGTTTGGGGGTCGGCGGGTTGAAGTGCAGCGGCGCCACCTTGAGAGCGGCGAGCTGCGCCCGGGGATCCGTTGGTTGCTGCGCGACGGCCGGGCGGGCGGCGGTGACCAGCGCGCTCAGCGCGAGAACAGCGATCGGGGCGCGCATCAGTTGGTCCCTCCGGTGGCGGGCTTGGCCGGTCGCACCAGGGTGGCGACCGTGCGGTTGCTCTTGTCGAAGTAGGCCCGGGCGACGCGCTGCACGTCCGCGGCCGTCACCTGCTGCTGGGCCGCCTGGTCGTGGAACGTCTGGCGCCAGTCGTACCAGAGGGCCTCGCTGTTGGACAGCTGGAACGCCAGGCCGAAGTTGTTCTCGAGCCGCTGCACGGCGCTGGCCTCGATCTGGTTGCGGACGCGCTGCAGCTCCTCGCCGCTGGGGGGCTCGCGCTTCACGCGGTCGATCTCCTCGTAGATCTCCCCCTCGAGCTCGGCCGTGGTGTGCGGCGCGATGGGGACCACGGTGAACGTGAACAGCCGCGGGTACAACGCCCCCGGCCCGCTGCCCGAGAAGACGTTGGTGGCGGCGCGCTCCTTGATCACGAGCCGCTGATAGAGGCGGGAGGTGCGGCCGCCGGTGAGGATCTGCGACAGCACCGCCAGCGCCGGTGCGTCGGGGTGCCGCGCCTCGGGCACGTGGTAGCCGATCAGCACCTGGGGGTTGGCGTCGTACTCGACGTCGATGCGGCGCTCGCCGTGTTGCGGGGGTTCCTGCGTCACCACTGGGCGGTGCGGTTCGCCGGCGGGGATATCGGCGAAGTACTGCGTCGCCCAGGCTTTCATCGTGTCCACGTTGATGTCGCCCACGATGGCGACGACGGCGTTGTTGGGGCCGTAGAAGCGGCGGAAATACTCCTGCGCCGCAGTGCGGCTCACCGTCTGGATCTCGCTCGCCACGCCGACCACGGGCCGGCCGTAGGGGTGGGCCCGGTACGCGGCGGCGAGGAACTCCTCCCGCAGCAGGCCGCCGGGGCTGGTCTCGACCCGCAAGCGTCGCTCTTCCATCACGACGTCGCGCTCCGAGTAGAACTCCCGCAGCACCGGGTTGCGGATGCGGTCGCTGTCGAGGATGAACCACAGCTTGGCGCGATTGGCGGGCAGGGCGAAGAAGTAGTTGGTGACGTCGTTGCTGGTCGAGGCGTTGAGGCTCTGCGCCCCGTTCTCGGTAAGGATGCGGTCCAGCTCGTTGCTCACGTCGTATTGGCGGGCCGAATCCTCGAGCTGCCGCAGGCGGCCGCGCAGGCGCGCGAGCGCGCTCGTGTCGGCCTCGTCCCCCTTACGGAACTCGGCGGTGAGCGAGTCGGCCACCGCGTCGATGCGGGGGAAGATCGCCAGCTCAGCCGGATAGTTCTTGGTGCCGATCGTGCGCGTGCCCTTGAACAGCATGTGCTCGAAGAGATGGGCCGTCCCCGAAATCCCCGTCCACTCGTCCACGCCGCCGGCGCGGAAGTGCGTCACGAAGGCGACGGTGGGCGCCCCCTCGCGGCGCAGGAACAGAAAGGTCATGCCGTTGGGGAGGATGTACTTGACGACCGGGAGGCGCTCGCCGGGCGTGGATTGTTGCGCGCCCAGAGGCGCGGCGATGGCGAGCGATGCGGTGAGACCGACGAGCAATCGCATGGCAGCTCCTTGATGCCGGGGGAGGGGAACCGAGGCTTCAGAATATCTGATGCGCGTTACCGCTGGCAAGTTGCACACAGCGTCGTTTGCCTGCCGTCGATCGCGTGCGTCGTCGTAAGCCGCCGCCCACAGACGACGCACGGCTGGCGGGCGCGCCCGTACACTTTCAGCTCGAACTGGAAGCGGCCCGACGCGCCGGTCCCCGTGCGGTAATCACGGACCGTCGTGCCCGACGCCGCCAGCGCCCGCCCCAGCACGCCGGTCACGGCGGTGTGCAGGCGGGCGAACTCCTCGAGGCTGAGCTTGGAGGTGCGCTTCGAGGGGTCGATCCCCGCCTCGAACAGCGCCTCGTTGGCGTAGATGTTGCCGACACCCGCCAGGCGCCGCTGATCCATGATCGCCTTCTTGATCGCCACCGTGGTACCGCGCAAGCGCTCGGCGAGCACGAAAGGGGTGAACGTTTCCTCCAGTGGTTCCGGGCCGATGCGCATCGTATAGGCCGCCCACCCCGCCTCGTCCAGGAGCCACACGGTGCCCAGGCGCCGCACGTCGCGGTACACGAGCAGGCGGCCGTCCTCGAGCGTGCATACCAGCACCGCGTAGCGGCGCTCGTCGCGGGTCAGGGCGCGCTCGTGCACCACCAGCGAGCCGGTCATGCGCGGCTGGATCACCAGGCGGTGCTCCGAGCCCAAGCGGAATACCGCGTGTTTGGCGCGGCGCCCAACTTCTTCGAAGCTGTTGCCCTTCAGGGTGCGCAGCAGGCGGGCCTTGGACACACCGCGCAGCACGTCCGTCTTGACGAGGCGCGCGTCCGCGATCCGAAACCCCTCGAGCCGCGGGGCGAGCTCCCGGACGATCGTCTCGACCTCAGGCAGCTCCGGCACGGCGAAGCTCGCGCCACGCGATGTCGCGGCGCCACGTTTTCCCGTCGAAGGCGATGCGGTCGGCGGCCGTGCGGCTGGCCCGCGCGGCCTGGCCGACGGTCCCGCCCAGCCCGGTGACGCTCAACACCCGGCCGCCGGCGGTGCGCAGCGTGCCGGCCTGGTCGCGCGCGGTACCGGCGTGGAAGACCAGCACGTCGGGGCCGAGATCCGCCGGCAGGGTGATCGCCACGCCCTTCTCGGGGGCGTCGGGATAACCGCGGGCGGCGAGGACGGTAGTCACCGCGGCGCGTTGCGGGCGCAGCACGTCGGTTGCCGGATGCCAGTTGCCGGTGGCAATCGCGACCAGGTGCTCACTGACCCCGGGCGGCAGCCCGGGGAAAATGGCCTGCGTCTCCGGATCGCCGAACCGGCAGTTGAACTCCAGGACGTACGGGGTCCCGTCCGGCGATACCATCAAACCAGCATACAAGACGCCAACGTAAGGGATACCCCGTACGGAAAGTTCGTGTAAGGTGGGTTCCAGCACCTCGCGCCGCACCCGGTCGATCAGTCGATCGCCGCCGAGGGGGGGGGCCACGGGGCAATACGCGCCCATCCCGCCCGTGTTCGGCCCGGTATCGCCTTCGCCGAGCCGCTTGTGGTCCTGCGCGGGCGGCAGCACGAGTAGTTGGCGGCCGTCGGTCAGCGCCAGCACCGACAGCTCTTCTCCGGAGAGATACTCCTCGATGACCACCTCGCGGCCCGCCTCGCCCAAGCTGCCGTCGGCGAGCATCGCCCGCGCCGTCGCGGCCGCGTCGGCCCGACTCGCACACACGACCGCTCCCTTCCCGGCGGCGAGGCCCGACGCCTTGACGACCAGCGGCTCGGCGTGCCCCGCGATGTAGCGCAGCGTGGCGGCGAGGTCGGTGAACGCGCGGCTCGGCGCGGTGGGGACGCCGGCGGCGACCATGACCTCCTTGGCGAACACCTTGGAGGCCTCGATGCGCGCGGCCGCCGCGCCAGGTCCGAACGCCGGAATGCCCGCGGCGCGGAGCGCGTCGGCGAGCCCCACGGCGAGTGGTGCTTCTGGTCCGATGATGACGACGTCGACGGTGTGCCGGCGCGCCGCGGCCACCACGTCCGCCACGGCGGTCGCCGAGATATCGAGGTTGGTGCCGAGCTGGGCGGTGCCAGGGTTGCCGGGGGCGGCGAAGAGGGTCGTGGCGGGGGGGGGGAAGTCGCGTTTGAGCGCCCAGGCGAGCGCGTGCTCGCGGCCGCCCCCGCCGACGACCAGGATTCTCACTTCTTCTTGAACGCGTCCGAGAAGGCTTGGGCCGCCCGCTTTGCGCCGTCCACCACGTCTTTCACGGCGGCTTTCGCTTCCTTCATATAGTGGTCTCGCGCTTCGTCGATGTCCTTGTCGAGGGGCCGTTGCTCGGCCTCGGGCCCGCGGTGCGTGTACTCGCCGCGCAGGATGCGGTCGTAGTGCCCGGCTTCGATCCAGCGCTGCAGCTCCGCCGCGCGCACGGTGTTGAAGGGATGGGTGCGCAGCATGACGCCGAGGATCTTGAAGATGCGATCGAGCGCCCCGCCGGACTCCTCATACTCCTTCGCCTGGACGAGGAAGCTGTCGAGATCCATCTGTTTCATGTCCCCGCCGCCCGCGAACTTGAGGTGCATGCGCAGCGAGGCGGGCGGGTCCTGCGTCGCGAGGAGCCCGGCGCGGTCTGAGGACATTTCGCTCTTGCGATACCACTCGAGCAGGGCCAGCTCGATGGGCAGGAGCGCGATGCCGGCGAGGAAGGGAAGGGCGGCGAGGCCGGCGTTGAGGAGCAGCCACAGGATGGTGCGGTACAGGGCGTGGCCGCTCATCACGTGCCCCAGCTCGTGTCCCAGGAGGGCGCGCGTCTCGTCCTCGTCCAACAGCTTCAGGGCGCCGGAATTGACGATGATGAACGGCTCGTCCATCCCGAACGCGCCGGCGTTGGCGAACGGCGTCTGCGACACGTACAGCTGCGTTTCCGGCGGCCAGTCGAGCGTCGTCCGCACTTCCGTGAACAACGAGTGCAGGCGCGGGAACTGCTTCGGCCCCACGCGGACCGCGTCGGCCTGGAAGATCAGCCGGACGCCGCGCTCGCCGATCAAGCCGTAGATCTTCTTGACGACTTCGTCGAAGCCCGGCACCGAGCGCAGGGTCTGCAGCGCCGCGCGGTCGGCGGGGTGCTCCCAGGCGACGGGGGCGATCTGGGTCAGAATCTTCCGGGGTCGTGCTGCCGGGACGCCGGTTGGGTCGCTCATAAGAAACTCCCTCGATTCGTATCCTGCATCCTACGGTGACATGGACGACGGCGGTTTCGACGCACGCTCAGTCGTCGCCCAGCGCCTGGTCCAGGTCCGCGATTAAATCCTCGACGTCCTCGATGCCCACCGACAACCGCACCAGACTGTCAGTGAGGCCCATCTTGCGCTTGAGCTCGGCCGGAACGCTGGCGTGGGTCATCGAGGCCGGGTGGCCCACGAGGCTCTCGACGCCGCCCAGCGACTCGGCGAGCACGAAGATCTTGGTGCGCTCCACCAGGCGCCGCGCCCGACCCACGTCGCCGAGCTCCACGCTCAGCATCCCGCCGAACCCGGCCATCTGCCGTCGGGCGAGCTCGTGCTGCGGGTGCGACGGCAGACCCGGGTAATAGACCCGCTCGACGCGCGGGTGCTTCGCGAGCCATTCGGCGATGCGCCGCCCGCTGGCGTCGTGCTGGCGCATGCGCAGCGCCAGCGTCTTGGTGCCGCGCAGCGCCAGCCAGCAGTCGAAGGGGCCTGGCACCGCGCCCGAGCTGTTCTGCAGGAACCCGATCCGCTCGGCGAGGTCGTCACGGCTGGTGACCAGCATTCCGCCGACCATATCGCTGTGGCCGTTCAGGTACTTGGTCGTGCTGTGCAGCACGATGTCGGCGCCGAGCTCGAGGGGCCGCTGGAAGCACGGGGTCGCGAACGTGTTGTCCACCACGAAGAGCGCCTTGGCTTTGCGCGCGATCTCCCCCGTCGCGGCGAGGTCGCACAGCCGCATCATCGGGTTGGTCGGCGTCTCCGCATACACCATCTTCGTCGCCGGCGTGATCGCCGCTTTGACCTCAGCGAGCTCGCCGCCGTCGACGAAAGTGAAGGTGAGGCCGAGCCGCGCCCAGATGTGCGTCATCTGGCGGTGCGTGCCGCCGTAGACGTTCTCGCCGCAGACGACGTGATCGCCGGCGGACAACAGTTTCAAGACGGTATCTACGGCGGCGAGCCCCGAGCCGAAGGCGAAGCCGTGCCGGCCGCCTTCGAGCGCCGCCACGTTGCGCTCCAGTGCCTCGCGCGTCGGATTGCGCGTGCGGGCGTATTCGTACCCCTTATTGCGCCCGAGCCCGTCCTGGATGTAGGTGGAGGTCTGGTAGATCGGCGTCATCACGGCGCCCGCGAGCGGGTCGGGCGCCTGCCCGGCGTGCACGGCGCGCGTGGCGAAGCGCCGCAGCAGATCGTGATCGAACGCTCGGGTCATGGCGGGAACGTAAGGGCGCCTTCCGCGCCGGGCAAGCGACCCGTACGTTACGCAAACATGCCTCAACCAAACGCGATGCGGTGCCTGGTCGTGGACGACGAGCCGCGACTGCGGCGGGTCCTGGTGCGGCTGCTCGAGGGGGAAGGGTTCACGTGCCGGGAGGCGGGCTCCGGGGTGGAAGCGCTCGAGGTGCTCGAGCACGACGCCGTGCCGCTCGTGATCTCCGACCTGCGCATGCCGCAGATGGACGGCGTGGCGTTACTGCGCGAGGTGATGCACCGCTGGCCCGATACGGCGGTGGTGATGGTGACGGCGGTCGCCGAGGTCGAAAGCGCGGTCGCGTGCCTGCAGCTCGGCGCGCTCGACTACGTCGGTAAGCCGTTCCACCTCGACGAAGTCCGGGCCCGGGTCATGCAGGCGCTCGACAAGCGGGCCCTGAAGCTCGAGCTCAAGCACTACCAGCAGCACCTCGAGGACCGCGTGCGCGCGCAGGCGCGGCGCATCGAGGAGCTGTTCCTGGGCGGCGTGCAGGCGCTGGCGGAAGCGCTCGAGGCCAAGGATGCCTATCTCAAGGGGCACTCGATCCGCGTGGCGGAGTACGCCGCCGCCATCGGCCGCCAGCTGCGCCTCGATTCGAACGCCCTCGACACCCTGTCGCTCGGCAGCAACCTCCACGACATCGGCAAGATTGGCGTCAGCGAAGAGGTGCTCCACAAGCGCGGCTCGCTGAGCGACCAGGAGTACCGGCACATCATGGAGCACCCCGTGATCGGGGCGCGCATCCTCGGTCCCCTGCTCAACGAGTACGGCGCGATCATCGCGATCGTGCGCTCCCACCATGAGCGCCTCGACGGCAAAGGGCTCCCCGACGGCCTCAAGGGCGACCAGATCCCGCTCATGGTCCGTGCGGTCACGGTGGCCGACGCCTTCGACGCCATGACCAGCGAACGCCCGTATCGCCCCTCGCTCCCGGTCGAGCGCGCCCTCAACGAGCTCCGGGACGGCAAAAGCATCCAGTTCGATCCCGAGGTCGTCGAGGCGTTCGTGCGGGCCTACCCCTCCGCTCAGCTCCCCATCGCCACGCCGGCGCCCCGGCCGCTCCGCCTCCCGGAGGACGTCGTGCCCGCCTGACGCGCCGGACGCGCGTCATGTTGACGCGTCCCCCCGCCGTCCCTACGTTGCCGCCATGTCGGATACCTTGATGGTCGGCGTCGCCGGCATCCGGGGCATCGTCGGCAAAGACCTGACGCCGGAGGCCGTGGCGCGCTACGCGGCGGCGTTTGGGATTTGGGCAGCGGCCGGTGAAGGGGGAACGGGGAAGGGGCCCCGCCGCCGCCCCGCCGTCGTGTTGGGCCGGGATGCTCGCACGTCCGGGCCGATGTTCGCGCGCGCCGCGTCGGCGGGCCTCATGTCGGTCGGCTGCGACGTGATCGACCTGGGGCTGGTCACCACGCCCACGGCGCAGCTCGCGGTCGAGCACCACCGCGCCGCCGGCGGCATCGTCCTCACGGCGAGCCACAACCCGATCGAATGGAACGCCCTCAAGTTCGTCGGGCCCGACGGCATCTTTCTTGATGCGGAGGGTGGGGCGCAGGTGGTGACGCTCGCGGCCGACGGGCGGCTGGAGCGTGCGGGGTTCGGCGCGCTGGGCGACATCGCCCCCGACGACGCGGCGACCGCACGCCACCTCGCCGCGGTGCTGCGGCTCAAGGCGGTGGACGTGCGGGGCATCCGCCGCCGCCGCTTCCGGGTGGCGCTCGACACGGTGCGGGGCGCCGGCGGCGTGGTGATGCCCGCGCTGCTCGAGCGGCTGGGATGCCGGGTCGCGGGGATGAACTTGGAGCCCGACGGGCGCTTCCCACGGCCGCCCGAGCCGCTCCCCGAGCACCTCGCGGGGCTGGGCAAGCTGGTGCGGCGCAGCAAGGCGGACTTGGGGCTCGCGGTCGATCCCGATGTTGACCGGCTCGCGCTCGTGGACGAGCGGGGACGGCCCATCGGCGAGGACTATACTCTCGCCTTCGCGGTCAGAGCTGTGCTAGGGAAGGGGGATGGGGGAAGGGGGAAGGGGAAAACCGTCGTGTGCAACCTGTCCACCTCGCTCGTGGTGGACGACGCGGCCCGCGAGTGCGGCGCTCAAGTCATCCGGGCTCCGGTCGGGGAGGCCCATGTAGCACGGGCGATCGTGGCGGCCCGGGCGCCGATCGGCGGCGAGGGCAACGGCGGCGTGATCCTGCCGGCCCTGCACGTGGGACGGGACGGGCCGGTCGCGGCGGCGCTGGCGCTGACGCTCTTGGCGCGGATGGGGAAGACTGTGAGCGAGCTGGTCGCAGCGGCTCCCCGCTACGTCATCGTGAAGGACAGAGTGCAACGGGGAACCGGCAACCGGGAACAGCGGTTGGCGGACGTGTACGCCGAGCTCAAGCGCCGATTCCCGAAGGCGACGACGGACGAGCGCGACGGGCTGCGGCTGGCGTGGCCGGACCGCTGGTTGCACGTGCGGTCGTCGAACACCGAGCCCATCATCCGGTTGATCGCCGAGGCGCCGACCGGCGCCGTCGCCGCCGGACTGATCGAGGAAGGACGCAAGCTATGTGCGGGATCGTAGGCTACACCGGCGCGCGGCCGGCGGCCGCCCTCGTGCTCGAGGGACTGAAGCGGCTCGAGTACCGCGGGTACGACTCGGCCGGGCTCGCCGTCGTGAGCGACGGGCGCATCGAGGTGTTCAAGGCGCCGGGGAAGATCGCCGTGCTCGAGAAGGAGCTGGGCACGAAGCTGCCGTCGGGCACGACGGCCCTCGCCCACACGCGCTGGGCCACCCATGGCGCGCCGAACGCGAAGAACGCCCACCCGCACACCGACTGCGGCGGCACTGTCGCGCTGGTGCACAACGGCATCATCGAGAACGCGGGCGCGCTGCGCGCGGCGCTCACCAAGCGCGGCCACCGCTTCCGCTCCGAGACCGATACCGAAGTGCTCGCGCACCTGATCGAGGAGCTGCACGCCAAGGGCGCGCCGCTGGTTGACGCCGTGGTCGGGGCGCTGCAGGAAGTCGAAGGCGCGTATGGGATCGCGGTGCTGTCGAGCCGCGAGCCCGACACGATCGTCGCCGCCCGCAAGGGCTCGCCGCTGCTCGTGGCCATCGGTGCGGGCGAGCACTGGGTGGCGTCCGACGCGTCGGCGGTGCTGGCGCACACGCGCTCGGTGGTCTACCTGGACGACGAGGAAATCGCCGTGCTGCGGCCGCACGAGTACCGCATCCTCGACCGGACGGCCGCCGAGAAGGAAAAGGCGGTCACCCACGTCGCCTGGGACCTGGGCACGATGGAGCGGGGTGGGTACGCCCACTTCATGCTCAAAGAAATCATGGAGCAGCCCGAGAGCTTGCGGAATACGCTGCGGGGCCGGCTGCTCGAGGAAGAAGGAACGGTGCGGCTGGGCGGGCTGAACATCACCGACGAGGACCTGCTCAAGATCCAGCGCATCGTGATCACCGCCTGCGGCACCTCGTGGCATTCGGCGCTCATCGGGGAATACATGATGGAGGAGCTGGCCCGCGTGCCGACCGAGGTCGAGTACGCCTCGGAGTTCCGCTATCGCAACCCGATCGTGGACGAGCGGACGCTGGTGATCGGCATCTCGCAGTCGGGCGAGACCGCCGACACGCTGGCGGCGCTGCGCGAGGCGAAGCGGCGCGGCGCGCGTACGCTCGGCCTCGTCAACGTCGTGGGCAGCACTATCGCCCGCGAGGTGGACGGCGGGATCTACCTCCACGCCGGGCCCGAGATCGGCGTCGCCTCGACCAAGGCGTTCACGAGCCAGATCGTCGCGCTCGCCCTGCTCACGCTCAAAATGGGCCGGCTACGCGCGCTCTCGATCCTCCAGGGGCGCGACGTCGTGCGGGCGCTGGCAAAGCTCCCCGAGCTGGTCGAGCGCGTGCTCGCGACGGCGCCGCAGGTCGAGCAGATCGCCGAGCGGCTGGTGCGCGCGCAGAACGTGCTGTACCTGGGCCGCGGCTACAACTTCCCGGTGGCGCTCGAGGGCGCGCTGAAGCTGAAGGAAATCAGCTACGTCCACGCCGAGGGCTACCCGGCGGCGGAGATGAAGCACGGCCCCATCGCGCTGATCGACGATCTGATGCCGGTGGTGTTCATCGCGCCGCAGGACGCCGTGTACCAGAAGGTGGTGAGCAACGTCGAAGAAGTGAAAGCGCGTGGCGGCCGGGTCATCGCCATCCTGACCGAAGGCGACACGGGCGTCGCCCGATTGGCCGACCACAAAATCGAGATCCCCACGACGCTGGACCTGCTCACGCCGGTGCTCAGCGCTCTGCCGCTGCAGCTGCTCGCCTACTACATCGCCGTGCGCCGGGGGTGCAACGTGGACCAGCCGCGGAATCTGGCCAAGTCCGTGACCGTGGAGTGAGGGTCGTCCTGCAGCGGGTCTCCCGCGCCGCGGTGCGGGTGGACGGGAAGGTCACGGGCCAGATCGGGGTGGGGTTCGTCGTCCTGGCCGGTTTCGCGCCCGGCGACACCGAGGAGACGCTCACCTGGATGGCGGAGAAGATCTTGAGCCTTCGCCTGTTCTGCGATGCCGACGACAAGATGAACCGCGCCCTCGACGAGGTGGGCGGCGCGGTGCTCGTGGTCTCGCAATTCACCCTGTATGGAGACGCCCACAAGGGCCGGCGCCCGAGCTTCATCGACGCCGCCCCACCGGAGGTTGCCAAGCCGCTCTACGAACGCTTCGTGACGCTGCTCCAGGAGCGGGGAACGGCAAGCGGCATCGCGGTCGAGACCGGCGAGTTCGGGGCGATGATGGACGTCGAGTTGGTGAATGACGGGCCGGTGACGCTGCTGCTGGAGCGTTAGCGCGGCACCGCCACGAGCGCGAGGCGATCGCCGCTGGGGCTCACCGCGAGCCGCGTGACGTTGGTCAAGCCGGCCGTGGCAAAATCCGCCACCGCCTCCCACGCCGCACCGCGCCCCGGATTCCACTGATACAACGTAGTCCCACGGGCCATCAGCAGGATGCCGCCGGGGGTCCACGTGAAGAAGTCCGCGCCATCCACCGCCCGCACCAGCGGCGTGACCGCGCGCGTGCGCAGGTCCACTTCCTTGATCCACGCCCCCAGGGCCGAGTCGCGTTGCACGAAGGCGATCGCCTCGCGCCCCGGCACCCGTTGCAGCGACCGGCCGATGTCCCGCGCGACGATTTCGCCGCGGGCCCCCGGCGTCCGGGTATCCGCGATCTGCAGCGTGGGCGGGGAGCCGAGCACGAACAGCGCCACGCTGCGCCCGTCGCCCCAGGCGTGGTAGCCGACCGGCTTGATGGAATCGAGCACCAGTCGCGACCGCGCGCCGTCCCAGTCGAACGCCCACAGCCGCTGGGTGGAGTCGGCCTCGACGCGCACCGCCGAGAAGCCGGTGCCGTCGGGGAGTGGGGTAGGGGAGTACTCGCTTTCGCGTGTCGCGGTGAGGCGGACGCTGGTCGCCGTGCGGAGATCGTAGCGGTAGATGTCGGCCTGGCTGTCGGCGCGGATCGACGTATAGAGGAACGCGC
>Ga0209806_1001577_pt1 | contig 14915 bp, 7 predicted proteins | sample GraSoiAngelo_152_FD_186166 | JGI IMG/M metagenome (GOLD analysis project Ga0209806, IMG submission 186166) | Grasslands soil microbial communities from the Angelo Coastal Reserve, California, USA - 14_1009_12_30cm (SPAdes) (version 2) | ecosystem: Environmental > Terrestrial > Soil > Grasslands ... | reverse complement strand
GTCGAGAAGCCCATCTTCGAAGAGGGCGGCATTCAGCTATTCACCGACGAGAAGAATGCGGCAGCTCTGGCCCAAGCGACGGGCTCCGACAAATCGCTGGTCGGCTATCTTCGCGCGCATCTGGATCGCATAAAAGCCGGCGACTACTTTGCTCTGCTTGCCTACGTCCCCATGTTCGCCGAGCATGAGGAACTTCTCCAGCAAATGCGGCACGCGGTACGCGACGGCAGGCGGGTCGCGACCTGTTTGGGCTTCGGCCCGCGCTTTTTGCATTCCACTGGACAAGCCTACAAGGGCGGTCCAAATTCTGGAGTTTTCCTCCAGGTTACTTGTGACGACGCTAAAGACTTGCCGGTACCAGGGCAGAAGTACACCTTCGGTGCTGTGAAGGCCGCACAGGCGCGAGGGGACTTCCAGGTCCTGGCCGACCGGAATCGCCGTGCGCTGCGGGTTCACATCGGCGCTGATGTCAAAACCGACTTAGCCAAACTTAACTCCATAATCAGCCGCGTGCTCGCGTAGTTTCGGGCAACGCAATTCGAAAAGAGGTCGGATGCAAATCGGAATGATCGGTCTTGGGCGAATGGGAGGAAATATGGTGCGCCGTCTCTTGCGCGGCGGGCACCAATGCGTGGTCTATAACCAGACTCCAGAACCCATGCAAGCACTGGCAAAAGAGGGTGCCATTCCCTCGTCCTCATTGAGCGACTTTGCTTCCAAGCTAACTCCGCCGCGGACAGCATGGTTGATGATTCCCGCCGCTTTCGTGGATAGCACGCTGGATAATCTCGCGCCTCATTTGGCTAAGGGTGATGTCGTTATCGATGGCGGGAATTCCTACTACATCGATGACATCCATCGCTTCCAAAGGATGTCGGAAAAGGGAATCGATTACGTGGATGTGGGCACCAGCGGTGGCGTGTGGGGTTTGGAGCGCGGTTACTGCATGATGATTGGTGGTCCCAAAGCTGTGGTCCAACGACTCGACCCGATCTTTCGCACGCTGGCCCCTGGGCGCGGCGATGCGCCCAGCACACCGGGTCGGCAGGGACGCGGTGGCACTGCCGAAGACGGCTATTTGCATTGTGGCCCGGCAGGAGCAGGACATTTCGTGAAGATGGTCCACAATGGCATCGAGTACGGCCTGATGGCTGCATACGCCGAAGGCCTGAACATCCTCAAGCATGCCAACGTAGGAAAGCAAGGCCAGTCTCACGATGCCGAGACCACACCCCTGCGAAACCCCGAGTATTACCAGTATGACTTCGATCTGGGCGACGTGGCGGAGGTGTGGCGCCGCGGCAGCGTAGTTGCTTCCTGGCTGCTGGATCTCACGGCGAGCGCCCTGGCTAAAGAAACTGATCTTTCGGATTTCTCCGGCCGCGTGTCTGATTCCGGAGAAGGACGGTGGACCATTACCGCGGCCATTGATGAGGGAGCGCCTGCACCCGTGCTCAGCGCGGCACTTTATCAGCGGTTCAGTTCTCGAGGCGAAGCCGATTTCGCTGACAAGTTGCTTTCGGCGATGCGCTTTGCTTTCGGCGGACACATGGAGAAGAAAGAAACACCAGAAGCAACGATGGTCGGAAACCGCGGATGAAAAATAGCGCCAAGGTCTTGGTAGTCGATGTTGGGGGAACCAGCATAAAGCTGTTGGCGACTGGGCAGAAGGAGGTGCGGAAGTTTCCTTCAGGTCCTAAGATGACTGCCGAAACCATGGTGCGCGTGGCCAAGAAAACTGCAAAAAATTGGGATTACGATGTGGTTTCGATCGGGTACCCCGGGCCGGTTGTTCATGGACGCCCTTTGCGCGAGCCGCACAATCTCGCGCCGGGCTGGGTGAACTTCGATTTCCAACAAGCTTTTGGCCGACCGGTACGAATCGTGAACGATGCAGCTATGCAGGCGCTGGGCAGTTACAAGGGCGGGCGCATGCTTTTTTTGGGCCTTGGTACTGGACTGGGTTCGGCCATGATTGTGGAGGGCTCGCTCGAACCAATGGAGTTGGCCCACTTGCCCTACAAGAACGGTAAGACCTATGAAGACTATGTCGGTCTTCGCGGCCTGGAGCGTCTGGGAAGAAAGAAGTGGCAACAACACGTATGCAAGGTTGTGCGCCAACTTCGCGATGCCTTGGTCGCAGAGGAAGTTGTTCTAGGTGGTGGCAACGTGAAGAAACTCGAACAGCTGCCTCCAGGGACCCGCTTAGGCACCAACGCTAACGCATTTGTCGGAGGTTTCCGGATATGGAGGGCATAGCCGCATGAGCGAGGCAGAGCTGCTTTCAGAAGCAGATGTCAGAACCACGACAGTGAAACATCCAATGGCGAAGCGTAAAGGAGATCCCTGCACCATGGTGATCTTCGGGGGCGCTGGAGATCTCACCAAGCGGAAACTCATTCCTGCTCTGTGCAACCTGGCCGAGCAAGGTTTTTTGCCCCAACAATTTGCGATTATTGCTGTTACCTACACCGACCTTACGACTGAGACCTTCCGCCAGCAGCTCAGCGACGATATCAAGACCTTCGCTTTGCGCCCGGTTGACCCCGACATCTGCAAAAGGCTGGTCGAGCACACCTACTATGTGCGCGGAGATTTTGCCGACCAGGGCACCTACGATCGCCTGAAAGCAATGTTGGACGAGGTTGCAACCAAGGAAAATTTGCCGGCAAACTATTTTTTCTACCTGGCCGTCGCGCCACGCTTTTTTGGAGAGATTGTCCGCCGCTTGGGCGCATCTGGCCTGGCGCAAGAAGAGAATGGTTGCTGGCGCCGCGTGGTGATCGAAAAGCCGTTTGGTCGAGATTTGCAATCGGCGCGTGCTTTGAACGCGGAAATCAAACAGGTGCTCGACGAGCGTCAGATTTATCGCATCGATCACTATCTCGGGAAGGAAACCGTACAAAACGTGCTGATGTTTCGTTTCGGCAACGGAATCTTCGAACCCGTCTGGAATCGCAGGTATATCGAGCACATCCGGATTACCGCTGCGGAGACCGTGGGCGTGGAGCAACGTGGCGGTTATTACGACACTTCAGGCGCTCTGCGCGACATGGTTCCCAACCACCTGTTCCAGTTGGTTTCGCTCACTGCCATGGAGCCGCCGATTTCGTTTGACGCGAATGCCGTCCGCGACGAACAGGCAAAGGTTCTGCACGCCATCCAGCCTCTTTCTCCTGAAGAGGTATTGAGCAAGACCGTGCGCGGCCAGTACGGCGCCGGCACAATCAACGGAAAACAAGTGCCAGCCTATCGAGCTGAGGACAACGTAAAACCGGATTCAAACACTGAAACCTACGCTGCCATGAAAATTCAAATCGATAACTGGCGATGGTCTGGCGTTCCCTTTTATTTGTGCACCGGGAAGCACATGGCCCGCAGAGTTACAGAGATTTCCATCCAGTTCCGCAGCGCTCCCTTTCAACTTTTTCGAAACACCCCGGTCGAGGAGTTGCAGACGAACCGCCTGGTAATCGCCATTCAACCGGAGGAGAGCATTGCGCTGAGTTTTGGCGCGAAGATCCCAGGCCCCATCATGCAGCAGGGTAAGGTGGACATGTGCTTCAATTATGCCGATTATTTCGGCTCGGCTCCCAGCACTGGCTACGAACGTCTGCTTTACGATTGCATGATCGGAGACGCGACTCTTTTTCAAAGGGCAGACATGGTGGAAGCTGGTTGGAGTGTGATCACACCTGTGCTCGACGTCTGGCAGGCTCTGCCGCCACGCGACTTCCCCAATTATGCGCCCGGGACGTGGGGTCCCAAAGAAGCGGAGCAAATGCTGCCCGGTGGCGCGCATGAATGGCGGGCTCGTGCTGCATAGCTGTTGCTGGACACCTTGTTGCGAACGAGGCAATAAACGTGGGTCACAAGCTGGTTTTCCTGTTTGACGTGGACAATACTTTGCTCGACAATGATCGAGTATCCGCTGATCTCAAACAGCATCTCGATAAAGAAGTCGGGCATGAACGCCAGCAGCGTTATTGGGAATTTTTTGAAGAACTGCGCTCCGAGCTTGGGTATGCGGATTACCTGGGTGCCCTGCAACGCTATCGCAGTGAGTATCCTCGCGACCCCAACCTGCTGACGGTTTCGGAGTTTCTCGTCGAATATCCCTTCGCCAACCGGCTCTTCCCCAATTCGCTCGACGTTATTGACCACGTGAAGCAATACGGCGTGCCCGTAATCCTGTCGGATGGCGACGTAGTATTTCAGCCTCGAAAGATCAGACGTTCGGCGCTGTTTGACGCCGTCGATGGCAACGTGTTGATTTATGTGCACAAAGAAATTGAATTGGATGACATCCTCGAACGCTATCCCGCAGACCATTACGTCCTGATCGACGACAAATTGCGTATCCTGACAGCTATCAAGAAAGCTTGGGGCGGTCGGGTCACCACCGTGTTCCCGCGGCAAGGGCACTACGCGACCGATCCCAAGGTACTAGCCACTTACCCGGCTGCGGATATCAGCATCTCTCGCATTGGGGAACTCGTCGACTTCAATCTGCAGGACTTCCTCGGAGCCGCGAATGCCGCAGATGATCGCGCGGCGATTGCGTGAAAAAAGAGCATGGCTCCTAGGCCCGGGCAAGATTTTCCTCAATCGAAAACTGCTGCCGCCCCATCCACATCGCCATTTTCCGGCAAGGCTCCGTCTCGGGAAAAGTCGCGTCTGACTGAGAGTTTCGAGGGCCCGGTTGCACCTTGGCGCAAATGGGGTCCGTATGTCAGTGAGCGTTCTTGGGGAGGAGTCCGTGAAGACTACAGCCCGTGGGGCACGGCATGGGATTTCCTCACTCACGACATGGCTCGCAGCAAGGCCTACCGCTGGGGTGAGGACGGCATCGCAGGAATTTGTGATCGCTACCAGTTGCTGGTATTTGCTCTTGCGTTCTGGAACGGTCACGACGCCATCCTGAAAGAGCGAATGTTCGGTCTGTCGTCGCCGGAAGGAAATCACGGCGAGGACACAAAGGAATACTGGTTCTATCTAGACAATACGCCCACGCACAGCTACATGCGGATGCTCTACAAGTATCCGCAGGAGGAGTTCCCATACGCACAGCTGGTTGCGGAAAACGCACAGCGTCGCGGTCCGGAGTTCGAACTTCTCGATACCGGCGTTTTCGATGAAGATCGCTATTTCGACATTTTTGTCGAATACGCGAAGGCCGATCCGGAAGACATCTGCATCCGTATTGAGGCCTTCAACCGTGGTCCGAAAGCAGCACCTCTCCACCTCTTGCCACACCTTTGGTTTCGTAATACCTGGGCTTGGACCAATCCGCCCGGGGCAGAACCGACAATTGGTCAGGCGACGCCTGGCAGGGACTATGTAACCCTGATCGCGGACAATGCAAGTGCTCCACCGATTCCAAACTTGCAATTTCCATATTCGCTGCCCAAGTACTACCTCTACGCACCGGCCGGTGGACAGGTTCTTTTCACCGATAATGAGACCAACGCACCCCGGATATTCGGTTCCTGGGCCAGGAGTCGCAAGCCCCATGTCAAAGACGCGTTTCACCGGTATGTGATCGAGGGAGAACAATGCGTTAAGCACGAAAGCGGAACCAAGTCTTGCATTCATTACAGCTATGACGTGGCTTCAGGTGACTCTGTGGTTCTGCGTTTGCGTTTGACGTCCCGCCCCAATGCGGATCCCCTGACCGATGTAGACGACATCGTTCAGCTTCGTCAACGGGAAGCCGACGAGTTCTACGAGACTGTTCATCCCCCAAAAGCAACCGAAGAGGAACGGCTCATTCAACGTCAGGCTTTAGCCGGCATGCTCTGGAGCAAGCAGATTTATATGTTTGACGTGCAGAGCTGGCTCGACGGCGACGATCCACATTGGCCGCCTCCCGATTCGCGCAAGCACGGCCGCAACACTCGCTGGCGCCATCTGAACTCCATGCGGATTCTCTCCATGCCTGACAAATGGGAGTTTCCATGGTTTGCGTCGTGGGATCTGGCCTTCCAATGCGTTACGCTTGCGCTGGTTGACCCACACTTTGCCAAGCACAATCTCTGGCTGCTCCTGTTCGAACAGTTCCAGCACCCCAATGGGCAGATTCCTGCTTACGAGTGGGAATTTTCCGATATGAATCCACCCGTGCAGGCCTGGGCCTGCTGGCGGGTTTATCAGATCGAAAAGCGAGACACTGGAAAAGCAGATACTGCTTTTCTGGAAAAGTGCCTGCACAAACTGCTTATGAACTTCGCATGGTGGGTGAACCGGGTAGATAGCCAGGGGAACAACGTCTTTGAAGGTGGATTCCTGGGATTAGATAACATCACCGTCATTGACCGCGGCCAAAAGCTTCCCGGGGGCGCAGTTCTTGAACAGTCGGATGGCACAGGGTGGATGGGATTCTTTTGCCTTTACTTAATGCGCATCGCTCTGGAACTGGGTAACCAGAACCCGACGTATGACGTGTTGGCTACCAAGTTCTTCGAACATTTTGTCTACATCGGGGCGGCCATGAAGAAAATGGGTGGCCGCAATTACCAGCTGTGGGACGAAAACGACGGCTTCTTCTACGATGTCCTCCGTTTTCCTAACGGAGACTTTCACAAGCTTCGTTTGCGTTCTTTGGTTGGATTAATTCCGCTCTTTGCCATTGAGGTACTGGAAAAGTCCGACCTAAAATCGCACCCTGATTTTCTGGCCAACGTGGAATGGTTCATCCGAAACCGCCCGGATCTTGTCGGCAATGCCTGTTACTCCATCGGGTGTGATGAGAAGTGTACCCGCTACGTGCTCTCCATCGCAGATCCCGGCCAGTTTCACAGGATTGCGACGCGACTTTGGGACCCGGCGGAGTTCCTCTCCGATCACGGTATCCGAAGTCTGTCGAGATATCACGAGTCGCATCCGTTCTACTTTGGCGAAAGCCGACTGGGTTACGAGCCTGGCGAGTCCGAAGCGCAACTTAAAGGAGGGAACTCGAATTGGCGAGGGCCTGTCTGGTTCCCGACCTCGTACCTTCTGATTCATTCTTTGCTGCGTTTCGGTGATGCGCTGGGTCCTGACTTCGCCGTCAAACCTTCCGATGGAGGGCAATCGGTTACCGCCCGAACCATGGCGAGAGAAATTGCAGAACGCATGATCAGAATTTTTACGCGCGACGCGGATGGGCATCGACCTTGTTTCGGAGATAGTACAAAATTTCAAACAGACCCCCACTGGCGAGACTGTCTCCTCTTCAACGAGTACTATCACGGGGACACTGGAAAAGGCCTGGGCGCGAGCCATCAGACAGGTTGGACCGGACTGATTGCCAGTCTGATCGACGAGTGGCGGCGATAACATCGCTTGTAGTTCCTAAACGCAACGTCGCTCAAATTACATTCAAGTTAATTTTTGTAACCAGCTTTGACGAACTTCTCGTTTGCAATCTCTCAGAAGTCAAGAGTGTTCGACTCCGCCGAAACCCAAGACAGACGGGCGAAGTGGCCAGGTACCTCAGGACTTTCTCCTTGACTTTTAAATCGATCTGCCCATAATGTGTGCGTCGCCTCACTCCCCAAGACCTGCCCTGAGACGACAGGGCCCAGGCTAATCTCAAGTCTCAAAATTTCTTGCAACGCGGTTCACATGAGGAGGCCGTCATGCGCAAGGCTCTGGTCATGTTTGCACTTTTGTTAAGCGTTGGTATCTTGATGGCAGAACTGGGAACCAACAACCCAACCGACCCGCAGCTGGTGGCACAACGAGCGCAAGAGGGCGGAACGGCGGGCTCCGGCATCTTCGACATCGCCGTTCCTCCGCCTGGAACTCCAATGCGTCCGGTACAGCGTGTGCCGCGCGAAAAATTTGGCATCGTCGGGCCATTCCCGCTGACGCTGCAGGATCTTGATGGCTTAACCTACCCTGACGCCACTCCTTCAGAACGGCAGGCGATGCTGGAGGGCATGCAGTTCTTCACGACGGCGCACACTGCAGCCGAAGGATTAGGCCCGATGAATAACCAGCCGTTCTGCCTCGGTTGTCACATGAGTTCGGCCGAGGCCATCTCCGCCCCCGGAATTGTAAGCTCGAGTACCTGTGTTCCGGGATCCACCTGTGTATCTCTGGTTTCGCGCGCCGCGCGCGCGACGCCGACGAACCTCCAGTTCACTTCGCTCGATCCAGCAACCGGCGGCGGGCAACCGGCAGGGACGTTGCTGCCGGATGGCCACCCAAATCCGAACGATAATCTCGATGCCGTCAACGGCCCTGGGCGGACCGCAGCTTTTACGACCTTCGGAGACTTTAATCCGAACCATGCCGACGTTCCTACCAACCCGACGGGCATCGGTTTCTTCGATCCTCTGGACGGGGCTGCCACGAATATTGTGACCGGGCTGAAGTCGCAGCCGTTCGGCGGCTTCGTACAACATACGCGGCCCGTAGGCCCCGACTGTATCCCGAAACCGATTGCGCCGGTCGCCTTCGATGCCAACCTGCAGGGCACGCCGGATCGCGTCACGGGGCTCGACTCAGTTACCGGATTCCGGCGAACCGTAGGCGAGCGCGCGGGACCGCCATACATCGGACGCGGACTGATGGAGGCCGTGCCCACGGCGGACATTCTGACCACCGCAGACCCAAACGACACGCAGGGCCACAATTCATCACTGAGAAACTTCGCACAATCGATGGGATGCACCGGCGATTGTATTGCAGGCAAGACCAATATGGTTCCGCGTAACCTGACCGTTCACACTGATGCCAACGGGAACCTGACATCCGTAACCGGATTTGTTGGCGGAGTGGGACGCTTTGGGCTGCGGGCCAACGGAGTCGAGATTCTGCAATTTATTATTGGAGGGCTGCAAGGCGAACTCGGGCTTACCAGCCTGATCAATCCTGCCGAGATCAACTTCCCAACTCTTTTTCCGATCAGCGGCCCAACGGCTGAGCCACTGCTGTGTCTGAGCGCCGTCTCTACCTCCGCTGAGGTGCATCTCTCCACTCCGTTTAGCGAGCGGCACTTCATCCGCAACACAGCGCCGCCGGAATTTGGAGAAACCCTGGTGAGCCTGCTGAAATCAGGCAATCCTGCCAGCCATCGATCAATCCAGGGCAAAAAAGGTAAGGTTCAGCGCGGAGCTGAGTTGTTCGGAATCGATTTGGTGGCGTTTGCCAACCGGATGGTTCCAAATCGCATGCCCGATAGCGGAGATGGACGTGATCCGAACGCGATCAACCAGGCGGATCGCAAATTGAATTGCGTCGGTTGCCATACACCAGTTCAACGCACTGGACAGTCTCCGGCCGAGGTGGGAGCCGAGCATCTCAGTTTCGTGTGGGCGCCGATTTTTTCGGATTTGCTCCTGCATAAGATGCCGTTCATCGATGCCGAACGACTCTCCCAGAGACCGCGAGATCCGCTGGTCGTCGCACGGCAAAGCATGAGTTCGGATGACGACCGAATGTTCAATAGTTTTGATTTGTCTCGCAGCCTCGCCGACGACTCGTTTTCGAACCAGAAGGCTTCAGCCGACGGCCGCGAGTTCCGCACTGCGCCTCTCATGGGCTTGGGGAGAATGGGACCGCCGTTTCTGCATGATGCGCGCGTCTATCTGAGTACACTTACGGTGGATAGCACGCCTGCAAGCACCGTCACGACAAACAGCCGGGTTACTAATGCGCCGCTGGTGGTCCGCACGGTGGACGATGCGATCCGGGCCGCGATCGAACTGCATGACCTGCCTGCTCCTGACAATCAGAAAACGCCGAACGATGTCGCAGGGGCCGGATGTCCGGTGCTGCCACTGGGGGCGAACAGCAACGTGTCATATGGGTCATCGCCTGCGGATGTAATTTGTCCGCCGTATAGGAGTGCGACCTCGATATCGCATCGCAGTGATTCGCGCGAGGTTATCCGGCGGTTCCGGCAGCTGAGTCCGGAAGATCAGCAAGCTTTGATCGAGTTTCTTAAGCAGCTTTAAGGGGCAACGCTAAATTTAGGTTCTACCGTCGGATATTCGACGCTGTGGGAATTCCTTTCGTCCCAGCGGGTATAAGTGTGCGTTCTGTAGGATAACCGTCATTTCAAGGTCGGCGATCGCGTCAGAATGCATGTTCGACGCGCGACGCCGGGCGTTAACGCAGCGTCCAGTTAGTGGCTATCTTTCCGCCAAAACCCAAGACAGACGCCAGAAGCGATTGTTTTCCACTTGACAAGTACCGCGCCATGCGCATAATACCGGGCAGTCGTCTCGCCCCCCCTTTGATGCACCGAGACGACCGGGCCCCTCGCAGAAACATACGACTCAAAATTTATTTAGTTAACTCGTGCCAGCCGCTCTCCCTGCGTAGCTGGAAGAAGCTGGGTCTGACGCGTTCTCACGCCTGCAGTAATTTTCGCTGGTGCGAGTTGAGTCGTTTTCAGGAGCATTAGAGTGAACCTCGACACACTTCGCCGGCATGGGGCTGAATCAGCATCGGCGCTGTTGCAGCGAATGCGCACTTGCCGGGTCCGTGTACTCTGCCAAGCTACAACTGCGAAGGCAGGTCTCTATCCGAACGGTTACACGCTACCAACGCAACGGATAGTGTCGAGACCAAGAATCAATCCGATCACAGTAACGATCACAAGTTTTTCAACACTATCCATGAACAGGATGTTTGGCCCGCAGGCTGCATGCACCGTAGTACAAGCTGTCGTGGGGCAGTAGCACTCGAACCAGGTGAACTAAGGGAGGAAGCGCTATGGAGACTGCATCGAACCGAGCAACCACACCGTCGCAGATTGGCCGGAGATTCTACCCATCGAAGGCCGCGGTGTGCACCACTTGTCTGACCCTGCTCATGATTGTTGCCATCGCTCTGATCGGCAAGGCGTCCCAGCCCGCTCAAAAGCAGGTGCAGATCCGCCCCAAGTTGCATGCAAAGAACGCGTTCTTTAACGCGAGCTTGGCGGCAGCGCCTGCTGCCTCAACGGTGACAGTGGATCAGGTAGTGTCTTTGCGGGAAGTGCCGGTGCCCGAACCGATGGCAGTAGTCATTCGTTGCCCGTCTAATAACCCAACCTGCCGTAGCACCGACGTTATTCCTCCTCCAGGAACTGATCTGAATTTCCAGCCTCTGACCGCCGAGATTGTGAAAGACCAGACTGCCCTGATCCGATTGGGCAAGGCGCTGTTCTGGGATATGCAAGTGGGCAGCGATGGCATTCAGTCCTGCGCTACCTGCCACTTCAGTGCAGGTGCAGATATTCGGAGCAGAAACCAGATTTCGCCGAATTTAAGTGACGCAAATTTTAAGCTCAACGCCGTTGGACCCCCATCCTCTGGTTCCGGATTGGGCGGTGACGCCCTGTTCGGTAACTCGACCGTCCCATACACCGCCAACGATCCGAATGCTCCGGTCCCGATGGAACCGCCCGACCCCAATTTGAACAGACCAGGGCACCCGACCTTTGCTCCTAACTACAAGATGAACGCGGGCGATTTTCCACTGAACGACTGGTTCAGTCCAACGGAGCTGACTCCACGCGGACCCGGAGTCACTCTTTTCGAGGAGATGAGCAACGTTTCCAGGGACACCAACGACATTGTGGCCTCTCAAGGACTCCGCCTCACCAAGTTCGTCAGCATTACTCCGGGAAGCGCCTTCGACGTCGGCACCCCTCTGCCCGATCTTTTCAACACGAAAGGGGTTTTGCTTGATGCGGCAACCAGAGTACGCCGCGCAATGCCAAGAAATTCTCCCACGATGATCAACGCGGTATTCAATTTCGACAACTTGTGGGAGGGCCGCGCCAGCTTCATCTTCAATGGAGTGAACGGCTCCGGTTTCCGGGACTTAACGAGCAAGGTTATGAAAAGGGTTGGCCCGGGCAAGCTGGCTCCTGTCTTCCTGCGCATTACCAACTCGAGCTTGGCTTCGGTAGCTGTTGGTCCACCAACCAGCAATATCGCGATGTCCTATAACGGGCGCACATTGAAGGACATCGGTTTGAAGATGACAAACATACGGCCATTGGCCAGACAACTCGTGCATCCACACGATAGCGCCTTGGGGCCTTTTTCCCGGGCGACCTTGACGAGCACTGGCGCAGCGTCGATCGGACGCGGCCTGACCATTCGTTCCTACTGCGAGATGATCCAGGCTGCGTTTCAAGATCAGTGGTGGAATCCCAATGCCCCCTTGGCCCTCACACCCCTCGCTTCACAAAGTGCGAGGGCTCAGTCGACCCCCATCGCAGATGCCGAGGGTTCGCACTCCAGCTCTGAGGTTATGCCAGAGTTTAGGGTTTCCATGGCACAGCCGCAGGTAAGCGCCGCCGCCGCAACAACAAAAGCACCATGCATCGGAAGCGAGGTCTTGCCCCCGACGGCTACTGGAGCTACCTCATACACTCAGATGCAGGCAAACTTCTCGCTCTTTTTCGGCTTGGCCGTGCAAGCCTACATGGCGACTCTCGTCTCCGATAACACTCCTTTCGACCAGTTCAACGGAGCGCCCAATCCGGTAAGACAAGCGGATGGATCGCCCTGCCCGGCCGCTGGTTGTCCTCCATTACCTCCCAACCCGAGTGCCTTCGATGCCCTTCCAGGCAACCCGCTACTGGGACTTACCGTGTTCCTGGACGATAACGCCAATCTCGGAACACACTGCGCCGATTGTCACATTCCGCCCGTGACCACAGGACACACCGTGCTGGATTATCAACCGGATGCCCAAGGCGTGCCTTCGCTGGCGATGGGAGAGGCTATCGAATTCATGATCATGGGTGACAACCTGGAAACGGCCAACTACGACCATGGCATGTACAACATTGGGATGCGCCGCAGCAGTTGCGGAGAACTGACGTGCGGTGCAGAAGATAAGGGCCGGGGAGCGAATGCTCCCGGAAATCCGCAGTTCCAAAATCCGTTGTTCGCAACCAGTGTTCCCATCACTTCGATTTCGAGGACGGCAAATCTGGTTACGGTAACGACGGCAACCAGCCTTCCTGCGTTCTTCACTCCGGGGCTGTTTGTCACCATTGCCGGGGTCACCGACCCGAGCTTCAACAGCGCGTTCCTAAACGGCGGTGTTGCCATCGGACCACAACCAATCGGGGTTAAGTTGTCGCCGACTCAGTTCACGTACAAGCAGTCGGGTCCGACGCTCCCTGATACTGCTTCGACCGGTGGTACTGCAAAGGCCGGGAAACCGTTCCCGCTATCCCTGGTTGAGTTGACGGCGCTGCGAGAGGATACGGTTACCTGCGCCGCCGCAACCATCCCCCACGTGGGATGCTTGCCGCCGGACGTCGCAAGGTTTATCCCGGACGTTCCAATCTTGCCTCGCCGGGTGACGAACGGAGCCTTCAAGGCCCCGAACCTGCGAAACATCAAATACAGCGGTCCGTACTTCCACGTTGGAGACTCGGCCACGCTGCGGCAAGTGGTGGAGTTCTACACCCGCGGCGGGAATTTCCCCAACACCAACTTGCACGATCTGACTGTGGACATCGAAGGTATTCCACCGCTGATGTTCCCGGAGTTTGACCCCGTGGCCGAGCAGTATATCGACAGCTTGGTGGACTTCCTGTCAGAAGGTCTCACCGACCACCGGGTCGCTTTTGAGCAGGGTCCGTTCGATCATCCCCAGTTATATGTTCCCAACGGCTCGCCGCCGGCTCACCCTGAACGGGATATTTTCGTTGTGGTGCCGGCCGTGGGCTCCGAAGGTCGAGCCACGGAACTGCCCACTTTCTTGAACCTCGATCCGCACGCAAGTGACTAGCGGAAGTGCCTCGCGATCTTGAGAGAGGTCAGAGTTCATAACTGGTTTCGCGCATACAAAGGAGAGAAGAGAATGGACCGGAGATTGAAGTTGTCTATCGTTTTCGTTCTTGCTGCGGGCCTACTCTGGGCGACCGGTGCTAACGCTCAATTGAAGGTGCTCAACGCCAACGTGCCGGCTGGCTTCGGCCAGCTCGGCTACATTCAGGCCGCTACTCTGGCCGCGCCCGGAGACCCCAACAGCGGGGGCACGCTGACCATGAACGGCATCAAGATGATTGTTCCCAACAACAGCGTGGTCCAGTTCCCGGCCAACACGCTTCACTGGGCCGACCTTTTCGACCCGGCCGTGTACACTCCGATCTACGACACCGCGGGTGTGCCCGTGCAACCAAACATGACGGTGCCGGCGGGCAAAACAGGTTTGGCAATATTCGACAATCCGACACGCGCGCTCGGGACCAGCCCGTTTTTACCCTTCAACGCGAACGTGCTCGGTAATATCGACCTTAAGAATTCGCTCGGGTTTGGCGCAGGCGCTTACATCGTCGGCCTGATCCTTCCCATCGATCAGGACTTAGGAAACGGCGGCGCCGGTTTCATCACCTGCATCGATTACGTTCATGGCCGTTTTGAAGTGGGTGGAACACTCAGCACCAACGCGAATGGCAGCTGCGGGGCTACCGCGACTGGAACTATTGTTGAGATCAACGACCCCACTGGACGTTATGGCTGGGCGCATAGTCCCGACCCGCGCTTCTCCGTGGACTCGGACAATCCCACCGTCGCTGCCGGGAATGGCTTTCCCATGTGCCTGCCCCGGTATACGCCTCCAAAGATTGACCCGGACTGCCCGCTCACCAACCGTCCGCTAAACCCAGCCCTCGGGGCTCCCGGGCATGATCCTTTCCTGCCTGCGGGCGCGCCGTTCCAGAGTTTCACCATGCCAGCTAGTTCGGGGCCGGGCAAGACTACTCCAGATCCATGGAAGCCGGCACCTCTTATGGTGGGAGACTACTTGGCGTACGCCGGGATTATGTTGCGCCTGAAGCCGTTTGCGGGTCTCAGCCCGACCATCCCGATCAATCAGCAAATGTATGTTTCTGCCAACACCGTGAGTCCTGATAAGGTGCAGGTCATCACGGCACCGTGCCCGTCAGGTACGACGCTCTGCACTGGCAG
>Ga0209806_1001575_pt1 | contig 14923 bp, 12 predicted proteins | sample GraSoiAngelo_152_FD_186166 | JGI IMG/M metagenome (GOLD analysis project Ga0209806, IMG submission 186166) | Grasslands soil microbial communities from the Angelo Coastal Reserve, California, USA - 14_1009_12_30cm (SPAdes) (version 2) | ecosystem: Environmental > Terrestrial > Soil > Grasslands ... | reverse complement strand
CCTGTCGAGAGCCACCCGTAGCCGGCAATACGGCCCTCCAACCAGACCGCGAAGCACTGGCAGCCTCGCCCGAACCGCGCGCCGACCAGGTCTCCCTCGGGACCCATGGCCGAAGTGATGAGTGAGGAACGTGACCGATCGACCGGCTCGACCGAAAAGTGCGGCGGGCTCGGAGGCGCCGAGTCCGCCGCCCAGATGGTGCTTCGGATCAGAAGCGGAAGTGCAGCTTGCGAATCATGTTGATCACGTCTTCGTCGCCGGTCGCCGACCCGCCCGGGAAGCGCTGGAAGAATGTCAGCACGGCGTCGGCGGCGTTGTTGAAGTGGAGCAGCGCGTCGCAGCCCTCGAAGTTGCCGCTCTCCGCTTCCGCGCTCCACTTGCCATCCTTGACGGTCGCCCGCCACTTCCCACCCCACGGCCCATCGACCTGGATCCCGTAAGTGAAGTTCTGACCTTTCGCCACCTTCTCATCGACGGTGTATGGCCAGAAGACGAACGCGAACGGCCAGATCAGGCCCGCGCTCGCCTCGTCGATCGTCGCGAGCTTGTCCCCGAGCCCGTACTCGATGTCGTACGGGTGGACGCCGTAGTCCATGATCTGGAAAGTGGCGTACGCGCCCGCCGGCGCCGGTCCGCCATACGGGTGCATGATCATCAAGCTGGTCCACTCTTCAGGCGTCAGCGCCTGCAGCATTGCGTCGAGCTTGGCGGCGTCCTTCTTGAATCGGTCGAGAGCCTCCTCGCGCGAAAGCTTTCGAAAATCGAGGGCATGGTCGTTCAGGCTCGATCCCATGACGACCATGCCCGCGGTGCTTGCCTCTTCGCCTTTCTTGGCCAGCTCCCACTGCTTGAAGTAGCCCTCCATGACGTCGATCATGTGGCCGACCAGGTCGCGGGTCTCCCAACCGGTGCATCGAGTGTCCACGTTCCAGTTCTTCGGGTCAGACACCAACCGCGTGAACTTCTCCCGATCACGACGCATCACGCTCAAGACCGTGTCCTTGCTTTCCGCCGCGAATGGGTTGACCGGCGCAATCACTGCCGTGCTCATCAAAGCTCCCCTCCAGAGATGCAGACCACAGGCGGCTAATGAGCCCCGGTCGTCGCCGTGGTCGGCACGACAATCGGTGGCAACGTCTCGTCGAGGCGGTCTCGCCGCACCTGGAACCAGGGCGGCAGGCTCAGCGTAGTCCCCAGCTTGTCGGGCGATTCGTCGACGGTGAATCCCGGCCCGTCGGTGGCGATCTCGAACAGCACGCCGCCCGGCTCGCGGAAGTAGATCGACTTGAAGTACCAGCGGTCGATGACCGGAGTGACGTTGCGGCCGGCCGTCACCAAGGCGTCGCGCCAGGTCTTCTGGCTGGCGGCGTCCGGCGTGCGCCAGGCGACGTGGTGGACGGTGCCGACCGACTCCTCTCCGACCGGCCCTTCCGGTGACTCGACGACATCGACGATCGCGTGCGGTCCGCCCGCACCGGTCTCGAATCTGGTCCGGTTCGCCTCCTGGTTCGCGACTCGAAAACCCATCACCGATGTCAGGAGATTGAAGGTCGCCCCCATCTCGGCCAGGGTCATGGTCACCGAGTGAAAGCCGCGGATCGCGTGCTCCTCGCCGACCGGGCTGTCCGGCCACGGCGTCCAGCGATCGTTTGACGCCTGGGCGACGAGCTCCAGCTCGATCTCGTCCGCGTCGCGCAGAACAAGGGCGTCGGCGTCGAACCGACTGATCATCCTGTGATCTATGCCGAGCGCTTTCAGCCGGTTGCTCCAGAAGCCAAGCGATCCGGCCGGCACCTGGAACGAGACGGTGGTGACCTGGCCGCTGCCGGAGCGCCGGCTCGGCCACGTCGGCCAGCCGAAGAAGGTCATCGCAGACCCGGGCGTGCCGAGGTAGTCGCCGAAATAGATGTGGTAGGTGTCGGGCAGGTCCTGGTTGATGCTCTTTTTGACGAAGCGCAACCCGAGGACGGCCACGTAGAAATCGACGCATTTCTGCACGTCGCGGGTGATGCACGTCACGTGGTGAATGCCCGGTATGCCGGCCGCCACGGTCGCCCCCTTCAGATTATTCCGTGCACCCCCATATTAGTCGCCGTCCTGCTTGGCGTCAGTCGCCGCTTCAGCCTCGGATCGCGACCAGATTTCCGCGGCCATCGGCTCGTCCATCTCCTCTTGCAGGTGGGCGACGAGCCCGATCGCGCGAGCCATCACCGCAAGGCCGCGGCAGATGCGCCACGAGAGCTCCATCTCGCTCGCGATGGCCGCGATTGCGCCCGTCGCGTTGACCGGCAGGTCGCGGCCTTGGGCCTTCGACGCCTCCTCGCCGATGAGCTGCATCAACTGCACGTGGCGCCCGGAGAAACCGTGCTCCGCGGCGAGAGCAAACAGGGCGGTGGTGCGTGGGTCGGCGGGCTTGTGGACAGGGTGGCCAAGGCCGGGGATGACCTCCCTCCGCGCCCGGTGACCCTCCACGATCTTGCGGGCGGCAGCGCGCAGGTCCTGGTCGGAAGGCGCTTCCTGCAACGTTCGTGCTGCTTGCTCGATCGACCCTCCGAACCGATCGCCCATGCCAAGCAGTCCCGCGGCGACCGCGGCCTGCAGGGCCTCGGGCGCCCCGTAGTAGGTGAGGCGCGCGGCGATCGTGCTCGGCGTGAGGCCGTGCTCGACGAGGGTGACGGCGAGGGCGTTGAACATCACCGACTCATGGCGGTTGGGCAGGCGGCCCTTGAGCTCGAGGAAGGCCATGTCGCCGAGCGAGACCTTGCCGATGAGGTCGGCGGCCAGGTCGTGGCCGCGGACGAAGATCTGGTCGGTGGTGCTGTGGCCAATGCGCGACCTGATCTTCTTTGCGCGCCCCTCTCCCTTCATCCCTCTCCCCTGGGGGGAGAGGGAGCCTTCCTTGTTAGTTTCGTTTTGTAGCCCGCCTCGCCGAAGTCGGACTCCGGGACGAGCTGGACGCGGCCCCGAAACATCAGCTTCGAATGGATCGCAGCCTCTATCTCCGCCACCAGCGCGGGGTCGGACTCGTGCTTCTCCGTGACCTCGACCTCGATGGGGATCGGCGGCTCGATCGACGTTGCCGAGCCCTCGCGCACCACGCGCGCCCGGCCCGTGACGCGGGGCCGGAAATCGCCGACGATCGACAGGATTGCCGTGGGATAGACGTTTACGCCTCGGACGATGAACATGTCGTCACGCCTGCCCATCACGCGCTGGCGGAAGCTCGTCCGCCCGCATTCGCATGATGTGCCCTCGATCCGCACGATGTCGCCACCGCGAAATCGCACGACCGGCATCGCCTCGCGGGTGAGCGTCGTGTAGACGAGCTCGCCCTCGGCGCCGGTCTCGATCTCTACTGGTTCCTGGCTCTCGGGGTCGATGAGCTCGACCCAGACGTGGCCGGCGCCGCAGAAGTGCATGCCCTGCTGGTGCGTGCACTCACCGAAAAGCGATGGGGCGATGTCACCGATGCCCATCACCTCGGTGACCGTGACGCCAAGCACGCGCTGGATGTGATCCCGGATGGCGGGAATTCCTCCGCCTGGCTCGCCGCCCGTGACAACGTGGGTCAGCGGGATCGAGCTCGGCTCGGCCTCGGTCTTCTCCAGCCGGTTGGCGAGGTACTGCGCGAAGGACGCGGTCGACAGCAGCGTGTCGGCCAGGCCGGCGCGAAGACCGAAGACCACGCGCTCGGTGTCACCGGGCGCGACCGGTACGGAGCGCACGCCGATGCGCAGCAGCACGAAATGCGTGTGGCCCGCAACAAACGGACCCGCGCCGAACGTGGTGAGCACGCTGCTGTGCTCGTGGATACCGGTCGCGTAGTAGGTGCGCGTCCCCATGAGGGTCCAGCTCTCCATGTCCCCTCGGGTCAGGGCGAGCACGCTCGGCACGCCCGACGTCCCGCTCGTCTGGTACACGCGCTTTACCTGCTCGGGCGCAACGCAGAGGTTGCTGCCGAAGGGCGGGTCTTCGTCGAGCGCCTGCTTCAGCTCCTCCTTGGTGGTGAACGGAAGCTGGGTCAGGTCGCCGAGGCTGACGAAGGAGCTCCCGGCCCCGGCCTCTCGGAACCTGCGGGCGTAGAACGGCGATGACTCGCGAAGTCGCCGGTACTGGCGCTCCCACGCCCCGGCGGAGATGCGCCGGGTCTCCTCCCACGGAGCCGTTTCGACCTCGCGCTCCCAGATCCAGTCGCGCTCGCAATCGTCGCCCTTGAGGCGGTTCGTGGCCATATCGAGTGTCCAGATTAACCTTGCGAGGATGCCAATCCTGCCCACCACGGTCGTCGGCAGCTATCCCCAGCCGGAATGGCTGGTCGATCGGCAGATGCTGGGCACCCGGCTTCCGCCGCGCACGAGGGCACTGGAGATCTGGCGCGTCGCACCCGAGTTTCTCGAACAGGCGCAGGACGACGCGACCATCGTCGCCATCCGCGACATGGAGCGGGCCGGGATCGACCTCATCACCGACGGCGAGGTCCGCCGCGAGAGCTATTCCAACCGGTTCGCCACCGCGCTGGAGGGCATGGACCTGGACCATCCCGGGACTGCCCTGGACCGGACCGGACATCCCAACCCTGTGCCTCGCGTGGTCGGGCCGATCCGCCGAACACGCCCGGTGGAGAAGCGCGACGTCGAATTTCTGCGCGCGCACACCGACCTGCCGATAAAGGCCACCCTGCCGGGTCCCTTCACGATGTCGCAGCAGGCCCAGGACGACCACTACCACGACGAAGAGGAGCTCGCCATGGCGCTTGCCGAAGCCGTCAACGAGGAGGTTCGGGACCTGTTCGCGGCGGGCGCCGATGTCGTGCAGCTCGATGAGCCATATCTGCAGGCGCGCTCCGAGAAGGCGGAGCGCTTCGCCATCAAGGCGATCAACCGCGCGCTCGAAGGCATCACCGGGACGACCGCGCTGCACACGTGCTTCGGCTACGCGCACATCGTGCACAATCGGCCCAAGGGCTATCCGTTCCTGGAACCGCTCGCCGACACCACCGCGAAGCAGATCTCAATGGAGTCCGCCCAGCAGAACGTCGACCTCGGCGTACTCAACTCGCTGCGCGGGAAGACCCTGATCGTCGGAGTGCTCGATCTCGCCGATAACAGCGCGGTCGAGCCGATCGAAATCGTCGTGAGCCGGATCAAGAACGCGTTGCGCTATGTGGATGCGGAGCGGTTGATCGTGGCACCCGACTGCGGGATGAAGTATCTGCCTCGAGAGACGGCCTTCGGAAAGTTGCGCGTGCTCACCAAAGCGGCCGAAAGAGTCAGGGCGGAGCTTTAGGCTCCGCCCTCAAACCTCAGCGCTCAGCTGCCGCCCACTACCTCCCAGAGTGTGAAGGCCACGTTGCCCGCGCTCGAGTTGCGGACGTCCAGCGTGTAGACCCCGATTCCGTTAGGGCCGAAATGAAGGGCCAGGACACCGTCTTGCACCGTTCCGCTTGCCACGACGTTGCCGGCCGGGTCCTTGAGAGTCAGAGACGTTCCCGGCACTGCCTCGAGGACGAAGTTGAGGTCGACCGTGTTGGCCGTCGCCATCACGGTGAATTCGGTGCTGAGCAGCGCGCCGAGGACGCCATTCACCTGGCTGGAGGCGTCGCTTGGCACGGGCGGCCCGACACCATCCCCGTTGTAGACGCCGAAGCTGTCGACGTACACCATGTTGCGCAGCGGATCGCCGCTGTTGTTGAGCACGTCGATCCGCAGGGTGTGATACCCCGCAGCGCCCGCGTCGACATGGACGGGGACGTTGAGTGTCAGGTCAAGTCGCCCGGTGCTGTCCGGGTGAGCCGGATCGGTTGGCGCGCGGTAATCGTTGACGAGAACAGGTGCAGCCCCGTCGATGCTCACGTTGAAGCTGCCACCTCGAGGTCCCCTGGCGGTGATCACGTCGACCCCGGTGCCGAAAAAGCTCATCTGGAGGGCATTGCCGGCGGGGCCGTTGTGGACAAGCCTGGACAGTGAGCCGCTGGTTGACCCGCTGGTGGCGATGGTCTGCCAGCCATTGTGCAGAACCACGCTGGGGTCGCTTGCGGCCACCGCCATGGGTGGGTTGGTCACCTTTTGCGGAACTGCGTCGAAGGGCGGCGTCGCGTCGATCGTGCGTGACGAGTTGGCGATGAGGGTGGCCGTCGCGTCTTGTTCCATCGGGCCCGCCATTGCGAACCCGCTGACGCTGAAGAGATTCGATCCAGTTGTGATTCCGAAGAGGGACTTGGGCGCCATCAGCGTGATGACGCCGTTGCGGACGCTCCCGTTCACGGTGAATGCGGGGTCGGCGACATAGCGCGCCCCGACCACAGTGCCCGTGCCGTTCTGCACCCCGTCGGTGCTGTTCAGGACTCCGCCGAAGAATCGGACCTGCGGGTTGCGGCCCGGCTGGAAGTCCATGTCGAGGTGGTAGACGTCCTGGTCGGTCATGAACCGAGCGACGTATTGCAAACGCGCTCCCGGCTGTGTGGTGGAGCTGTTGTACGCATTTAGGTCACGCTGCATTCCAGCGAGGCTCGAATCCGCGATGCGGAGCTTGGCCACGACCTGGCTGCCGTCTGCGCTGAGACCGATCGAAGCTCCGAGCAGGTCTAGCGACGGCAGGTTCTTGCCGGAGGCGGTGTTGGGCCACGTCGCATCACCCGCCGGCGCCGCACGGCTGTTGAGCGGGATCGTGATGTTGACTGCGGGCTGGTTGGCAAGCAGCACCGGCCCCACCGTCTCCTTGGCGAAGTGGGTGAACGGACCGGTCTTGTTCGTGTCGGTCCGATTGGGCGCGGCGAGCAAGTTGTTGTTGTCCATGAACACGACCCCGAGGCGGCCGGTCGAGTCGTAGCTGATGTCCATCATGTCCAGCAGCGATCGGTCCTTGGTGCATGTCGTGCCCGAGGTGCAGACCTGGCCGCGGTGGTCGATCCGGTGATTGACGATCCCGGTGGCGACGCTGAGCGCGCCGCCCCGGACCAGCGCCAACGTATCGGTCATGACGTCGACGTAGGTGTTCCAGTGGGCGGTGTTGGGGCAGTTGTCCGACAGCCCGACACAATCGGTGCTGCCCATGAACGCGACCGCGATCCTTCCTGTGTCACCGGCCGTGACCTCAGGAAAGACGGTGCTGGTCACGCCCGGTGGGTTGAGCTGCGCCTGCGCGGTCCAGTAGCTGCCCGGCACACCCCCCGCGGCGGGGTTGTTGCGAGCATCGTCGATCGGCGCCACGCTCAGAAACAGGTTGCCCTGCGAGACCCAGACCACGTACGCGTTGCCGTGACTGTCAATCTGCAGCCACGGGAAGATCGACGCCGTGTCGGTGCTGATGGTGTGGACGTGCCAGTTGAGAGGGTTCTGATAACCCGGCGCAAACGCGGTACCGACCTCCACGCCGTTGCCGCCGCGGAACGGCTGATAGATCCATCCGTGCGCGGGACCCGACGAGTTGTCGACGCGGAGCGAGCCGCTCTGGTTGACCAGCTTGATCTGAGGCCCCGGCTGGTCGAGCGGCAGGCCCGCCTGGTCGATGCCCTGGATGAACTGGCCCACGAGCGGCACGTGATAGGCGAGGAAAGCCTCGACGTGGCGAGTGCCGACCGAGGCGACGCTGGGGTCGATATAGGCGATCCACTGACGATCGACTGCTGTCGCGCTGTTGGTGATCGCGAACTGGCGCGCCGTCGGCCAGCTGTCGCCGTGGTCAGTCGAGCTGGCGAACGCCTCGCTGGCCAGGACCTCCTGGTCCGCGAAGTAGAGGTTGCCGTTGTAGGGATTGACGTCGGTCTTCGAATCACCCCCACCGCCGGTCAGGCAGTTCGGCCGATTCCTCTGCGGGCACGTGTTCAGATCGAGCAGCAGTCGGAAGTTGTCCCCTCCGCTGAGCGAGCGGCTGACCTGGCTCGTCTGGGTTCGGCTGGACAGCGGCCAGTCGATGAAGACGCGGTTGTTGTCGATCCGGCCCGCCGGGCTCGCGCCGATCGTGCGCTCCATGCTCATCTCAGGCTCGCCGCCGAGGAAGCTGGGCGATACGACGGTCGCCGGGGCGAAGGAGATCTTGGTGGTGGTGTCGAAGACGACTTGTGGCGCTGGCGGAGTGGGGACGAACGCGAAACCCGAGGCGGTGCTCGTCGAGTCGTAGTAGACCAACGCGCCCTCCCCGGTGTCTGAGAAGTGCGACACGGCCTGGATCAATAACGTCTTCGTGACGTTGCCGGCCACTGGAAACTCCGAAGTGTTCGCGGTCGGCGTGGCGCCCACGTCGAGGTGCACCGTTGCCTTACCGAGAATGGTGGCAGTGCCTGCGGTGAAGTCGGGATCGCCGAAAACCCTGACGTCCATGTCCAGCCCGAGGAGGTTTGCCTCCGCGTTGCCGCTCCAGTACCAGTTGAGCTGGATGTCGCCGCTGAGCGTCCCGCTGAACGGCCCGCTCCAGTAGGCGGCGAGGGGATCGCCGGGCAGGTCGGGATTGCCTAGGGGGCTGCTCGTCTGGGTGACCAAAACCGCTGTGCTCGGCGCCGTGGTGTTGAAGGTGGCCGTGCCGGGCGGCGTGCTCTTGTTCGTCTGGTCCATCGTCGTCCCGTGGAAGAAATAGGTATTGCCCGCCGCATGGCTGGCAGGCGCCGATCCGATGATCCAGATCGCCGCAAGCAGCACCGCCATGGCGGCAGTCGACGTCCGCCGGATCCACCAGCTGTCTGTCATCTCACACCCCTCCACATCCGTTAGCTAGCCCTTCGCGTTGTAGCAGCAGACTCCGTCGATCTCGAGCGGTACCGTGTCGGTTTGCGCCGAGACGTTGTCTTCGGCCCCTTCTTGAATCGCTGCCGCGAGCGAATAGCCGCCGACCGACTCGAGCAGGCTCGTGCTGGTCGGGCTGCCCACGTCGGCGACCTTGACGTTGATGGTCAAGGTGCATGGCCCCTTTGACAGACAGGTAAACGAACCCGATTCAGGAATGCCGGTGTAGGTCGGGCCCACGCCGGGCTCGGGATAGGTCAGGACGTGCGGGAAGCACGCCGACACCGAGCAGAGATCGATCGTCTGCTGCTTACCGGCGTAGAAGATCGGGCTGTTGGTGGCGTTGTTCTCCATCGCCGCGTAGTAGACGGTGTTGCCCATCTGCCAGCGTGTGATGTACTGAACGTTGGTCGCGCCCGGAATCCCGGCGATCGTCGTCGCGGGATTCCCCAGGTCGGTCACCTGCATGGTGACGTTCAGCGTCTGGCCGTTGGGTGAGAGCGATACTCGACTCGAGCGGACGTCCATTCCAGGCTGGTTCGTCCCGCCTATGACTGGGTAGCGCGCGTCGCCCGACGGGTCGGACAATCCGCTCACGGGTGCGTTGGACGGACCGCTTACTTTCGTCCCGAACAAGCCCAGCCCGGAAGATTGGCGCGCGACGGTGATCACGCCCGCGCCGCAGTGGTCGGCCACCTGCACGCTGCACGTGTTGGGCGGCTGGACCAGCTTGTTCGAGGTGTCGTCGTACACGATCTCGGCTGCGCCGCTGTTGTCGATGTTCACGACGAAGAAGTCGGCCAGGTTGCGGTTGCCCTGGCTCTGGATGCAACCCGTGCCCGCGAGGCAGACGTCGTCGTAGTGCATGGGGTGGGGCGTCACCTTGACCAGCTGCTTGGCGGGCGCGGCGCCCGTGATCGCCCCGGTCGAGTCTGTCGGAAAGACGACCTGGGACATGAAAACGTTCCAGACCTGGCTGCTGTGGCTGCTGGGGTCGACCTGCTTGTCCGACCCGTACCAGACGGCGTCGGCGCGTCCCGGCCCACCGGCCTTGATCCACGGAAAAACATTGGTCGCGTCGCCTGTCGCCGTCGATCCATCGCTCACCTGCACGGGCGCGGTCCATGTTCTCCAACCGCTTGCCGCGCTCGAGGCCGCGACGAACGTTTGACGCAGGACTGGATTGGTGCTGTTCACCGTCCAGACGGCCACCAGGTTGCGCCCGGTGTCCATCGACAGGACTGAGAAGAGGGTGTCCGGCGGACCCGTCGTGTCGGCGATCTTGACGAGCTTGGTCAGGTCCTGGCCGGAGCCCGTCGCGTCGAGGAAGTGGAGCGTTCCGGTCGCATCAGGCGTGCCGATGTTCATGTAGAGACCCGGTGTCGCGGTGGTCGAGGTGCCGCAGGTCGCGGAGTCGCAGCCCGCCGCCTGAAACACATTGCCGGTGACCTGGTCTATGGCGGGATAGCCGTCAGCGCCGAATGGCGTGTAGGTGGTCTGACCGCCAGGAGCCTGGTCGCCCGTTGCGTTGGAGTAGAGAAGACCGTCGGTGCTCTTGTTCCACTCGGCGCCGAAGAGGTTGTTCCACTCGAGGTAGACGAGCGGAGTCTGGCCACCCGCCTTGCGGTAGGCGGATTGGTTTGGCGTTGTCGGGGATGGGTCATAGACCGCAAACCACTGACGGTCGGAGCCCGGGCCGCTGCCGGAGCACCCGAGGAAGTTCTCTTGGTCCGAGGCCCCGGAGTCGACCGGACCGGTCACAGCCACGCGCTGACAGGCGAGCGCCCAGAGGTCTGCGAAATACTGCTTGCCCGAGCGGTCGATAGCGATGTCGGTGTCGCCGCCGCCCGGACCTGGCGCCGGGATGCCCATGATCGGCGACGGCACCGTCTTCTGGGCCATCACGCGGAAGGTGTGGCCGCCGTCTACCGAACCAAACCAGGTGCTTCGCTGCGTGCCCGTCCCGGTCGGGCCGCTGTTAAAGACGCGGCCCTGCGGGTCGACCGCGATGTCGGGCTCACCGTTGGTGTGGATCGGATCGACGATGGACGGCGTCTCGAAGCCGATGGCGTTCGAGCTGGCGGTGATCACTCCTATCGGGGACCGCGCCACCGCGACGATGCCGATGCCCAGAGCAGCGAGCGCGTAAAAAGCGACGCGCGAACGAACCATCGACCCACACCCCCCTTTTGCGCCGGCTTGCCACCGCCGAGCGCTGTCAGCCTGCTTGCTGACCTAAGGGAATATCACCCCGGCCTGCGCGGGGGCATCGTCCATTTGCGGTATTCGAATTTCCCCAATGTGCGGTATGGACATCCTCCGACACCGGTCAAGAATTGTTCAAGGCGGGGTCTTCATTAATCTCGCACCCGCTGCGAGATGGACTCTGTGGGGGAGCGTGCAAATGCCGCGGAGGCTGAAATTACTCATCGGCTTGAGCTCTGCAGCGGCGATGTGGCTAGGAGGAAGTGGCTTGGCGAGCGCCGATAGCCTTGTCATCAACTTCGAGCCACCGGCCTACGCGCCGGGTTCGATCGACAATCAGAACGGTTGGCATGGCGGTGAGAACGGCACGCATCCGATGCAGACGTACGGTCCGATCAATACCGCCATTGACCAATCAATCGTCCCGAATCCCGGCTACGAGGATTTCGGCCGACAGAGCTGGCGCATTTCGAACGCATACACCGACACCGCGTTCGGCGACTGGCCGTTCTCGCCGTCGCTCCAGAACGAGGCCGGCGAGACGATGGCGTGGAATCACGATCAGACGGGTTTGCTCGTTTACTCGGGCGGGACACGGCAAAACCATTTCGAGGTCCAATGGGACTTCGCCTCCACGGTTCCGAACGAAGAGCAGCCCGGCCTCCAGATCTCGATGTCGCCCGACCGCGGTGATGGAGCACGGATGAGCTACATCCGCCTGGAGGACCACACGAACGGCATCTCCGTATTCTTCGACGACTACCACGACAACTATCCCTACGGTTCAGCGTCGAACCCTGCGGCTGGTTGTGGTGTTGAAGATGCCTTTGTCGAGACCGCGGTGGCCACCGGTCTCGACCGCAGCGAGCCACACACCGTCAAGCTCGTGATGGACTTCGTCGATGGTCCGCGCAACGACGTGGTCAAGGTTTACGTCGACGGAGCTCTGCGCCACACAGGCACAAGTTGGGAGGACTACTTCCGATGGTGTGAGGCAACGCTACAAAGTCGGACGGTCGACTCCATGCTGTTTCAGGCTCGCTCCGGCCGTGGAACCGCTCCGGCGACCTTCGGCCACGGTTTCCTGATCGACAACCTGAGTTACAGCAGCTTCTCCGCCAACCAGTGCGACGAACACAGCTCAGATGGCGACGGCGCCGTCCAGAGCTCTGAAGGCAAGCATGGACAGACGAAGTTCCACAAGCAGGGATGCGGCCACCAGGACACCGACAGCGTTCAGCACAGTGATGGCGATTCGGGACACAACTTCCAGTCCACGTCGGTCGATGCGGCCCAATTTACAACGGCCGCGGGCGGACGGACGGTGGTCATCACCGGGATGGGCACTGACAACGGTCTTCCGGTCGCCTTCACGCTGACTGCGGTCGACTACGACGGGCTTCTGCCACCGGCTTATACACTCGTTCTGAGCGACGGCTACACCTTCGCGGGCACGATGGTCAGCGGAGGCTTGAGCGTCCTGTAGAGGGCAGATTCCGGGGCGGGGCAACCCGCCCCGGAACGCTCCCTAACGGCTTGGTTCTCCGGCCCGTCGCGCGACGTGCGTCAGCTCCTCGATCGCCTGGCGCGCCAGCTTGAGCGCCCGAGCGTAGGCGGCCTTGCTCGGCGGCCTGGAGCGTCCTTCGAGCGAACCGTCGATAAACCGCTTGGCGAGCTGAGTCGCGTCGTTTGAATTCTCGACCAACGTCATCCTCCCTTTATGTCTGCCTTCAATTCTGACCAAAAGCGGTCGATGATCAATTCGGCGAACCACTCGGACCAATATTTCTGCTTCAGCTTTTTCTTCGCCAGGTAGTTTCGGAATTCTGGGGTCACCTCGAGCTCCGCAATCAACAGCGGGACGACGTCGTCCGGCCGTATCTCCTTGATGAAGCCGCGGGTCGCAATGTACGCGTGTTTGGCCTTCGCCTTCCAGGCCGCCGCGTCGTCCTGGAGCAGCGAGCTGAGGCTCGCGTCCCTCATATCCTGCAGCTTCTTCTGGGTCAGGGCCACAGGACCATCCGGGTCGCCCAGGCGGCGGAAGCGAAAACCGTGACCAGCTCGAGCGCGAAGAGTCCGATCGTCCATCCGTACAGGCCGGGTGAACCGCCATTGATCAACCAGAGGAGACAGATCGCGACCGTGACCAGGCTGAGGCCAAAGGTGCCAAGCAGCGCGGTGCCCGTAGTGCGGTACGGCTGCACGACTTGGTCCGGGACACCGCCAGAGTAGGACTGATACGAGGCGATGATGATGCCGAGGAAGACCAGCACCAGGCCGCCCAGCGCGGCCGAAGCGCCGAGGATCGCGATGACGATGTCCTTGGGCTCGACCATTGCGGCCAAGGATAAAGAGAGGCCCGGCGGGCCGGAGGATTACGCTCACTCTCACAAGCACCCGTAAAAAAAGAGAGGCCCGGTTGTCCGGGCCTCTCTGTGCGGGGCTTACGCCCCTATCCCAACCTTGTTGTCAGCAGCCTGTCGCGGGCTGGCGGAACCCAGGGAACGGGTTGAGGTCGCCCATCAATGTGTAGCGGCCGATGTTGGTCGAAGTTGACTGCGTCGGCTCCGAGACTGTGTTCGGAGACGTGCGCATGAACCACGGGAGGTATGCCTCGTCTTCAGGGTGGTAGTAACCATCCGCACTCTGCGTGCCATTCGGGTTCGGCCCCTGCTCAAAGGTATTCGTGCCCATCGCGAAGCCGATGGCTACGACCGGGTCGCCGGTCTCGAGCACGCTCGTGCAGCCATATTGAGGTGCCGTCGGGGTCACCCACGGCTCGACCGTGTTGTTCACGAACGGGTCGTCAGCCCATTCAGAAATTTCGTGGCTGACGGCGTGTATGTCCTGTAGTGCCCAGTAGGTACCTCCATCGGGTCGGGCGTAAATGCCGGGCGCGACGTATGAGGCCCACGCAAACGTCTGCACCTTGCCGTTTCCGTTTGTGTTCCCGCTCCCCGCACCGATGCCGACCGGGCTGGTGCCGTGGTAGCCGATGACGCAACAGTTGAAGATGTTCTTGCCGATGAAGAGCAGCACGTTATCCGTCAAGTAAATCGGCAGATGGGTCGGGTCCGCGCTGTTCTCGATGTTGTTGATCTGTGACGACCACCAGCCGATGTCGATGTCGGCGAAAACCACCCCTCGACCGCTCTGCAGCAGCGTGCCTTGATTGCTCGGCACGTTGATGGTCACCGAGGGCAAAACGTTCGGGTGCAGGATCAAGTGGTATCCGCTCGAGCCGGTCTTGTTGAACTGCGCTCGCATGGTGGCGTCTTCCAGCTGCAGCGAGTTCTTGCGGTCGCCCTGCGAGAGAACTCCGCCGGGACCGCGAATTAGTGCTGGCGCGTTTGGAAACGAACCGGCGGCCGTGGCGGCCGGCGTCATGCCATATTTGTTGAGCGCAAACTGCGGCGAGGCCAGGGTCGGCCCGACCACGTTGTTGCCATTGAAAGTACGCCCGCCGACGTTGACGATGATGGGCGTGATATCGGCTTCGATCGTTGCCGAGCCGCCCGTGCTTGGGTCGACTCCGACCATGTTGTAGCCGTATGTCAGGCCGTTGTGCGGGTTCGTCGTCGTACCGAACCAATGCTGGACGGTCCGGTCGGTTGACAGTGGCTCGGCGCCGGCCTGCGAGGTCGTCAATGCCTGCAGTTGCGAGTCGTTGATCACCGGGATCGCGTTTGCGCTGACAGGCGAAGCTCCGAATGCCGCGACCATCGCGGCGATCACCGATATGGATAGGCCTAAACGGCGATAGGTCATAAGCACCCCTCTTACAAACAGACCCCGACGGCACACCCACCCCGCGGTTCAGCTGCGGGTTCAAAAATAGTAGCGAGGCCCAGAACGGAATGCTGAAATAACCTTAAATTGTTGCCCTGAATCGTTCGGGTACGCTCCTCCTACAAACGCCGCCGTAGCTCAATTGGCAGAGCAGCTGTTTTGTAAACAGCAGGTTACGGGTTCGATTCCTGTCGGCGGCTCCAGGCGGTTTT